>OGLX01000132.1_pt1 | contig 59123 bp, 95 predicted proteins | sample 1572821 | NCBI WGS metagenome assembly OGLX01 (sample SAMEA2581908, study PRJEB24529) | metagenome | biome: Human gut stool | place: China | collected 2011 | reverse complement strand
ATGAAAGATTAGGAGGATATGGATCATGATTTTTGTAAAGTTAGCAATTCTGTTGTGGATAGCATTTTTGATTGTGAGATTTTTTGTCAGGGCGAATGTCACGTTAGAAGAAAAGGTTGTGGCTGCCATTGGCAAGAAAATTAAAATGACATTTGGAAGATGGGTGCTTGTCATTGTATTTCTGCTTGCCCTCACCGATTCATTCGCGGCCTTGGTGTGGTTTCTGTTTTTCAGATAGGAGGTTGCCATGAGAGTTATATCACAGGACGGCACGATTGATTTGCCGTATGAACAGGTAATTATTACGAGACACGATAAAAGCATTTACTTAATGGAACATCTTACTAGTGACGTTGAAATTGCTAAATATTCCACGGAAGAAAAAGCAGACGAAGCCATGGAAATGCTTAGAACGGCATATACCGGTCGGTTTATCACCAATGCAGAGGTATCGCAGGATTTTGAAAAAGAAATGAAAGAACTTATGAAAGGCGGTTTCGGAACTGTTATGGTAAGAGATGGTGACAGCCGTGTGGAGTTTAACAATTTGAATGGATATTTTCAGTTTCCAACAGAGGAAGAATTGGAGTAGCATATGAAATTAAAAGTCTTAGGTTCTGGTTCATCCGGCAACTGTTATATTCTGGAGAATGAAAACGAAGCCTTGATAATCGAAGCTGGTTTGCCGTTTATGGAAGTCAAGAAAGAATTGAATTTCAATGTGATGAAAATTAAGGCTGTGATTACTACCCATTTCCATATTGACCATAGTCTTTATAGCTTACAATATGTGCAAGCTGGCATTCCTGTTTTTGAACCATGCAGACCGCCGATAAAATATTCTGAAATGCGTTTTAGAAAAGGAAATTTTGACATAAGGGCATTTGAAAACCGTGATAAATCTGGAAGATGGCTACATAACAACGGAGACGGTTCAGAGTGCCCGTGCGTTGGGTTTTACATTACGCATCCAGAGATGGGAAGCCTTGTGTATGCAACAGACACGGAATACGTCAGATGGAGATTTAATGGTGTTAATCACATCATGGTGGAAGCCAACTATGATATGCAGTTCGTTGACAGGGACGAGCCAAACTACGAACACCGCCTACGAGGTCACATGAGCCTTGATACGGCACTTAAATTTATTTCTACTAACGATAACCCGGCATTAAGAAATGTCGTTCTAATTCACTTATCAGATAAAAGCGGAGATCCCGCACTATTCAAACAAAAGACAGAAGAAACAGTTAAATATGGATCAGATGTTTACGTGGCGGAACGTGGATTAGAGGTCGATATGAACCTTTACCCGTTTTAAGGAAGCGAGGAATAAGTGAATGAATAAAGTGATTTTAATGGGAAGATGCACCAAAGACCCGGAAGTAAGATGGTCGCAGGGCGAGAAGTCAACAGCTATCGGTAGAATTACTCTGGCGGTTGACCGTAAATTTAAGCAGGATGGACAGCCAACGGCAGATTTTATCAATTGTCTTGCGTTTGGTAAAAGAGCAGAGTTTCTTGAAAAATATTGCAAAAAGGGAACAAAGCTTGTAATTGAAGGAAGCTGGCAGACCGGAAGTTACACCAACAAAGACGGTAATAAGGTGTACACCAATGAGTGTTTGATCGAAAGCTGTGAATTTGCAGAGAGCAAACAGGCTTCGCAGGACAACGGAAGTTACAAACCGCAGCCTATGACAGATTCGGATGGTTTTATGAATATTCCGGATGGAATTGATGAAGAGTTACCTTTTACTTAAAAATGACTCGGATAAATCAATGGAAGGGAGATATGTATGTTATTGATCGAGGACAAAGGCCAGAAAGAGGGTCAGCACATACTTAAGAATCGCTATTTTGATCGTAATGACATAGAGGTGCTACGAGCACCTCTTCCAGTTGGAGATTATGTTATCGCGGAAGAAACCGTTCTTGACGTTATAAGACGAAAGTCAGCAAGAAAGATGGAAGTTAAGAAGATGGACTTTATTGGAAGCTACAAGGTTGCTGTAGATACTAAGAAGGACATGCAGGAGATTACGGGAAACGTCTGCGGAAAACAGCATCCAAGGTTCCGAGACGAGTGTATTTTGGCGCAGAACAACAATATAGCACTGTATGTTTTGGTTGAGAACATGGATGGAATAAAAACTATTGAAGACGTTTTTCATTGGCACAATCCAAGGCTTGAAAGATACAACAAGATAAAGTACATGCATGGTATTGGAAAGTGGTTGAATGTACCGCTTCCAAAGGCACCGCCAACAAGCGGGGAAGTCCTTGGAAAAGCAATGCTGACAATGCAGCTTAAGTACGGAGTGGAATTTGTTTTTTGCAGACCGGAAGATGCAGGATCGCGTGTCATTGAGCTTTTGGAAGTAGAAAAGTGATAATTTTGGGGAACTTGAAGGAGATATTATGGCAAGTAAGCGGATGTTTCGTATAGATTTAGTGACGTCAGATGCTTTTCTTGACATGCCGCTCACAGCGCAGGGGTTGTTTTTTCATTTATGCATACGGGCAGATGACGACGGTTTTGTTGACTGCGCCAATAAAACAGTAAGAGAGTGCCAGGCTTCAAAGGAAGACTTGCAAATTCTCATTGACAAACATTATGTTCTTACTTTTCCGGGATCTAATGTTATTGTCATAAAACATTGGAAATTGCATAACTGCATTCAAAAAGACCGTTATAAGCCAACCAATTATGCAGAAGAAAAATCAATGCTTTATACGAAAAGAAATGGCGCATACACATTCGATGCCTCAAAAAATTTTTCTGGAGTGAATGCAATAAGGAGCGCAGGAAGCTCGCCGGGGAAAGAAGTGGAAGCGTTCATACCGTCATTGGCGGAAGTGGCTGATTATTGCCGTAAGAGGAAGAATGGTGTTAGCGCAGAATCATTTATTGATTACTACAAATCAATAGGTTGGAAACGTAATGGAGAAATAATAACCGACTGGAAAGCCGCATTAAGGAGTTGGGAGAAGCAGGAGAAAGAGAGTAACCCAAGATCAAAAAACAAATTTAATAACTTTCATCAGAGATCTTATGACTATGATGAATTAGAAAAAACTTTGTTGGAAACAAATGTTAGGGAAGGGCGTGATAAGAAATGATGGAAATGGGCGAATGCGAAATTTGCAAAAGGTACCGACATGCGAAGCATAAAGGTGAACAGTTGGAGATTCTTGCGGAACTAAACGACGTCCCAAGGCACAAAATTATTGGGATTTTATTGGAAAACGGAGAAAATGTAAAACTTCCAATAAGAACAAGGGGAAGAAAGCGCAATACGGATTTTACAGAAAAAGAATACCAGAAAGCATTACTTAATAGGCTCGATGAATTGGATGGTCAAATTTCTGATCGTGAAAATGAATTCAAAGATATATGCACAGTCCTTTTTGGAACTCGATTCGATTGAGATGAAAAGAAAGGAGAACTGATTCATGAGAAATAAAGATGAAGAACTTAGGCGAGAGGGAATGGCATATGCTCTGCGAATTGCAAAGGAGAAGGGAATTGACTCTCTGGAAGAAGAGTGCCGATTTCGCGGCGCAACAAAATTACCACTTGCGCTACCCAAGAATGCAATAGATGAATGCGTCAGCAAGATTAAATTAAATACCATAGACACGGTAACGATTTTGTCTGCAATGGTTTTGCACGATGAGTTTGACTTTGGTAAAAGCCACATACAGAGATTTGTTGATCGCTTCAATAAAAAGGCAGAATGCATCATGGATGATTATGCTACATGGGAAGATCAGATACAGATCTTGAAAGAAGAGTGTGGGTTGGATTTTAAAATTCGCAGAAATGACACTGATGTGAAAGTGAGATAAAGGTATGAAAGAAAAAATGCGCAACGATAGCGGCGACGCGCTTAAGAGATTCAGAGAAGTGCCGTATCAGTTGCGGTGCAGAAGGGAGCAGGGAAAATGATTGAATGCATGGAGGACATGGCAAAGCGTCCGGAGTTTGGGCAGTGGATTCCGGTAAGTGAGAGACTTCCGAAGAGCGGAGAATACATATTGCTGTCATTTGAAAACTTCTCTTTGCCTGTAGTTGGCAGATATGAGGGAAATAAAGATGAGGGTGGCAACTTCTATGTAGGGGATGACACGGAAACGTGCCTTGAGGAAGAGGTGATAGTGAATGCGTGGATGCCACTGCCAGAACCATATAGAGAGTGAGGGAAAATAATGAGTTGCGAAAAAGAATGCAAACTTGGAAAAACATATTGTTGCATGGAGTGCCCGAGCTACGATATATGCCGGGAGAAGCGCAAGAACAGAAAATCGAGTTTTGAAAAAGCTGTGAAGTGGATCACTGTTAGCATTGCGGTTATCGCCGGAATCAAGATGACGGGATCGGCGTGGTGCCTGTGGGCGTTTGCTTTGCCGATACTGGCAGATTAGGAGGGATAGACATGACAGAGAATGAAGCAAAGGTATTTATTCAAAATGCCATGATTCAGTCTAAAAATGTTTTGGCAGAATTATTATTGATTGCGCCAAAAGTGTTTGCTGCAAAGAAAAAGAGTTTAGGAGAGTATTACAGCAACCTCGAAAACTGCAAAAAAGAAATTGAGTCATGCGAGGTGGCGATACGGGCACTGGAAGAAATTCAGCAGTATCGCGCAATCGAAAAAGAGTTAAAAGAACGCTATCATGCGAATGTAGACATCCCTCTTTTAATGCACCACTTTATAGAAACAGTATTTGAAGGAGAGAAACACGAGGGATTTTGCCTTTTGACAAATGAGGACGCTAAAGCATGGGACGAGTACAAATCTATCGGAACCCCAGAAGAGTGCCGGGCAGCGGTGGAGAAGCAGACAGCGAAGAAACCGAAAAAGACTGAATCGGAAGGATATAGATACACAGATACATACAGATGCCCGAACTGTGGTGGAAACTTTTCCGGAACTGGAATAGCGGATTATTGTTATCATTGTGGTCAGAAATTAGATTGGGAGGGCGAAGAATGAGTGCGATATGGTTCGTGGTTTTGTTTTTAGCTTGGGGAAATGGAGTTGAAATTGATGATGCGTCATATTTGATGTTTGCAATTTTTTATGTCGGAGATTGTATTTTAATGCGGACAGGAGGAAGAAATGGGAAGGCTGATTGATGAGGATGATGTAAAGAAGATGATTTCTGATACATTTGAGAAGGAAAAAGATGTTATAAATAGCTTTTGGAAAATGGGTACGTTGATGGATAAGGTCGACGAAATTCAGACCGCCTACGATGTGGATGCGGTTGTGGAGCAGTTGGAAGAAAGAAGCGAAGAATATAATTCTGGTGTACGGTTGCATGGAAAGCCGGAAGAAATGCTTACGGATGAAGCAATCGAGATTGTGAAAGGCGGTGGAGTAGATGCGTAAGATCATAAAAAAGAAGATATTGCCGGAGTATTTCAACGAGGTTATCCATGACAGGAAAAAGTTTGAAATCCGAAAGGACAAGGATGATCTGCAGATAGGGGATGTGATCATTTTGAAAGAGTGGGACGGAGAGAAATATACCGGACGTGAGACCAGCAGGAACATTGAGTATATCTTGCGGAATGTGCCGGAGTACGGCTTAATGCCGGGATATGTAATATTTGGATGGTAAAGAGCATGAGGTCTGGTTAAAGATGAGGCGAAAAGAGACAGAGAAAGCAGCAGTAGAGAGAAGAAAAAGGATGTATGGCTGTGACGGGGAATGTGTCAAAGAAATATATGACGAGAAAACACAAAAGAGAAGCATGTATCCGTGCGGCGGCATAGATACATGCGACGAAAGGAGAATCAGAGAGGGAGTAGGAACACTTCTTTCGGTGCTGATGATCGTACTTGCACCGATAGCGACCATAGCAGCAGTCGCAGTGATAAAATTTTTTTGAGAATGTTGAGAGGAAGAACGACAGTAGATGAACAAAGTAGTATTGATTATGGACGAAATGCCTGAGTGCTGTGCAGATTGTAGCTGCGGATACTTTGAGAGCGGAACTAAGAAGCTTAATCTGATATGCGGTGCTACAGGAGAGGATGCAAACAATGTTGGAAAGCCAGAGTGGTGCCCACTCCGGGAACTGCCGGAGAGATCAGATCATCCAGAGCATTGTGACAATGGAAGGTTCGATGCAGGGTGGAACGGATGCTTAGATGCCATAGAGGGAGGTGCACATGGGAAAGAGCAGAGCGAGTAAGCTGAACGGCTACCGGAGTGCGGTAAGCCGGCAGAGAAACGATGTTTATAAGTTCAAGACCAAGAGAGGTAAGAAAAATGGCAGAAAGGGTTAGGTGGCTGGATAAGAATTGCAGTAAGTGCGGATCACAGATGAATAGTTGGGACATGCGATTGACCAAGACTTTCAAGGTGCGAAATACTTGCGAGAAGTGCTTCTGCAAAATATATGATATGGATCAGGATTCATTTCGGAGCACAATGGAAGATTTTTGGGGCATTCGTCCTTGCCAGGGAATTTGATTATGGGAAAAGAGTACAACAAACTGACACAAAGACTTCTCTCTGAAGGATATACCGTAGATGATTATCCAGACTATGTGCAGATTTGCACAAGCAAGTTTAGCGGTAGTGATCCTTTGAATAACATGTCAGGTGGATTTGAATATAAACGTTTTTATAGTGATCAGATTGTGTACAAGACAGGGTGCGGGAAGTACATAATGGGGAGCCATGTTGTTGACGATTTTGGATATATCATTGATTGGAGCCATGAGAATGACAATCCTGTGTTTCGTTGCCCTTATGACAAACCAGAATGCGAATACAATGATACGCAATTACATGGTATAAATGGTGGCGGTTTATGCATCCAGTGTTGGTGTACCTGTCACAGGACGGATGAACCATACGATTATGAGAACAGCATCGAAAAGGAAAATGCGAAGCGTGACGCAGAGCGAAGACAAAAGTACGAGGAATACTGTCAAGCCCACAATGGGCGAGTCTGCCAGAATCATATGTTTTATAATGAGCGCACACGGACATGGGAGCTGCACTATGAACCGACCAGATGCGCATATATGTGCTATTTGCAGAACGGGTATTGCCCGATCCTGGGGCATAAGTTGAGTAGAAAACGGGGAAATGTGTACTATGATCTGCGAGAATCTGGTGCGGTGAGGAAAAAAGAACAGATTTCATTGTTTGAACAGGACAGGTGGGAACACATAACAAAAGGAATTCGGTATTTAAAAAAGCCATGTAGCTTGGACATTTGCGAAGCCATTGTAAAAACGCAGCAAGAAGATATTCGACGGAACTATGAGATAAATCATTCGTCGATGATGCTTGTGGATGAAACATATACTTGGGAAATATATAACATTCGCGCCGAAGCAAAGCCAAGCCGTGATCTGCTACAGGATTTACAGGACTTAAGAGATGGTATTCCAATTACGTTTGATGATGACAGGATAAAGGAGAAAGAGACAAAGAAAAAAGAACAGAGAAATGCAAATAAGCAAAAAGCTATTGAGAAGTTAGAAAAGAAGCTGATTGAAATCGGCTACGAAAATCTTTCTGACACGTCTGCTGACCGTGTGCACGCGGATAAGTGGTTAGATCCGGAGAGATTGGAAGAATTGGAGAATATCCGACGACAGAAAATAAAAGAAGAACAGGAAAAGCCGGTACAACTTAGCCTGTTCGATATGTAGAAAGGAGCCGGAACCTATCCGGATAAAAGGCGCGCCGGGTTCCTTTTGAAGAAAATGAAAACAAAATGTGAAATTTACAGAGATTCTATGCAGAATTATAAAAAATATGCGATACCGCCGGCGCAGCTTATTATTGCCGATGTACCTTACAACGTAGGGAAGAATTTCTACGGCAGTAATCCGATGTGGTACAACGGTGGAGACAATAAAAACGGAGAGAGTAAGCTTGCGGGTAAAGCGGCGTTCAATTCAGATTTTAACTTCAACCTGTATGAATATTTCCATTTCTGCAGCAAGATGCTTAAGAAAGAACCGAAGAAAGCCGGAACTAGAGGGCGAAGTTCTGACGCACCGTGCATGATCGTGTTCTGCGCGTTTGAGCAGATGCAGACATTGATTGCGGCAGCGAAGAAACATGGGTTTAACAAATACATACCGCTTGTGTTTGTAAAGAATTACAGCCCACAGGTTTTAAAAGCGAATATGCGTGTTGTAGGCGCTACGGAGTATGCATTGGTTTTATACAGGGACAAGTTGCCAAAGTTCAGAAATGGGGCAAAATTTGATGAAGCCGGGAAAACCATCAGAGGTACGGGGCGTATGATCTTCAACTGGTTTACCTGGGAAAAGGACGGAAAGGACATTCCGAAGATACATCCAGCGCAGAAACCGGTTGTGGTGCTGAAAAAACTGATTGAGATTTTTACGGACCCGGGCGACGTGGTTATTGATCCGTGTTGCGGAAGCGGCAGTACATTGCGCGCGGCAGCTGAGATAGGGAGAAATGCTTTCGGATTTGAAATTGATCGCAATTTTTATCAGAGAGCCAAGGGAGAAATGCTTGTCTTTGAAAGAAATGAACAGATGGGATTCGAGGACTTCCCGGAGGTGATGCCATGATTAACGGAGAACTGATCGTTGACAACTTCGCCGGTGGCGGTGGTGCTTCCACCGGTATAGAGTTAGCAACTGGATATAGCGTGGATATTGCAATTAACCATGATCCAGAAGCTATTAAAATGCACAAGGCAAATCACCCGAATACAAAGCACTACTGTGAAAACGTTTGGGCGGTAGACCCAGTTAAGGCTTGCAAAGGACACCCAGTGGCACTTGCCTGGTTCTCGCCAGACTGCAAGCACTTTTCAAAGGCGAAGGGCGGAAAGCCAAAAGATAAAAACATCAGAGGCCTTGCATGGGTAGCCTTAAGATGGGCGGGGCTTGTAAGACCAAGGGTTATCATGCTTGAGAATGTAGAGGAATTTAAGACATGGGGACCGTTAAACAGGCGGCATCATCCAATCAAGAGTAAACAGGGCAAGACTTTTGATAAATTTGTACAGCAGCTTACAGATCTAGGATATGAGGTACAGTTCAAGGAGTTGGTAGCGGCAGATTACGGAGCACCGACTATGCGAAAGAGATTTTTCATGATCGCCCGGTGTGATAGCAAGCCAATTGTCTGGCCAGAGCCGACACACGCACCAGCAGACAGTGACGATGTCAAGGCGGGGCTGCTGAAGCCGTATGTGGGAGCATACACGCAGCTTGACTTTTCTCTTCCATGTCCGTCCATTTTTGATACGTCCGAGGAAATCAAAGAGAAATACGGGATCCGGGCGGTACGCCCACTGGCACCAAAGACGATGGAGAGAATAGCACGAGGACTGAAAAAGTTTGTACTCGATAATCCAGAACCATTTATTGTTCCTATTGGGTACGGGGAGAGGAAAGGGCAGGCACCTAGAGTTCACGACATCGAAAAGCCATTGCCGACTATTGTGGGGAGCGGAAAGCATTATCTGTGTGAGCCGACTCTTGCACCTTATATGGGGACAAATACAACAAATCATCCGGGTGGAAACTGCAAAGATCCGATACATACGATCACCACAGGTAATCAACATTGTCTTATCAGCCCTACGCTTATCCAGTATCATTCTGAGACGGCACAGGGAGAAGTTCGGGGACAGACGATTGAAGACCCTATAATGACGGTGGACGGATCGAACAGATATGGACTGGTCACATCATTCATCCAAAAGTATTATGGCGGAAATTATCAGGGAAACGGCTCTGACATTAAAGAACCATTGCACACCATTACGACGCTTGAAAGAAACGCTATGTGTGCAGTAAACCTTATTCAGATGAATAATCATTGTGATGGAAGGGATGTAAAAGAGCCAATTCCGACAATCACAGCAGGAGACGGTCATTTCGGAGAGGTGAGAGCTTTTTTAATCAAATATTATGGACAGGGAACTGGACAGGATATAAAGGCACCGTTGGACACCGTGACGGCGCAGGACAGATTCGGACTGGTAACCATCAATGGCGTAGATTATCAGATAGTGGACATCGGATTGAGGATGCTGGAGCCACGGGAGTTGTATGGATGCCAGGGTTTTCCAGAGGATTACATAATCGATCATGATTATACCGGCAAAACATATCCGCGGAGCGAACAGGTGCGCCGCTGCGGCAATGCTGTGTGTCCACCGATACCGGCAGCATTAGTCAGAGCAAATCTTCCGGAATTGTGTGTGGCAGAGCGTACCCCGAACATGAAGATAGAAGCAGAGCAGACCGGACAGCTCCGGTTTGCATGAGATCAAACAGGCTCCGCCAGCAGTAATGCGGCGGGGCGGAAAGAGAGGATAAATAGATGGAGAAATTTTTTACAATTAACAAAGACAGTGATTTTTATAAAGCATATGTACAGTATCAGAAAGATGTAAAAGCGAATGCGCAGGCATTTAAGAAATTTTCGGAGGAACACGGGATTGAGTCGACGCAATATATTCCAGACGATAGAGCGGTAATAATTATTCCAACTGAAAATGATTTGCAGAAATTTCAGGGGATGTTTACAAAAAATAAATTGTATTACGAAAACGGTGTTATACGTTTCAGAGCAAACTGTCAAATTACCAAGGATTGGCTTGAGATTGCGAAGACGGTACCAAAGCCGGAAAAACCGGATTACTTCTGCTACGGAATGAGATTTTGTGGGAAATATAGCACAAGGTGCTTTATGATCGGCGATGTTTTATATGGTTCGGCGGAGAATGTAGAAGTAAAGCTACTAGACTTTATGACAGAAATTAAAGCGAGCGAGTTTTACAAGGCAATCGAGGAAGAAGAGAGCAGAGAAAAGGAGCAGTTATGAAAAAGAAAATTTTAGCAGCAATTTTGACAGCAACACTCTTGATCGCCGGATGCAGTGACATGGCAAACGTCAGCGCAGGGCAGGATAATACGATGGTATTGGTAGTAAGTGAGCGGGATTACAGTATCTATGCGGACAAAGACACGGGCGTCATGTATTTGTTGTATCAGCGGAGTGGTAATGGATGTACGGTCATGCTCAATGCTGATGGTACGCCGAAGATCTGGCAGGGAGAAGAATAAAATATTGGAGGATATTGGCTTATGAAGTTTTCAAAACTGACTAAGCCAGAGCTTGAAGTAATTATTGAAAACGCCAATTTTACGGAGCAGGAAGAGGAAATATTTTCTCTTCTTGCCCGTGGATTTATACCAAAAGAAATATCAATGAAAATTTGTATTCCGCTAAGAACAGTAGAAAGGCGTATCTTTGATATAAAGCAAAAAGTCAAGAGATTGGAAGGTGATTTAAACGGAAAATCTTTCTAAGAGTGAATTGTTGAATTTTGCCATTGAAAATGGTATTATCGACATAGACACCATTCAGAAAAAAATTGAGATGAACGAAAGGAAGAAATTTATTGAAAAACACAATTATAGCATTTGGGAAGGAAAAGACGGTAAGTTTTACACATATTTGCCCGATGAAGAAAGCCAGAGAGGGAAAAAACTTGTAAAAAGAACATCTGAAAAGGCGATAGAAGACGAGATAGTGAAGTTTTATAAAGCCATGGAAGATGAACCGACAATCAGCCAAGTATATTCTAGCTGGATTTCTGAAAAATTGGAATATGGTGAAATAACAAGGCAGACAAAAGACAAGTACGAGACAAATTTTAAAAGATTTTTTGAAAATAAGTATTTGCCGATTGCAAATAGAAAAATCCGGTATATTGACGAAGAAATATTGGAATCATTCATAAAAACAGCTATTTCAAAACTGGAACTTACGCAGAAAGCGTACTCCGATATGCGGATATTGATTAACGGAATTTTCAAATATGCAAAGAAAAAACATTATACCAGCTTGAGTATAACTAGTTTCATGGGTGATTTAGAAATTTCGGAAAAGTCATTTAAAAGGAATCATAAGTCTGACAACGAATTAGTTTTTTCTAAGGATGAAGAGCTTTTGATTGAACAATTCATAATGGAAGACCAGCCTACGTTGATTGAACTTGGAATTATTTTGGCATTTAAAACCGGACTAAGGGTTGGAGAAATATCCACGCTTTCATGGTCAGATATTGAAGAAAATAAGATACATATATCAAAGACAGAAATACGATACCGAGATGATAGTGGCAAATATGTGTTTGATGTTCAGAATTTTCCAAAGAGCGATGCAGGATTTAGAGATGTTATAATTACCGAAGATACCAATGAACTTATGAGAAAAATAAAAATGCTTAACCCTTTTGGAGAATATATTTTTATGAAAAACGGTAAAAGGATAAAAGGACAAGCATTTACAAGACGTTTATATGTGATATGCGATAAGGTGGGAATTGGTGAGCGATCAATTCATAAGGCGAGAAAGACATATGCTACAAAGCTTATAGATGGAAATGTTCCAGAATCTGTAATAAAAACGCAAATGGGTCATACTGATATTAGAACAACGCTTGACCATTATTATTTTAATAATAAAACAGAGAGTGAGATGCAAGAATACATTGCGAAAGCACTATCGATGTAAAAGGTAACACGAGGTAACACCTTTAGTTGTAAAGAAACCTAGTATTTATGCGGGTTTGCGGGGTTTGATACCGAGTTCAAATCTCCCTTCCGCTACTAATTTTTAAAAATTAAAAACCTTGTGAAGCCTTGATTTTACTGGAAGAAAGGAGATTTTGAATGGTGTCTTTTCTGAAAGTAAAAATCAAAGGTAACACCAAAGGTAACACGAACAAATGTATGGACGCTTGATGCGTTCTTTTTTATTGCAATTTTGGCGGTAATGCGGCGGGAAACAGGCGTTATTTAGACGGTATTCTGGCGGTTTTACCGTCTTTTTTTATGCCACAATATAAGCAAAGGGAGGGATGATAATGTTTTCTGACGATGTTCTTGAGAAAATTTTTGCCAGAAAAGAATTGCAATCATTAGATTTGTCAACGCAGTCATCTATCATTCACGCAATCGAGGATGTTTTGGAGGAGGTTGAAGAAAATGAACATAAACGGAGTTTATCCGGCACCGGGCTATAGTCAGCAAATTCCTTATCAGGCATCATATGGGTATAATCCATATGGTAATCAGCAAAGAATTGAACAGCCGCAAAATTATTTTCAACCGGCGCAAACACAGCAAATTCAGCAGCCACAAATGACGCCTATTGGAATAAATGGAAAAATTGTGCTTTCTGTTGAAAATATTACTGCAAACGATGTGCCGATGGATGGAAGCGTGGCGTTTTTCCCAAAGCAGGATATGTCGGAAATATACGCCAAAAGCTGGAACGCAGATGGTACAATCCGCACAATCGTTTTTAAGCCGGTTTTAAATGATATGACTAACAATTTATCGCATGAACCAGAAAAAATGAAATTTGACCTATCAGACGAGTGCACAGGCGCATTTATGGGAAAGTTTGATGAACTGTTTGGGAAAATTGAACAGTTAGAGGAACGTATTGATAAAATTCCGGTTCCACAGAAAAAAACTTCTCAAATTAAAAAGGAGAGTGAATCCGAATGAATCCGATGCAAATGATTTTGAATCAAATGATAAATTCTCCGCAGATGCAAAACAATCCAATGGCTAAAAATGCCATGCAGATGTATAAAAGCGGAGATACGGTCGGACTTAAGACAATGGCGGAGAATCTCTGCAAAGAAAGAGGAATTACAGTAGATGAAGCAAAGCAAAAGGTTATGAGTATGTTTAATCATTAGTACATTTTGGGTTGCGCGCACAATAACCGGTTATCCCATTTGTAAATAAATCAGATGGAGGTAAACAAAATGTTTAATGGAAACGCATCTCCTAGTCTTGCTGATATTGCAGCAGTGACAGGAAACGGAAGAAACAATGATGGCATGTGGGGCGGCGATGGCTGGTGGGCTATCATTATCTTCGCTATGATTTTTGGCTGGGGCGGCTTTGGCGGCAATGGCTGGGGAGGAAACGGAGGCATGGGAGCGACAGCATCTGCATACACCGACTCTGCAATTCAGCGTGGATTTGACACGCAGGCTATCATCGGGAAGTTAGATGGTATTGCAAATGGTCTCTGTGATGGATTTTACGCACAGAATACCGCCGTTATGAACGGTTTCCATGGTGTAGACAATGCAATCTGCAACCTTGGATATCAGACGCAGCAGGGATTTAATACCACAAACGTAACACTTATGCAGGCACAGAATGCTTTGCAGTCCCAGCTGGCTAATTGCTGCTGTGAGACCAGAGAAGCTATCCAGGGCGTGAACTACAATATGGCGCAGAACACCTGTGCGCTGCAGAACACCATGAACAGCAACACGAGAGACATTATTGACAGTCAGCAGGCAGGAACAAGGGCAATCCTTGATTACCTGTGCCAGGAAAAGATTTCTTCCTTACAGGCAGAAAATAACGACTTAAGAAGAGCCGCTTCACAGGATCGCCAGTCTGCATTGCTCACTACTGCAATGTCGGCACAGACCCAGCAGATCATCAACGCTGTAAATCCAGCTGCAATCCCGGCATATGTTGTGCCAAATCCTAACGCTTATGCGTATGGTTGTGGATGCAACACAGGATGTAGCTGCTAAAAGTAGTTGCTACACAAAATTGAATAATTGAGTATCTTAATTGAGTTTAACTCGACTATGTCTGCAAAAGCAGTATTACTTATAAGCGCAAAGGGCAGACTGAAATATGTTTGCCCTTTATTTCATGAATAGGAAGGTAGAATACATGGACGAAATTAAAAATAAATTTATCGAAGCAATCAAAAAGATTGATTTTGAAAAGCTTAACATTTCGGAGCTTAAAACTCTTGCGGAAATAACTGGATCAGTAGAAAAAATGGCAAAAAAAGATTATTCTGAGCTATTGATGGAAAAATTTTCTCCAGACCACGGATTTGTTTTTTCGAGCTCCGATACAAAAACAATAGCAGAATTAAAATAAGGAGGTCATATTATGGCAGAATTTACAGGAATTGCATTACAAACAGTTGCACAGGGCGAAGATGTAGCACTTACAGAAACTCCGGTATGCGCAACAAAATGCATTGTTCATAGACAGGGAAGCGGCATTGTTAAATTAAGAGGACTTACAAATCAGTGCCGGGCAAGATTTTTGGTATCTTATTCCGGAAACATTCAAATTCCTACAGGTGGCACAGTTGAAGCTATTTCACTGGCTATTGCAATTGATGGAGAACCGTTGCAGTCAACTCGAATGATTGTTACACCGGCGGCAGTTGAAAACTTCTTTAACGTTTCGGCGCAGGCATATGTGGACGTTCCTCGCGGTTGCTGTGTTACGGTAGCGGTACAGAATACGTCTGCGCAGGCAATCGAAGTTCAGAACAGCAATTTAATTGCAGTCCGGGAAGCGTAAGGAGGGCGGTTTTATGGATATTAAGAGAATGCACGAAATGATCGAAAAACTGTCTGAAAGCGCAGAGTGTGAGTTTGCAAAAGGTATCGAATGTGTAGATACAGAAGAGATGGGAAAAGTCACGGACATGCTTAAAGACCTTGCGGAAGCCATGTATTACCGGACGCTTACAAAATCAATGGACGAATCAGACCCAGAGCAGGTTCTTGATATGTTTGAGCGTTACGGAGACGGCAGACGGTATTATGACCGTTACCGGTATGCAGACGGCAGATTCGCGCCAAAGGGAAGAGGTACGCGCCGCGGATATGAAGAACCTCCGTACTGGCACATGACACCGGAAATGTACCGGGAAATGGAACACGACCGTGATATGGATCGTCACTCTGGCAAAATGTATTACACAGAGCCTACAATTGCGGCAGATGGCGGTATGCGTGACCGCAGAGAGGGTAAAAGCGGAATGAGCCGCAGAAGCTACATGGAAAGCAAAGAGCTTCACAAAGGCAATACGCCGGAGGACAAGGACGCAAAGATGCATGACCTTGAAAAATACATGAAAGAGCTTTCGGAGGATATGGCGGAACTTATCTCCGACATGACGCCGGAAGAGCGCACAATGACAAAAAGCAAGCTTTCGACGCTTGTTTCCAAAATGTAATGGCAGGGGCAGAAATGCCCCTGTTTGTTTGAACATTGACAACTGAATATCAGCTAGTGATTTGTGGATTTGAATGTACTGTTCCCAAAATATGGGTGTTGATTTTTGAGTGAAATTTTTTGAAAAAAGATATTGACTTTTTGGTGTGACATAAATATAATAAAGGTGTGACAAGAAAGGAAGTGATTCAATGTCACCAGCAGGTCGTCCAAAAGTTGATAACCCAAAGTCAAACAGGTTCAGCATTCGTCTTGATAAAGAAACTGAATTAAAATTGAGATTGTATTGTAAAAAATACAATCTTACTAAAGGCGAAGCTATAAGACGAGGAATTCATCTTCTTTTGGAAAAAGAAAAAGAGTAGTCAAGCATTACTTGGCGGTAACTGACTACTCTGACACCAATCCGAAATGAATTGATAAATCAATCATATCACTTTCTTTCGGAGGAATCAAACATTTTTTGAAAAGAAAGGCAGTGAAAGATAATGAACAAATTTTTAGAAATAGTATACGCAAGTCAAATTGCAGATGAGGAACAGGGTGGGAAATGGCGCGAATTTTTTGAGCCGCTCATGGAGAGACTTAAGGGAATTGTGAGCGAAAGCGTTTATGATGAATTGATTGAACTTCTTATTGACTGTACTACTGACAATAACCGCTTCTATGCCGTAGAGGGCATGAAACTTGCTATTGGCATTATGGACGGAACTTATGTTCCGAAAATATAAGAGAGGGGGATTTGCTGATGAACGATATTCAGATTTCAGAAAACAAAGAAGAACTGACACTGACAACTATCGACATTGCGGACATGATGGAAATGCCGCACTGGCAGATTTTAAGAAAGCTGGACGGAACGAAAAAAATCAAAGGAATTATACAAATTTTAGGAGACAACAAAATTGTTGTTACCGACTATTTTATACCGTCTACATACTTATCTGAACAAAATAAGGAGATGCCATGCTACAAAGTAACCCGCATGGGATGTGAGTTCCTCGCAAACAAATTTAACGGGGAAAAGGGAATTGTCTTTACTGCTCGATATGTGAAACGATTCCACGACATGGAACAGGCGCTGAAAAACCCGCAGCCTGCAATTCCGGAGAAAGACCCGTTTGAGCACTGGGAGATTCGATGGAAACATGAAACGGAAACATGGTTTTCAAAGAACAACTGGAAGTTAATTATAATCCTGGAACGGTTTGGTTGGACTCGAAAATTTTTATATCACAAGATTCTCGTGGAATTATCGGATCTGCATAACTTACGCGCAATCGAAAAGGCATATTACGCCAGTTATGGATATCCACCGGAATACGCTCTTGATCTGCTTGATTTCAATAGAGACCTCAACGATACGGCGACAAGATACATCAATTACCTACTTATTGAAGAATAAAAGGTAAAATAAGCATGAATTTAGAAACCACTAGCTGATATTTGGCTGGTGGTTTCTTTTTTGGAGGTAAAATATGTTTTTAATAAATGGTATTGAATGGAAAATAAAATTTGTTCACGGCGCAAGTAATAAATTGATGCGCTCTGATGGCTCTACCAGCCTTGCTGTGACCGATTGGAACGACAGGGCTATATATGTTTCAGATAAACCGAAAAATGGTTATTTGCGCAAAATACTAGCGCATGAGCTTTGCCATTGTTTTTGTTTTTCCTATAACATTCATATGCCAATCGAACAGGAAGAGTATCTTGCGGACTGGATCAGCCTGTACGGAACCGATCTAATCTACCTTTTGGATGATCTGATGGCAAACATTGATTGGAGGGCGGCATAGTGGACAAAATAGATGAATTGTTAATGTATGTGCAGAAGACAAACCCTGGAATGACAAGGGAAAAGTTGATAGATGAACTAAACAAAAGCAATTATGCCGCAAAAGCTTTACTTTTTACTTCCGAAAACTTTCGGAAAAATTTTCAATCCCCCCTACCTTAAGATTTGGAAAAGGATTTTCGGTTTTTAATTTTTAAAAAATTTTTGAAATTTTCGCCCAAATATTCGGAAAAAATTTGATACCCCCCTAGGGTCAGATTTCGGCACGAAAAACCGTTTTTGAGATTTTGAGAATTTTGTTCAGATTTTTGCAAAATTTTTTTGAAACTTTTTTGCAAGTGCAAGTTAAGATTACACTCATCCATGATCTGGTCGTACTTGATCTTGCTATGTGCCGTCGTCCGCTTGGAAGCGCTGAAATAATGCAGACGCGGAAACCTCCGCACAAATGCGCAAAATGAGTACAACAAATAAAGCAAACGTCTACATGACATTGCAACTATACAGGCGCGCACATGCCTATAAGTCATTATATGCACAATACATCCAAAATGTCAACGCGCAATGCATCTGCTTTGCGTCAACAAGTATAAACCAAAAAAAGCGCAGCTCGCCAGACAATACCCTAGTGAGATAATGACGATTTGCATATTTGCGCGCATTTGATCTTTGCACGCATTTTTCGTGCTGTATTCCGCGGTATACGGGCAAAAGCAAGCCGGGGAATTTCCCCGGCATATTGCATTTCTGCACTTTTTCAAATAATAACACCCAAGCGCATACAGTCTATTTTCCGATCGCAAAGGGCGCGCCACTTTTCTGGATCCCCTTTGATGTTTTCGGCGGTTCTGGTTTCCGCCCATTCGTTCCGCGCTTTAATGTACGCGCTTTTTGCGTCGTCTTTTTTGGTTTGTAAGTTTCCCATAAATCCCATAATTTAACCATCCTTTCATTGTGCGCCCTGTCTCATCGGTGCAGGTGGGGCAGTTCCTGCAGACCGCCGCGCGGGCGGTTTCGACTATTCGCAAATTTTTCGAAAGATTTCTATTGTAAGATTTGCAGCGGCTCTTTTTTTATCCGAAACGTAGCCGCGGCGCTTGCTTTTCAATGCTTTTTCTGCCTGCTTAAGATTTCCAATTCCCCAGTTTCCGGCTTTTTCAAGTTTTTCCCATTCTTCCGGCAAAACCTTTATAGCTTTAAGCGTTTTCGGATTAATGCTAAAGCAGTTACTGTCTTCTGGGTGCAAAAGCTGACACAGCGGAATATATTCATGCGTTCCCATGTTATCGCCGATATTCCAGACAAAAAATCCTTTCGGAATTTTTGTGACAATCTCAAAAACGTCTGTTTTACCAATTGCTGTAGTGGTATAAATTTTATTGTTTTCAATTCTTAAATTTTCCATAAATTCCCTTTCTGGTCTGCCTCATCAGAACCTATAATTTATTTGTTTTCCTGTTGGTATTATGTTATCACTTTTTTTAGTGATAGTCAATATTAAATATCACTTTTTTAAGAAATATTTTGCTTGACTTTCGCACGATGTAAATATATGATCTATTTATAAACGCAAACAGATAAGGAGGGGAACGAGATGTTAAAATATAGATTTGACGTTGGGGACGCTTTGGAGCGTATCGGCTTTAACTCTTACAAGGCAAAAACTAGCGGTTTATTAAGCCAGGACACGTTAAAAAAGATTAAGAATGAGGATACAAACATAAACGCCAAAAGTATAAACAATCTTTGCTTACTTTTGGATATGCAGCCGAAAGACCTATTTATCTATGTAGAGAGCCCGGAAGATTTGGAGCTAAAAAAGAAATTACAATAATTTTTAAAATATCACTTGCAAAAGTGACAAAAGTATGCTATTATAATATTGTCGAAAGGCAATAAGGCGAAAGCCAGAAAGGGGAATCATGGACGAAATGAACATGCAGGAAAACGCAAGGCTTGTACTGGGGCTTAGATCAGCAGGATGGAGTGAGAAAAAGATAAACGATTTTTTGCTTTACATCGAGACTGGAGACGAGAAATATAAGCCAACACCGGACAAGAAGTAAAATAACAAAGGGCTGCGCAAAAGCCGCCCAGTAACAATAAACAAGATTAAGCAAAGGAGAATGAATTATGACGGACGTAGAAATCTTAATGAAAGACGGATGCACAAAAAGAGAAGCAGAAAAGCACTTGAATGCCGGATCAACGATTTTCACAGACTTAGAAGAGAATTTCACGCAATATATGGATGAATGGGGAGTTGATGAGGAAGAACGGGAAGAATACAAGCAGATGATAGAAGGAAAGAAGATTCTCCCTGATTGGGGAATAGTAAAAGATGCCGGGAAAGTTTACTATATCGCATACTGCTTATAAAAGCTAGAGAAAGAGAGGTTTTCGCCTCTCTTTTTTGATCTATTTTAACGTTTATGCTTTAAAGTGGTAAATTTTGTATACAGAATGGATACGGGATGGAAACGCAGATAAGATTAGTATATTCTTTCCAATACATTGTATTTTTTTATCAAGGAGTAAATAATATATAATATATATCAACAGTACAAAAATCATAAACTATATACTTTAACACGCGCGGATATAATCTATATATGCGATATACCCAGTAGTTTAAATTTATACTTGACAAAGGCTATACACAAATGATATTGTTATCGTAAATTAAAAAGCATCCGGGCAACAGAGAGCGCACAGGACCCGGAGAATGGGAACGGAAGTCATGCAGCCGGTACAGTTAAGATCTTGATGATCTCGATTGTATCGGCTTATTTTTATGGTCCAGAAAGGAGGTATATATGTCAGATACACAGAGAGCGGAAAGAGTAGATATAGATGAGATATACAAAGATGACATTGACAAATATATCCACCTCTGGATGGATGACAGGAATATAACAGATATGTGCAAGGTATCACAGAATAGATGGTATAACTGTTGTCAGTATGTATATGACAATGTTTTTAAGATCAATTCTGTATACCTTAAAGATGACAATCATATTAGCAATCAATACGATATCGATAAGGTCAATAAAGTCTTAGATATATATATAAGACTTTGCAATGATTTTGAGAAAGTAATAAATATAGTTGGATTTACTTTCTTTACTGGCATACATAGAGATACACTTAACGGTTGGGTAAATGGCGAAAGGCTAGGCTCCACAGCTTCCGACATTTGCAAAAAGATTGACCAAATGAGGGAGGAAAGCCTTGTCGGTTTGCAGATCTCCGGAAAAAACAATCCAATGTGTTACATGCCATCGCTCAACAAGTACTGCGGGTTTAATATGCCAGGCGTGAGAGACACAGGAGCATCTAAGAGGGCGTTGACTGCATCGGAGCTACCCAAACTGGGAAACGGGAATTGTGCGAGATTGCCGGACAACTTTGACAATTCAAGACCGGATAATGGCGAAATCGTGATAGACAATTCAAACAATTCAAACAATTCAAACACCAGTATTTAAGCACCTTGAGACGCATACTTTCGTTTAAACAGTTTAAGAAACTTAGGTTTAACGAATAGTTGGAACGCAAACAGAGAATTGCACGAACAATTAGAATAATTTAAAGCAAAGGCAAACGCCGGAAGAAGCAGCCAGCAGGCAGGGGGAGGGGGTTGCAAAAGCCCAGAAGGAGCTGCCTACTAAGTCCATCAAATATCCCCAAAAACAAAAAGGCCTGTCTATCGTGGAGGGACTATATGAGACCACTTAAAATCACGGCACCAATAGAATCGGATTCTGAAATTAGTTTCCGGGATATGGTCAATAGAAAAATAGAATGCTTGACCGAAGTACATTCGGAAGTTGTAGACGTAAAGTATTGGAATATACAGAATCGGATATAGCACATGGTATAGTGCGATAATACTTTATCGATAATCACATCAAAGACAATCAAATCAAATTCACATCAGATAAATTTCAAAAATTACACTCGATAATAAAATTCAAAAAGATTCCAAAAGGCAGCAAATAAAATGTTAGAAATGTGTTTTAATTGCGATTATTGTGAAGAGCAGAATGGAGATTACTTTTGCACAAACAGTGAGAGCGAATATTTCGGAGATTATGTAGAAAAAGAGTTTTCTTGTCCGGATTGGGACGGATCGGAGGAAGATGAATGAGGGTTGTGTCGCAGAAAAAAGATGCTTCATATGATTTTGACCGGACCGAATTTAGAACAAGCTATGAATGCATAAGCGCTACTTTTGATGGAAGAACTTTTGTCATTGGGAAATATGCTACACCAGAACGAGCAGCAGAAGTATTTATGGACATGCATAAAGCATATGCGCCTGTACAGGTAGTTTGCACAAATATGGACGAGAAACAAGTTTCTGCATTAGTTGCAGGATCTCAAAATGCACCGATTAGATGCGTCGAGATGGATGATCCAAGGATGGCAATAACAGTATTTGATAACCTTGTCTACTATATGCCGGAGGAATAGATTGCTTGCATTGCTCGTTCGCCAAATGGTAAGGCGCTGGGTTTTGATCCCAGCATTTATTGGTTCGAGTCCGGTACGGACAGTTTTGAAAATGGAGGTAAATCATGTTGATTTTAAAAACAGTCATAACAACATTTGATGCCCTTGCGATTTTGACGTTTTTCTTGCTTGGAAGAGATAGCAGCAACGAAAAGGACGCTGTGGCAGTCTGGGGATCACTTATTACATTGTTTCTTGTCAATATATTTGCAATGTGGAGATGATGATATGGTTTTGTATGACCCGATATTTGGTATTCGCTTCCTGCCGGAGATTTCAACTACGGTCGGAAGAATACATATAAGCAGAAAAAAACATGCGGGAGAAACCGACGTTCTGGATCTTGACAGTGACGCTGAGCACCAGTCTGAGAAGTCGGAGCATCCAGTATAGCTTAAGTCCACTGGCATTCGGTTTTTGCAAGAAAAAACTCGGCGTAAGCAATTATTCGGTGTTAGTGGACGTCGGCAAAATAAAAAGATCAAAAATACTATCATAAACGGCGCGCTATGCGCGCTGTGACGGAACGTAGCGCAGATGGTAGAGCACTCGGCTTATATCCGAGCGGTCGCAGGTTCAATTCCTGCCGTTCCGATTGAGAGATAAGTGTAAAGCTTATCTCGGAATACGAAAAGTTCGTATTTCTCCTTTCGCCACTAGGACGTTTCTGTTAAGGACGGTGCGAGACCGTCCGGTGGCGTTTGCCGCGAAGTACGGCAAGGCGGAAGACCGCTTGGTGTTGGATGATGGTTGTCCCGTAATTTGCTGACGAGCAATACAGGCGGATTCCTATTGATAGTTCGGGCATCTATCCCACGGTGCCTGAGCTGTCAAAAATACAATTAGGCTGTGGCGGAAAAAAGTAGACGCTTAAGCATAAGACAACCACGCTTTGGTTAGGAACAAGTCATTGAATTAACAAGGCAATGAAGGAACCTGTTAAGGGTGTTACCCGTTGTGGAAAGTCGTTGTTATGTGAGGTGCAAATCCTCACCAGCCTATTTCCTGTGATATCGCACAGGATAGTGCAACGCATGGCACGAAAAATATGATTGCTAACCGTCGTATGGCGGTTTTCGTGGATGGCAAGAAAGGTATTTGCCGGAGTAAGACGCTTCGTGAAACTGATAGTCGAAAGGTTTCAAGTGCAAGGTTCAAGTCCTTGCTCCACGATGGTGCCGAGCTGATTGATACTTTGATTGAGGTATAAATATGGTTTTAAATTGTGCAAATTGTGGCGCACCAATTGAAAGTGACAAGAAAGCGTGCCCTTATTGCAAAACTCCATATGGTTTCCGTACGAAGATAGAAATGGAACCATATATTGATTCAAACGGAAGGATTTGCAGACATGAACCGGAAATGATAGAAGTAACAACTTTGGAAGATTGTGAACCTAGGTTTATGAGGAAGTGATTGAAATGTGTGAATTTTGCAAGGATTATGATAATAACAGAATATTCGGCGCTAATATTCCCATTCAGAAGTGTGCAAATGAAACGAATTTGACAAATGCGCAAATTATGATGAATACAGGGGACAAAGTCCCCGGAATTGTGATTTATTCAAACCACTGTATGGAGAAAGGATACTTTGATATTGCATTTTGCCCGATGTGCGGAAGAAAGTTGGTGTAAGAATGAGTAATATACATAAATTCAAAGTAGAACCAATAGAAGGACACCAGGCATGTGCTAAAGTTACAGTTGATGGCGAACAGTGATTATGCAGTTCGTATAAAATAGAACATTATGCTGGAAGCCTTCCAATGGTCAATATAAACCTTGTTGCCGATGTGCAATATGAGCAAGATGTAGAAATTAACATTGTAAACTTGCATGAAATAGCTTCGCTGATGGACAAAAAAACATTCAAGGAATTTTGCAGAGTTTGGGAGGATATTCACGATGAAGCATAGCAAAGAATGGTGCACTTGCGACAGGTGTGGTGCAGAAATTAAAAAAGGAATATTGTGTGGAAATTCGATTACAAAAAATGGCATTTTAAATGTCACATACGACTTGTGCGATAAATGCATGGAAGATTTTGAAAGGTTTATGAAAAATGATTGTAAATATCAATAACAGCACATACGAGATGAACAGCAAACAGTACAAAGCAGTTCTTGATACGGCGAGCAACGCTGTTACCTGCGGTATATACGCTGTGGAAAAGAACAAGGTAGCAATCATGCTTCGAGAGGAATATAAAAGCAAGGAAGAACTGAAACAGGCAGTTGGTAATTATACGGCGAAAGGGTTTAAGGTTTATTGGAATTAGAAAATAAGACATACCGACTACAAAATGGATTGTAGCCGCTAACCTAAAACATTTATAGGCAGAGGTCTACAAGCACTTCTGCTTTTTGCGGAGGTGCTTTTCTTTTGGCAAGTTCAAGCCTAATTTCCACAGTAAATGAATATGAAAATTACATACAGGTGCATGGCGTTGATGAACAGGTTATGGATGCCATGGAAGAAGCGGCAAGGGTAGCCATTCTGACGGAAAAGGATATTGAGTATGGATTAAAGGTTTCTGCCAGAGCGAAAGAACTGGCAGAACAGTTTATTTTTCAATCTACAGGTGGCACACCATGGGATTTAGAAAAATATTCATTTCAAAACAAGGTATCTTATGAAATTCTGGACAAATATTACGAAATTTTGCTTTTGGAAGCGCAAAACAAAGTTGTGGATAGTGCTTTCCAGTATTTGGAAAAGAAAAGAGAGCCTAAAGAGCGGTTTTACATGCCAAGAAGAAAGCAATTCTTAAAAATCGGACTTATAGATGCGCTGCAAGGCATGATTGATGATAAATATGACATCCTGTGCGTATCCCTTGTCCCAGGTGCGGGTAAAACAACGGTTGAAAAAATGTTTCACGCGCTTGTCGCCGGATGGTTTCCGAGAGATTTCAGCCTTTTTTATTCGCACAGCGGAGATATTACCAGAATGTACTATGACGGTGTGTACGATATCGTTACAAATACGGAAGAATATACATGGAATGAAATTTTTCCAGATCTTTCCGTGACGAGCACAAACGCAAAGATGGAGCAATTTAATGTCGGGAAGTACAAATCGTTTCCATCCGTACAATGTACGTCTGTTGGTAGTAAGAATGCAGGTAAAGTAAGGGCTTCTAAGTTTTTACTGGTTGACGATATGATCGGCGGCATTGAAGAAGCAATGAATCCCATTATCCTTGATAAATTGTGGGATAAATACGCTGTAGATGCCAGACAGAGAAAGATACAGGACACGGACGGTAAGAACTGCAAGGAAATACATATTGCCACAAGATGGAGCGTACACGACGTCATAGGGCGCATAAAAAATATGTACGAGGGTAATCCGAGAGTAAAGGTTATTGCGGTACCGGATGTAGACCCAGTTACAGGAGAAAGCAACTTTGAATATGAGTTCTCCGGTTTTACAAAAGAATTTTTTGAAGACCAGCAATTATTGATGGACGACATATCATATAGATGCCTTTACAAACAGGAACCGATTGAGCGTGAGGGATTGCTGTTTCCGGAAGATAAAATACGCCGGTATCTTAATTTGCCGCATGGAGAGCCGGAGATTGTAACCGGTCAGTGCGATACAAAGGGAAAGGGAACAGACTATTTTGTTCTGCCTGTATTGCAAAAATACGGAGAAGATTACTACTGCGTGGATTGTGTTTGCGATAACACGGCAGATTATGAGGTTCAGTATGAAAATGCAGCAAATGTTTTGACAAACAACAAAGTTCAGGAATGTGAATTTGAGAGAAATGCCGGAGGGGACCGTGTCGCAATGGAAGTAAACAAGCGAGTGGAATCCAAAGGATGGATATGCAATATCACAGATACACCGACGGAGACAAATAAGGAAGCAAGGATTTTTCAGTGCTCTAACTGGATATTGCAGCACGTTATATTCAAAGACCCATCATTATATAAGCCAAATGATCCATATGGAGTAATGATGTCTCTTCTTAAGAGATATTCAGTGTCCGGTAAAAAGCAATTGGATGATGTGCCGGATGTATTTTCAAACTTTGCGCTTAGAGTGACAAATGGAAATAACGTAGCCAAAGTAGAAGCGGCAGTAAATCCGTTTAGGAGGTATTGATATGACAACAAAGGACTATCTAAATCAGATAAGCAGGCTTAACCGGATGATAAATAATAAGCTAATAGAGCTTGCACAACTTAAAGAGCTGGCATGCAGCATATCGTCAATTACAAATGAAGAAAGAGTAATGACAACACCAAATTTTGACAGGATAGGCGCGAAGCAGGCAAAGATTGATGAAATGGAAAGGAAGATCGATGCACTGGTTGATGATTATATCATTAAAAGAGATCAGATTGTCAGCCAGATAGACAGCATGGAAGATGAGAATGTCTATAATGTGTTGTTTTCAAAGTACATAGAAAAAAAGACATTTGAGGTTATTGCAACCGAAATGAATTACTCTTGGAGACAGACAATAAGGCTTCATGGAATTGCATTAAAAAAATTTGAGCAAAAATATGGAGCAACTTATTTGTAAAATGTCATAGAATGTCATATTGAAAAAATGATATAGTTATAATCGAAGAAAACAACAAAAGTTGAATACTTCACCTCCCCCAATCTGGAAAAGCATCGTAGAGAAATCTCCGGTGCTTTTTCTTTTGAAAAGAAAAGAGGATTTTATGGGATATAAACCAAAAACAATATATTGCCCGCGGTGTGGAAGAAAAGTTGCCACGCACGATGGGCGTTCAACAATGAACATTTCTGTGGAATGTAGGAAATGTCACAAAAAAGTGGTATTTTATCCGGAAAATGGAAAAACAGAATTAAAATCTCTTCCAATCCGGTCAACATCCAGTGGGATGACGTTTATTTAGGAGCCAATTATGAATAATAAATCTCTCCAAGATCTTGTTAAGGGCTGTTATGGGCGAAAAATTTTATATACTGATGTTGAAACCATCACAGCAGACAATATTGTCAAGGTGGTGGGAGACTGCATCGGTAATTATTATTACAACAAAACCATCATAGAATACCTATGGCGGTATTACAAAGGAGATCAGACGATTTTATACCGATTAAAGGTACAAAATGCTGATATTACAAACAAAATAGTAGAAAATCATGCGTATGAGATTGTTCAGTTCAAAGTAGGCCAGACATACGGTGAGCCAATTCAGTTTATCAGTCGAAAAGATGACGATGTGATCAATAAGGCAGTGGATGAGTTGAATGACTATCTTGTGGATGCAAATAAACAGGAAAAGGACATTAAAGCTGGTGAATGGCAGTCAGCAACCGGAACATCTTTCAAGGCGGTGAGATTTTCAAATGGAGAAATACCATTTCAAATTGTTGCTCCTACTCCGATGAATACGTGTGTTATTTATAATCGGAGCACGGAAGAACCGGTTCTTGCAGTACAAGAACTTAAGGACGAGGATGGAAGATGGTACAAACTGTGCTATACAGACAGTCATTCATGCAAAATTCAAAATGGAGTAGTTTCTGAATGGAAATTGCACGCATTTGGAAGCATTCCTATTGTTGAGTTTCCAAACAACCACGAAAGAATATCAGACATTGAACTTGTCATAGGTCTTCTAGATGCCATCAACAATATGCAGTCGAACAGAATGGATGGAATTGAGCAGTTTGTTCAGTACTGGGTTAAGTTTGTGAACTGTGAAATCGACCCAAAAACGTTTGAAGAGATGAAAATGAGCCATGCTTTGACGGTAAAGTCCAATAACAAGGATAACAAAGCCGATGTTGAGATTATGACGCAGGAACTAAATCAGAGCCAGTGTCAGGTGGCAAAAGATGATTTGTGGGACAATGCCTTGGCAATATTAGCAATACCAAACAGAGAGTCCCAAAACTCTGGAGGAGATACACAAGGAGCAGTATCATTAAGGGCTGGATGGGATTTTTCAAAGACAAGAGCAAAATTAAAAGACCCAATTGTGAAATCGGCAGAGAAGAGACTTGCAAAAGTTGTCTTAAATGTAATACGCGTTAAGGACAAGGATTTGAAATTGTCAATGAGGGATTTTGATGTGCAAATCAATCATAGCCCGCAAGACAATATGTATACAAAGTCGCAAACACTATATCAGCTTTTAGAGTGCGGCATACATCCTCTTATTGCCATTAAAACGGTGGGGCTTTGGGGAGATGCTGAAAAGACATTCCTCTTGTCTAAGCCATATATAGATGCGTTGTGGAAAACCATTGATGATGCAGAAGAGCAGGAACAAAAAGCACAGGAAATTGTAAACCAATTAAATAAACAGCAAAATAAGACAGCTACCGAGTAATCGGTGGCTGTTTTTATTTTATAAAAATTCGCAAAGTTGTGAGCGTAAAAATCAACAGTGTCATTCGGTGTCGTTGCACCGCAAAAATTCGTAAAGACATATCGGAGGTAATCAATGAAAAGAGAAGAGTTAATTGCAATGGGTATCAGTGAGGAAAATGTTGAGAAAATCATTGCTGATTACGGCAGTGCCGTACAGAGAGAACAGGCAAAAGCAGCAGAGCTTAAGGCAAAGGCAGACAGCGCAGATGAGTTGCAGAAAAAGCTGGATGAAATGGAAGCAGGAAACCTCACGGAACTTGAAAAAGCAAACAAGGCGTTAGAGACAGCAAATCAGCAGATTGCAGATATGCAGAAAAAAAACGCCATCAGAGATCAGCGCGAAGCTTTGATGGAAAAGTTAAAAATCAATGCAGAGCAGGCAAAAACGGTCGTCAAAGATGATGGAAGCCTTGATTATGACGCTCTTGGAAAGATTACATCCGAAAAGGAAACCGCAGCAGCGCAGGCAAAGGAACAGGAGATTGCGAATAATTCTGAAAATCCGGGCGGCGGTACTGCAGGTGGAGAGAATAAAAAAACGGCAGATGTTGAAAATGCCGAAAGTATCAGCTTTGGCGAACCGGCAAAAAATGCAGAAGCCAAAGACCATTATGTTTTATAGGAGGTAAATTATGGGAAAACCAATTGAAAGAGACTTTACACAGAGTAAAGGAATTTTAAAATTTTTTCCTTATGAGGGTGCGGCGTGCATCGTTCCGCAGACAATGGTGTCAAGTGCCGATGCAAACGGAAAGAAGATTGCAAAGGCAGGGACACCGTTCCCAAGCAATGACGAATCTTGCAAAGGATATCTTCTGGAAGATGTTGACGTAACAATGGGAGATGCGCCTGGAACTTATGTATATCAGGGTTCTATTGACAGCGCAAAGGTAACAGCGAACGGAGTGACCGTGGAAGCAACTGCAAAAGCAGCAACACCGCGTGTCACTTTTTTTGATTAAGAAAAGGAGGTATTAGAGAATGGCATTACCATTATCAGAAGCATTTACCGCAAGAAGCCTTGGGGTTATGTGGAATAATTATGAAAAAACGCTTGGTTCTGCGCCTTACTTAGGTAGACAGAAATTTGGAACCAGAAAACAGGACAGCCTTGAGCTTAGATTTATCAAAGGGAAAAACGGTCTCCCGGTATCCTTAAAGGCATCCAATTTTGATGCACAGGCAGAGTTAAGAGACGTTGGTGGATTTTCGGACATTCAGAACGAGATGCCTTTCTACCGTGAGTCTTACATGGTAACAGAGCGTGAAGAGCAGGAGTATGCAAATTACCAGTCGGCAGAAAATTCCAACATGGCAAACCAGGTGCTTAGAGAAATCAGCAAAAAACCGATGATGCTTATTGAAGGGGCAAGAGTAGTGCCGGAACGCCAGATTTGGCAGTTATTAGCACCATCTGATGGTATTCCAAGAGTACAGGTAACAATTGGCGGAAAGAGCTACTATGTGGATTATACTTCCGATAATGGAGTGGCGCACAAGAGAGACCATTACAAGGATATTTCCGGAAGCGATACCGATAAATGGTCTGCATTCGAAACAGCAACACCACTTGATGACCTTATCGAGATTAAACGTGAGTTTGCAAAGAAAACCGGATATTCCCTTGCACGCTTTAGCATGAATACAGAAACATGGGAAATGGTCCTTAAGGCGGAGGACACAAAGAAACAGGTGCTTGGAATTACTGCTTACAATGGCGGTATTCGCTTGCAGCAGGGGCAGGTTACAGAGTATCTTAGAGGATACGGCATCGAGATTGAAGTTTATGACAAACTTTACATCGACCCAGCAGACGGTGCCACCAAATATTTTATTCCTACAGGAGTTATTTCGGCGCAGGCATCCGGTGTGTACCTTGGAGATTATGTCTTTGGAAAGACACCGGAAGAGAGAAGCGGAAGTTTAACAGACGGAAACCTTTCTATTGTAGAAACCGGCATTTCGGTATATACATACGCAACAAATCATCCGATCAACACTCATTGCGTTGTGTCAATGATCGGATTGCCTACTTTTGAGGGCATGGACAGCGTTGTTGTCATGAAAGTTGCGTAGGAGGTGCGGTATGATTGCTGAATACACGGTAAAGCGAAATGGAAGATGGTACAAAGCAGGAGATGAAATCCCGGACATTGTTCCGGGAGAGAAATCTTCCGGCGGTTACACCAAGACAGAGATTAACAGAATGAGCACTTCTGATTTACAGGCACTTGCCGCTGAACATGGGATCGAGGGTGCAGAAGAAATCAGTGGAGCGGAACTGAAACGCATTTTGATCGAGCAGTTCGGATTATAGGTAGGGAAGAATGGACGAATATACAACATTAGAGCAGGTCAAAATCAGACTGAAACAATTTCATATTGAAACCGTTACGGATGAAGATGGTGTTACTTCTGATGTTGTCGTGTTCGACCAGAAAGAAGATAATCCTTACATTGAACAGCTTATCAAGCAGGCAAGAAATGAAGTGGTAAGCAAGCGGAATTACCCGGAAAGCTACACGGATGAAAAAATATCCGAAGACTTGAAACAGTTTGAGGATGTAATCGTCAATTTATCCGTGTACGACCATTCACAGGCAGGAGAAGCCTATATGGCAAGTTATTCAGAAAACGGCGTAAGCCGTAGCTGGAAAGACAGGGAAAGCTTGTTTGTGGGAGTATTTCCGTTTATAAAATCATTATAACCCCTCGATTTCGAGGAGTTTAGAAGATTGTGCGTTACGTTTTGCCGATGTTGGCAAAACGTAGCAGGCGGCACACATTGAGCGGTGGTGGGCGGTGTGCCATAAAAAATGAAAGGCGGTATATGATTTGACGATTGAAATATCAACAGCAATCATTATAAGCGTGCTGTCGCTTGGTTTTTCCGTCTTTATGGGCTTGAAGAGCAACAAAAGGACAGACAACACGGATCTTGAAGAGCGCGTGCGGGAGAACACACGCATTAACATGAAGTTGGATGCCATTTCAAACAACACAACCGAGATCAAGAATGAAGTTTCGGAGATGAGAAAAGAAATAAATTCTCACGACAACAGAATTATAAAGGTTGAAGAAAGTGTGAAATCGGCGCATCACAGAATTGACGGGATAGAAACCCGTCTTAATGATGAAAAGGAGGTTTAATCATGGATATTATACAGTCTGTAATTGCAAATATGACAATTATTCTGGCGATTATTGGTGCACTGGCATTTGTTGTGTCTGTGGTAACACAGGTAATCAAAGGTGTAGGCGTATTTTCTAAGGTTCCGACGGACATTCTGGTATTTGTCCTTTCTATCGGTATCACGATCGCCGCATTTGTGGCATACATGCAGTACATCCAGACATCAATTTTATGGTATATGATTTTGGCAGCTATTATTGCAGGATTTATTGTTGCGTTTGTCGCGATGTATGGCTGGGAAAAGCTTTCTGAACTGTGGAAGCGGTTCGGCAAGGATGTGAAGTGAAATGCTTGAAATTAACAAGCAAAAAATGAATTATTCGCTACAGAGCGGAAAGGTTCCGGTGTATGTGACGGACGAGGATGGAAACATCGAATATTCTTCATATACTGATTCGGATGGAAATGTAATTTATTACCTCGATGAAGATGGAAACAAAATACCGAAAACAACCGGAGAGTATACCACAGGTTATGAGAAGCCTGTGGTTTTTTATTCTTCAATCAGCAATAAGTTGAGTGAAGCACTTATAAAAGAGTTTGGCGTTGACAATTCCACAAACTTTGTTCAGATTGTCGAAGACAAAGGGAAACTTCCATTGAGCGTCGGCTCTTTGGTATGGAAACGGTCAGATGTAAGGTACAAAGATGAAGAGAATACAATAGTTGACGAAAATTCGGCTGATTACATCGTAAAAGGTGTCGCAGACGAGGGATTGACGGTTGATTTGTTCTTATTGCAAAAAAATGTGAAGTAGGTGCAGCATGGGAAAGAAAGTAATAACAATGAGCCTGTCTGAAAAGTATGTTCAGAGCGTCATACGAGAGCTTAGAGCCTATCAAAACAGCTTGACATATAAATGTCAGCTATTGGCAGAAAAACTCGCGGAAAAGGGCGTAGAGATTGCCAGAGTGCAAATTGCTGACCTTGACGCAATATTTACATCGGAACTGATTTCAAGTGTTCATGCGGAATATGAAGGAAGCACTAAGGGCGGCGGTATATGGGCGGTAATAGCCGGTACAGACCATGCCGCATTTGTTGAGTTTGGAACCGGAATTGTGGGACAGCAAAGTCCTTATCCTGGGAAACTGCCAGAGGGTGTTTCGTGGCAGTACGCAAGTGGAAAAACTATCCATCAGATTTCAGATGGAAGATATGGATGGTTTTATCAGGACGACAATGGCGATTGGTGGTTTACAGAGGGAATGCCAAGCCGACCATTTATGTATCTGACCGCAAATGAGTTGCGTCAGATTGTTACACAGACAGCGAAGGAGGTGTTTGGATAATGGCAGGCAACCAGTGGGTATTTGACCTTGAAACAAACATTTTTTCCAATGTTGTAACGATAGCCAAACCAAAACTCCAAAAGAAATACAAAAGCATGAACTTTGACACTGCGTTTACAACGGTTGAAAAGAACCTTGATAAAGACCCTGTTTTCCCGACTATTTACATCCATGAGATGCCGGGGCTTGAACGTGGGGCAGATTTAGAGGGCACATCCGTAAATGCGGTGCAGGAAACAATACAGGTTGACGTCATTACAAACACAAAGCAGAGCGATGCAAAAGGGATTATGGCTGTTTTAGCTGATGCTTTTAAGCAGATGAGATTTCAAATCACAGCAATTCCGGAGTTTAAAAACGACAGCGAAAAAAAATTTAGAAGCGTTGCAAGGTTTCGGAGGATAATCGGAGCCAACGACAGATTGATGTAAAAGAGCCGAAAGGCTCTATTTTTTATGCACCGGGCGCAAAGAGATGCGTCTGATAACCGCATTATTTAGCGGTAGAAAGAGAGGTAAAAATGGCAGCAGCAGGATTGTCTACGTTAGGAATTACTTTTGGCTATGGCACAGAAGCGACAGCCGGAACAAAGCCTACATCGTTTAAACAACTCACAAGAATTAACTCGATTGGCGGTATTAACATTGAGCCGGAACAGATCGACGCATCCGCTTTAGAGGATGCAATTACCAGATATGTAAAGGGGCGCGCAGATACAGGCGGTTCATTCCCTATCACGGTAAACCTTACAGACGCCACAAAAGAAGAGTGGGAAGCACTTATCACGGCGTACAAAGCGCTTACCGATGGGAAAAGAATGTGGTTTGAAACCATTATTCCTGGATTTGCAGATGCGTTTTTTGTGGTTGCGCAGCCACCGGAGCAGATACCGCAGCCGGAGATTGGTCAGAATGAGCTTTTGACGGTTGAAATGAACCTTACCATTGAGGAATACAAGGGAATGGACACGGCTGTAGCGTTTACACCGGGGGAATAACACGTCAGTCGAATAGTTCGGTTGAATCGGCTGACGATAATCAGACAACCGAAGCGGAACTTGAGGGAACAGTTTAAAAGAATAGGGCGGTCTTCGGACTGCCCTTTCCCTATATGAGAGGGAGAAAGGGAAAGAAAATGACAAAATTAAAGCTTGGAGAGAAAGAGTTACAGATCAAATTCGGATATGAAGCAACCGTGAAAAGCGGAATTATCAAGAAAGTAGCAAAATTAGACCAGATGAAAAATATTGAAGCGGTTGACGAAATCCTTTTATTTATTCCGGAGTTAATCCTTGTAGGCGCGCAGAAGTTTCACAAAGAGGAGCTTGGATACAACTTGGAAACTGAAGAAAAAAAGGAACAGCAGCTTGGAAAAGTATATGCCATGCTGGATGACTACTTTGACGGAGAAGATGCAGATGTTCATGCACTTTACAATGCACTTTTAACAGAGTTACTTGAAAACGGTTTTTTATCAAAACTGCTCAAAGCAGAGCAGAAAGAAGCGGAGAAGAAAACTCCGAGGAAAAAGTAGAAGAACAGAGAGAACTTACATGGGGAACATATTGCACGGAAATCCGCCCATTCTGGCTTTTAGTCACTAAAGGGTATGGATTTACCGTGTGTGATATAGACGCGTCCTGCCCGGCTGATTTACAGCCTTATGCGGATGCTTACAACTTAGATAAAAAGCAAAGAGACAATGATATGTGGATGTGGTTTGGAACATATGGATTGTCAGCGGTATCAGTGGCAGTAGAACATTGTCTTGCTGGTAAAAAAGCTAAATCAAAGTATGTAGACAAGCCTATCACAGAGCATAGTTTGTTAAACGATTCTAAAATGACAGAAGAGGAAATTCAGAAACAAAGAGAATTATTTGTGGCAAAACTCAAAATTATGCAATCAAATTATGAGTTGAGCCACCCAAAGAAAGAAGAGGTGCCACATGAAAATTAAAGGTATTGATGTTTCCGGGTACAATGGAAATATTAACTGGTCAAAAGTAGCAGAAAACGGCGTTGAATTTGCCATTTTGAAAGTAATCCGAAAAGATTTGCAGCCGGACAAGTATTTTGAAGCAAACTGGACAGGAGCAACGGAAGCGGGTGTTCCGGTGCAGGGCGTATATAATTACAGCTACGCAACAAACGCAGAAAAGGCACGGACTGATGCACAAAGAGTGATTGAAGTTCTTGCCGGAAAAAATGTGATGGTGTGGCTGGATGTAGAGGATAAGTGCCAGCAGAATATTGGAGATAAGATTGTTTCTATTATCAATGAATATCAGAAGATCATTGAAGATGCAGGGTGCAAATTTGGTGTATACACGGGTCTGTCTTTTTACAACAGCTATATCAAGCCATATCTTGAGCATATTGATTGCCCGTTTTGGGTCGCAAGATACCCGTCCAGTACGCCTATGATGATTACGTCGGATGCACCGGAAGATAAGAAGCCTGATATTCTTCATGAACTTTACGGATGGCAATACAGTTCAAAGGGATTTGTAGCCGGTGTTTCCGGATGCGTCGATCTGAATGAACTGTATGTAGCGGTAGACACGGTAAATGTAATGCCAGAGCCAGAGAACACGCTTCATAAGGTTGGAGAGGAAATCACGGTTTCTTCTTACTACAAATCTTCCACGGCTGGTATTGGAGATGCGATCATCAAGTATGCTTTCGGAACGATTACACGAATCAAGGCGGGTACGCATAATCCATATTGCTTTTCAAAAAATGGAGTTGCAGTAGGCTGGTGTAACGATGGAGATATTCGATCAACGGATGCTTCTGTGCAGTCTACAGATAAAAAGACAACGTATACGGTACGACGCGGCGATACACTTTCAAAGATCGCAAAAGAAAACAATGTAACGGTTGCAAAATTGCAGAAAGACAACGGGATCAAGAACCCAAACAAAATTTATGTAGGGCAGAAAATTTTGATTCAGTAAAAAATCAAGGACGGTAAGGTGTCACAGCCTACCGTCTTTTTATTATGCGTAGAAAGTTGGTGCGGTCATGGCAGATATTGATGAATTACAGATAAAAATTAAGGCTGATTCTGCAAAAGCGAGCGATTCCATTGATAAACTTGCATCAAGTTTGGATAGTCTTGGAAAAAGTCTATCATTTGATACCAGTAAACTTTCAAACATAGCATCTGGAATTAGAAGCATGTCTGACGCGGCAACAGGGTTTAAGGGTGCAAAATCAAAAGAGATTACATCACTTGCCACCGCATTAAGCAAATTCTCAAATGTAGACACATCATCTTTCTATGGTATATCTGCGGCAATGAAAAATCTTGCGGCAGGAATGAAAGATACAAAAACGATTGATGCAAGTGGAATTATGAATACGGCGGCGGCACTGTCTAAAATGGGCGGAACGTTGGCTACTGTAGGAACAAGCAATCTAGTTAAAATTAAGGATGACCTTGCTTACTTTGTCAAAGGAATGAACAGCGTAGGGGCACTTAACTTTGATACAACAGGTTTGACCAATCTGATAGGAAGTATCAGCAGACTTGGTGGTAAGATTTCTACACAGGCGACAGCCAATTTGCCGCAAATATCAGCGCAACTACAGAATTTTGTGCGCCAGATGAATAAAATCGGCGAACTGAAATTTGATATGACAAACATGAGCAGCCTTGTGACGTCTATATCAAGGTTAGGAAGCGTTGCGAGCGGCAGGGCAGTAAACAACATACCTTTGCTTGCAGATAACCTTAAATACCTGTTTGAGACGCTTTCAAAAGCGCCTAACGTAAGCGCAAACATCATCCGGATGACAGAAGCACTTGCCAATTTGGCAAAAACAGGAGCATCATCCGGTAGAGCAGCAACATCTCTCGGAAAAAGTTTGAACATTTTTAGTGGATCTGCGAATAAGGCGAAAAGTAGCAGCTTTAGTCTTGCGTCAGCATTTGGAAAACTATATGCATCATACTGGCTGTTATTCCGTGCTTTTTCAAAGATTAAAGATGCAATCGACATTTCATCTTCTTTGACAGAGGTTGAGAACGTTGTACGTACCACATTCGGCAATTATGAGAAGCTAATACAGGACTTTTCAAAAACATCCATACAGGATTTTGGCATGTCAGAGTTGACCGCTAAACAGGTGGCAAGCCGATTCCAAGCTATGGGTACAGCCATGGGATTTTCACAAGGAAAGATGGCTGACATGTCGCTACAGCTTACAAAGCTGACTGCGGATATGGCTTCTTTCTATGATATGGAGCAGTCTGATGTTGCAAGGAACCTGCAGGCAGTATTTACCGGAGAGACAGAGCCGTTAAGAAAATACGGTCTTGACCTCACACAGGCTACCCTTAAAGAGTGGGCTATGAAACAGGGCCTAGATGCCGACATTTCGTCTATGACGCAGGCAGAAAAGACCATGCTCCGGTATCAGTATGTTATGGCTAATACAGCCGCGGCGCAGGGAGACTTTGCGAGGACAGCAGACACATGGGCAAACCAGATAAGAATACTTAAGCAGTCATTTGAACAGCTTGCGGCTATTATCGGTGGCGCACTTATTAACGCTTTTAAACCGTTTGTAAGAACTCTTAATGCAGTCATGCAGAAAGTTATTGCTTTTGCAACGACAGTAACCAATGCGTTAGGATCAATTTTCGGATGGAAATTTGAGATTTCTGCCGGTGGTTTGGCAGATGATTGGTCTGATGCAGCAGGGAGCGCGGCTGATATAGCAGACAGCACTGGACAGGCAGCGAAAAACGTTGAAAAGATGAATAAGGGCTTAAGAGCCTTTGACGAACTAAATCTGATTACCACTCCGGATAATTCAAGCGGATCTGGCGCTGGTGGTTCCGGCGGTGGCGGTGCATCCGGCGGTGGTGCGTCTGGTGGGCTGGTACAGGTAGATACCATTTTCAAAGACTATGAAAGCCAGATCAGAAGTTTGCGGGAACTTGGGGCATATATCAGCGATGCGCTATCAGATGCCATGGAATCTATTGACTGGGATAGAATTTATTCCAAGGCTAGAAACTTTGGAAAAGGGCTGGCAGATTTCCTTAATGGGCTTATTACACCAAGATTGTTCGGAGATGTCGGCATGACGATTGCAAGTGCGCTTAACACAGCAATTTATTCAGCCTTGTCATTTGGAGAAGAATTTGACTGGACAAATCTTGGAGATTCTATTGCCGCAGGAGTGAATCGCTTCTTTGAAACGTTTGATTTTTCGGCACTTGGTAGAACAATCAATACATGGGTTCATGGAATATATGACACTATTACAACAGCAATTGGAAATATCAAGTGGTCAGAAGTATGGGATGGTGTAACGGATTTTTTGAGTGAAATTGATCTTGAGACAATATCTCTTATTATTGGAGCATTTGCACTTAAGTATGCAGGTAAAATTCTTACAGGTAAAATTCTTAAGGAAACGATAGGAAAACTAATTAGTGAGAAGTTTGTGGCGGCGTTTGGACAAGAGTCAGTAAAGTCAATTCTTTCTTATGTAGTTCCGATTTCACTTTCCGTTGCAGCTGGGGCATTAACTTTTACTATTGGAAAAGACAGTATAAAAAAAGATGCAGAAAATCTAGTAAAAGCATATAAAGATGGTGGATTTTTACAATATTTACAGGAAAGCTTAAAACAGCTTATAAATCCGTTTGAGTGGATAAATACATATGGAGGTGGGATTTTAAGCCAAAAAGGAATACTTGATCGTTATTCAGATGGAGTTGACTTAAACATTAAGATGCCGAAAAAAGAAGATTACGCATCTTTAGATGAATATCAAAAAGCACTAAATGATTTTAACAATAATGTACCAGACAGCCTAAAAGTTCCAAGTAGCTTTGATTTAAAAGCATGGATAGATGAGTGGAAACAAATAAATGGTCTAGATAATGTGGACTTAAGAGCAGAAGTTGTTCTTCCAAACTTGAGAGAAAAAATATCTGGGTTTAAAGACGACGTAAAAGAATGGTGGGGATTAGATGTTGAACTACCCGTTCGCAATAAATTAACAACAACTTTAGAGAATGTTTCTTCATGGTGGGAAGATGTAAAAGAATATTGGGGAGAAAAAAAGCTTTCAATACAGACAGAAATAGGAGAAATAAAAGGTAAAATAGAAGAAAAGTGGAATGAAGCATCTGAATACATTCAAGAAAATATTTTGCCTTGGTTTACTAAAGATCATTGGCTTGAAATAGGAAACGGAATAAAAGAAGGTCTTTCGACTAAATGGGAGGAATTCTCTACATGGTGGAGTGACACAGGTATAGCCGTTTGGTGGAACGAGAAAGTTTCTCCATGGTTTACAGAAGATACATGGAAAAATCTTGGAGAAAGCATAAGAAAAGGTCTATCTAAAAAGTGGGAGGAATTTACTGGATGGTGGGAAAACACCGGATTCTATAAGTGGTGGAATCAAGATGTTGCTCCAAAGTTTACAACAGACAAGTGGACATTTAGTGGTATTTCAGATGGATTAAAAAATGCATGGAATAATGCTATAGCCGCTGTAAAACACATATGGAACGGATTTGCAAACTGGATGAACTCAAAGCTTTCTTTTTCGTGGGATGCGGTAAACATTGCTGGAAAGCAGATTGTTGGAGCCGGAAGTATAAATCTCGGGAAAATTCCTACTTTTGCCGCCGGAGGATTCCCAAGCCAGTACAGTATGTTTATGGCGGGAGAAAATGGACGGGCAGAAATGCTGGGGACTGTTGGAGGGAAAACAGCGGTTGCTGGTGGACAGGAAATTACAGGTATTCGAGATGCAGTGTACAGTACGGCGCAACAGGAAATGGAATTGCTAAGACAGCAAAATCAGTTGCTTCAAGGAATTTTGGAAAAAGAATTTGGGATTACATCCGAGCAGATCGGAAAAAGCGCTCGCAATTATGCAAAAGATTACTTTAACAGAACTGGAAGAGAAGCATATATTTTCTAATGACAAATACCGCCACTTGTGGTAGAATCATTTTATTACAAGTGGCGGGAGGGTAACACATGGCGTTGATTAAATGTCCTGAATGTGGAAAAGAAATTTCAGACAAAGCAGAAATGTGTATCAATTGCGGATTTCCGTTGAAACAACACGAAAACAATGAAATGTCTGCGGGGAAAAGTGAATTTTATAAATCATACGAACAAGAAAACGAAAATGATAGATGGTGGGAACGCCCAAAAGAGCCAGAGATTACAGGTGTTGGAAAATTATTCTTAAGAAATTCTGTTGAAAGATCTCAAAACACGGGATTTAATGGTATATATAAATATACTTTATTCGGAGAAAAAAAAGAGGTTTACTGTCCAAGATGTGGGAGCGAAAATTGTTCTCATTATACGGAGCAGAAATTTGTACCAGGCAAAACAAAGACAAGATACACTGCAAATCTAAATCCATTTAAATTGTTTACTTTAGTAAATAAAAAGGAAAAGATTTTGAGAAAAGATCAAACATATGAAATAAATAAAATTATATGTAATGATTGTGGCTACACTTTCATATAAATTTGGATTTAATATGTGGAGAATTACGATGGAGAATAGGGAGTCTGAATCAGAACTAAATGAGTGCAAAAAGAAGTTGAATAAAGCACATCAAACGATAGAAGAATTGAAAATTAAGATGACGCAAGATAAAAAGAATTACAAATGGGAAATAAGAGAGTTAAATAAAGAAAAAGATGCATTAAAGGCGCACAATACTGATCTTTTTAATCGGGAGTCAAACGCGCTTATTCGTGCGGACGATTTGGAAAAAGAGAATATTGCATTGAAAAAAGAGAAAAAGAAATTGGAAATAAAAATAGAAAAACTGGAAAAAGAGAACGAAAACTTATTGAAGAAAAAGGATGAATGTACTAGGGATGCAGATTGGGAAAGGCTGGGGAAAGCGGGTATATAAGAGGGAGCGCAGAGATGCGCTTCTTTTTTTGAAAAATATTTCAAAAGGGTATTGACTTTTGTGTACTCATATATTAACATTTATGTGCACACAAAAGAAAGGAGATGAAACAGTGTCACCAAGAACAGGAAGACCGACAGATAATCCCAAAAATAACATTATAAAAGTAAGAGCAACAGAAAAAGATAGAGAAAAACTTCTATATTGCTGTGAAAAGACCGGAATGACGCAATATGATGTAGTAATGAAGGGGATTGATAAGGTCTATAACGAAATAAGAGCAACCGAAGCCCTAGACAAGTAACGGTTACTCTTACACTTACAGCCACCAAAAGCGGTTGATACATGGATTATACCGCTTTTTGGAATGGTTGTCAAACAGCAAACGAAAGGAAGGTAAAATCTATGAGAAGCATTGAAGAAATTGTAAGAACGATACTTAATAGTGACGCGCTGATGGAGAAAGTGAATCATGTTGTGGAAATCGAGAGGATGAAGTATAACCGTGGTTGGAGTACCGAAACGGACATTGATAATTTTTCTCCGCTTGGTTTTCGCAAAGTGGTAACATCAGCCATGAATTTGCTCGGACTGCCGAACGAATCCGATGAGGTTGATATTGCCAGCGAAATTCTTAAGGACATTTTCAGAAATGAAATCATAAAAAAGGATGGAACTTATTTACCGAGCCAAATTGAGCAGTACAGATCGTTGCTTTCTCGGCTTGCAATCCAATGTGATAACGAAAAATTGTTGTGCGGCGTTGTAATATTTATGGCAGATCTGAATGATGAGGACGTAATAGATCACGACGGTATTTACCGCCTTGTAAAGAAAGGCGGTGCGAGATAATGAACAAATTTTTGGAAATAGTATACGCAAGTCAAATTGCAGATGAAGAACAGGGCGGGAAATGGCGTGAATTTTTTGAGCCGCTCATGGAGAGACTTAAGGGCATTGTAAGCGAAAGCGTTTATGATGAATTGCTTGAACTTCTTATTGACTGTACTACTGACAATAACCGCTTCTATGCCGTAGAGGGCATGAAACTTGCTATCGGAATTATGGATGGAACTTATGTTCCCAAAATATAAGAGGGGGGATTTGCTGATGAACGATATTCAGATTTTTAACAATCCAGAGTTTGGAGATATTAGAACAGTAGTTATTGACAATGAGCCGTGGTTTGTGGGAATAGATATTGCAACGGCACTTGGATTTGGAAAAGGAACAGCTCCGATTAACGCAATAAAAAGGCACGTTTATGAAGAGGATAAGCAACTCACCAAAATGGTGAGCCAGGGTCAGAATAGGGATATAACCGTTATCAATGAAAGCGGTCTGTACTCCCTCATTTTTGGCAGAAAACTTGAAAGTGCGAAGAAGTTCAAGAAATGGGTAACATCCGAAGTTCTCCCATCCATTCGTAAGACTGGTACATATATGATGCCTCAGACCACGGATGGGAAGATTGCATTGCTTGCACAGGGGCACACGGAGCTTAAAGCAGAGGTCGACGAAATCAAGGCGGATTTGGAAAGTCTTAAGATGGACTTACCGATACTTCCGGTGGAAGCCGACCGCATTACGGAAGCTGTCAGAAAGAAAGGCGTTTCAATCATGGGCGGCAAACAGTCGAGCGCATACAGCAATCGTGGATTACGCCAAAAGGTTTACAACAACCTGTATGCCAATCTGAAATACAACTTTGGGGTTCGGTCTTACAAGAGCATTAAGCGTAGCCAGTGCGATAAGGCAATGCAAGTGATAAATGATTATCAGACGCCGTATTTTTTTGCAGGAACAGATTGACGATGTCAATATGCAACAGAGGTTGGAATTTGATTGACAGATTTCAACATATGGTATAGAATATCAGAAAATAGAATATTTGCTTGTAGTAGAGAGTTCTGGGATAAGTGAAAATCCAGAAAAGCGGTAAATGCGCCGCCCTAAGTTGATTAAGTCCGTAGCAGGTAAAATCGACATAGGGCGGTTTTTTGTTTGAAAATTCATCCGAAAGGATTGAATATATAGTGTGCGACTCCTGTTAGGGTATGTTCCTAACGCGCGCGAATCAGTGAAGATGCTGGTTACTATAAAACGGAATAACAAATGTCAGTGAAGATGCTGGCTACAAATTTGAACGGGCGCGGCTGCTTAAAATGGTGGTCGCGCAATTCCAGTCTTATATATTGGAGGAACATACATGGAATTTGTTGCAATTAAAGAAAGGGTTGCAAATGATAAAATCACTTCATTGGAAGTTGCCGAGATGGTGGGAAAAGAACATAAAGAATTGTTGAGAGACATAAGAAGATATTCACAGCAGTTTAACGAGAGCAAGATTGCGCTGGTTGATTTCTTTATAGAAAGCACTTATAAGGACGGAAAAGGGGAGAAACGACCGTGCTATCTGGTTACCAAGAAAGGTTGTGAGTTTATCGCTAATAAGCTGACAGGAATAAAAGGTACGGCTTTCACAGCAAAGTATATCAACCGTTTCCATGAGATGGAAGATCAGTTGAAACCAAAAGCACCGCAGACGTATCTGGAAGCACTTAAAGCGTTAGTGGCTGCTGAGGAAGCAAAAGAAGAGTTGCAGGCACAGCTTGATGTATCAAAGGACTGGTATTCTATTAAGCGTGTTGCGGCAATGAACGGTGTGGACTGGAAAACATTTAACTGGCGGAAACTTAAAGAAAAGAGCATCGAACTTGGATATGGCATCAAAAAGATTTTCGATGCGAACTATGGCGAGGTCAATACTTATCATAGGGATGCTTGGGAAGCGGCATACCCGGAGTATGAAATTTAGGAAGGATTTTATGAATGGAATCAAGATTACATATGGAAACGCGGAAGTAATTCACACGCCGGAGAAAATTGTGATTAAAGCGCCCAATATCGAAGTAATCACAAAATAGATAAAGAAAAAGAAGTGGCATCTATCAAACTGGTAGGTGCTATTTTTATACCCATTTTACCGACTGTCATTTGAGACAGCCGCAAACCAAAACAGTTAGGTGGTGGAAACATGGCGTACAGCGGTTGGTTGTTAAAGATTGGAAATTATACAGTTCCAATGTCTTTTATGAAACCAGAGACATATAGCCCATATGTGAATATGCAGGACTTAGATGATTATACGGACGCTAACGGCTATCTACATAGAAATGCTGTGGAATTAAAGGCTTTAAAAGTTGAGTTTGAAACACGGGCTATGCTTACAAACACGGAATTTAATGCCATTATAAGTAAAATACGTCAGCAGTTTACTAATGCAACCGGAAGATCCTGCTATATCACGGCTTACATACCGGAGTATGACGATTATGTAACACAGTATGGTTACATGGCAGATTTTCAACCTACAATATACGGGACTTATGGAGGTCAAATTCATTACAACTCTGTAAGATTGGCATTTATAGGGGGTGTATACGATGGTTAATTACCAATATTCAAGCCTGTTTTTAAAGGACAGCGTAGACAAACAGTTAAACATCGTATCTGATGATGGGAAAATCAATATCACAAACACCGAACTACACCAAGAAAAATTTGAATTGACAGAAAGTTTGTGTTCGGAATCTGAATTAACATTCGGGGCATGTGAAGCCGGTATGATTAAATTCACGGTGTCCAATGTATTCTTGCCAATGAAAGGCAAGTGGTTGACTGCAAAGATGACTCTTGATGGTCACGAAGATAAACCATTCCAAATAGGAAGATACAAGGTTTATTCTGACACACCTACGGCAGATCGGACGTGCCGGGATGTGGTAGCTTACGATGCTTTGTATGATATTTTATCATCTGATGTTACTGATTGGTACAATCAGATACTTCCACAAAAAGATAGCAAGGTAACTCTCAAACAATTCAGAGATAGCTTTTTTAATCATTTTGGAGTGGAACAGGAAGAAGTATCTCTTGTAAATGATGAAATGATTATTGAAAAAACTGTAGAAGTGACAGCATCAAGTAGCGGAAGTTCAGATACCGCAGCGACAAGCACAATAGGCGAAGCCATGAGCGGGAAAGAGGTTTTGTCTTGTATACTTGAAATTAACGGTTGCATGGGAAATATCGGGCGCAATGGAAAGTTTCGCTATGTGTACTTAACGCAAGAGATGCAGGGGCTTTATCCGGCGAATGATCTTTACCCGGCGGATGATCTTTATCCTAGAAATCCAAAGAGCACCAGCATAAGTAAAAGTCAGTACATTTCAGCACAATATGAAGATTATATTGTCAGAACGATTGACAAACTGCAAATTCGTGAAAAAGAGAATGATATAGGAGTGATTGTAGGTGATGGCAAAAACACTTATGTGATCGAGGGAAATTTCCTTGTTTATGGGAAAGGGACAAAGGAATTAAACAAAATTGGAGGAAAAACGTTATCAAAGATAAAAGGAATTATATACAGACCATTTAGTGCTGACTGCAAAGGAAATCCATGCTTTGAGGTTGGAGATGCGGTACGGCTGACCACAAAATATGAATTGATCGAGACTTACATCCTAAAGCGCACGCTGAAAGGCATACAGGCTTTGCGCGACGATCTGGAAGCGGACGGGGAAGAGTACCGGACAAGTAAGGTCAACGGAATACAGCGGAGCATATTGCAGCTGAAAGGCAAGAGCAACACGCTGGAACGGTCAATCGAGGAAACAAAGTCGACAATCGTTGATGTGGAAAAAGGATTGCAGTCACAGATTACACAGACTGCATCAGAAATCCGGGCAGAGGTAAAAAATACCACAGATGGGTTATCATCACGGATTACCCAGAATGCGAGTAGCATCACAGCCGAGGTCAACCGGGCAACGGAAAAAGAAGGACAGCTTGCGGCGGCAATACAGGTCAATGCAGAGGGGATCACAAGCAAAGTTTCCCGAGACAGTGTCGTTTCGGAAATTAACCAGTCGGCAGAGGGGGTTAAAATTCGGTCGGACTTGCTTGAACTTAAAGGCAATGTCGAGATGACAGATGGTTACATTCAACTTGAAGCGGTCGAAGCAAAGAACTTTATTGTCTTGAAGCGTGAAGGAACGGAAGTAACTATGGGAAATGATGGTATGAGCGCTATTGCTGATTCAAGAAAAGCAATATTTCAGTATTCCCAAGTATCCGTAGAAGATACAGACACAGGATCTTTTGCAAAGATTCTGGCAACAGGAACAGGGCTGTCATCATATGGATGGGAAAGTTACTCCGACCGGCGGTTAAAGCATGGCATAGAATCCCTTGACCGAGAAAAAAGTGCTGCACTTATACAGTCACTGCGACCGTGCCGCTTTATTTATAACTATGACGCCGCGGGACATTACCGACACGGTCTGATTGCGCAGGAGGTATTGAACGCGGTCGGTAATGAAGACTGGGCGATTTGCTCCGAGAATCCAGATCCGGATGGCAATACCTATTATTCACTTGACAAAACAGAGTTGATTGCTGATCTGATAGCTACGGTACAGTTACAACAAGAGGAAATAGAAGAATTAAAAAGGAAAGTAGGATGAGAAAATGGTCAATGCAAAAATCCGTGAGTTTGAGAATGACATTATCAATTTTATCAATGCGAGCGGTGACATCCCAGTAGAGGTAAAGCATCTGGTACTTAGGGATATATGCAACCAGCTTGAAAAAGAAGCGGATAAGCAGGTGGTCGCGGAAAGACAGATGGAACAGAAAAAGAAATCGGAGGAAAGCCATGAATAAAGCATATAAGCGTATTAACTGGGAGAATTACCCGAGCGATGCTACGCCTTTGAATGAAGCGAATCTCAACAAGTTGGACAGTGCAACAGATACCATTGACGACCGTGTGATTACTCTGGATACAACAAAAGCCACGAAAACAGAGGTGGCAACTCTTGTGTCGGATGTGACGTTCGAGGAATTGACAGGTATTATTACTGTCACAAAAAAGAATGGTTCAAAGGTTACGATCGACACGCAGATGGAGAAAATAGCTGTCAACTTTGACTATGACCCGGTTACGGAGCAGATCATACTTACTCTGATCGACGGCACGAAACAGTACATAGATTTATCGGCGCTGATTACCCAGTATGAGTTTTTGGATACGGACACAGTGGCTTTTATCATTGGAACGGATGGCAAGGTGTCAGCCATTGTTAAAGAAGGGAGCATTGAAGAGAAACACTTAGAACCAAATTACCTGGCAAAGATCAAGGTGGAATCTGCAAGAGCTGAAACAAGCGCAGCAATAGCGAAAGAATGTGCAGACAGGGCAGAAGTATCAGCAGACAGAGCAGAACAGGCAGCCGAAGCAGCCGGGTGGGCTGACTTTGACATAAATGATAAGGGGCATTTGATTTTTTCCAAAACGGACAACTTGGAAACTGATTTCAAATTAACAAACACAGGAAGATTGGAGGTAACGTTATTATGAGTAAAACAGTAGACCTGGGACCGGTATCTGCATACGCACTTGCTGTAAAGCACGGATATGAGGGCACAGAAGAGCAGTGGATTGCAGAGGTAGAAAGTAAAAGGGTGGATGCGGTGAATGCGGCGGCAGATGCTAGGCAGTCAGCTGATACCGCAGCGGAGAAAGCGGAGATCGCCACACAAAAGGCAGAGGAGATCAAAGGTGAATCGGAAGCTGCGGCGGCGAGTGCAACCAAAGCACAGAGTTATGCCGTTGGCGGTACTGGAAGTCGTGATGGAGAGGATACGGATAACGCACAGTATTATTACGAGCAGGTCAAGCGCGTGTCGCAGGGGCTTAACGGCATTATACCAATGGGTACGGTAGCATTTGCGGATCTGCCGGTATCCGGCATGGAAAACGGATGGATGTACAACATCAGTGATGATTTTACCTCAGACGATCGATTCAATGACGGTGGTATTTTTTATGGTAAGGGTAACAACGTCATCTGGACATCCGAAGGGAAATGGGATGTAACAGCTGGATCGGGCGTGACGGGGATCAAAGGAAACAAGGAGAAAACCTACCGGCAGGGGAATGTTAATCTTACACCGGAGCAGATCGGCGCAGTTGCAGAAGATGGAGATGCATCGGATACAACCGTTGCTTTTGCAAGCAGTGACGCGCCGGATGTCGATGCAAGCGCTTGGGAAAGTGTCGCAAAGCTGACAAGTGGCGAAAAGCACACTTCACTTTTTACCAAGGTGTCACAGATGTTTAAAAATGTGCGGTATCTGTACAAGATGCTTGGAAGCACGGACATATCTTCTATCGGTGGTGGGACGGTGACGGGGGCGATTTCTTCACATAACGAAGCTTTAGCGAAGTTAAATACAGATCTTGAATGGAAATATTTTAAAAATATTTCTGGAACAGACACGACTTTTACTGATTTACCCGATTACAATGAGTTACAACTTAGTGTGCTATACAAAACCGACACTGCCAGAAATATGTGGCCGATAAGAGTTCCGCAAAAGGCTTTGCCTGTAAATCTATCAGATGTGTACCAGTGCAAAGTGGGACATTATGCCACCGCTACCGAAAACGCAATGATCAATATCTATCTGACACAATCTAAAATAAAAGTAGCGCAAGCTTATGTTAATGGATTGGATGTGCACAATAGTATAGCCGTTGGGATATATTACAGGTAATGTTTTTATGGCAAGTTAATCCAGATAGCCGTGGTGCTGATTATTGATATTGCAGTGATCTGGATTAGACTAATATAGGGGCATCTGCGATGCACACTAATCCTGGTAATATGTAATATAAAAATCAATGATAGTATTTGCAAGCACCTTTTCTGTGGCTGATTGCCGGATGGCGACATTTGCCCCGGAAGTATTATTGGTTGCATCAATAACAACATTTCGGGTTTTACCATGAATAGTATTGGATATGCTGACAATACCTCCGTGTTTTGGGGTCGCAGGTGCGAACTCGACTGGTAAATATGCCCATACATTACCAGTCGGCATGTCGACTGTGGCGATAGCAGAAAAGCAAATGTTTATAAGGCGACCATATGTAAAACAATCTGTTTGTCGTATGGTAACAGTATCATCTGTAGACGATTTTCTTACCGTAAAACGACTATACCTGTTTAACTTTGCTAAAGCTTCGTTATGCGAAGAAAACAAATGTTCTGACGCTATTCAATTGGCACAAGCCTGAATAAGCAGTGTTTTATATCTGTTCAAAACCCAGACGTTTTTGTTGACCCAAAGTGACAAATCATACGATTTCTGTCGAAACTTGCGACCGAAATGATTTGAATAATGCTGGCAAAATTTGTAAAATAAAATTGTCCGATAAGGGCACTTCAAGTTCTGGAGAGGGGGCGATGATTGGCGATTCATTGCCCTCTCAAATGTTACTGGTAAATAATGGTAATTTTTTTGTATGGGGTTGACTGCAAAGAACGTACGTTCTATAATGGCATTAACATTATCGGTTGCAGAGATTGGAGGAGAATAAGATGGGGGAAGACAACGGAAAAAATGTTGCAGATTTTAGCGAGGAAGAATATAAAAAATACATATTTGACATGATTTCCAAAATGGATAAAACGCGATTGAGGTTTTATTACAGACTTATTAGCGGCATGGAAAAAGAACGGGATTAACCGTTCTTTTTTGTATTATCTTTATTTGAAAGAGATTCTACAATACTGTCAACGGAATCTTTCTCACGTTCATTCAAATCTATATAATAAGACAAAAGTCTTTTTATTCTATTAACATCATTACTTCTTGATATTTCTACAAACAAATCAGCCATATCATCAGAATACGGAGAGTTTTGCTCTTCTCCAGTCATAAGATAATCAAGTGTTACTCCAAAGTAATCAGCTATCTTCTGTAATTTGTCTTGTTTTGGAGCACTTCTGCCAGTTTTCCAATCAGTAAAAGTAGAACCGGCTATTCCAGTTGCTTTTCCAACCTTGTATGCAGATACGCCTTTTTCTTCAAGCAGTTTCAAAAATATTTCGTACATATTCCCTCCAAATAAAAAATAGTTATGAAATCATAAATAAAAATGCTTGACAAATAGACTATGGAAGTATACTATATAACCATAGTTATGAAATCATAAATAGTTTTTAATAAAACGGTTGCGATTTCATAATTAAAAAAATGGAACCGTTTATTTTTTCTTGACCGAAACATATTATAACGGATTTCCTAACTATTTGCAATAAAAAGTTAGAATATTTTAAAAACTGTAAGAGCCGATTGCTCGGCTCTTACAGAATTAGCGGAAATTTTCTGGATAATTATTCCGCAAGGAGCATTGTTCACACGAACCACCGTATTTTACATAGTTACATTGAACAGTACCCTTTAAGTAACTTCCATCTCCGGCATCTATGCAATTAAGAACAACGGAGTAGGTTATCTTTTGTGTCTGGCAATAGCCAGTTATGGTGCGATAAGCATTCATGATTATCACCTCCATTCACAAAATGTTACAAGAAAATTATATAGAATATTCTAACTAATTTCAAGGGAAAGGAGTGTTTAAATGTATCAGAAGTTTGAACAGCTTGTAAAGGCAAGAGGAATTTCTACATACAGAGTTGCAAAAGATATTGGTCTTGCGCCTACAGTATTTTCAGATTGGAAATCTGGAAAGAGCAAGCCAAAGGCAGACAAGCTGAAAAAGATTGCAGATTACTTCGGGGTTACGATTGAGTATTTATTGGAGTAGAAATAAGGGAACTTATTGATTAGTAGAAAGGAGAAGAATGTCGCATAGCATTGAAGAAGTAAAAGATACCCTCTACCGGCAAATTGAAACACTGGCAGAGGAAAGCAAGAAAACATTTGATACGGAAACAAAAATTCGCATTGCAGGAGAAATTGACCGTATCGCTGAAACGATTATTAGGATTGATGCCGATTAGACATCGATTATAGTACAGAAAGGAGTTGGATGGAATGGACGAGTTAGTGAAGGTAAATTTTGATACACAGACAGTATCGGCAAGAGATTTATACGATTTATTATCGAAAGAAGACGGAGTTAAAGGTACAGAACGTTTCAGTAAATGGTTTGAAAGATATTCTGGGTATGGATTCGTACAGGGCATAGATTTTTCAACCCCGAACAAAAAAGTACGGGTTCAAATAGAGGGAACCAGAGAGGTTCAGCGAGAGGTAGACGATATTGATATTTCTGTTGATATGGCAAAACAGATTTGTATGTTGCAGAGAACGGAAAAAGGAAAAGAAATTCGCCAGTACCTTATCGACCTGGAAAAGGCGTGGAACACACCAGAGCAGGTATTTGCGAGAGCGTTAAAGATGGCTGACGAGAAAATCAACAGCCTTAAGGAAAACAACACAAGGCTGATCGCTGAAAATCAGCGCATGAAACCGAAAGAAATCTTTGCAGATGCGGTGTCGGCAAGTCACACATCAATTCTTATCGGAGACTTGGCAAAACTGATTTGCCAGAATGGATATCAGATAGGACAGAAGCGGTTGTTTGAGTGGTTGCGTGAGAATAACTTCCTTATTAAAAGTGGTTCATCAAAGAACATGCCACAGCAGAGATATGTCGAGCAGGGATTGTTCGAGGTAAAGGAAAGTAACGTGCAGAATCCGGATGGCTCTGTAAGAATTACGAGGACAACCAAGGTAACCGGAAAGGGTCAGATATACTTCGTCAACAAATTCTTGGAAAGAGGTTGCGCTGATGAAGAATAGCCTGGCAAACTGGTAGCTTCCAATAACTCATATGGAATTGGAAAGATTAACAGGAGGAATTCATGGATAAACAAACGAACATTGCTTTAAGAAAAACGTTAGATCAGATCGGCGCAAGCCATTCGCTCAAAGGATACACATACACAATTAGAGCGATAGAGAAATGTCTGGACGACAGGGATTCGCTTAGATGTGTTATGAAGGAAATTTATGCAAAAATCGCAGAAGAGAACGGAACTACCACATCTAAAGTAGAAAGAAACATCCGGAACTTAATAGAGGTCACATGGATAAATGGCAATGTGAATGCGATCAATGAGATTTTTGGTTATACGGTTTCGCCGAAAAAGGGGAAGCCAACCAATTCAGAATTTATTGCGGTAATAACAGATTTTGTGTCCTTACATGGACAGGAAATTGAAAGTGATTCTTATAAGTGGCGGGAGTGAAGTGCGTATGAAGAAGTTGGCAAGGGTGATTGAATTTGTAGGCGCGGCGATCTTTTTTCTTTGTATGTGTGCGGATGCAACGGAAAATCCTATTGTAGCGATACCGACCATAATCAGCTTACTTTTATTGTATGCCGGATCAAGAATTGAAGGAGGATGGCAGGATGCGGAAGAGATTGTCGAAGATCATGATTATTATGTTGATGGTGATGACACTGACGATGGTATTACCTACATTACATACGGATACATGGATTTCAAATGAGTATCTTCCTTATATAAAGGAGATTTCAAACGAATATCATATTTGCCCGGAAATGGTAATGGCAATAATTGAGCATGAAAGCAGTGGACAAGCCGATGTGGAGAATTGTGGATGCAAAGGTCTCATGCAAATTTATGAAAAATATCACAGAGACCGGATGGAACGTCTTGGAGTAGAAGATCTCTATGATCCGTATGGGAATATTCTCATTGGATGCGATTATTTGGCGGAGTTGTTTGAAAAATATGAGGGAGACATGAGCACAGTCCTTATGATCTATAGCGGAAAATCAGATGCGTTGACCAGAACATACGAGAATCGCACTGAATATGCCAAAAGCATAATGAACAGGACGGTTGAACTTGAAAGACTTCATGAAGAAACGGAATCAGACTTTGGAGAGGGTCTATAAACACTACTACATTATAATACGAGGAGAATTTCAAATATGAATAAAGAAACAATGGAAAACAACAAAGTGGAACTGGCAGGCGTGATTATTTCAGAGCCGGAGTTTATGTATGAATCATACGGAGAGAAATTTTACAAAATGTCTCTTGGAGTAAAAAGAAAGAGCGGCGCCGTAGACGAGATCCCATTAACCATTTCAGAAAGACTGTTTGATATTGAGGACAGATATTCGGGAATGGAGGTAATGGTTTCTGGAAGTTATCGCTCATTCAACAAACAGGAGGGCACTAGACGCCGGTTGATCTTATCGGTGTTCGTTCGTGAAATCGAGGCGATTGATTCAAAAGATGCGGATATTGATAAGAATTGCATTACGATCAATGGATATGTTTGCAAAGAACCAAATTACAGAGAGACACCACTTGGTCGTGAGATCACAGACATGCTGATTGCAGTCAACAGAGATTATGGAAAATCTGATTACATCCCGTGCATTGCCTGGGGAAGGAATGCAAGATTTGCGGGCGGATTTAAACTCGGAACCCATGTTAAGTTGATTGGCAGAATTCAGAGCCGCGAATACGACAAAAAGATTTCTGATGCGGAGTTTGAGAAGAAAGTGGCGTATGAGGTTTCCGTAAGCAAATGTGATGTGATTGAGGAGGGGAAAAATGAAAATAACAATTAAGAGTATTCACATCGAGAATTTCAAGGGCATCAATATGCTTGACGTGAATTTCTCTGTGAAAACGAAGATCAGCGGGCAGAATGCCGTAGGAAAGACAACGATCTTTGATGCGTTTACATGGATGCTTTTCAACAAGAACAGTTCCGGAGAGGAAAAGTTTAATGTCCGCCCTTTAAATAAGGAAGGAACACGTATTGATAACGTAGAAATAAAGGTTGTAGCAATTATGGACGTTGATGGCAAAGAAGTAGAGCTTTCCAAGGTTCAGAAGCAGAATTGGGTCAAGAAGCGTGGCACAAATACAGTGTCATTGCAGGGAAATCCAAATTCATACGAGATTGACGGCTATCCAAAAAGTGAAGCTGAATTTAAGGAGTATGTATCTGGTATTGCGCAGAGTGAGGAAATGTTCAAGATGCTGACCAATCCGCAGTATTTTTCTTCTTTGAAATGGAAAGACCAGAGAGATATTCTGATGAAACTTGTTTCAGAGGTTTCAGATGTAGAGCTGGCACAGACGGACGCAAAGTATGCGCCATTGCTTTCAGAATTGGAGAAAGCACCGTCTACGGATGATATTAGAGCAAAATTTTCCAAAGCATTGAACGAGTGGAAGAAGAAGCAGGCAGAGATTCCAGTCCGAATTGACGAAGCCATGAAATCCAAGGTTGACATCGATGTTGCAGAGCAGGAACTTGCGAAAACAGACTTGGAAACCAAAATTGCAGATATTGATGCGAAGATCAAAGATTCTGACGGAGTAATGATGGAGTTAGGACGTGAAGAAATGCAGCTGCAGTTTGATATGTCTGGGATTATGCAGACTATGAATCGCGATCTGACAAACAGGAGAAGCGAGATCGAAGCAGAATTACGCGATTTGCAAAACGAGATGAATCGATTTGCAGATACTATTGCTTTGAAAGAGAGACGGGCTTCAGAAAACGAGGCGGTTATTTCCAATGCTGATTCAGAGCGGAAAAGGCTTGGAGAGGAGTACAACGCAGAAAAAGCAAAGGCTTTTGATGAATTCCCATATCTGTTTGATGAATCAAAGTGGGTATTTGATGAAAACAGCACCGTTTGCTCATTGTGTGGTCAGAAGTTGCCGGAAGATAAAATCGAGCAGTTAAAGGCTGATTTTGAAAGCAGAAAGCGAAAAGCCAAGGCAGATGCAGAAGAAAAGTTAAAATCAGAAAAGATCAGATTTGACACAGAAAAGAGAACAGCACTGAACAGATTGGTTGCTATCGGCACAGAGAGAAAAAATCTTATCACAAAATTAAGGGATGAAAATGCCAAAGCAAAGGAAGAAATAAAGTCCTTAAAGGGACAGGAGCAGGAAGATATTGCAAAAAAAGAAAAGCTTTGCCAACAGTTATTATCGATTCCGGAAATTGCCGATTATTCGCAGAATGAAGAGTACGTGGAGTTGAAAGCAAGGCATGATGAAGTTCTGGTAGAAATCGAAAATCTGAAAGCTAATGGAGAGGATGCAGCAGTTGAATCCTTAAAATCTGAAAAAGAAGAGTTGCGGGCACGTCTTGATGAAGTAAACAGCACTATTGCAAAGGCATCCATGAATGTTGAGATTGATGAGCGTATCGGGAAGTTGCATGAAGAACAGAAAGAAATCGGGCAGAAGGTTGCGGATCAGGAACAGATTCTTTACCTGTTGGAAGAGTTTATTCGTTTCAAACTGGATAAGGTTTCTGAAACCATCAACAGCCATTTCAATACAGTTAATTTCAAGCTTTTTGAAATGCAGTTAAATGGCGGTATGAAAGATTGCTGTGAGTGCACCGTAAATGGAGTGCCGTATTCGACTTTGAATAGCGGTCACAGAATTGTAGCCGGACTTGATATTATCCGTTCTCTTAGCGAGTTATACGGCGTGAGTGTGCCGATTTTTGTGGATAACGCAGAGAGCTTAAATGATTTCAATGTACCGGATATGGATACGCAGTTAATCCTTTTGAGTGTATCAGCGGACAAGCAGTTGAAAGTGGATACTATGTGATATGGACTACCAAATAAATGAAAAGGCAATCGAAATCATTGACAAATACATGAAAGCAAGAGAGCCATTTGACCTTGGTACTGAAAGATTTTGTATTGATACATTCAAAGATATGTGTGAAGAAGTTTTTTGTAAGAAATGTGTTATGCGCTTGGTACATAGAAAGGGAGAAGAACCCATGTTTACCAAGTGGGATGCGAAATACGACACCTATTTTCAAGGTAACACATGGTACTTGCTTTCAAGTTTTAACGGAAGATGCGGTTTCGGATATCGGTACTTTTTGAAAGCTAGTTGCGAATTATATTTTGAAAAGCACGCAAGGCAGATAATAAGCCTGTTTCTTTCGGAAAGTTACAACAGTATCGAAGATGCAATACTTAAAACAGACTGTTTTTTAGAACTTTGGAATGTATTTGAAAGATGGTTCGATGATAGGAGAAATAAATTCATGGAGAATATGAAAGCAGATATTGAAGAAATCCGGAGAATTCAAGTAAGGAAAACACCGCAATCACATGGTGGTGTGGCTAATCTGCTGAAAGTTTTGACAAAGACGATGGAAAAGCAAGGTTCTGATATTGCTAGCATTGCAAAAGTACAGTATGCGGTATGCGCGCAGGCAGGTATCTATATTCCGGACGAGTTTATCAGAGATGTTGCGGTTACGTTGGATATGCCAATCAAAAATACAGAAAGCGAGGGAGTTTAGATGGGAGAGAGTATTAAAACATACAAAGGATTTAATAAAGATATGACTTGTCGTGGATTTCAGTACGAAGAGGGAAAGGAATACGAGGAAGAAAGCGTAGAAGTTTGCGATCATGGATTTCACGCTTGCGAGTATCCGCTGGATTGCTTGAATTATTATTATCCAAATAAAAGTGTATACCACGAGGTTGAGCAGAGCGGAGAAATCCAGAAACATAATGATGATACTAAGGTAGCATCTACAAAAATTAAGATCGGAGCAGAAATCAGTATTGTGGGTCTTGTTAAAGCTGCAATCGAATATACGGTAAAACGTATAAACAAGGACGCTGAAAGCGATGAAAAGCATGGAGCATCCTCTGCAACCGGAGACTACGGAGCATCCTCTGCAACCGGAGACTACGGAGCATCCTCTGCAACCGGAAACTGTGGAGCATCCTCTGCAACCGGATACAAAGGAGCATCCTCTGCAGAAGACAAAGATGCAGTAGCTGTTGCTTGGGGCTACAAATCAAAAGCAAAGGGCGTTCTTGGATCATTTCTTGTTTTTGCAGACTGGGAATACACTGGTTCAGAAGATAATATGGAATATGACAGAAATAACAAGAGTGCATGGGCTCTTAACGGCGCAAAGATGGTGCAGGTTGATGGGGAAAATATCAAGCCGGATACTTGGTATACGATTGAAAATGGAGAGATTGCGGAGGTATCAGAATGAATTACATAAAAGCAAAATATCCAAACCAGATCCGTTCATATATATTTGCTACATCAGACGATGTAAAAGCCGGTGACACGGTTGTAAATGCCAAAGGCGCAAAGTTGACGGTTACGGATGAATCGGTGGATATGAAGTGGGTAGAAACCTACGGTGCTGATAAGATGGCGGTTGTGAAGAAGTATGAAGAACCGGAGAAACGGTATATTGTCGAGCGTGAGTTTGAACATGCAGGCTACAAATGTGTTGTCATATTTGGAAATGTCGGGCACAGATGCGGTTATGTCGGTATTCCAAAGAATCATCCGTTATACGGAAAAGATTACGGCGATCACCTTGAAATCAAGAAATCTGATGTTGTAGACAGAGCGGTAAGTGGAATTTTCCCTTTGATCGGTGCTTGCCTTGACGAGGACGAGAGAATCCGCATCGAAGCATATTTTCAGTGCCACGGCGGTATTACATACGCAGGCGGTGGAGAACATTCAGATTATCCGATTGAAAGTGATTTGTGGTGGTTCGGATTTGATTGCGGTCATGCAGGAGATAAGTCAGATTTGGATTATGCGATACAGAAGTTTCCGAGCCATAGAAAAGGGTATCAACTACGGAAAATGGTAGAAAGCAAATATCTGATTGATGATGTTATTCGTACAGAAGAATATGTTGCGGATGAGTGCAAGAAGTTAGCAGGGCAGTTAAAAGAATTTGAAGAAAGCGAGGAATAGATATGGTTGTTAAAACAAAAACATTTTGGGGCGGAAAGAAATTTCACAAGGTAGATCTTAAAAAAGATCGCTACGAATATACTGTTTTGATTGATGGAGAGGTGTACAAAAAGACATCGAATGAACTGTATGCAGTTCAGGCATTTAATTCAATTTAAGGAAAGGTCGGTTAATTATGGCACAGAACAATAATTTAGAGGTGCAGAAAGTCAACACTGCGGTCAGCCAGTGGACTAATTCAATCACGAATCTTGTTACAAAAGATTTTGAGTTATGCGGCGTTCCGTATGATGATTATTCAAAGCAATGCGCTATGTCAGCTATGACAAGCATCTATCAGCTTGTTAAGGATAGCGATAAAATCAAGGACTTAAACGGACTTGATACATCAAATCTGCGTGAGGTTGTTGGTCAGTGCGCAAGTCTTAAGCTTAATGCGAATGCAGTGCCGAGAGAGTGCTATTTTCAGTTGCGCACAAAGAAATCCGGAGAAAACTATGTACAGGTCGTAGAAATGGGAATCGAGGGAGACGGCAACGATGCATTGCTTCGTAACTATGGGGAGAATGTAGATACCGTATATCCTTGCTGGCTTGTCAAAGAGGGGGATGAGTTTTCGTATCCAAAGCATAAGGGAATCGAAATGACACCGCCGGAATGGGAAGAAAAAGGACTTTCACAGAAAGTGATCCGCATTGTTTATCCACTGAAATTAAAGGACGGCACGTTCCAGTATCTGATCGCAGAGAGAGACGGCGTAAAGGTTAATCTGTTTGCTCATGTGCGCAACAATCTGATGAATGAGACTTTCGGAATTCTTAAAGGGACAAACTCAAAGGGAAAAGCTAGAACTCGTTATGATGCAACACCGGAAGAAAAGAAACAGATTGACGCAAAGAAAGAAGATATTTTCGACGCATTAATAAAATGCTCAACAGTTGATGAAATGTTGGAATGTGAAGTTGCAAAGCCTTATATCAGCGCGGCATGGCTTGATACGCCGGAATCTATGATTGTTCGTAAGATGCGAAACAATGCAATCAAGAAGTATCGCAAGGACTTTAACAGTATGGCAAAGCAGTCATTCAATCAGCTTGATGAAACCTATGTTCAGACACAGGAAGAAATTGCAGAAAACGCAAATACAGAGGATTTCCCTGTTGAGCCGGAAGTTGCAGAAACTGTGGAAGAGCCAAAGATGGCAGATAAACCGGAAAAGGTAGAGACAGTTGTTGAGAATGACGAGAATGTGCCGGAGTTCTATTTGGAAGGCCGCCGTCGTTCA
>OGLX01000129.1_pt1 | contig 59962 bp, 60 predicted proteins | sample 1572821 | NCBI WGS metagenome assembly OGLX01 (sample SAMEA2581908, study PRJEB24529) | metagenome | biome: Human gut stool | place: China | collected 2011 | reverse complement strand
ACGGTGTACTGTTTCGTAGCAAGTAAGAATAAAACAGCTCCCGCTCACAAAATACGAAATTTATCTCACTTTCTCAAAATCTACCAGCGTGTAGAAATTTATAATTTGACTTTTTCTACACGCTGAAGATGAATAATTATTATTCATCTTATTTTTTTGCTGTTGACAAATACGGTATAGGGGTATATAATAAAAATACCCTAACGGGGTATAAGGAGTAATATATGGATAATAAAAATGAATGCTGTTGCCATAAGACAAAGCACAGAAATGAAGAAGAGCAAAAAGCACTTATCAATCGTTTAAACAGAATTGAGGGGCAAATAAGAGGCGTAAAGCGTATGCTTGAAGAAGATGCCTATTGTACAGATATTATAACGCAGGTGTCTGCTGTTAATGCCGCGCTGAATTCTTTTAATAAAGAGCTTCTTTCCACGCATATTAAAACCTGTGTTACGGATGATATTAAAGCTGGGAAAAATGAAACGGTTGACGACCTTTTAAAAACTCTTCAAAAACTTATGAAATGATTTTGAGGTGATGTATTGAAACAGTATAATGTAACGGGAATGAGCTGTGCGGCTTGCAGTGCCAGGGTTGAAAAGGCAGTAAGCGGTGTTGACGGAGTTGAAAACTGCGCAGTTAATTTACTGACTAATTCAATGGGGGTTGAGGGTACAGCAAGTGATGAAGCGATTATAGCTGCCGTTGAAAAAGCCGGATACGGTGCAAGCTTGAAAACAGGTGATAAAAAATCAAAAGCTATGCTTGATGATGAGCTTAAAGATACCCAAACACCGAAGATAAGAAATAGGCTTATTTGGTCTGTTATTTTTCTTGCACCGCTAATGTATATTTCAATGGGGCATATGATGTGGGGCTGGAAATTGCCTGCATTTATGCAAGATAATCATATCGCAATGGGGCTTGCACAGCTTCTTTTAACTGTTATAATTATGGTTATAAACCAGAAGTTTTTTATAAACGGATTTAAAGGTATAATTCACAGAAGTCCAAATATGGATACGCTTGTGGCACTCGGTGCGTCTGCTTCATTTGTTTACAGTACGGTTCAGCTTTTTTTGATGACATCTGCCCAACTTGCAGGTGACAGTGAAAAAGTTATGAGCCTTATGCACGAATTCTATTTTGAATCATCTGCAATGATTTTAACTCTTATTACAGTCGGCAAAATGCTTGAATCGTATTCAAAAGGCAAAACCACCAATGCTTTAAAATCGCTGATGAATTTAGCACCTAAAAATGCGACTGTAATCAGGGATGAAAAGGAAGTTGTTATCCCGGTTTCAGATGTAATGCTGAATGATATATTTGTAGTAAAACCGGGTGAAAGCGTACCGGTTGACGCGGTGATTATTGAGGGCGAAACCGCTGTTGACGAGTCGGCATTAACAGGTGAAAGTATTCCGGTAGATAAAGCTATGGGGGATAAAGTATCAGGCGCTACAATAAATCAATCAGGATATATTAAATGCCGCGCAACTGCCGTAGGCGAAGATACAACAATATCGCAAATTATAAAAATGGTTAGTGACGCTTCGGCAACAAAAGCACCGATTTCAAAAATTGCCGATAGGGTATCGGGTGTATTTGTTCCTTGTGTAATAGTAATTGCATTTATTGCATTTTGCGTTTGGCTTGCTGTTGGGCAAAGCTTCGGATATGCGCTTGCACGCGGAATTTCAGTGCTTGTAATCAGCTGCCCATGTGCGCTCGGCCTTGCAACACCCGTTGCAGTTATGGTTGGCAATGGTAAGGGTGCAAAATCAGGCATTTTGTTTAAAACTGCGGCATCACTTGAAGAAGCCGGCAGAATACAAATTGTGGCTCTTGATAAAACAGGCACAATCACAAAGGGCGAACCTAAAGTCACTGATATTATTCCTGTTAAAGCAGAAAAAAGCAAACTTTTAAGTTATGCATATTCACTTGAAAAGAAAAGTGAGCATCCGCTTGCAAAAGCAATTTGCGATTATGCGCAGGATGTTGAAGTTGACAGCTTTGAAACTGATGAATTTAAAGCACTTACAGGTAACGGATTAGCTGCAAATGCAGGTGATAAAAAAATTATCGGCGGAAGCCTTAAATTTATCTCAAGCCAAATCAGTGTTGATGATACAATTAGGGAAAAAGCAAGTTCGCTTTCAAAAGAGGGCAAAACACCGCTGTTTTTCGCCTGTGATGATGAACTTCTCGGCATAATAGCAGTTGCCGATGTTATTAAAGAGGAAAGCCCGAAAGCTATAAAAGAATTGCAAAATATGGGTATTCGCGTTGTAATGCTTACCGGGGATAATGAAAAAACAGCCAAGGCAATCGGTAAGCAGATTGGTGTTGATAATGTTATTTCCGATGTTTTGCCCGACGGAAAAGAGAATGTTATTAAGGAATTGATGTCATTCGGCAAGGTTGCAATGGTGGGCGACGGAATAAACGACGCACCGGCACTTACCCGTGCAAATGTAGGCATTGCTATCGGTGCAGGCACTGATGTTGCAATTGATGCCGCCGATGTTGTATTGATGAACAGCAAGCTTACCGATGTTTCATCTGCAATCAGATTAAGCAGAAAAACACTTACAAATATACACGAAAATTTGTTTTGGGCATTTATTTATAATGTTATCGGTATTCCGCTTGCAGCAGGTGTATGGATTCCGATATTTGGCTGGGCACTTAATCCGATGTTCGGCGCATTGGCTATGAGCCTTTCAAGCTTTTGTGTTGTAACTAATGCGCTTAGGCTTAATCTTGTTAATGTTCATTCATCAAAGTACGATAAAAATAAAAAAGCAGTCGACATTAAACTTAATATCACTGCTGATAATAATAAGGAGGAAAAAACTGTGACTAAAACTATTAAGGTAGAGGGTATGATGTGCCCGCATTGCGAGGCAACCGTTAAAAAAGCACTTGAAGCAATTGACGGTGTAAAAGAAGCAACTGCAAGCCACGAAAAGTGCGAAGCAGTGGCAGAACTTGAAAAAGATGTGGATTTATCCGTACTTGAAAAAGCTATAACAGACGCAGGATATAAAGTAATAAAATAAAAGTTAACGGCAGTAACGCTTTTGCGTTACTGCCATTTTTATAATTTGTTTTCTTCTTCGTATTCCTTTGAATATTCCACATTTTGAGTATCCGGTATAGGTACACCCATTTCGGTTTTTCTGTCAGGCTGTACAGTCGGATTTGATATGGAAGTCAAATATTTATTTGTCAAGTCATTGTTTTTGTTAAGGTTATATTTTTTCTTGTATTTATCTTCTTTCATAAATTCACCCCAAGGGTATTATTTACAAAAGTTCGCTGATTATTAAATTGGATACTAACATTCCCTCGGGCGTCAGTGCAATATTATTGCCCGTTTCTTTCATCAATCCCATTTTTATAAATGATGAAAAGTCCTTTTTAATAAATTTTTTGTCAATCCCTTTGTTAAGTCTTAATCCGAGCATTATCTTCTCTTCTTCATAATCGACTTCGCCCTCGCTTTTCAGCGACCAATCTGTATCATAATAAAATCTCTTGCCGCCCCAAAACGAATGTGCACTTTTGCCCAAGCCTAAATAATCATCCAATATCCAATATTTTGTATTGTGCCGGCTTTCAAATGACGGTTTTGAAAAATTGCTTATTTCATATTGATTAAAGCCGAGTGTTTTTAGGGATGATATTGTTTTTAAATACATTTCGCAAACAGTGTCTTCATTCGGCAGTGCAAGTCTTTCTTTAATATCGTAAAAGCGTGTGCCTTCTTCAATTTTCAACATATATGCACTTATGTGGCTTACATTCACTTTATCAATAAATTCAAATGTTTCTTCAAGTGAGGCAAGGCTTTGCTTCGGAGTGCCAAGCATAACATCAAGGCTGATATTGGTTATTCCGGCCGCCTTGGCGTCAAATACAGCTTTTTTAACCTCTGCCTGCCCCGCACTTCTGCCAAGGGCAAAGCGTTCTTCATTTCTTGCACTTTGCATACCTATGCTCACTCTGTTTATTCCGTATTCGGCATAGTTGTAAAAGTCTTTTTCAAGATTTTTTGATGGGTTGCATTCTATGGTGATTTCGGCATTTTTGTCAATATCAAAATGTTCTTTTACTGCCGATAATATCCTGCCGATTAAGTTATAATCTAATATTGACGGAGTTCCGCCGCCAAAGTAAACCGTATCAAATTCACCGGTGTAATCGCCCATAGTTTTGATTAACTCATTTGTGTATTTCTCTGCAAGGCTTTCATCATATTTTACAGAGTAAAAATCACAATAGGGGCATTTTGATTTGCAAAAGGGAATGTGTATATAAAGTCCTGCTTTGTTTTTCATAATTCATTCCACCTAAAAAACAACCCGATAGTCAAACTATCGGGTGCAGCGTGTAGAAAAAGTCAAATAATAGATTTCTACACGCTGATAGATTTTGAGAAAGTGAGATAAATTTTGTATTTTGCGAGTGGGAGCTGTACGAGGGTACTGCCCCCGAGCAAAATACAAAAAGCGCCCCAAATAGCTTGGACTCGATGTCCAAGCTATTTTTTACAATCCCTTCGAGTGCAACAAGTTGCACCCACCGTCTCACCTGTCGGTTCGGTCGGTGCTTCTGCACTTTGTGCAGAGGTCTCCACCGGAGACCCGCACCCTTTGCAAGAGAGGTAAAAAGGTTTATTTATTTTATTCGGCGCGTTTTAGCCACTTTATCGACAGTCTGAACTACCATTCATCTTTCATAAAACTCATACGCAGTGAAAAAGGTTCATCATTACCTATTATAATATGGTCAATAAAGTTAATATCAACACTTTGAAGAAGTTTATCAATTGAAACAGAAAAGTTCAAATCTGCATCCGAAGCTTTACTTGAACCACCGGGATGATTATGAGTAAACAGCACACCCGAAGCTTTATCAATAATTGCAGATTCGAGAATTTCGCGGGTATTTGACGGAGCAGTGTTGGCATTACCCTCACCTATCAAATGAAGATTTATTATAGAACCGTCATTATTGAGCGAAATCATATATAATTTCTCGGTTTTCTCATACTTCAAAAGATTAGCACAATAAGCAATCGCTTCGCCGGAACAGTTAAGGTCGGTAACATTTTTATTTCTGTTTGTAATTACTCTTTTGTTTAACTCCACAACCATTTTGATACCGACTGCAGCCGACTCACCGATACCGCTGACATTCATAAGCTGGTTAGCATCGGCATTAAGCACACCTTCAAGCGAACCGAAACGGTTAATCAAATCATACGCAAGCTGTTTTACATCTTTTTGAGGAATGATTATTGATAAAAATAATTCAAGCAAATTGTGGTCAGGTGCATTTTCCATTCCGCCGAGGAGATATGTTCTCCTCATTCTCTGCCTATGCCCGTTTCTGCTCAAATTTGGATTAGATGAATTTACCGATACCTCATTAAAATTCTTAATCGGATAATTTTCATCTAATGAATTTTCGTAATATTTATTTGTAAATCTGTCTTTATTTTTGTGGTCTGACAGAGCAAGACCAAAATTAAAATTTGACAAATTATTTCCCATTTATTTTCCTAACCTTATCACCATAATCTATTATCATAACAGGCACAATGTTTATCTTTAAGCAAGGCTCTAATTTCAACATAGCAGCCGCACTTAAGGCACATACCGGAAATCAGATAATCACAGTTTTTGCACTTTTCAAGTCTTAATTTATACTGCTTTTCATCAACCTTTAATGAATTATCAAGATTATCCATATAATCGGATACAGTTTTGTATGAAGCTTTTTCACCGGCTTCAAGAAGCAGGCAGCGTTTACATTTTTTCATTATTCAATTATAAATTTAACAACACTGCAAGCAGGAAGTGTCGCTGTGAATCCGTCTTTTAGCTGCCTGAAATCAGTAAATTCTTCAATTTTAACATTATCGGCATTTTCAAAATCGTTTTTATCATGTATATCACCGCAAAGAATTTCCGCTTTAATGCTTTTAATCTTTCTGTCGGCAATTTGGCATTTAATTTTAGCCGGCTTTTTATCTGACACATTTGCAATTGTAGAATAAATTACACCGTTTTCATCTATTGAAGCCGATTCTATAAGCATAGGACAGGACCTTTTTGCTTCTTTAGATTCAATAGTATCAGATGTAATGAATGAGCCGAGAAGCATATTATTTTGATGTTCTTTAAACATTTTAAATACATAATATGTAGGTGTCAACACCATTTTTTCGGCATCGGTCAAAATCATTGCCTGAAGTACATTGACGGTTTGAGCTATATTTGCCATCATAATTCTGTCGCTGTGCTTATTAAAAATATTAAGCGTTAATGCGGCAACCATAGCGTCACGCATAGTATTTTGCTGATAAAGAAATCCAGGATTAGTTCCGGGTTCAACATCATACCAAGTACCCCATTCATCAACAATAAGCTGTACCCACTGCTGTGGGTTAATTGAATTCATAACAGCAATATGATTATTGATAAGTTCTTCAATTCTGTATGCTTTTGCAATAGTTTTATAATATTCTTTAGTATCAAATTGAGTAGCTGAACCTTTATGTTCCCAAGTATCCCCGGGAACAGTATAATAATGCAGTGATATACCCTGTGCATAATGCTTTACTTTATCCATTACCTCTCTTGTCCAGTGATAATCATCAACATTAGGGCCACAGGCAATGCGCTTTATTTTATTTGCACTGTCATAATCACGCACATATGTATTATATCTCTTATATAAGCAGCCATAATATTCAGGGTCCATATTTCCGCCGCAACCCCAAGATTCGTTTCCTACACCGAAATATTTAATTTTCCAAGGCTTTTCCTGACCGTTTTTCTTGCGAAGTTCAGCCATCGGCGATACCCCGTCAAAAGTCATATATTCAACCCATTCGTTCATTTCTTCAACTGTGCCGGAACCCACATTTCCGTTAATGTAAGTATCACAACCAAGCTGGCGGCAAAGTTCAAAATATTCGTGCGTACCGAATGAATTATCTTCAACAACACCGCCCCAATGAGTATTAACCATTTTTTTACGGTTAGATAAATCACCTATACCGTCTTTCCAATGGTATTCATCTGCAAAGCAACCGCCCGGCCATCTTAAAACAGGTATACCCATATCTTTAAGCGCATTTACAACATCAATTCTCATTCCGTTCACATTAGGAATTTTAGAATCCTTGCCGACGAAAATACCCTCATAAATACATCTGCCGAGATGTTCTGAAAAATGGCCATAAATATCCTTGTTGATTTTACTCACTTTATGATTTGGGTTAATCAAGTATTTTTCCATAAAATTCTCCTAAATACGCAAATTATTAAATATAGTAAAACGATAACACATCAATTTAACTTTGTCAATAATCACTATAAATATTGACTTTAAACAAAAATGAGATTATCATAAATGAGTAAGAAAGTAGGTAATAAAATGTATATAAATATTGAAAAAGTTGCTAAATTAGTAAATGATAAAAAATGCGATGCTATAATCCTGTTTAACGAAAGCAATATGCATTATATATGTTCATTTTCGCCGAGTGAGGGTGTAATTATCGTTACAAAAGGGGCAAGTGCTTATCACATTGTTGACTCACGCTACACGGAAATTGCGCAAATAAATGCACAAAAAACAGGTGTTAAAGTTATTGAAATAAAAACATCATTCAGTGATACCGCAAAAGAAATAATTGAAAAAGAAAACATAAAAAAGCTTTTATATGAAAATGAGACAATTTCACTTCTTCAATATAAAACATATACGCAAAAGTTCAGCGGATGTGAATTTGTTGAACTAAACCACGAATTGATGCTTTTGAGAAATAAAAAAGAGCCTTTTGAAATTGAGCTTATGAAAGAAGCAAATAATATTGCCGAAAAATCATTTTTAGAGTTATTAAATGAAGTTAAAACAGGAAAAACAGAAAAAGAACTTGCATCTTTATTTGATTACATAATGGCAAAAAACGGCTCTGAAAAAGTCAGCTTTGATACAATTCTCCTCACCGGAACACACACATCAATGCCACACGGTACACCGAGTGACAGAAAAGTGCAAGCAGGTGACTTTGTCCTTTTTGATTTCGGTGCAACATATATGGGTTACCATTCGGATATGACAAGAACAATTGCAATAGACCATGCAACCGATGAAATGGAAGAAGCGTACGAACTTGTTTTAAAAGCACAGCTTGAAGGAATAAAAGCACTAAGCGCAGGGCAAAAATGTGCAGATGTGTACCAAAAAGCTTATGATGTTTTAGATAAAAAAGATATGGCAAAATATTTCAGGCATAGTTTAGGACACGGAGTAGGACTTGACATACACGAGGGATATAACGCATCCCCAAGAAGCAAAGACACTTATGAAATAGGCAATGTAACATCAATTGAACCCGGAATTTACATACCGAATAAATTTGGAATAAGAATTGAAGATTTGCTTTATATTTCACCAAGAGGAAGAGAAAACCTTTCAAAAATAACTAAAAAACTGATAATATTATAAAAAAATAACCACTTACCTATTCAATAAACAAACGAACAAGTCAGTGGTTATATCATTTATTATTTTGCCTTTTTCCAAGTAACCGGTGAAAAAAGAACTATTATCGGGAAAAGTTCAAGCCTGCCTGCAAGCATATCAATAATTAAAACTATTTTAGACGGTAAACTTAAAAATTCAAAATTTTTAGTTGGACCGAGTGCCTCAAGCCCCGGGCCTATATTATTAAAGCAAGCAACAACACCTGAAAAACAAGTTGTTATACTGCAATTTTCAAACATTGATAAAAATAAGGTTGAAATTATCAGAAAAGCAACATAAATGATTAAATAAACATCAACACCACGAAGAACTTTTGCATCAACTACTCTTTTATTCATCCTAACTTTGATTACTGTGTTAGGGCGGGTTGAAAGCCTTAAATCACGGAAAATTTGCTTGGTATAAAGTACAATTCTTGAGACTTTGATACCTCCGCCTGTTGAACCGGCACAGCAACCGATACACATAGAAACCAAAAGCAATATTTTAGAAAATGAAGGCCACATATCAAAATCGGCTGTACCGAATCCCGTTGTACTCATACAAGTGTTAACAGCAAAAAAAGAATCACGAATTGCATCAAAAACATTAGAATATGAACCCATAATATTAAGAGTAATTAAAATTATAAATGTAAGGTTAATAATTACATATGTTCTAAATTCTTCATCTTTAAAAGCTTCCTTATATTTTTTAGTAAGCAAAAAGAAATACAAATTAAAGTTAACACCGAAAAGGAACATAAAAATTACGCATACCCATTCTACAAACTTGCTGTGATACCCTAAAATTGAATCATTAAGTACGCTGAAACCTCCTGTACCGGCAGTTGCAAATGAAGTGACAACACTGTCAAAAAGTCTTAAGTTTTCACCTGTTATCCTTGTTCCGAAAAACAAAATCAAAATTTGAATAACAGTCATAACAGAATAAATTATATAAAGTGACCTTGCACTTTCAGATATTTTAGGTGTAACTTTACCTGCCATTGGGCCTGGAACTTCAGCTTTCATAACATACATTGAATTGCTGTTTGATTTAGGAACAATTGCAATAAGAAATGAAAGTATACCCATTCCGCCAATCCAGTGAGTAAAACTGCGCCAAAAAAGAATCGATTTAGGCAAAGATTCAATTTCATTTAATACAGTTGCACCGGTGGTGGTAAAACCTGATGTGGTTTCAAAAAAAGCATTAACAAAATTAGGAATTGCGCCGCTTATAATAAACGGAAGTGAGCCAAACAGTGACACAAGTATCCAACCCAAGCCGCATATAACCAAACCTTCGCGTGCATAAATTTTAACCGATTGTGGCTTAAAAAACTTTAATAATTGGCCAAGGAAAAGCAACAGTGCAACGGGAATAATGAAAGATATATAATCAGCCTCTTGAAAACCCTGCAAATTATAATAAACCGAAACAAAAAGCGGTAAAAGCATCAAAAGGCCTAAAATATTCATAATTTTACCAAGAACATAAAAAACAGACCTGTAATTCATACCCGGCTCCTTACGATAAAATGTCGTTTAAACTATATATTTTTGTATCTTTTGAAACAATAATAACTCTGTCGTTTTCTTTGATAACATCAGAGCCTGTCGGGAATATAGTTTTATTTTTACGCTGTATTGCCGCTATCAAAATATCCTTTTTAATTTTAAGAGTTGAAATAGGCTTATTTAAAAACTTAATGTCCCTGCCGGCCGCAAATTCAATAGCTTCAATTTTACCGTCTACAAGCTTGTAAAGTGTTTTCATATTTGATGAACTTACACTTGACCTTGCTCTTACATATTGGGTAATAATATCACTTGTTATTTCAGAAATATTAACATATGATTCCATGCCCATTTTTGTAAGCATTCGGCTTAAATTTTGATTGTTAATTTTTGTGATATTTTTAGGAACGCCAATACTTTCACTATACATTGAAACAAGGAAATTGACTTCGTCGGTATCGGTTAAAGTAACAACTGCATCGACCTTATCAATACCCTCTTCCGCAAGAAGTTCATAATCACCGGCGTCACCGTTTATTATTGTAGCTTTAGGGCAATGTTCATAAAGCTTATCGCAATTATTCTTATTTTTTTCAATTACTACTACATCTTTGCCTGAAGCTGTAAGCATATTGCAAAGATAAATTGAAATTCTTGAACCGCCTATAAGCATTACGCTTTTTATATTAGTTGATTTTTTAGCTATAAGTTCCTTAACTATTTTTCCCAAATCGTGATGAGAGCCGGTAATGTGAAGAATATCACCGGGTAAAATAATAAAATCACCGTTTGGAATAAATACATCATCCCCGCGGCAAACCGCACAAATAATGAAAGAGTTAATAAATTTATTTGGAATTTCACTTATTTTGCGATTAGCCAAAAGGCTTGATTCAGAAACTTTCAAACCTGCCATATGTATTCTGCCGTGGGAAAACGACTCAACGGTAGAAGCGGACGGAAATTGCAAAATGCGAAATATTTCAAGAGCTGCCGCAAAATCGGGATTTATCATCATCGAAATGCCAAGTTCATCACGCATAAAATTCATTTGTGCCGAATACTCAGGATTTCTTACACGGGCTATTGTATGCTTTGCGCCCATTTTTCTTGCAATAAGGCAGGACAAAATATTTTTTTCATCAGAAGAAGTTGTACAAATAAGCAAGTCACAATTCTTCATATCAGCTTCTTCTAACACATTATAATGTGTCGCGCTGCCACCGACACCTTGAACATCAAGCATTTCAGCAAGCTTTTCAACTTTATCTTCGTTAATGTCAATAACAGTTATATCGTGATTTTCAGCTGTCAGCGTTTTTGCAAGCATAACACCAAGTTTACCTGCACCGATGATAGTAATTTTCATAAATTATTCTCCTCAAACATCAAGCTTTTGGAAACTGTGAATTATACAAATTATAATAAAAACCTTTTTGTGCATATAGGGAATCGTGAGTTCCCTGCTCAATTATATTACCGTTATTCATAACCAAAATCAAATCCGCATTTTGAATAGTTGAAAGGCGATGTGCTACTATGAAAGTAGTTCTGTCCTTCATAAGCGTATTAAATGCCTTTTGAATTCTGATTTCGGTTCTTGTATCAATTGATGATGTAGCTTCATCAAGAATAAGCATAGGCGGCGGACATAGCATTAAACGCGTAATACAAAGAAGCTGCTTTTGCCCCTGTGAAAGTGAACCGCCGTCCTCGCCTATTTTGGTATTATAGCCGTCAGGCAAACGCTTGATAAACGAGTGAGCGTGAGCTTTTTTAGCGGCTTCTACTATTTCTTCGTATGTTGCATCAGGTTTGCCCAAGCGAATATTATCAGCAATTGAGCCGCTTTTAAGCCAAGTATCCTGAAGAACCATACCAAAATTCTGCCTGAGTGACTGACGGGTAATATTTTGAGTATTTACTCCGTCAACTGATACAGAACCTGAATTTGGGTCATAAAAGCGCATTAAAAGATTTATAAGTGTTGTTTTTCCGCAACCGGTAGGGCCGACAATAGCAACAGTTCTGCCGGAAGTAACAGATACATTTACATCTTTAAGAAGTTCTTTTTCAGGATTATATGAAAAATACAAATTGCTAATATCAATATCGCCCTTAACATTTGAAAGTTCTTTTGCGTCGGTGCTGTCAGGTATTTGAGGTGTTTCTTCAATAAGTTCAAACACACGACAGGCGCAAGCCATTGCATTTTGAAGTTCTGTAACAACCGAACTTATTTCATTAAAAGGCTTTGTATACTGATTAGCATATGATAAAAAGCAAGAAAGAATACCAACTGTTATATTACCCTTAACAGCCATTATAGCACCAAATAATGCAACGGCGGCATAAACAATACTGTTTACAAATCTTGTTGCAGGGTTTGTAATTGATGAAAAGAAAGTAGCCTTAAGCGAATATTTCGCCAAATCATCATTTATTTCATCAAAGCGTTTTTTGTTTTCATCATCCATTGAATAGGCATCGGCAACTTTTTGGTTTGAAATCATTTCATCAATAAAAGCTGTTTGCTCACCACGGGTTTTAGTTTGAAGAGAAAACATATTAAATGTCTTTTTAGCAATAAATCTGGCAATAAAAAACGAGAGAGGTGTAACAATTACTACAACTATTGTTATAAACACATTTACGCTAAGCATAAATGCGAGCGTGCCTATAATCGTGATAACACCTGTAAAAAATTGAGTGAATCCCATTAAAAGTCCGTCTGAAAGCTGGTCAACATCAGTAATTACTCGGCTGACTATATCACCCTTTGAATGAGTATCAATATATGAAAAAGGAAGAACTTCAATTTTTTCAAATGCCTTTTTACGCAAATCGCGTGATACATTATATGTTATTTTGTTATTGCAAACATTCATCAGCCATTGGATAATCGCAGTAGCTATAACTATAATCGCAACTTTGATAAGAATTGATTTCATTAAATCAAAATCAACATTATCTTTGCCTACTATGCAGTCAATTGCGTGGCCTACCAAGATAGGAGCATAAAGAGTAAGGCCGACTGTAACGGCGGCAAAAAGCATAGATAAAATCAAATAATACTTATATTTACCGATATATGAAAAGACTTTTTTAAGTACGCTTTTGTTTTTAACTTTCTTATCAGCCATCATGCTTCCTCCTTTCCGAATTGAGATACATAAATTTCTTTATATACCTCACAGGAATTAAGAAGTTCGCTGTGTGTACCCATACCTACACATTTTCCGTCATCAAGAACAATAATTTTATCAGCACTCATTACCGATGATGCTCTTTGTGAAACAATGAATACAGTCGGGTTATAATCAAGCGAATAAATAGCTTCGCGAAGTCGTGCTTCGGTTGCAAAATCAAGTGCCGATGATGAATCGTCAAGAACTAAAATTTCAGGCTTTCTTACAAGCGCACGGGCAACAGATAAACGCTGCTTTTGTCCGCCTGAAAGGTTTGCACCGCCCTGTGCAATAAAGAAATCAAGGCCGCCTTTTTCAACAATAGTATCATAAACCTGCGCAAGCTTAAGTGCTTCGATAATCTCGGCATCAGTAGCATCTTTTTTGCCCCATTTCATATTATCGCGAACAGTGCCTTTAAAAAGAACTGCCTTTTGCTGAACAAAACCGATTTTGTTTCTTAATTCATCATCATTTAACGATTTAACATCGTTTCCATTAACATAAACAGTACCTTTTGTGGCATCATAAAAATGCGGCACGAGTGATACAAGGCTTGACTTACCCGAACCGGTACTGCCGATAATACCGATAACATCACCCTTATCAGCTTTAAAGCTAATATCTATAAGCGACATATCACCGGCATTGCGATATTTAAGTGATACATTATCAAATTCAATATAAGAATTCGACTTTTTATCATTAAAATTATGTTCAAGTGTTGATTTTTGCTCAAATACATTCTTAATTCTGTCTGCTGAAGCAAGGGCTTTTGTAATAGTAACAAGCAAATTTGCAAGTTTTATAAGTTCAACAAGTATTTGGCTCATATAGTTATAAAGTGCAACAACTTGCCCCTGTGTTAAATCGCCGATATTAACTTTAACACCGCCGGAATAAACGAGAATAACGATAGCTGTATTTATAATTACATATGTTACCGGATTAAGCAAAGCAGATATTCTGCCGATACTTTTTTGCATACTTGAAAGTGCATAATTGCGCCTGTTAAATTCAGCAATTTCGTTATTTTCACCTGTGAAAGCACGAATTACACGCGCACCTTCAAAATTTTCCCTGGTAATAAGTGTTACACCGTCAAGGTTTGACTGAACCTTTTTATAACCCGGTGTAGTATAAGCCATTATTGAAAAAATAACGATTGATAAAAGAACAATTGCTACAAGAAAAACAAGTGCGCATTTAACATCAATAAAAAATGCCATTACCATAGCGCCGAAAACTATAAACGGAGAACGCAGAAACAGCCTTAAAACAAGATTAACACCATTTTGAACAGTATTTGCATCATTAGTCATACGGGTAATAAGCGATGATGTACCAAGGTTATCAAGCTCATTAAACGAAAGCGTTTGTATTTTTTGATACAGCGCAGAACGAAGTTCCCTGCCAAATCCTGTTGCAGCTTTTGCGGCAAAATATTGAGCTGTGATTGCAGCCACCATACCCACAATCGCAAGAAGAACGAGTATACCGCATCTACCTAATATATACGAAGTATTGTTATTTGCAATACCCTTATCAATAATTGCTGCAATAACAAGCGGAACAATAAGTTCAAATGAAGCTTCGAGCAATTTAAAAAGAGGCGCAAACACAGACTCTTTAACATAATTTTTCAGATAAACTAATAATGATTTCAAACTTTACCACCTTATATTTATTACTAATTTATATATTATAATACTAAATAGAATAAAGTCAACAAATTAAAAAAAATTATTTATATACTTTACATAAAGTAAATTAAGGTGTATATTAAATAAAAACAAGTTAGTTGAGGTAATTAAAAATGAACAAGTCACCTGTTACTGCAATAATTGTAGGTGCCGGCCACAGAGCTATGGTTTACAGCAAGCTTGCACTTACTAATCCGGAGTTATTAAAAATAGTCGGCGTTGCAGACCCAAACCCTGTAAGAAGAAAGCACTGTATGGAAAAATTCGGCTTTTCAGAAGATATGTGCTTTGAAAATGCGCAAGAGCTTGCAAAAAAAGGTAAGCTTGCCGACACAATTATCAACGGTACAATGGATGAACAGCACATTGAAACATCTATTCCTCTTTTAAATGCAGGATATGATATGCTTCTTGAAAAACCATTTGCCGTAAATGAAGAAGAAATGAGAGAGCTTGTCGACTGTGCAAAGAAAAACAATTCTAAAGTTATGATTTGCCATGTACTTAGATATACTCCTTTTTATTACGGAATTAAAAAAAGAATTGTTAACGGTGATATTGGTGACATTATCAACATTCAAACAAATGAGCATGTTTCATATCATCACCTTTCAACATCATATGTAAGGGGCAAATGGGCAAATTCAGATAAATGCCACACATCAATGCTTCTTGCAAAATGTTGCCACGACCTTGATATTATTATGTGGATGATGAGTGACACTAAGCCAACCCAAATTTCCTCTTTTGGAAGTAAATATCAATTCAAACCTGAAAATGCACCGAAAGGAGCAGGCACAATTTGTATGAAAGACTGCCCGCTTGTTGACACTTGTGTTTATTCTACAAAGAGATTATACATAGACCATCCTGACAGATGGGCATTTTATGTTTGGGATGCACTTGAAGATATTGAAAACCCAACTATTGATGATAAAATTGCACTTATGAAAAGTGACAGCCCATATGCAAGATGTATGTATAAATGCGATAACAATGTTGTTGACCATCAATCTGTACTTATCAATTTTGCAAACGGTGCAACAGGTACACATAATATGGTTGGCGGTTCATCCGAACCGATGAGAAGAATTCATATTATCGGCACAAAAGGTGAAATTTACGGTAATTTTGAAGAATCAAAATTCTATGTTTCAACAATTGACCCATCACCTGATGCACACAACGGCGAATGCCAAATTGAAGAAGTTGACCTTAATGTTAACGGTGATATGGTTGGTGCATACGGCGGCCACGGCGGCGGAGATGAAAAGCTTGCGGAAGACTTTGTAAAATTCATCCAAGGTGAAAAGCCTAGCCTTGCCTGCACATCAATTTTTGACAGCGTTGCAGGCCACCTTGCTGTTTATCTTGCAGATGAATCAAGAGAAAACAGCGGTGCTCCGCAAAAAGTAGAATTTTGATAAATATAATTTAAAAGAGCCAAGCTTTTAAAGCTTGGCTCTTTTATTATACAAAAAGGCTGTTGCAAAATTGCAACAGCCTAAAAACTTTTAGTCAAATAAGATTTCAGTATTAGCAAATGAAAGCGGTGTATACTCGCCGTTATTTACAACATATACAGCAGAAAGCTTAACAGCAACTGCGTACTGCTTACCGGAGCAGGTAAACATATAGCAATCAGCACCGTTTACAGTTTTAACACTGTTATTAAATGAAATAGCACTAGATGATACATCCGAGCTATAACCGATTTGCTTCCAATTATCGTGAATTGTTTGCTTAAGTAAACGCTTAGCTTCATCAACAGTATAATCAGGAGTTGTTGTGATTTCGTGCGGGTTTGAATAAAGGTCATACACAGCAGGTGCCTTAGATTCTTCAGCAACAGTTGTTTCTTCAACAACAGGAGCTGTATACGCTGTGTTTATGTACATAATAATGAAATAAACCAAGAACCAAATGAGTAAGAGAAGAATTATCATAAGAATAATCTTTCCTGCCTTGTTTTGGCTGCCGGTTGAAGAATTTGCAAATTCTTCTTCAGTAGGAATTTGAACCGGAACAAAAGGCTTACCCTTTTTCGCACATTTCTTTTCAGCTTTTGAGTTCTTTTTCTCTAACTTTTTAACATATTTGCCATATGCTTTAGTAGTTGCTTTTGCCGCCTTGATTTCCTTCTTTGATTGGAATTCATCAGCATCAGGAATTGCGATAGGAATAAATTCCTTTCCGTCCTTTTGAGCTTTAGCCTGGAGCTTTGCATTTTTCTTTTCAGTATCTTTTACAAAGCTTGCGTAAGCCTTAGCATGTTTCTTTTCAGCCTTTGCTTTATATTTCGCATTTGCCTTTTCGGCTTTAGCTTCTTTCTTTTCAGTTTTTGCCTCATTCTTGGCAAGTTTCTTTGCTTGTTTTTCTTCTTTAGTCAAGGCAGTTACCCCCTTATAAGTCTATTAGTAGTATACCATTAAAGATATTAAATTTCAACAAAAAAATATACAGAAATGGTGGTATTTTATGAACAAATTGTAAACATTGAAGCTTTTTGAAGTTATTTTTCATAGTTTCATCATTATTTTAGTAAAAAAATCAACAAGTCAAGTGTTTACAAATATAGTTGTTATTTTAATTTTACACCAATATATTGTATATTCATTTAGTATAAAGTGAATAAGTGCCATGATTTTCCCTGCTGACGAAATCAACTTTTTTGAATGCTCTATTTTCATTTAATGCAGCTTCTATAAGCTTCTTGGTAAGTTGCGGTACATCATTTCTTTTAAGGGCAACATCCACATCAAGCCAAACGACTTCACTGTTTTCATCGTTATCCGAATGTTCCTGCCCGCTGACATAATCAGCTGAAAAAGCCACATACCAATCTTTAAGATTAAATCTGACAGCTATAATATCCTTTGGATTTATCAAAACGCCTGTTTCTTCCAAATATTCTCTTTTAACTGCGTGTTCAGGTGTTTCGCCTTTGTTTAAATATCCTCCGGGAACAATAAGCATATTTTTACCGGCACCATATGTATGCCTTGCAAGCAAAACTTTTCCGGCTCGAATAACAACTGCGGTTACGGATTGCTTATAGCAAGTGTTTTCCCCATTCATACAATAGTTCCCCCGCCGATAACAATATCATCATCATACAAAACTACTGCTTGGCCTTTGGTAATCGCCCTTTGCGGCTCATCAAAAACCACTTTAAGCTTATCACCGTTAACATAAGCGGTTGCACCCTGCTCTTTCATATTATATCTTACACGCGCCTTGCATTTAAATTCACTCGAAAGATTAGGAACAAGGGCGTTAAAATCAACAGCATTAACTTCACTTGAAAAAAGCTCATCGTTTGTACACAAAGTAACAGTATTTTTTTCAATATTTTTATCTGCAACATACATAGGCTTACCAAAAGCAATTCCAAGCCCTTTTCTCTGCCCGTTTGTATACCTGATAATTCCGTGGTGCCTGCCGATAACATTACCGTTAATATCAACAAAATCACCGTCCGGATATGTTTTGCCTAAATAATTTTCAATAAATTTAGCATAGTCGCCGTCAGGAACAAAGCAAATATCCTGACTGTCACGCTTACGGGCATTCAAAAATCTCTGTTCTTCGGCAATTTTACGAATTTCAACCTTTGAATAATTGCCCAACGGGAACTTTATATGTGAAAGTTGACTTTGAGTAAGTGAATATAGTACATAACTTTGGTCTTTAGTATCATCCTTACCCTTTTTTAAATAAAACCAGCCGTCCTTTTCCTCAACAATTGCATAATGGCCCGTAACCACATAGTCGAACCCAAGCTCATACATACGCTGAAAAAGCTTTTCAAACTTAAGATACCTGTTACAATCAATACAAGGATTAGGTGTACCGCCGTTTTCGTATGTTTTTATAAACTTATTTATTACTTTTTCTTCAAATTCATCTTTAAAATTGAACACATAATATGGCATTGAAAGACGCCTTGCAACCGCTCTGGCATCTTCAATATCATCAAGCGAACAACAAGTCTTTTCCCTATTGATACCAATATCTTCATTATCATAGAGTTTCATTGTCGCGCCGATGCATTCATATCCGTTTTCTTTCATTAAAAAAGCGGCAACGCTGGAATCAACGCCACCGCTCATTGCGATAATACATTTTTTACTCATTTAACCAAGCCTTATCATTTCATCAATACATCTTTTTGCACCGATATATGTTTCTTCATCAAGAGTAATTTCTTCACCAAAAGTACCCTTACAGCAATTAAGTACATCAACAAGTGTGGTTGCCTTCATATTATGGCAAACGCAATCTTTAGATAAAGGATAAAACATTTTATCCGGGCAAGACATTTGAAGATGAGTGACTATACTGTTTTCAGTACCGATAATAAATTCCTTTGCATCACTTTCCTTGGCAAAATTCATAATACCGGTTGTAGAACCCACATAATCGGCATGTTTAACTACATCAGGTACACATTCAGGGTGAACAAGAAAAAGTGCATTAGGATGAGCTTTCTTTGCTTTTTCAACATCGCGTTCACCCATTCTTGCGTGAGTTGGGCAACCACCGCTTAAAAGCTTAAAATTCTTTTCAGGAAGTTGCTTTGAAATCCAATTGCCAAGATTGCAATCAGGTATAAAAAGAATATTATCATTTTCTATTTGCTTGCAGATTTTCAAAGCAGATGAAGATGTAACACATACATCACAAATAGTTTTAAGCTCACTTGTGGTGTTAATATATGCTACAACCGTATAATCAGGATACTGCTCTTTCACAAGTGAAATTACATCCTTATCCATCATTTCTGCCATAGGGCATCCGGCATCGGGGTTTGCCAAATAAACAGTTTTATCCGGTGATAATATCTTAACAGTTTCAGCCATAAAGCGAACACCGCACATAATAACGATTTTGTTACTAACTTTTGAAGCTTCAACAGAAAGAGCAAAGGAGTCACCGACAAAGTCGGCAACTTCCAATATCTCCGGTGATTGATAGCAATGTGCAAGTATGCAAATATCCTTTTCTTTTTTTAATTTAATTATCTCTTGCTGAATATCAGTAATCATATTAGTTGTGTACTCCGCACTCTGCACAGTCAACGCTTGCAAACTTTGCGTGGTCGTATTCTATGCCTTTTTTATCATAATAATCTTTTACAGCAGCCTTAACTGCTTCTTCTGCTAATACTGAGCAATGAATTTTTACAGGAGGCAAACCGTCAAGTGCTTCAACAACTGCTTTATTAGTAAGCTCCAATGCTTTATCAATAGGCTGGCCTTTAATCATTTCAGTAGCCATAGAACTTGAAGCAATAGCAGACGCGCAACCGAAAGTGTTAAACTTAACATCTTCAATAATTCCGTCATCACTTACCTTAATATACATTTTCATTATATCGCCGCACTTAGCGTTACCAACTTCACCTACACCGTCAGCATCTTCAATTTTACCAACATTTCGCGGATTTGTAAAGTGGTCCATTACTTTTTCTGAATAGAGAGCCATTATTTATTTTCCTCCTTTTTGATTTTTTCCCAAACGGGAGATATAGAACGAAGGTAATCAACTACCCCCGGAACCGATTCAACAATGTGGTCCATTTGCTCCATAGTGTTATATTCACTGATTGAAAGTCTTAATGAACCGTGAGCAATTTCAACCGGCACACCTATCGAAAGAAGAACATGCGAAGGGTCAAGACTGCCACTTGTGCAAGCAGAACCGCTTGATGCACAAATACCCTTTGCATCAAGTAAAAGCAATAAGCTTTCACCCTCAATACCTTCAAAGCACATATTTAATGTACCCGGAAGATGATGTTCAAGGTCGCCGTTAATTCTGCTTCTTTCAATACCCTTAAGACCGTCAATTAGTCTGTTTCTCATAGCTGTAACTTTAGCTGCGTTTTCTTCAAGATGGTCTGTTGCTTCCTTAATAGCAGTTGCCATACCTACAATTGAAGCCATATTTTCAGTGCCTGCTCTTTTACTGCGTTCCTGTGCACCACCGTAAATAATATTAGTAAGAAGAATACCTTTACGCGCATAAAGGAAACCTACACCTTTAGGACCGTGGAATTTATGAGCCGATACAGAAAGCATATCAACATTCATATCCTTAACATTTACAGGAATATGACCTACTGCCTGAACAGCGTCTGTATGAAACAGCACACCCTTTTCCTTGCAAATCTTACCGATTTCAGCGATTGGCTGAATCGTGCCGATTTCATTATTAGCAGTCATAATTGTAACAAGGCAGGTTTCATCTGTAATTGCATTTTCAACATCTTCAGGTTTTACTACACCGTTTGAGTACACATCAAGAAGAGTTACGGTAAAGCCCTCTTTTTTCAAGGCATCAAGTGTGTGAAGAACAGCGTGATGTTCAAACTTACTTGAAATAATATGTTTCTTACCCTTTCTTGCACCAATATATGCTGCAGAACGAATTGCCTGGTTATCAGCTTCACTGCCACCTGAAGTGAAATATATCTCTTTAGGGTCAGCGCCAATACAATCAGCAACAGTTTCCCTCGCGTTTTCCAAATACTCTTTAGCAACTTGGCCGATTGAGTGAAGAGATGATGGATTACCATAAATATCTGTAAGAAGTGGCATCATTGCTTTAAGCACATTTTCACTCATTTGTGTAGTTGCCGCATTGTCTGCATAAACCGTCATAATATCGCCTTTCTAACCACAATATAAATCTGCTGTGGATGACAGAAAAAATGTAAAATATCAAAGGTAAAAACAAAAAAATCAATATTCCTACCTTTTCAATAGGAAATAATAACACTAATTTCCTACCTTGTCAATAGGATATTATTGATATTTTGCAAACAATTTATACATAAAAATAAAATTACTTTTTTCTGTTTCCTTTTCTGTCAAAAGTGTTTGATAAGGCCTTTTCAGTTTTACCGATTGTAACGAACAAAGTAACAAATTCAGCAAAAAATATCGCAAATGCCACCGATACAAATACACGCTGGTCGGTTTTAATCAGGCAAAGCATAATTATACCTGAGGCCAAAATAAATACCCCGCCAAATTTCATCCAAAGCTTGCCGCAAAATTCGTGAGCAAAAACCCAAGTATCTTTGTTAATCATTGACCAACCTGTTCTGTATCCAAAAATATTATTTATATTTTTCGGACCGCCGGCTACAAAAATAAAGCTGCTCATAAACATAATTATCGGCAAAAGCAAATCAATAAATAACATATAAAACCATAAATTCATAATAATCACCTTAAATATTATAACATATCAATTATATTAAAACAATCTTATTGGCAAAAATCGACAAATGGCACAATTTTGTTGCGTTTATGTTAATAATAGTATATAATAGTTTTAATATAGATAAAGAGGGATACATATGCCGGGAAAACTCAGAAAATTACTTAATAACAGCAGGAACATCAAGGCTCCATACTCAATTGACGATATGAGCAATCATAATGGCGGCTTAATATCATTTGAATACTGCGGAAAAAAGTACAATTTAGCAATTCGCGAAAACGCATTAGTATTTGATAATGATATGAATTTACTTTACACATTTACTTTTGACGAACTTTCAACAGCCGAAACACCGTTTTTGAAAAAAGTAAATGAAGAAATCATAAATCACACAAATCAAAAAATCACATTATATATAAACAGAGCAACCGGCGTTGAAAAACTTACTTTTACGAGCTTGTTTGATGCAACATATATATTTAATAAACTTAAAAGAGTATCGTACCGTTCATCAGAAAGCATTGATTCAATTATGATTGAAAAAAACGGCACAATTGTTAACACCGTTAAAACAAACGAGGGTTCAAGATTATTTTCTAAAAACCAAGTTATTGAAAACAGAGATGAACGAAATCCGGAAAAGACAGAATATATAGCTTCCCTTTCAAGAGTTGAAGATATGATTGATAATATGATTTGCGACAACATAAATAAAAACGGAATTCAAAAAAGTGATGAAAGACTTGATAAATGCATTGAACTTTTGCAAGAATTGAGAAATAACGAATAATAAAAAAATGACTTGTTCAATATGAACAAGTCATTTTTTTATGCAAACATAACCGAAGCTGCAATTAGATATTGACCGGCGTAGTACAAAAAGTGGTTTATAAAAAGATGAAACGGTTTATCCTTACCACGACCGAAAAAGGTGTTTGAAAGAACTGCATCAGACAGCAAGAAAAGTATTGAGCCAATTGCCATAATAACATAAGCCTTTTGAAAATGTGTTGCAAAAACTGCAATTACGGATATTACAGAAGTCATAGCCAAAAATGCAACATAAATAGCCACAATACGCCTGTAAGCGCCATAATGAACTTTCATAATATTAGCTGAAAGAACAGTTAATATTCCGATTACAGCTGAAATAACAGCGGCAATTAAAACAAGCCACCACTTCATTTTTATTGAATATATTATTGCACAGAAATAAAAAATATGGCCAATTAAAAAGAATATAAATCCGCCCTTTAAATAAACTTTTTCTTCACTCTTATATATTCCTTTTAAATCAAGAAGTATATCACCTACAAGACCTAAAGCACCGCCCATAATTACAAGTGAGCCATAAGTATGCGCCTGCGAATTTGAAATCAAGGCAAAGACCGCAGTAAGCAAGTAGCACAAACTTGAAACTGATTTAAAAATCAAATTATTTACACTGTACCCAAGTCGCCTTTTCCAGCAAAAAACGAGCGACAAAACAACACCAAACGGCAAAACAATATAATACATCATTTTCGTTTACCCCTTACTTATTTGTTTTTGATTATCAATCAACTTTTTAAAATTCTTTTTCTTATTAAGATAAATAATAACAAGCGGAATATCGGCAAGCAGCCAAGCAACAGGACCGGCGTAGCATATTGCATTAAAGCCGATAAGCGGAGTGAAAACAAGCGCTACTGCAAGCCTACCAAACAATTCGCCTGCACCTGCAATCATATTAGCGTATGTAAAACCGAGGCCTTGAAGTGTATTCCTAAATACAAACAAAACTGCTACAAGGCTGTAACATTCGGCTATTGCCCATAGGTAGTGCATTGCCGCATCCATAATTTGAGCGTTATATTCTTTCATAAACAACTTAACAATAAACGGCCCTATTGAGACAAGAATTGCACTGCAAGCCAAAGATACAATAACATCAAGTATAAATATACGCTTAACACTTTTAATTATTCTTTCATACTTGCCGGCACCGTAATTTTGTGATACAAAAGTCATATTACCGACACCCAAACCGGACATTGGAATATTGGTAAGCTGCTCCACTCTGCCGGCGGCAGTAAAGCCTGCAATTACGCTTGAACCAAAACCGTTAACTGCTGTTTGAAGAACCATTGAACCGATAGAAGTTATACTGAATTGCAATGAAATGGGAATACCTATTTTTATCTGTGCCCAAGATACTTTACCGTCAATTTTTAATGCAGTCTTATCAATATTATATTCTTCTGTATGCTTTAAAACACTTATTGCCGATAAAACAGCCGCAACAAGTTCAGAAATCGCAGTAGCCCAAGCCGCACCGATAACTCCCCATTTAAAAGCACCTACAAATAATATATCAAGCAAAAGATTAACAATAACACTTACAATCAAAAAATATAACGGCCTTTTGCTGTCACCCACAGCACGCGAAAGCGCATTGAAATTATTTAATGACATTTGTATAGGTACTGCATAATAAAGCACATCAATATATTGCGCAGACATATCAATAATATCATCAGGCGTATCAATAGCTTTAAGAAGCGGGCGAGATAAAAAATGTGCCACTATCATAATAACCATACCGATAACAAAAGCCAAAGTAATACTGTTACCGGCATATTTATTCATTTTATCAAACTTTCTTGCACCGTATGCCTGTGCAACTGAAATAGTAAAACCGGAAGTTAAACCGAGCGAAGTGCCGATTATGAACCCGTTTATCGAACCAACATTACCGACTGCGGCAAGTGCGTCGGTACCAACAAATCTGCCGACTATAATATTATCAACTAAATTATAATTATACTGCAACATTGAGCTTAGCATAATAGGAAGAGCAAACAGTATAATACTTTTCACCGGTTTTCCGTTTATCAAATCATTTTTCATAACAAATGCCTCTGTATTTATCCTAATGACACTTTAACATTAAAAATATTATAAGTCAATATAAAATGGATAATATCGGTAAAATGTACAAGGATACGAAGCATATAATATAGTGGTGATGAAAATGTTATCTGCTTTACTATCAGCAATAAGTGCAAATTTAATCTATTTTATACTTCACATTCAAAACACTTCAAGCTTCCCAAAACCTCTTTCTCCAAAAGAAGAGCAAGAAATGCTTGAAAGAATGAAAAACGGAGATAAAAATGCACGGTCCATACTGATTGAAAGAAATTTGAGGCTTGTAAGCCACATAGTAAAAAAATACTATTCAAAAACAAATGATAATGAAGATTTAATCAGTATCGGAACAATAGGGTTAATTAAGGCAATCGACTCATTTGACAGCGATAAATGCGTAAGACTTGCAACATATGCTTCGCGTTGCATTGAAAATGAAATACTTATGCATTTTCGCTCTGCAAAAAAGCAAGCTAACGATATTTATTTGGGAGATGCACTTGAAATTGATAAAGACGGTAACCCTTTAACTATTGAAGACACAATAAGTTCACCGGTGGATTTAGCTGAGGATTTAGAAACTAAAGTGCGTTGGGAAAAAGTATCTAAAATAATACAAAATATGAAAGACGGCAGAGAAAAAGAAATAATAATACTTCGCTACGGGTTAAATAACAAAAAGCCTCTGACGCAACGGGAAGTTGCACAAAGGCTTAATATAAGCAGAAGCTATGTATCAAGAATTGAAAAAAAGATATTAAATGACATTAAAAACGAAATTGAATAATTACTTATCATTCAACTGCTTTTTTAATTCCTTGTTTTCTTCTTCAAGCGCTTCAAGAATTGAAATATTTTGTTTTAATTCCCTACTTACGGATTTGAGTTGAAAATCAAGATTTGAATTAACAATTTCCAATCTTTGACATTCAAAATTTACATCTTCAAGTGCAGCCATAAGACGAGAAATTTCATCTTTAAGTTTTTGCACATCGGAATTTTTTACCATAGTGTTCCCCTTAAATAAAAGCAAAATAAAGAGGTTGAATATACAACCTCTTTATTATTTTACATTAGTTGTCGATATCGACATCTTTCTCAAAATAACGAGAACCAAACCAATTTACTTTGATTGTATAATCTTTTTCGAGTTTTTCAGTTGCGCTTGTGCTGTCAGCCGAAGCAAGTGCAGTTTTAGCTGTGTACTGCCAAGCAGTAAGTTTACCTGTACCAACAAAGTACATAATATGATAACCGAAATCTGACTTAACAATTGCGGTATCTCCTGCTTTTCTTGATGAATCAAAACACCAAGCTGAGAATGAGTTAACCATTTGGCCCGGTACTACATTTTCATAAAGTCCGCCGTTATCTTTAGAGCCTGTATCGGTTGAATTTTCTTCAGCAAGCTTTGCAAAGCTCTTTTCTTTCTTATCACCGGCATTGAATTCATCAAGAATTTTGGTAGCCTTCTTGTAAGCTGCTGCCCACTGTGCATCAGTTGCATCTTTAGCCTTAGTATTCTTATCATTTGTTTCAGGTGCTACAAGAATGTGGCGAACATTTACAGTTTTTCTATCCTGAATTGAGGCAGGAGAAAGAACATATACAACAGTTGTGCTGTACTGGTATAAATCGCCTGCTTTTCTTTTTGAGCTGTAAAGCCAATCAAGGCCTGGATATTTATTCTTATCTTTATCATCAGCAGTTGCAATAGCATAACCCTTATTCTTAAGGTTATCTTTAGTTACGCCGTATTCGGTTGAATAGCCGGCGTCTTCATATGCAGTTTTATCAAACTTATCAGAAGCATACTTTTGGCAAAGTTCTGTAAAATTAGATGCATCAGAAGCAAGTGCTTTCTTAAATGCTTTTGCATCATCTTCGCTTGAACATTCAAAAAGTCTTACATCAACAGCAAGAAGGTCATCCTTATGCTCTTTCTTATAATTTTCTAAATCTTTAGTTGAATATTCCTTTTCACTTGACTTATTGCTGAGTCCATCCTTATAGTTATCGGCAATATAGCTTCTTGTAGCTTCCTGCTTAAACAAGCTTTCAGTTACACCCTTACCCATTGCTTTTACAAGATAACCGCTTAATGTATAGCCATACTTATGTGCTGATTCTCTGTATTGGTCAAGAGTTTCCTTTAATTCTTTCTTTTGGTCTGCTGTAATTTCAGGGTCTTTTCCGTCATTATCAGCTTTAGCTGCGAGGTAATAAGTATAAGTTGATTCAATTGACTCAATTGCTTCTTCTTGCATATACTCTGCCCAAGTTACAGTTTCGTTATCATCATTTTTAGTAGTTTGCTTTGAAAGTTTCTTATCAAAATCAACATCAAGCTTATAATCAGCCGGGTCAAGACCGTACTTTGTATACTGTTCTTGTCGATTTCTCATACTATTATAAGTCATAGCAAAATAATAGTTGTAAGTAGCAACTTTGATTTTTGCTTTTTCAGTACCGTTAGTAACAGTCATACCTGTAAATGTTTGAGCCGGGATGCTTAACGAAGCTATAAAGCCCTTTCTTACCGCACCGGTTGCTACATATGTAACAAGAAGTGCTACAACTATAACAACGCAAATTACAGATTTGATGATTTTAACTGTTTTCGGTGCAAGACCGTTAGCGTTTGAACCGATTTCAGAATACTTATCACTGAGCTTTTTAATCTCGGCAGAAAGTTTTTCGACTTCCTTTTCATCTGTACTTTCAGCCTTTTTAGCTTTAAGAGCATCAATCTCTTTTTTCAATTCTGTTCTTTTAGCTTCGTTCTTTTCGCGAACTTTTGCAGCCTTAGCAGCTTTCTTTTCAGCAGATTTTTTTGCTTTAGCGGCTTTTTTAGCTGACTTATCATCAGCACTTACACTGCCGCCTGTTAACAAATCATCTTCTAATTGTTTTTTTGCCATTTTTTCGTCCTACCTATTTCAATCAAATTTAATTCACAAAATATTTTACACTATTTTTGTGAATATTACAAGAATTATTTTATTTTTTCCTAAATTATATGCACATTGCTGTAAATATCATACAAAAATCATTTTATTTACTGCTTGTTGTACCAGCAGCAGAACTTGATGATTTATTTGAAGTCGAAGCCGTATTTGCAATTTCTTTAGCAGCTTTTTCTTTATCTACTGCTTTTTTAACTGCGTTTTCGTGAACTTTGATTTTAGATTTTTCAACCATTTCCGATAATCTGTCCGACTTGATTTGAGCAATGATTTTTGATTCATATTCAGGGCAATCATTTATAAAGAACATAATATGGTAACCATAATCGCTTTTAACAATGCCAGTATCACCGTACTTGCGTGAATCATCGGTAGACCACTTTTCAAAATCAGGAACCATTTGGCCAAGAGCTACCGATTCATAAAGGCCGCCGAATGAATCGCTTGAGCCTGAAGAAGTTGATGCTGTATCTGTGCTGTACTGCTCTGCAAGTTTAGCAAAAGCATATTCGCTTTTATCTGTTTTATTGAACTTTTCAACGATTGAATCGGCTTTTTTCTTTGCTTTTTCCCACTGTGCGTCGGTATATTTTGTTTCGTTTGAAGAAGATAAAGAATCATTGTCACTTTCAGGTGTAACAAGAATATGCCTTACGGTGTAAGTTTCATCATCCTCAATGCTTGCATTTGATGTTTTTAATACAATATAAATATATCCCGCTTCTTCATCAATATAGTATTTCTTTGAGCCAACCTTGGTGCTGTCAGAAAACAGCCAATCGTTCATTTCATCATCAAACGGTGCTTCACTGCCTGAAACCGTTGCAACAACATTGTTTTCATAAGCTTTTGTTGCTTCCTCTTTAGCTTTTGCTTCGCTGAGTGATGAATCCTTCTCCATTGATGATTGAGCTTCCGATTTGATATATGATTTATAAACATCCGGAACAAGGGCAATAACCGACTTCTTATCTTTCATTTTAGCCATTATTTTTTCAGCTTTTTTAATTGAAGATTTTTTAGAAGCATCGTCTGTTGAATCATATTCCGAAGCAATATAGTAGAACTCGATTTTTTTATAATCATTCTTATGTTCATTATAATACTTATCTACTTCATCATTCGTAACTTTAGTTTCGCTTTTAAATTTGCCTTTATAGTTAGCACTTACATAATACTGTTCAAGCATAAGCTTGATTGTATCTTCCGAACAATACGAGCCGAAGTTTGCTTTAATATATTGGTCAAGGCTGACATCATTTTGCGATGCAGAATCTTTCAATTTTTGAATTTGCGAATCAATAGTTTTTTTCTGTGCAGATGTGATTGTAACTCCGTCTTTAACTGCCTTTGAATAATAAGTTGTGATTTGCTCTACTTCTTTTAGCGCTTCGGTTTCAAAGAACTTTTGCCAAGAAATTTTGTTGCCGTCATCATCGGTAGTATACTGCTTTGAATAATCCTTTGTGGTATCAAGATTATAATAGCCATATGACGCATACTGCTCATAATAGCTTACTATGCTTGCATAATAATAATCAAACATACCAATGCTTATTTTTTGGTCATTAACAGTTGCCACAACAGATGCCGGGTTCATATACTTACCCTCTTTACCGTTAGGTATTGTATAATACCTTACACCGAAGACAGCAACAACTGCAATTACCGCTGCCAAAAAAATAGCAAGAGGTACAAATTTAAGCGGCTCTTTATTTATAACAATTTGATTTGAATTATTGTCAACAGTGTTAGATGAAGGCTTTTCATCAGCAGATGAAGGCTTTTCGTCAGCAAAAGAAATTGAATATTCTTGATTTTCAAAAACAATGTTATCATCAAGAGTTGGTGCATTGGCATCAAATTCCCAATCATCATTGGTTTCGTACTTAATACCATCTTGTTCTTCAAGGGTATCATCAACTGTTTCGCTAGAAACTTCAGTCACCTTTTCTTCATTTTCTTTATTTAAGTCTTTATCGTCCATAATTTCACTCCTGTAATTACTGCCAAAGTGCAGTAATATAATAATTATATACTTGCTAATTATACAATACAAAACTATATATTGCAATATTATATTAAGAATATTAAATAAATTTTATATTATCACATTGTTAAATGTTTGAAAAACATTCTTAAATTTTTTATAGATAATTATTATACTTGCAAATTTAAAGTAAGTAGTGTATATTATAATTTGTGTTTTGCACTATTTTTAAAATCATACTAAATATAAATATTTTATTCTGTAATTATTTAATAAAAACATTGAGGATTCATAATTATGAAAGAAAAGTTAATCAGTTTGGGGGAGCAGTATAAAACCAATCCCGGTTGGTGCTGGCTCCTTGCAACTATATTTTTGTTTCCAATATTGCCGGAATATGTAGGTCCGTTTATACTTTTTATAGGTTTCATAGTATTCAAAGTACAATGGTCACACGAAGGCAAGAAAGCAAAAGTCGGAACACTCGGCAAGCTTATGTTAGCTTTTATGGGATACTCATTAGTAAGTACCCTTTGGTCAACAACAAAGTTTTCAACTTTAGCCACAGCAGGCTTATGGTGGGGAATGTTTTTAATTCAGGTTATGATAAATAACCTTGTACGAACACGAAAGAAAATCGACAGAATTTTAGCTGCGATGTCCCTTTCAGGCGCAATAAACGGTTTTGTTGCAATACTACAAATATGCTCATACACATTATTCAAGTATGATTACATAAAAAAATCGCAGGTATTTGTAACACCTTTTTACAAACCGCTTGACAAGGCTGTTTACACTTGGCTGCCATTTGATATTGATACAACACTTTGGTGGGATTCAAGAGCAAGCGGATTTTTTTCAAACCCAAATCTTTTGGCGACCTATTTAATGATTGTATATCCAATATCAATATATCTTTTCTTAAACACAAAAGGTAAAAAGCATAAGATTTTATATTTTATGATGAATGTGCTTATCAGCGGCGGCATAAGTGCAACATTAACACGCGGCGGATGTGTTATTGCAATTGTCGGATGGCTGTTTATGTTCATAGTATTATTTAAGCAGCACAAAAAGCCGCTTCTTGAAATATTTGTACCTACCGTACTTGTAATTATTCCGTCTTTATTAACAAGATATGGTATTATATTTAAAGCAAGAGGTGCAGGAAGCGAAGCTGCAAAATCATCAGCCGCCCATTTAAAAATTTGGGGAAGCTTGCTTGATTATATATTCCACCATGCTTTACCATTTATTATCGGCACAGGCTTCGGAATTGAAAGAACAGGTCAAATACTATTAAACACCTATCACCTTGATAAACCGCACGGTCATAACTTCGTACTTGAAACTTGGGTGGAACTCGGTGTTATCGGCTTAGCATTATTATTCACCGTTTTAGTATGCGCATTTGGCAAATTACTTGAAATAAACGCTAATAACGGCAAAAAATTCACACTTGTATTTTGCATTTTCACATCAATGATGATGTACTTGCTTTTCGGTTTAACAGACTATATATTTAATTCGCCTAAGCAAATTATAAATATATTTATTCTTTTAGGTTTAACCCAAGCACTCAGCCATTGCTATGATAAAACAATAATTCACGATGCCGACAGTTTGAAAAAGGCGGCACAAAAAGAACTAAAAAACACAATAAATCAAAAGCCTATAAAACATAAAAAAGGCAAAAGAAAAACATATTAAACAAACCCCTGCTTCACCACATTTGAAGCAGGGGTTTGCTTTATCCATTTATTGATTTGGAATTAACGCCCTTATAATATCCACCAATCAGATAATTGCACACAAATATTAAAAATACATTAAACGGACATTATAATTAACGCCTGTTTTCAATAGCAATATGTTTTAAGTTATTGATAATTCTTTCAAGTCGCTTTGTCATAATTTCAGGCGAGTCTTTCATTCCTCTTTGTGCCCAACCAAAAACGATACCGACTAAACCGTATCCCAAAAATTCAGCAAGCATCAAATTTTCTTCATGGTCTGATTTTAAACCTGAATTTTTCTCAATACAGTTAATAACCACCATAAATTGATCATAAGCAAGGCGATTTATATATTTCGACATATCATTAACATCAATTTTAAGTGCATTAAGATAAAACTTCTTTTCATCAACCATAGTAGTAAAAAGTTTCATAAAACGGTCATACATATTATCAAAAGTAAAACCTTCGACAAGCGGTTCAATAAGTTCTTTATACACAATCCAATCAAGAAGTTCATATTTATCATCAAAATGATAATAGAAAGTTTGCCTGTGCAAATCACAATTATTAGTAATATCTGATACAGATAATTTTTCAAACGGTTGGTTTGACATTAAATCTTTAAGTGACTTTGCAAGTTTAAGCTGTGTTGAATAAGAACATCCCAATTTATTATTTTTAGGCATAATAACCTCCAATTTATGTCAAATTTAATGATTTGTATAATTTCACTTTCTTATAATAACATATAGTTCAAAAACATACAAGTGTATAAAAGAAAAGACAAGGTAAAAAATACCTTGTCTTTTTTGGTTAATTTAAACAATTATCACTATTTCGTTTTAGCTGAAACAATATTTGAATATTTAGAATTTACATATCCTTTTCTTACTGCACGAACTTTATAATAATACTTTTTATTTCGCTTAAGTTTTTTATTTTTATAAGATTTTTTAGATGAAGAAACAGTTGCAACCTTTTTATACTTCTTTGATTTGCTTGTACTTCTGTAAATTTCATATGAAGTTGCACCGGAAGCTGCCTTCCAACTTATCAAAGCCGAATTTTTTGAAGTCGATTTAACTTTAAGCTTTGATGGTGACGAAGCCTTTGATACTGAAACATAAACTGCATCCGAAGCAACTATTCGCCCATCAACAACAGCAACGGCATATACCGTGCCTGAACTTTGCTTTAAATACGCTTTGTTATAAGCATAACAAGATGTAATTTTACTATTACTGTAATAAGGCATAGACGCACTGTAATAAATTTTGCTGTTTGGAATATTACAATTAACGCTTACTTTTTTACCATTTGCAACATTTGATACATTTATGTTAACAAAGCTACCTTTCTTTTCATCACAAAGCAAGCTCATTTTAAGCGGAACAATGCAGGAAAGCGGCTTTCTTGAAACATCCCTATACTCATATGCTGCAGATTCAAAGAGGCAATAAAGTTTACCGCCCTGCGCATATGTAAGTTCAAGCATAGGCGGGCAAGCCAAAACATTATCAAGTGTTTTATTACCGTTTGATTCATCAAATACATACGTGTAAAGATATGAGCAATAAACGCCTTTTGTTTCATTTCTGCCATAAGATACAGAAGCAAAAAGCCTAAGCTTGCCCTTATAATTCGATATAGAAAAGCCTTGAGTATAGCTTGGAAGCGAAAACTTGTAATTATAAATAAGCGTATAAGTATTATTTGCTCTGTCATACACAGGGGTATAGCAATAAGCAAAGCTATCGGAACCTGCACCGAAAGTTGCAAGATAAACATATCCGTTTTTATATGTTACACTTGATGCAGAAGTAATAAAATTATTTGAATCGTTTTCATCAATAGTATAATGAACACTTACAAAATTGCTTGAAAAGCGCATATATTTATTAAAATCATCAAGAGATATAACACCAACAGCAGATTTAGAAGCTTTGGTAATAAGAATTAAACCGTTAGAACTGTCATACGCAATGCCGCCGACATGGTATGAATCAGGTAAAATAAGTGTTTTTACAAGTATATCATTATTATCAAGCACATATATTACAGATCTGCAAATAGAAGAGTTATCATAAACAGAGCTGTCATATGCAGTGATAAGAGTATATTGGTTAACTTTGCAAATTGCCTGCGGACACATTGACTGTGTTGCTGTAATACGCTTAATTTGCTTATCATATGATACGCTTGACATAAGGCCCGGGCAAAGATATGCACCGTCAGTAACTTTAGAATTAAATTCAGGATAAGTCATCAAAGTATCATAATTATTAACATTAGTTACTTCTTCCTGCGTAGTCATAACAGCAGCGAAAGAACTGCAAGTTGAAAAAGAAAGTGTAATTACAACTAAAACAGCAGATAAAAATATTGATAAAATCTTCTTAAATTTCATTTTTAAACCTTCATATAGCAAAAAGAATATGCTCTAATTATAAGAGCATATTCCAAATTTGTCAAATACCTTTTAAAAATTATATTAGTACATTCCGCCGCCTTGAGCTGCTGCAAGAGCTGCCGCCTGTGCTGCGTCAGCCTGTGGGTCTTTAATATCGGTAACAAGTGACTCGGTAGTAAGAACCATAGCAGCAACAGAAGAAGCATTTTGAATAGCCGAACGAGTAACTTTAGCCGGGTCAACAATACCTGCTTCGATCATATCGCAATACTCATTAGTTGCAAAGTTAAGGCCATATCCGATTTTATCCGAACTCTTAATTTTATCAACTATAACCGAACCTTCTTCACCGGCATTTTTTGCAATCTGGCGAACCGGCTCTTCAAGTGCTTTAAGAACGATTTGAACACCGGTCTTAAAATCAGCATCATCGCTGTCAAGAAGCTTTTCAACAGCAGGAATTGCGTTAATAAGGGCAACACCGCCGCCGGCTACTATACCCTCTTCAACAGCTGCTTTAGTAGCTGCAAGAGCATCTTCAATACGAAGCTTCTTTTCCTTCATTTCTGTTTCGGTAGCAGCACCTACTTTAATAACTGCCACGCCGCCTGCAAGTTTAGCAAGGCGTTCATGAAGCTTTTCCTTGTCAAAATCAGAGGTTGAATTATCAATAGCTGTTTTAATTTGGTTAACTCTGTTTTTGATTTCTTCACTGTCGCCTGCACCGTCAACAATGATTGTATTTTCCTTTGTAACCTTTACCTGACGAGCTTTTCCAAGCATTGCCATTGTAGCATCTTTAAGTTCAAGGCCGAGGTCTGAAGTGATTACCTGACCGCCTGTAAGAGTGGCAATATCCTGAAGCATATCTTTTCTTCTGTCACCAAATCCCGGTGCTTTTACGCATACACAGGTAAATGTACCTCTAAGCTTATTAAGAAGGATAGTTTGAAGAGCTTCGCCCTCAACATCCTCAGCAATGATAACAAGCTTTTGACCGCTCTTAAGAACAGATTCAAGAAGCGGAAGAATATCCTGAACAGATGAAATCTTCTTATCTGTAATAAGAAGCATTGCATCATCAATTACAGCCTCCATTTTATCTGTATCGGTAACCATATAAGGTGAAATATAGCCACGGTCAAACTGCATACCTTCAACTACTTCACAAACAGTTTCGGCAGTCTTGGATTCTTCAATTGTGATGACACCGTCAGCAGATACTTTTTCCATAGCATCAGCAATAAGTGAACCTACATATTCATCTGCAGCAGATACAGTAGCTACCCTAGCAATATCATCTGAACCTTTAACCTGCTCGCTGTTAGCCTTTACAGCTTCAACGGTAGCGTCAACAGCAGCTTTAATACCGTTTTTAACTGCCATTGGATTTGCACCGGCAGCAACATTCTTCATTCCTTCGCGTACAAGAGCCTGTGCAAGAAGTGTAGCAGTTGTTGTACCGTCACCGGCATCATCATTAGTTTTTGATGAAACTTCCTTAACAAGTTGAGCGCCCATATTTTCAAATGGGTCATCAAGTTCAATTTCTTTGGCAATTGTTACACCGTCATTAGTAATAAGCGGTGCACCGTATTTTTTGTCAAGAACAACATTGCGTCCTTTAGGACCAAGTGTAATTTTAACAGTATTTGCAAGCTTATCTATACCTGCCTGAAGTGCTTTTCTTGCATCTTCGCCATAAATTATATCTTTAGCCATAATAAATCCCTCCGATTACTCTACAACTGCAAGAACATCTTTGATTGATGTAATAGTATATTCAACACCATCAATTTTTACCTGTGTTCCTGAATATTTGCTGATAATAACTTTATCGCCTGCTTTAACGGTCATAGGGTTTTCATCTGTTCCCGGGCCTACTGCAACGACTTCACTCATTTCAGGCTTTTCCTGTGCCGAAGCGGCAAGAATGATACCGCTCTTTGTTGTTTCCTCTGCTTCAACAGATTTTAAAAGTACTCTGTCAGCAAGTGGTTTGATTGTCATATTTATCACCTCTGAAATTATTTAAAAAAATCATTTAGCACTCTATTGCCCCGAGTGCTAACAATTACTATTTTAGCAATTATTTTCCATTTGTCAATAGCGTTAACAAATATTTTAAAATTTCTTTTATTATTACTTATATATTTTTATGAATACGCACTGCAATAAATCACTTTTTAATTTAATCTTGCAAAAAATGAAGAAATTATATATAATGTTTTTATATTTTAAAGGAGTAATAAAAATGGGTGTATTTATTGGTGGAATTATTGCAGGTGTTGTAATAATTTTTCTTGGGGTTATTTTAGCAAAAAGTAAAAATTCAAAGCTTTGGCATATTCTTTCAGTTATCGGAACAGGAGTTTTGACTGTATTTATCGTCTTAACAATATCCTTTTGTGCAGATAACGGAAAAGATTATGAATCGCCTGCTCTCGTCAACACCAACTGGAGAGAGCAGAAAACCTATTCGCAGGATTATCAATTAAACGAAGAGACAAGCATTTGTATATCAACGCTTGACGATTTAAGCGGATACGCCGTATACAATACCGAAAACGGCGAAAGAATAGGCACACTTGCATGTCCAAATTACCAAATCGGCACCGGTGAACAGGAACTTAAAATAGCCGATGTTAATGGAGATAAAAGCAATGACATCGGAGTAATTATGCAAAACTCAACTGTTATTTGGTACAAGTATTCGCCAAATAAAGAATACAGCAAAGATAATCCAAACGGCCGCTTTGAAACAATAAGTCAATTTTAAGCCTATAAAAAGCATTGGTATAGCATTTCTGCTACACCAATGCTTTTATTTTTTACTCATTTACAAAAGTGAATTCATCATTTTCGTAATCGACTTTGCATTTTCCTTTAACCTTATCTTCAAGAATAAGTTCTGAAAGCTTATCCTCAATTTTTGTTTGAATTGCGCGCCTCAAAGGTCTTGCACCGTATACCTTATCAAAGCCTTTTTCCGCAATAGCGTCAATAGCTTTATCTGTTACATCAAGGGTAATACCAATGTCCTCACATCTTTTATCAAGAGATTTAAGCATACGGCGGGCAATTTCTTTAATATCGTCTTTTTCAAGTTGTTTAAAGACAACTATATCATCAACACGGTTAAGGAATTCAGGTTTAAATGTAGCTCTCAAATCAGCCATCACGAGCTTTTCAATATCTACATTTTCATCTGAATTTTCATTATTATCAAAGCCAAGAGCAAGTTTAGGGTCTGTAATTTTTGATGCTCCAACATTTGAAGTCATAATAATTACAGCATTTTTGAAGCTTACTTTTCTGCCTTGTGAATCGGTCAAGACACCGTCTTCAAGAATTTGAAGAAGCATATTAAAAACATCAGGATGAGCCTTTTCGATTTCATCAAAAAGAACAACCGAATAAGGTTTTCTTCTTATTTTTTCAGTAAGCTGACCGCCTTCATCAAAGCCGACATATCCCGGAGGCGAACCGATAAGCTTAGACACGGTGTGCTTTTCCATATACTCACTCATATCAAGTCTTATAATCGCATCTTCATCGCCAAACATAGTTTCGGCAAGTGCTTTGCTGAGTTCAGTTTTACCTACACCGGTAGGGCCGAGGAAAATGAACGAACCGATCGGTCTTTTCGGATTTTTAAGTCCCGCTCTGCCACGCCTGATTGCGCGTGAAATTGCAGATACTGCTTTATCTTGGCCTACAATTCGTTTATGCAGTTCATCTTCAAGATGTAACAGTTTTTCTGATTCTTCCTTTGTAATTTGAGTAGCAGGAATACCCGTCCACGAAGATACAACTTCGGCAATATCTTCACTGCCTACTTCTTTTACTTGGTGCGAAGAAATATTCTTCCACTTTTCTGTTTCCTCATCAAGAAGCTTTTTAAGATTATTTTGCTTATCACGAAGCTTTGCAGCCTGCTCAAAATCCTGTGAGCGTACTGCTGAGCTTTTTTCTTCTTCAAGGGATTTAACTTCTTTTTCCATTGCCTTAATATTATCAGGCGCAGTGTAAGCTTTAAGTCTTACTCTTGAAGCGGCTTCATCTATAAGGTCAATTGCTTTATCAGGTAAAAATCTATCTGCAATATATCTTGATGACATTTTAACTGCATCATCAATTGCTTCGTCACTTATTTTTACTTTATGGTGTGCTTCGTATTTATCGCGCAAACCTTTCAAAATTTGAACAGTTTCTTCTTCGGTAGGTTCACCGACTGTTACAGGCTGAAAACGCCTTTCAAGTGCGGCATCTTTTTCAATATTTTTACGGTATTCATCTATCGTAGTAGCACCGATAACTTGAATTTCACCACGGGCAAGCGACGGTTTTAAGATATTAGCCGCATCGGTTGCACCCTCGGCAGCACCTGCACCCATAAGGGTATGAACTTCATCAATGAAAAGAATAATATCTTTTGCATTTTTCACTTCGTCCATTGCTTTTTTAATTCTTTCTTCAAAATCGCCACGATACTTTGTTCCGGCAACCATCGAAGTTAAATCAAGGGCAACAATCTTCTTGTCATTAAGTAATTCAGGCACTTCGCCTTTAACTATTTTTAATGCAAGTCCCTCTGCAATAGCAGTTTTACCTACACCAGGCTCACCGATTAAGCAAGGGTTGTTTTTTGTTCTTCTCGAAAGAATTTGAATTACCCTTTCAATTTCCTTTTCCCTGCCGATTACCGGGTCAATCTTACCATCTTTTGCAAGAGCGGTTAAATCTCTGCCGAACTCATCCAAAGTAGGTGTTTTTGACTTACCGTTTTTACCTTTTCTTTGCGAATATTTTTCATCGGCACTTTCTCTGCCGGATACATTTACAAGTTCTTCAAAAAGTTGGCGTTCATCAATGCCGAAAGAATTTATAAATTTAACGGCATATGAATCACCCTCCTGAAGAACCGCCATAAGAAGATGTTCGGTATCAACAAAACTTCTTCTCATACTTCTTGCATATTGAAATGCAACATCAAGAACTCTTTTTGTTCTCGGGGTAAAATCATCAGGGGTTAATTTTGTTTGCATTCCCTGACCGATATATTCTTTAATTAAATTTTCTACATCTTCGGCAGTAATGCCCTTTTCTTCAAGAGTATTAAGTGCAATGCCGCCGTCTGTTTTCAAAAGACCGAGCAAAATATGCTCGCTTCCTACATAATTGTGGCCAAACTCCTCTGCTGATTTAACAGCAAAGTTTAAAGCCTCATTAGCTCTTTGAGTAAAATAGCTAAACTTGTACATAGTAATTCCTCCTTTAGAAGCTGAAAGCCACTTAAGAAGTAAAGCTCTTAAGCTAAGCTTTCTCTTACATATTGCGCACGAATTTTTTCCGTATCGTCAACAGTTAACCCTTCGTCACTTTCACTCATTATCGTGGCTGTTCCCACATCGTGAAGAAGTCTTGAAACTGTTTCGTATTTTTCATCAAAGCTACCCATTGATATTCCCAGCCTTACAAGTGAAATAAGGCTGTAAAATTCTTTGGCGGTAAGCTTTCTTGCCATTTTAAGTGTACCCATAGCTCTAAAGATTTTATCTTCAAAATCTTCATACTTAATAAGTTCCTCTCTGTATGCCCTTTCCTGCTTAACGATTTGCTCGCAAATGCTGTTTAAATTATCAATAGCACTTTTTTCGGTGATACCGAGAGTAATTCTGTTAGACAGCTCATAAAAATCACTGTTATCGGAATATACAGGTTTAACATCAAATCCGAGTTTTGAAACCATATTGATTAGAGATAAAATCATACCTTTTGCAGATATTGCAGGCAAGTGAAGAATAAAGGAAGCTTTAAGACCTGTTCCCAAATTCATAGGGTTTGAAGTTAAGAATCCTAATTTTTCACTAAAAGCAATTTTGAGATTATTTATTAGAATATCATCAAGTTCATCTGCTTTTTTGTATGTTTCTTCAAGGCTTTGACCGCTTGATACAGCTGAAAGCCTGATATGGTCTTCCTCACAAAGCATTATTGACACTGATTCATCCTTTGATACTATAACAGAGCCAAAACCGTTTTGCTTGGCGAATTCGGGACTTATAATTCCCTGCTCCGCCATTGATACTTTTTTCAAATCATTCATACTTTGAAGTTCGGTTAAATCAAATTCACCGGCAAGCGGAGAATTTTTTATAGATGCAAAAATCTTTTTGCAAACCATTTTTCTGACTTCATTGCTCATTCTTGAAGGGAAAGGAGCGTCAGCAAGATTTCTTGCAAGCCTTATTTTAGATGAAACAACAACATCACTGTTATTTCCCTGAGCTGTGTACCACTTACTCATTTTTACCCTCCTGAATTTCCTTGATTTTATCACGAATAACTGCCGCATCTTCAAATCTTTGTTCGTTAATTGCGGCTTTCATTTGCTCTTGTAAAGATTCAAGTTCGCTTTTTTCACTTGCTTGTTCTTTCTTATCGCCTGTATCTTCGCTTTTCTCATTTTCTTCGCTGTACGATACAAATTTGCCGATATGTTTTGTTTTACCGTGAATTTTCCTTAATGAAGGTTCAAGCTTATCTTCAAATTTATCATAGCAATCTGCACATCCCATTCTGCCGCTTTGAACAATATCATTAAATGATGAACCGCAGGTTTGGCACCTATCTACACCGGCAAGTGAATTCATAGCTGCAACCCCTGCGCCGAGGAAATTGCCGAGGAATGAATCGCCGAACATTTCACTCATACTCGGCATACGAAATTCATCCATAACTCCAAGTTCCTTTGCGCATTCACTGCAAAGATGCATTTCTTCTTTATGACCGTTTATATTTTTCTTAATAAAAGTAGTAGCTTCATTTTGATTACAATGTTGACAACGCATAATAAATACCTCCTAATCAACTGATGCTATTAGCATTTGTTTGAGCAAGTTTGCTCTGATTTGATTTTTTGTTTCATTTTCAATACCTTTAAAATTATTGTCAGCCACAACCGACATCATAATTCTTCCGGCTTTGTCACTTATCAATCCCTGATAATGCAAATTGTAAATGTTTGCTTTTGCACTCTTTTCATCAATCGAATTTCCGATTGAATTTACAAGTGACATAATTGCATTTTCCTTTGTGGCAGCTCTTGTAATCATTATATAGCCTCCGCCGCCACGCCTTGATTCTATTCTATAACCCTGCTCGGGTGTAAATCGTGATGTAATCACATAATTTATCTGACTTGGAACACAACCGAGCTGTGCAGCCAAATCATTACGCTGAATTTGGATTGTCGGTGTGTCATCATCAAACATATTAAGAATCATATCGGCTATCGCGTCACTCAGTTTCATTTTCCAATCACTTCCTTAGATTTTCAGGTCATCATCAAAACATTTTACACGCTTTTTAATCTCACTAATCCGTGTTTGTCTTTGACTTTCTTTGACCTTCTATCGTGATAATAGCACAAAGGTCAGGAAAAGTCAATAGTATTTTTAAAATTTTTTTGACCTTTAACCTTTTTGACAATTTTATTAACTTATAAACAAAAAGCTCCCCTAAAATCAGGAGAGCTTTCTTTATGATTATTTAGTTTTAACACTCTTAACCTTTGACCAAGATGAGTAAACCTTTTTGCCGTTTACAATTTTGTATGTACGAACTCTTACATAATATTTTTTCTTAGCCTTTAGCTTTTTAACAGTAGTCTTTGTAGTTTTCTGCTTTTTAACAGTTACGGTTTTCTTGTTCTTCTTAAACTTTTTATCAGTAGCAACCTGAATTTCATAACCCTTAACACCTTTTGTTTTTACCCATTCAACTGCAATAGCCTTTTTGCTGCTCTTTACCTTTTTAGTCTTAGTGCTTTTCGGCTTTTGGGCAGAATTGCTTTGTGCCTGTGTAGTCTGCTGTGCCTGTGTTGTAGGTACACTTGGTTGAGGAGTTGGCTGTGGTGTAGGCTGAGGGGTTGGATTTGGAGTAGGCTGAGGTTTAACATCATCTGTACAGTGTAATGTTGCATCAGTTAGGCAATCATTAACATCTCCTATGTTAATATTATCCCATTCAGCTTTTGTGCCTAAATAATATACATCTTTTAAGCTTGTACAACCATTAAATGCACCCCATCCAATACTTGTTACACTATCAGGTATTGTTACACTTTTTAAGCTTGTGCAATCAGCAAATGCAGAATCGCCAATACTTGTTACACTATCAGGTATTGTTACACTTTTTAAGCTTGTGCAACCAGAAAATACACAATACCCAATACTTGTTACGCTATTAGGTATTGTTACACTTGCTAAGTTTGTGCAATCTCTAAATGCCCATTGTTCAATACTTGTTACACTATTAGGTATTGTTACACTTGTTAAGCTTGTGCAACCGCAAAATGCAGAATCTTCAATACTTGTTACACTATTAGGAATAGTGTATTCTGTTATGGCACTTGCTTGTGGACATTTAATAAGAGTTGTTTTATCTTTATTAAAAAGAATGCCATCGATTGACAAATAGTTTTTATTATTCTCATCTACGATTATACATTCTAATTTTGCGCAATTGAAAAATGCAGAGTCGCCAATACTTGTTACATTATCAGATATCGTTACGCTTATTAAACTTGCACAACCAACAAATGCACCCCATCCAATACTTGTTACACTATCAGGTATTGTTACACTTGTTAAGTTTTCGCAACTTTCAAATGCACCATCGCCAATACTTGTTACGCCACTGTTTATAGTAATGGTTTTTATATCATGATTATAAAAAAAAGGACTAAAACCATCGTCATAATTTTGATAATCATCCATTTTGCCAGTGCCTGAAATGGTGAGTTCACCTGTTGAAGAATCAAGCGAATATGTTACATTTTCACCACATGTGCCTGTTTTGGTTTCAGCCTTTGCCGTCAAATTAAGACCGGCTGTTATACTTAAAAGCATAACTAATGATAAAATTAAACTTAATATTTTTTTCATTATTATTTCTCCTTAATAATTTAATAGTTTATTAACATTTTATCACATATGCGAATAGCAGTCAAGCAAACAAACTGCATGGGCGGCTATGCCCTCTTTCGCACCGGTAAAGCCCAATCCCTCTTCAGTTGTTGCTTTAACCGATACAAAACCTATATCAACATTGCAGGCTTTTGCAATATTTTCACGCATTGAGTAAATATACGGTGCCATTTTAGGCACTTGTGCCAATATAGTAGAATCAATATTTACTATCTTATAGCCCTTAGCATTTACCTGCCTTACAACTTCTTCCAAAAGCTTTAAACTGTCTGCACCTTTCCATTTATCATCAGTATCGGGAAAAAGGTGGCCTATATCACCCATTGCGGCTGCACCTAAAATTGAATCAGAAATTGCGTGAAGCAATACATCGGCATCACTATGGCCCAAAAGTCCCAAATCACTCGGAATATCAACACCGCCGATTATGCATTTTCTGCCGGCAACAAGCTTGTGAACATCATATCCGTGGCCTATTCTCATCATTTTTCACCTCTCAATTTTAATATTGATTCAGCTAAAGGAATATCATCCGGAGTGGTTATTTTAATATTAGAATAATCACCGATTACAACATATACATCCTCATTTATATTTTCTAAAAGTTTGCAATCGTCCGTAAAATCCTTACCCTGCGTTTTTGCACAATTCATTGCTTCAACATATTTATTAAAAGTAAAAATTTGCGGAGTTTGAATTGCGATAAGGCTTGAACGCTTAGGTGTATCAACAATTTTGTTATTATTATCAATAACCTTAATTGTATCTTTAACAGGTACGCCCGTAGCGGCAGCACCGTATTTTTCTGCCGAGCGTAAAGTATTAAGAATCTCTTTTTCTGTTACAAGCGGCCTTGCACCGTCGTGAATAATAATCATATCGCAAGAATCAATGGTTTCAACTGCATTTGAAACACTTTCCTGCCTTGTTGAACCGCCGATACAATATGATATATCATAACCGGAAAGAACTTTTTCATATAAAGGAATATCACTTTCACGAACAACTACGATAATATCATCAATATCACTGATTTTTGAAAAAGTCTTTACTGTTCTTTCAATCACAGTCATACCGTTAATTTCAAGAAGAAGTTTGCTTTTATCGGCTTTCATTCGTGTACCGTTACCGGCAGCCAATATTATGGCAATATTACTCATTTTTCAATTTCTCCACTTCATCAATAGTCGGGGTTGCAAATTCTGTATTGTATGTGTCATATATTACAAAGCCCGGTTTTGCTCCATTTGGCTTGCGTATATTTTTTACCAAAGTATAATCAACAGCCACATTTGATGACTCTCTTGCTTTACTGTAATAAGCGGCAATAACAGCGCAATCGTGAATGGCTTCATCGCTTATTTGCATACCTGAAGTTTCACAAATAACATGGCTTCCCGCCGAAGACTGAACATGAAACCAAGTATCATAATTCTTGGCTGTTTTCATAGTCAGTTTATCATTCATAACATTGTTTCTGCCCACATAAACATCAAAACCGTCGCGTGTTTTAAAATGCATAGGCTTTAGTGCTTTTTGCTCTTTTTTCTTATCGTTGGCTTTTTTAATATATCCTTGCGATGCAAGTTCTGCTTTAATAGCAGTAATTTCGCTGTCGGTTTCTGCCCTTGAAAGTGAATCAATTACGCTTTCAAAATATTCAGCCTCTGCGTTTGCTTCATCAATAAAATCATTAAGTTTACTTTCGGCAACTTGTTTTTTTCTGTATTCTTTATAATACTTCTGTGAATTTTGCGACGGTGTGAGCATAACATCTGCAGGAATGCGTACTATTTTATTTTCATCATAATAGTTTTCCAAATCATAGTATGGCATACCTTTTTCAAGCCTGTATTGATTAGCAGAAATAAGGTCGCCGAAAAGCTTATATGTTTCTTTATCTTTACATTCTTCAAGCTCTTGGCTTCTGTTTACTGCTTTTCTTACCGCTCTTTCCTGAAGCGTTGTCAAAATTTTAAAAAGGTCGGCACTTCTTGCTTTAATTCGCATCAATCGCACGCGTTCATAATAAAAATAATCAAGGAGATCAGAAAAAGTATCATATTTTCTTATTTGTGCAAGATTATCGTATTGCTTTATATCCATAAAAGCAAAATCCTTGGGTGAATCGGTAAAAATAACAGTAGGCGTCGGATTTTGAGCCTGCTTTTTAAATTCATCAAGTGTTAATCCATACTCAAATTCACGGCAAATCACCGGTGAAACGCCCTTAATGGTTTCCATAACCGCCTTATACATGCCCTTTTTACTGTTAGCAATTTTTTCTCTTATCACTTCTAAATCATCGGTAAATATATTTAATTTATCTTGCTTTGGCGGAGCAGTATAGGTCACTCCCGGCAAAATTTCTCTGATATGAGATTTATTTTCATCAACTCGTTTCATTGAATCAATAATTTTGCCTGACTTATCAATAAAAATTATATTAGAATATTTACCCATTATTTCAATAATAAGTGAATAATCCGTTTTATCTCCGAGTTCATCAGTACCGGAAAATCTTATTTTCAAAATTCTTTCAAGATTATCTTGCTCAATTCCGGTCACCCACGCACCTGTTAACCTTTTGCGTAAAAGCAAGCAAAACATAGGCGGCTTTGACGGGTTTTCCGGCGGAAATTCTGTAAAATGAATTCGTGCCGAATCTGCATTACAGGATAGTAAAAGCTTTTTACTGCCCTGCCTTGAGCGCAGGTTTATTACTATTTCATCTTTAGACGGCTGATGAATTTTATCAACTCTGCTGTCTATTGCAAAATCTGCTATTTCGTTTTTTAAATGATATAAAAATATTCCGTCAAGTGCCATAATTATATTTCCAATATAGGATTTGAAACAGGTGCTTCTATAAATTCGACCTCATCAAATTCCTTTTCCAATTTTTCTTTTAGCATAAGAAACGGTAAATTTTCCGTTTCAAAATGGCCGGCGTTAATTACAGCAAAATTTTCTTCTGCCGCATCAAGCATTTCGTGGTACTTCAAGTCGCTTGTAACAAAGCAGTCTGAATTTCGCATGGCATCAGCCATAAAATCACCGCAAGCTCCCCCGCCGACAGCAACTTTCCTTATCATTTTATCAGTATCGGTATATCTGAGCCCGTGGCAATCAAGCGTTTCGGCAACTAAAACCGCAAAATCATCAATGCTCATTTCTTGTTCAAGTTCACCTACTACTACATATCCGTTTTCAAGCGTTACGGTGTTTTTAAGATTGAGCAAAGAAGCAAGATTGTCGTTAATACCGCCCTTTGCTTTATCAAATGATGTATGCGCACACATAGCCTCAATATCATTATTTATAAGTTCATAAACGGCAGAGCCTTTCAAAATCTTTTTTACGGGATTAAAAATAATAGGATGATGTGTTAAAAGTAAGTCTGCCTCCACACTTTTAGCAAACGCAGTAACGCTTTTAGTTGCATCAAGTGCCATAACAACCCTTGAAACACTCCTGTTTTCATCGCCTAAAATAAAACCTGAATTATCCCACTGCTCCATTTCATCATAAGGCGCAATAGTATTTATGTAATTATATATATCCTTGACCTTGGTCATAAGATTGCCTCCACAGCTGATATAACTTCAGACAAATCAATGCCTGATTTTGATTTATTTTTAAGATAATTAAGAAGATGTAAAAAGTATTCTTTATGTGAGAAATCCGAAATATTACCGAAATAATAATCTTTTTGAGTTTTGGGAGTCTTTGTGCCTGTATATTTTGCATCAAACACACTATAAAAATGCTTGCTGTCTTTAACAATAAAATCATTAAAAATTTCAAATCCGTTATCATAAAGATATTTTCGTGCAATTTCAGGATGAGTCATAGGCTGCAATATTAAATGCAGTTCATTTTTAAAATCGCAGTGCGATAAAATATCAACGATAAGTTCGGCACCCATACCTGCAATTATAACGGTATCACATTCGCCATGCTTTAAATTTTCAAGTCCGTTTGATAAGCGGGTTTGAATTTCATTTTCAAGTCCCTTGCTTTTAACTAAAGCTTGGCAGGATGCAAGCGGTTTTTCATTTATATCCATTGCAATTGCAGATGATACAATATCATTCTCAATCAGATATACCGGTATATAACCGTGGTCCGTTCCGACATCAGCAACAGACGAGCCTTTTTTTACAAGGCTCGCCACTGCTTTTAGTCTTTTAGATAAATTTTGCATTAACCTACCTGTGCATTAAGCTTTTCAACAAGCTCATCAGCGTCTGTTCCATGAACTGCGCAGGCATCAGCAATTGATTCGCCCCTTGAAGCCGGGCAGCCAAGGCAATGCATACCAATTTCTAAAAAGAGAGGTGCTGTATCAGGATAAGCATCAAGTACATCACCAATAATAGTTTCTTTTGTGATTTCCATATTATAGCTCCTTTTCACATCTATTTGAGATAATATTATTTTAACCAAATAATTATCTGCTAAAGATATTTATAACACATTTATTATTCCATTGCAAGTTTAATAAAAATATGTTAATATATAAATCGTAATTTTAAAGGACGGTGAAATGCTTGGAAAAAGAATATAACCCTGCATTACAATTTGATGCATTCACAGCCGGAATTGAAGATGGCGGGCTTCGCTCAAGCTCATCAATTGCCATTCTTGCTTGTTACATCATAGCAAGAAGCAAGGAAAAGCTTACAGCTAAAAATGTAGTAGACGCTCTTGTTGAAGGTAAAATTGCAAATTATTTTGAAATTTCAAGTGCAATATCCAAAATGATTAAAACAAATAATCTTGTGGAAAATGAAGACGGTCACCTATCTATTACTGAAAAATGCGCATTTAATGTTGAGATGCTTGAAAATGATTTGCCAATAACAATCCGCGAAAAAGCAGTAGAACTTGCCGCCAAAACAGCAAGGCTTGAATTATATAAAAAAGAAAATAAAGCAACTGTTGAAAAAGACGGTAACCGATATAAAGTTACGCTTCATGTTAGCGATAAAGATTGTGACTTTATGGTTCTTAGCCTATACTTCCCGTCTGAAGCACAAGCACAGGTTGTTAAAGAAAAATTTCAAACACACCCCGGCGAAGTGTACGAAAACCTGATAAATTCAATTTTTGCAAACGAATAAATATAATAGGTATAAAAGCTCAATATTGACACTCTTAAAATTGATAAATACATAACTAAAGACATCATTACTAATGAATTCAAAGACTTAAAAGAACTAAATGAAAGGTACTAATAATGTCGACAACAATTAAATATTTGCAAGAATATATTAAAGCAAAAGATAATCACCCTGAACTTGTAAAAGACTATTTTCTCAAATTAACAGAAGAAATGGGGGAGTTGTCTGAAGCCATTAGAAAAAATAAAATTCGTATTGAGAACAGTTCCGTAAAAAACACAATAGACGAAGAAATTTGGGATGTTATCTATTATGCAATTGCTATTGCAAACTGTTATGATATAGATTTAGAAAAAGCCATAAAAGATAAAGAAAAAATCAACGCTGAAAAATATAACAGTAATGTTATTTTTCAAGAAAACAAATAATTTAACCCACACAAAAAGCAATGTATTTTACTAAATATTAAATATATTATATGATATGAATTGATCGATAAAATAAAAACAGCGCAGTTGAAACTGCGCTGTTATTTCTTTTAGACGCCCGCGATGCAATTTGCACCCGTTCGAGCTCTTTTTTATTACAATGATTAGTCTATTTCTACGGAAATTTTCGCATCATTTCTTGTTGCTGCTGCACGCATAACAACGCGGATAGCCTTGGCAATTCTGCCCTGCTTTCCTATTACTCTGCCCATATCGTCTTCAGATACATGAAGATGATATACAATCACGCCCTCTTCGTCAGGTTCGCTAACATCAACAGAAATTGCATCAGGATTTTCAACTAATCCTTTTGTGATAGAAATTAACAAATCTTTCAAAGAAAACACCTCCTGTATAAATCTTTGCTTTTAATAATCAAAGATTAAAGGATGCCTTCTTTTTTAAGAATGCTCTTTACAGTGTCAGTTGGCTGTGCACCGTTAGCAATCCACTTCTTAGCCTTTTCTGCATCAATTTTGATTTCAGCAGGATCAACCATTGTGTTATATGTGCCGATTTCTTCGATGAAACGACCATCACGAGGGTATCTTGAATCTGCAACTACTACACGATAGAAAGGAGCTTTCTTTGCGCCCATACGACGAAGTCTGATTTTTACTGCCATTTTAAATTACCTCCAAAAGTAAATATATTTATTATTTTTTTATTTCCAAACTGAAGTTTGGTAGTTTAACTAATTAAAATCCAAAAGGATTATTTGAGCCACCCATTTTGCCCATCATTTTTTCAGCCATTTCGGGATTTGCCTGCATCATACGACGCATTTTTTTGCTCATTTTCGGTCCTTTATTACCGCCGATTTGCTTAACCATTTTTTGCATTTGCTTAAACTGAGCCAAAAGTCTGTTAACATCCTCAACCTGCATTCCGCAGCCTTTTGCAATTCTGCGTTTTCTTGACGGATTGATAATATCGGGATGTTCGCGTTCCTGCATAGTCATCGAATAAATAATTGCTCTAAAGCGGTCAAACGCTTTTTCATCAATATCTTCATCCTTGATTTTGTTGCCTATGCCGGGAATCATTTTAATTGTATCTTTAAGACTTCCCATTCTTTCAATTTGTGAAAATTGGTCAAGAAGGTCATTAAGGTCAAACTTATTCTTAGCAAGCTTCTTTTCAAGTTCAGCAGCCTTTTTCTCATCAAGGCTTTGCTCTGCCCTTTCAATAAACGAAAGCACATCGCCCATACCTAAAATACGGGAAGCCATACGTGATGGGTGAAAAGTTTCAAGATTATCAAGCTTTTCACCTGTACCGATAAATTTAATTGGTTTACCTGTAACAGCCCTTACCGATAATGCCGCACCGCCACGGGTGTCACCGTCAAGCTTAGTAAGAATAACACCGTCTATTCCAAGTGTTTCATTAAAGCTTTTAGCTACATTAACAGCATCTTGACCTGTCATTGCATCAATTACAAGCAATATTTCGTGCGGATGAACGGTTGAACGAATGTTTTGAAGTTCTTCCATAAGCTGTTCATCAACATGCAAGCGGCCTGCGGTATCAAGAAATACATAGTCATTACCATGGTCTTTTGCAAATTTTACAGCTTCTTCCGCAATGTGAACAGGATTTTCAGTTCCCATTTCAAACACAGGTACTCCGACTTGCTCACCAACAACCTGAAGTTGTTTAATAGCTGCCGGACGATAAACATCGCATGCAACAAGAAGCGGCCTGTGGCCTTCTTTTTTTAATTTAAGAGCAAGTTTTGCCGAATGAGTTGTTTTACCGCTACCTTGCAAACCGCACATCATAACGATTGTAGGCGGATGATTAGCAATAGCAAGCCTTGATTCGTTACCGCCCATAAGTTCGGTAAGCTCTTCGTTAACTATTTTAATAACCATTTGACCCGGAGTAAGCGACTCCATAACATCGGCGCCTATGGCTCTTTCTGTTACTTTAGAAGTAAACTCTTTAGATACTTTGTAGTTAACATCAGCTTCAAGAAGTGCAAGGCGAACTTCACGCATTGCTTCTTTAACATCTGCTTCGGTCAATTTGCCCTTGGCACGCAATTTTTTAAACGAATTTTCAAGTCGTTCACTTAAGCCTTCGAATGCCAAGAAATCAACTCCTAGTAAATATTATCCTTCTTTAAGAAAAGAAGCGAGTGTTTTAATTCTTGCAACATTATCATTAACTTCCATAGAAAGTGTATGATTGAGGTTATATTCGTTGATGTTATCAGCACATTCAACGATTTCGTCAATTCCCTTTTTCATTTCATTAAAGCGTTTTGCAAGGCCCAACCTTTCTTCCATATCAAAAAGCTGTGCCTCCGCCCTCTTGATTGAATCGCGGACACCTTGGCGGCTTATACCCTCGTTTTCTGCAATTTCGGAAAGTGAGAGATCTTCTTCATAATAATAAACAAGGCAATCATGCTGCTTTTGAGTAAGCATTTCGCCATAGAAATCCAACAAAAACGGAATTTCAAGATTTTTTGCCACGAAGTATCTCTCCTTTCAAAGTGTATGTAAAGTATTTAATCTTTACAGCAAGTGGTATTATACTAAAGACAAGCAAATATGTCAAGGGTAAAATGAATAATATTTTTTATTAAATTTAACGGTTTGCTATTGACACAAATTATGGTGTAAAGCAAAAAGCCTTTAAACTAAATATAGATACAGTTTAAAGACTTTTTATAATTATTACGGTTTACATTTTTGGCACGGTGAGTAACCGTTTGAAATCAAGCTGTCGCGAGTTCCTTTATATTTTTTCTTATTTGATGAACTCATTTTCTTTGCACCGTCGCAATCGGGATTATGAAATTTTTTAGTTTTGGTATTAACTATATATGTTTTTTTATCTGCTTCATCAGACGAAGTTGATGTAATAGAAGATGAAGCCACTGTCTGATTATCACCCGTTGCATAATCAATTGCTACCCCGGGCTGAACATTATAGCAGTAAACATTAAAACTTATACCCTGCCCATTATCTTCCACTGAATATGCCTGCATTTGAACTCCGTTTGCCACAAGATTATTTCCTTCAAAAATCGGTGTAACTTTATAATACACATGATTATTAGTTATTTCTATATAATCTGCCACATCGTTTTCAAAAGGCAGCATACCCTCGATATTCAGGTATCTTGTACCGGTTATCAAATTTCTTTCGTTTGCATTTTCGGCGGTCAACTGATAACCGATTAAATGGCATCTGTTATAAAGATACTTACCGTCTACAAAATCATATTTAGATATATGCCAGCCGCTTGGTTTTACAGAGCCTATCGAACCGCGCTTTTCGGTGGGCATTAAATCTTTGCCAATACAGGAAACTGCATATGTGCATCTTCCCAATGAATCAAGCTTTCCGTATTCTTCAAAAGACTCAGAATAAGTTTTCTCACTTTCTGAAAATTCAGGCACATTGCCATTTAATTCAACATAAGCTTTACCGTCATAATCGGGAATATTAGATAAATCATAATTTACATAATCGCTTGCTGACTGTGCGGTAATATCAAGATCGTTAAAGAAATTATTTTCACCGGCAGAACACCCGCTTAAAACTGAAAGTGAAACAATCAATATCAAAAGAATATTTAAAAACTTTTTATTCATAGTAAACTCCTAAAAATTTGTATTTACAACATAATTCGACAATCATTTTAATAAAAAGAAGTTATAATTAAATCAAACTATTAAAAGGATTGGTTATATGTTAGAACTTATTGATACTGAAGAACTATACGAAAACGATAATATACTTGTTCTTTTTTCAACTTTCAATAAAAACGGATTTAAAATAAGCACAATTGACCTTGCATATAAAAATAAAAATGGTGAAATAATTGAAATAAAAACCATAAAAGAACTATACATATAAAATAAGACTGCCAAAAGACAGCCTTATCTTAATCGTGTTGATGCTTAATATGTGCCTGTGCAATTTCAATAATATCGGTTATATGCTCATCATCAAAACTGTAATAAACCTGCTTTCCGTCACGGCGGGATTTAACAATATTATTTGCTTTGAGTATAGCTAATTGATGCGATACAGCCGATTTTGTCATTCCCAATGAGTCTGCCAAAGTGCAGACACAAACTTCCCTGTTATCAAGTGCAAGCACAATTTTGGTTCTTGTAGGGTCACCCAGCACTTTAAAAAGCGTTGATATTTTATCAATCTGTGAAGCACTTAACATTGATTCATTTATACTTTCAATAATTTTTTTATCTGTCATATTGCAACTGCAATTTTCAATTTCAGCCATAATGTCACCTCATTTAAACTTGGCATAGATCTATTATACCTAATTTAATTCAAAAAAGCAAGGATACTGACGCATCCTTGCTTTAGACTATTATTTGATTTTAACGCTCTTAACCTTTGACCAAGCAGAATAAACTTTTTTACCGTTAACTGTTTTATATGTACGAACCCTTACATAATATTTTTTCTTTGCTTTAAGCTTTTTAACAGTAGTCTTTGTGGTTTTCTGCTTTTTAACAGTTACGGTTTTCTTGTTCTTCTTAAACTTCTTGTCTGTTGCAACTTGAACTTGATAACCTTTTACGCCACCGACTTTCTTCCATTGAACCGATACAGCTTTCTTTGCAGCTTTCACCTTTTTGATTGAAGCTGATTTCGGCTTTGCAACTATTTTAGGTGCAGTCGTCGCCGAGTTAGGTGTTAGAGTTTGTTCGGGTGTTGGAGCAGATTCAGGAGTCGGTGTTGAACTACAATGCAATGAAGCATTTGTCAAAAATTCGTTGCTATGACCTATATTTATTTTATTCTTTATACTGACCGGTGGTATCAAAAGCATCCGGTTCTTCCGGAATAATGAATGTACAAATAATATAAATCAGTACACCCGGAATGCTTGCAGATATAAGCGAAACAACAACCCATATAAACCTTACAACAGTAGGGTCAACATTAAAATAAGTTGCAATGCCGCCGCAAACACCGGAAATGAGTTTTTCATTTTTAGAACGAAAGAGTTTTTTCATAAATACACTTCCCATTATTACAATTTTTTATCTTTTTTATCAAGATTATCATAGTGCTTGCCCATTTTGTCATACACAATCCTGATAAGTTTCATATCAAGATTGAAGAAGTAGATGGTAAAAGTAAGAGCAAAAAGAGCAAGTATTACAATAAGAATTATAAATAAAGCTTTCATTATTGTGCGAGTCCTTTCTGTCTTGCATATTCGGCAGCACCGAGCGCGCCCATAAGCTGAGGGTCAATTGAAAGGTCAACAACCTTAATTTTAAGTACCTTTTCAATAGCTTTTTTAAGTCCCTCATTTTTTGCGCAACCGCCTGTAAGAGTAATTGAATCTGTTGCACCGGATTTTTTAGCCATAACAAAGCAACGCTTTGCAACTGCAAGCTGAATACCGGCAGCGATTTCATCCATAGGCTTGCCCTCACCTACAAGTGATATAACTTCACTTTCGGCAAATACGGTACACTGGGCAGTGATAGGAATAGTATTTTTAGCCTGGAGTGAAAGTTTACAGAAATCAGGCAAAGACATTTCAAAAGCATTTGCCATAGCTTCAAAAAATCGACCTGTACCGGCAGCGCATTTATCATTCATAGCAAAGTTTTTAACTGTACCGTCGGTATCAATAGCAATACCCTTAACATCCTGGCCGCCAATATCAATAATAGCTTTTACTGCCGGGTTAGTTACATGAACACCCATAGCATGACAGCTGATTTCCGATATATTTTCATCTGCAAAAGGCACTTTATTTCTGCCATATCCCGTACCGATAAGATACGATAAATCCTCTGCCGAGTTAATATCGTCAACTTTGCCGATTGCTTCACCGAGTGCAAGCTCGGCACTTTGAACAGGGTTAATTTTACTTCTAACAGTAGCGTCTGCCACCATTTTTCCGTTTTCATCAAGAATTACACATTTTGCATAGGTTGAACCTACATCGCATCCACCAAAATATTTCATAAAAAATCACTCCTTACCAAGCTAATGTATCATCAAAATCAACAAGTGTAGGGTCAACCGGTTCTTCCTGAAGAACGGTAGTCATATACTTATTGATTTGCTCACGCATATCTCTTCTTGAAATTGTACGAGGGTCCATAAGGTCCTGTGCAACCCAAATAAAGTTAATATTTCTTTCTCTTGCCTGGTCATCAAAAATGCCGTTAAGGCCATCCATACCCTTACAAGAAATTTGGTCATACATAATAACCGTATCGGCATTAAACTCTTCACAAATTCGCCAAAGTTCATCAACTACATTTTGGTAGCCGCCCTTTGTATGCTTACGCATAGTAGTTCTTTGAAGAGTTTTAGCATAAGTTTCAAGTGATTTTTCCTTATCCTCGGTATCGTACATTATGTATGAAATCATAGTTTCCATATCCATAACAACATTTACGCCCCAGCAATTTTCAAGCCAGTTTGCAAGTGAAGTATAGTAGTTTGCAGGGCAAGACCATACAATAGCTCTGTGGCGCATTTCTTTTGAACAAGGTGTCTTTTTCTCATAAGCTTTCATCATAATCTTATTAACTTTTTTATCTGTTTTTAAGAAACGCTTATCAAATCCGCCTGAAAGGTGGAAATAGAATAAACGATAAAGCCAGAATGTTGCGCCTGTCATTTGCGGATAAGGTGTTTTATTAACATCCCATTTTTGAAGTTCATATTCAAGCTGCTGATTATACACTTTCATAGCTTCAAAATATGAATTCCAATCAAATTTTTCACCCATTTGCTCTTCAATAAATTTGATACACGATTTTACTTCGTCAACAGCGTATTCCTGCGTTGCTTCCTCTGTATATCTAAGCGGAACATTAACAACATGAGTAGGCATATTAAATCTTCTTTCAAGGAAAGATGAATTCATAGTTGAACCGTCACACGGCATATTACAAGAAAGAAAGATTTTACCGAACATCGGATAATCATCACAAATTGCAACACCTGCTTCAGCAGACGGAAGCGGGCAAACATCGGCAGGGACGCCATAACTTTCAGTTGCATCAAGATAAGGCGGAGTAATATGCTGGTCTACCATTGAAGAAAGGAAAATCGGCATAGTTTGAACAGGAACACCATACAAATTAGGAAAACCTGCCATAATTTCAAATGAAAACAATTCATCCATACAAACAACTTTATCAGAAAACTTATCATTAGGATGAAAATGCTTATCATGCTTGAAAAGCATATGAATCATATCACATGCATGCTTAACCATAGCATTAAAATGAAGCTGGGTAATGCGAAGCTGTGCGCCCCTCAAGCCCTCTGTATGCCTATCAATCCAAGCAGGAACAGTAAGATAGCTGCACATCCATCTATAACTCCAAAGTCCCTTTACAGTTGAAACAGGAGCTTTAAGCACCATAACAATCATATCTTTCCAAGTTATGAGCCAGCGGTAATAGTCATACATAGTATCTTTTAAGCCACGCCATTCCCTATGCTTTAAGATACCGGTTTTATCTTTATGAAGTTTACCAAGATTTTTAGGTTGATTAGGCAACTACTTTCCCTCCTTATCCTTTTGAATTTTTTTAATTTCAAGGCTTTCAACAAAAGCCTGAACTCTCGTTCTGAGCTGGCCTGAAGCACTTGCTGTATACTGCCTGTCAACAGTTACGGACGGTATACCGTATTCATTAGTCATAATATGTGATGCAAGCGCACGCTCATATCCCCAATATTCACAGAACTTGATTTGCTCATAAATAACACCATCCGCGTGATACATATTTACCAAATCTCTGACATATTCTTTTCTTCCGTGAACTTTTTCTTGGCTCATATAACGCGGGCATTGGCAAGTCTTCATATAATGAAGAACTATTTGCCCAAGAAGCGGAGTCCCGTCTTCTTTAAGTTCAATTACTTCTCTGCCCGGAAGTGAGCCGAAACAATATCTGTCAGCAACAACAAGTGCACCTGATTCTTCAATAAGCTTTGTAAAATCCGGGTCATCCATTTCAGAACCGACTACCACAACCTTAGCTCTGTAATTTTTCTTTTCATCAGGAACTCTTGTTTTAAGTTCTTCGGCAGTTTCACGAAGCTTATCAATAATTAAATATTTAGGGCAACAATATGTAACCAAATTTATTACATGGAACTCATATCCTGTAATTCTCGGATTTTCTTCTTTTCTGTATTCGCCTATTTCAGTAATAAGTCTGCAAACTTCGTTATGCTCTTCAACAGCCTTTCTGATAGCATCGTCACTAATATCAATACCGTAAATTTCGTGAAGTTTATCAAGAACCTTGATTTGCATTTGATTGGTATAATGCTTGATTGTATGAGGTTCTATTTTAAAAGGAATATCTGCGATACTCACAAAAAACTTATCGTTTTCAACAAGATTCAATAATTTAAAATGCTCATAAGTTCTATTCATTTCAGAGCAGGATTCAGAGCCAATAAGCGCAGAAAGAAAATTATATCCACCCTCAATTGCACGCTCAAGCAAAGCTTTTGAATAACCACATAAATATGAACTTAAATAATAAGTAGCTATATCCATTGAACCTGTTCTCGGCGCGCGAAGCCTGACGGAAAAGCAGTTATCAAGATTAAGCAGAACCTCAGGAATATGATAGCAAGTATAAGCAATCGCCTTTTTACCGTCCTTCCTTGCTTGCTGCACAAGATCATTATTGGCTTCCTGCAATAAATTTTCAAAATAAATTAAATGTTTTAAATCTTTCATAGCTTACCTCTTCTATAAAAGTATAATAATATATAACTCACACAAGTATACACTTTTTATTATATAAAAACAATGATTTGTATAATATTTTTGGGTGTTTGACTAAATTTTGTCAATATACACAATTAAAGTACTTATTTTTTGTTAATTATTTAACAATGAAAAATAAAAAACAACCGAGAACTACACACCAATGCAGTTATCGGTTGCTTTATAGAAATATTACATTTGAAAATTCTTAATATAACTGTCAATACAGTTTTGAATTATTTCTTCTGCTACCTCTTTTGGTTTAACTTCTGTAACGGAAGTTGTTTTTTCATGTTCAAGGCTCTTATATACTTCAAAGAAGTGCTTAATTTCATCAAATCTGTGAGGCGGGAGCTGGTCAATATCGGTATAGCAATTATAATTAGGGTCATTTACCGGAACAGCAATTATTTTTTCATCTTTAGCACCGCTGTCTTCCATAATAAGAACACCGATAGGTACACATTCAACAATGGTCATTGGTTGAATTTGCTCACTGCAAAGTACAAGAACATCGAGCGGGTCATTATCACTGGCATATGTGCGAGGAATAAAACCGTAGTTTGCCGGATAATGAGTTGAAGTGAAAAGAACACGATCAAGCTTAAGCATACCTGTTTCTTTATCTAATTCATATTTATTTTTGCCGCCCTTTGAAATTTCGATAACAGCGTAAAATCTATCTTTTTTAATTCTTTTTGGAGAGATATTATGCCAAATGTTCATATTACATTTTCCTTTCGTTATTTGATAATACAATTTTATCATAAGTTAATAAATAAGTAAATATACAAAAAGTGAATATTTCTTGAAAGTAGAAAGTAATTGATGTATATTAGTATAAAACAAATCGGAGGTATACATATATGGATTATCGTATTGAGCATGATTCAATGGGCGAAGTGAAAGTGCCTAATGATAAATTTTGGGGTGCGCAAACACAGAGAAGCCACCAAAATTTTGAAATAGGCGTCGGAATAGAAACAATGCCGCAAGAAATTATCCACGCATTTGGCATATTAAAAAAAGCATCAGCTATTGCGAATAACAAATTAAAGCCGAAAAAAATGACTGATGAAAAATTAAACGCAATTTCAAAAGCTTGCGATGAAGTTATCAGCGGAAAATTGAGCGACCATTTTCCACTTGTTGTTTGGCAGACAGGTTCAGGTACACAATCAAATATGAATGCAAATGAAGTAATTGCTAACAGAGGCAATGAAATTGCAGACAAAAAAATACTTCATCCAAACGACGATATAAATATGAGCCAAAGTTCAAACGATACATTTCCGACAGCAATGAGCATTGCAAGTGTAATAGGACTTGAAGACAAGATTATTCCGGCAATTGAAACATTAGTTGAAACTTTCAAAAAACTCGAAAGAGAAAATGAAGGCATAGTAAAAAGCGGAAGAACACATTTGCAAGATGCAACACCTATCACCTTTTCCCAGGAAATAAGTGGCTGGAGAAGTTCACTTGAAAAGGATAAAAAGCTTATTGAAATTGCTGTAAAAGAACTCAAAGAATTAGCACTCGGCGGTACAGCGGTAGGAACAGGGCTTAATGCTCCTAAAGGATTTGACGAAGAAGTTGCAAAAGCTGTATCACAAATTACAGGCAAAGAATTTGTAACAGCACCAAACAAATATCACGCATTAACATCAAAAGATGAAATAGTATTTGCACACGGTGCACTCAAAGCACTTGCGTGTGACCTTATGAAAATTGCAAATGACATAAGATGGCTTGCAAGCGGTCCGCGTTTAGGTCTTGGTGAAATTACAATACCTGAAAACGAACCAGGCTCATCAATAATGCCGGGGAAAGTTAACCCAACCCAATGTGAAGCTGTAACAATGGTAGCAGTTCAGATAATGGGTAATGATGCCGCTATCGGCTTTGCCGCAAGCCAAGGCAATTTTGAACTTAATGTATTTATGCCTGTAACCATTTATAATTTTATGCAATCCGTAAGATTATTGAGTGAAGTAATGATTAGCTTTAACAAAAACTGCGTCAGCGGAATTAAAGCAAACAAAGAAAAAATGAACTCAAATCTTCACAACTCTCTTATGCTCGTAACCGCATTAAATCCATATATAGGATATGAAAATTCAGCCAAAACTGCAAAGTATGCATATAAAAACAATATTTCTTTAAAAGAAGCATGCGTAAAATTAGGATTTTTAACCGAAGAAAAATTTGACGAAGTTTTTCATCCGGAAGAAATGGTTTAATGACACGCTGGTAGATTTTGAGAAAGTGAGATAAATTTTGTATTTTGTGAGTGGGTGCTGTACGATGGTACTGCTCCCGAACAAAAGACAAAAAGCGCCAAAAATAGCTTGGACTCGATGTCCAAGCTAT
>OGLX01000122.1_pt1 | contig 61850 bp, 84 predicted proteins | sample 1572821 | NCBI WGS metagenome assembly OGLX01 (sample SAMEA2581908, study PRJEB24529) | metagenome | biome: Human gut stool | place: China | collected 2011 | reverse complement strand
ACAGATTGAAGATACATATCAGAAATCTGAAATTCAAGAGGAATTAAGCGATGCTTACTCGCAACTTCTTACTGAATCTGAACGGGAGTGTCTTGATATGATTTATCGAGTTTGCGATGAACCCGCTTGGAGTATAAACGAAATCGCCAAGCAACTCGGTATGACTGCGAAAGAGGTCAAGGAGAGTTATTATCGAGGTTTGGTGAAAATCAATCAACCATGGGTACGTTGGTACCTAGAAAAACTAAAAGGAGAGTGTCAAAATGATACGAATTAAGTTAGATTTGCCAGAGGCGACTATCGATTACAACTCGCATGGTATCCTTACCAGTGTACCTGTACCTTACGCTCCAGATACTATTAAGCATCTTGGAATGCGTTTGAAGATTACTGGTTATGTCGATGATATGACCTTCTTTGCATTCAAGATGGAATCCCCAGATAAGCAGCTTAACACTGGAGAGCAGCTTACTCTCATTCGTGCTCTCGGATTTAAGACAGTTCCTTTCATCATGGACGAGAGAACAGCTGGCGATACTCTTATCTCGACCAAAGAGAAGTTCAAGAAGTATAATCCAGAATGGATTTATGCAAAGACGGGCAAGGTTCTCAGCACTCCGGAAATCGTCAACATCATCAGCTGTAAGTGGGATTTAGTCAATAAAGGACTTACCCTCCAGGTTACCACAGATAAGGGTGTATTTCCTATCGTTGATATGCGTTACATCGAATTCTTCCAGCCTCATGGCAAAGCTAAGCTGTCTGATGACAAGCTGCTTCCGTATATGACTACACCAGTCACTCTTCCGATTCCAGATAAGTGCCCGAAATGTAACAACCCGTTAAAGCGCATTCAGCCTTATCCTGACCTTCCGCTGTTTTTCAGATGCACATCCAAGTTCTGTACTCAGCTTGTTATGGATGAACCGAACACGAAAGTGGAACCAGAACAGGAGGTAGAAGTCGATGAAAGCTCCTTTCGTTCACAGAATGAATCAGAAGTTTCTGAACAGCCGACTGTTAAAGAATCTGTTCTCTCTGAAGTTCTGACTACGAGTACTCCGGAGGTTGTCACTGCAGAATCGGAATCTTCCGGAACTGGTGAAGTCAGGGCAGAAGAAACCACTGATACTCTTACGCACGGTAACACTCCTACAACAACTATAAACGACAATATTTGTCTTGTAGATGTCAAGTGTGAATCTGCGGATGTTCAAGCACTTATCGAAGCAGGCAAGATTTCCGTTACTGATGATGTGACCAAAGCCAGATTCTTGCTAGTTAAAAATCGACGCTCTGTGTCTCACTATATCAGAGATGCTGCTAAGGAGCACGGACTCGAAATGAAGCCTATCTCCGATTTTCAGTAAAGGAGTGAGAGATAATGAATGAAAAGTTCCCAATCGAAAAAGCTGCAGATTATTCTGCGCGAATTCAAGCAGGTTTAACTCATACTTTGAAGTACATCACAGCTGAGGAGGTTTATACTGAGTTTAATAAGCGTTGTGCTAACGGAATGCAGTATACGACATTTCCGAATGAGATTACCGATACTGAAATCGCAAAGCTAACGGCTAAGGGTTTCGTCGTCACTAAAAATACGGTTCACTCTAAGCACAGAGATGGTGCTCCTGACCTTTATATCGGTTTCCAGGTAGCCCTTTCTGCGGATGCGGCTGCGGGACATCGTCCTATGCAAATTTCTGAACAGGAGACTAACGGCTTCGGTGAATCTCCGAGCGGCAACTAATCAATAAGGAGGTTAGATAGCAATGGTGGATGATAAACTCTATTCTTTATATGGACAAGACGATGAAATCATCTACCAGTATTCACCTGTCAACTGCTATATCACGCCTTATAGTTCCGACAAACAAGGCGGTGAACTAATAACCGAATTCAACCAAAGAGCTGCTATCAACCTGCTACTCCATCGCAATCAATCATTGGTGGATTATGCAGGTATAGTAGCGCAAGCGGTTAATGAATTCGCAGGTACAGAGGTTGAACTTGACCAGACAACAGGTGAAACTGGTTATCAAGGTCCTGGATTAAATTCATTTCTTGATACTACGATTCATACACCTTCCAATTGGGTTGTAGAAACGTATGCTACTGGTGCAAAAAGCATGGATGACTTTAAGCTATCTATTCCTACAGCTACTTCAGGTAGTGCGTACCTGTCTGTATCTGCCGGTAGAGCACTTGTTTATGGGTACTATATCGAGGCAATTTCTGAGATTCTCATAGATACCTCAGATGCAATCGAATCTAGTGAAATCACACAGATTATTCATAATGATGGACAAAATCCATCAAATCCGTGTATGACTAAATTCGTCAAGCTAGCTGTGATGTACACTCAGAGTCCGAATGCAAGACATGATGAGCGTCTTGTGCCACCAAGCAACGGCGCTTATCTTGGTGCAGCAATCGTAATCAATAAAGAACTTCCAAGACCTAATGAGTTACTTCTTGGCACAATCACTCGTGATTCTAAGGGTGCGTTCAAGGTAACGAATAATCCGAAAAAGACACAGCTTATCCCTCTCGATTCTATCGATGGTGCGGAAGGCTATGATAAAAAGCTGGAAGCTATCAATGATAACTACACCTATGGTATTCATTATGGTGATACTGATGCTGAAGGTAAAGTGACTAATCTTCGCATCATAGACCCTTGGCTCTGGCTTCACGAACAATCAAATCTTGCGAAACTATTAAAAGCTATCTCAAGTCAGGTTGATACTGCCGGACTTGAAACTGATGCGAATACCCGTGCTATAATCGTCGGGGAGCGTCTGAATGTTTCTGAGCTCGATGCACCGATACTCGAGCATAACAAGACAGACAGAACAGGGGCAAATAATGCGACGAGCGGTGCCTCCAAGATATTCCAGGCTCTTTATTACGGACAAGCGTACAGCAAACCAGGAGCTAGCTCAGCGAGCGTGAAGTCAGTTCATACCTTCTTACCGATGGCTTATTCGACTGATGACGCACCTATGGGTAAAGGATTTACAAAATCTTATGAAACACCCGATAACGACCTGACAAGAGGGTACACGTATCACGTTGCCGACAGTATTCCGAATATAGGAAACATCCTATCCAGAGGCACAGGTGAATCCGGATTGATGACTAAGCAGCAAGTAACAATGCTGGAATATGTTTTTGCTGACTATCTTGAAAGACACATCACTTCCTATAATGGTACGAACGGCACTACTCGAGGTTCTGGTTACGGTCCGTTCCTTACTCTTGACGATGCTAAGCAATGGTTTGAGAATAAGCAGAAGAATGTGCCGAAGTTCAAAATCAAACTCGGTGACTGGTTCTGGGTTATCAATGACACCGCAGAAGCTGGCGGCAGTCAGCAAGACGGCAACAAAGGAATCCAGCAGATTATCACTGATTATGGCACAGTCACTGGTACTGGTGTTGCGAACATCTCTATTCCTAATCTGACTGGTAGTGTTACTGGTACGGGTGATGGAACATTTTCTGGTGAAACCGATGATAAGCCAGCAAAGAACGTAAACGGTACTATGAGTGAGAGTATCTCCGGAACAGTTCAAGGAACTGGTACAGGAGCAGCTAAGGTTCAGGTTACTGGCACTCTGACGTCCTTCGTTCAGAACATTTCATCTAGATATGTCTGCATATCGGTGTCAGATACTGCAGGTCCTGTATTATTCACGCATGCTTGCGATAAGACTTATGATGACAAAACCGGAACCTGGTCCTATACAGACTTGGACACCGACCATTCTAAATCTTATTCGTCAACAAGCTGGACTACCGGTACTAAACAGACCGCGGTGTTCGCTTTAGAAGCTTGCGAGCGTGGTTTTGCTGTACCAGCTACATCTGACTGTTTCGGTGTAGTTAAGATTGGCGATGGCACACATGAAACTGATGTCATTCTTGATAATGACACACTAAGACTTCGCATTACAGACCACCTTCTTGATATCATACACAATGGTGGTTTTGTGTCTGATTCTCGGACGTACTTCGATATCAGCCCTCAGACTGCTTTAGCACAGTTCAACTATCTATATTTTACTGATGGTGTGACATTCAAGATGACGGGTAAAGCTTCTGATTGGGAAGCTGTACTAGATGATACTGGTACTCTTGCTCATATCAGAGGTCATGTTGTGCTGGATTATTCGGAGGTCGAAGCTGATAGTGCGTATGGCGGAGGATATTTGCTATACCTAAAAGATATCGATTATATCACGCTTCACGGTGAAAATGATACGACTAAGCAAGTAGCTCAGACAGCTACCAGTCCTTTGAAATTCAGCTGTGACCATTGCAGAGTAGACAATCCGTTCTTTGAAAATATCGGTCATTGGCAATACTCAGAATTTATTACCGGTGGCAATACTATTGAACTGAATTGTCCTTGGATGAAGGCTTCCGATGTATTCACAACAGCTGCTGAAAATAATCTGTATACTCGTTTCGCAAGCATTACGATGGGTGTAGACGGTATCGTTTCAGCTATGCTGGATATATGGATTCAACATGAGGGCTGGTCTTCCAATGCATCAAGCATCAACAGATGCTGGACATCCCTGAAAAAACTCAATTTCCCTCCAATGTTCTTTGAATTCTTGACAACAACTACTGAGGAATCAGACGGCAGTACGACTACGAAAACAGATACAGTTGTCAATATGTCTACTATTCAGCGTCTATCAGAAGACTACAATCTGAAGATTGGTGGAACTGCAGGTGTACACGAAATCTGGAATAAATCGAATTCAGAGTATCAAACAAGCGGTAATTTTCTGGCAACCGTAGATTGGGAATGGAATGGAAATCCGGGTGTAGATTCTTCTCCAGCAGGTACACTTCACTTCAATCTCCTTATGAATAATTCCAGTGGCGACGTAAGTCAGAAATTTTCTAATGTCCGATTCAGAGTTCCTGTTCAGGTTACGCGTGTTGATGATAATTCATTCTCAGATGCGGTTGACTATGCGGCTCTGTATTCAGATTAAAGATACAATATCGATTTAGAAAATTTCTTATAGGTATTATCACGGAACTTCGTAGATACACGGAGTTCCGTGTTATAATGAATGTATAATAAAACAAGAAAGGAATTATTCACTATGGCATTACTCATGAATGAAGAACATGAATTCTTGTTCGATTATTCTGATGTGGGTATCCCGAAGACAGTGACTTTGAGTTCATACTCTACTGGTATGGAACAGCTTCGACTGTCATCAGACAATCTGACGAAAGTGATGATTAAAGACATCCTACCTCAAGTTATCGACCCTAAGATTGATGTTCGCAAACTTATGGAGCCTGATTATTATCTGTTGCTGAGACACCTCAGAATTCTTACCTGGGGTCCGTTCTATACGGTGGGTTCGTTCTTCTGCAAAGACTGCGTGAATACCAATGGAAATAAAGGTAAGCTTTATGAACAGCAGAAGCAGATTAACCTTGGTTCCATCGGAGTTCTTTGTCCTGAAAAACCGGAAGACCTGGTTACCACCTGGAAGATTTCCAGAGATGAATTCGTATTTCTGGATGCAGATGTCACTATTCACATGAATCGATGTGCAGATTTGACTCTCATCAATTCCACGAAGGTAAAGAATGACGCCGATAGAACTCTTATTCCTATCGCCGCTTCAATTCAATCTGTAACTGGAGAGGAGTTCGTTGAGATTCATGAAGCACTTGAATGGCTCAAGAGTCTTGCTCCAGTTGATAGCCAGATTATCAGAGATGCGTATGCAGAACACTTCAATGTCGGTTTGCAGAACCGTGCCGAATTTGAGTGTCCAACTTGTGGAGGGGCTGCTTGGAGCTATGTGCCAATAAACGACAGCTACTTTCGACCGACCAAAGAGGACATCAGAGAATGGAAACGATTACTGGCGGATTCTAAGAAGTCGGTACGACCAGGTAAATAGCGAAATCCGCTATATCTGTTCTAAGATGCAGATATATACACCTGAATATATCGAACAAAAACCTGTACTGTTTCGAAAGGATTTAGTGCAGCGATTGCTCAAGAAAGAGCAAGAGGAAGCATCAGGAACAGGTGTAATGCACTAATAATAGGAGGTTGACTATGCGTATAGACTATCAGAAAGTTATGGACACAGAACTTGAAGAAATTCACGCATCTGGTAAAATTCCAAAGCTTTTCTTGCACGCTTGTTGTGCTCCATGTTCATCTTATTGTCTTGAGTACTTGACAAATCATTTCGAGGTTACTCTTTTCTTCTATAATCCGAATATTTCTCCAGTTTCTGAGTACGAAAATAGACTCAACGAACTGGAAAGACTGGTTAAGGAGCAACCACACACTTACCCAGTAACTATATTCAAGGCACCGTATGACCCTTCTGTCTTCTACGATAGGGCTAAAGGTCACGAAAAAGATCCAGAACGCGGCGAACGTTGTCGAATGTGTATTCGTGAAAGGCTTGAACTTACAGCTAAAATGGCGGCAGTAGATGGATATGACTACTTTACTACAACATTGTCACTATCCCCTTATAAAGACGAGCAATATATCAACGAGCTCGGAGGTAATCTCGCGACAAAGTACGGTGTTAAATATCTGTTCTCTGATTTCAGACAACGAAACGGTTTTGAACGTTCAATTGAATTGTCAGAGAAATATAATCTTTACCAGCAGAACTTCTGTGGTTGTGTTTTCAGCAGACATTATCCGGAAGATAATATGATTCGTTAAGACAGAAAGGAGATAGGATTATGAAAATCTTTGTATCGCAGCCCATGCGTGGAAAGAGCAAAGACGAAATTGAGTCTGCACGAAAGGTAGCACTTAAAAAGTTCAAAGAACAGTTTCCTGATAACAATTACGAAATCATCGATTCTGTTCTTGATGCTAATGAAAAGCATCCTGCACTATATTGGCTGGGCTGCAGCCTTGAACTGCTCAGTGAAGCAGACCTCATTCTTATGATGCCCGGTTGGACGAAAGCACGTGGTTGTGTGATAGAGTATCTATGTGCTTCTCGCTACGGCATTACGATATGCAATCAGGATGAAAATCTAGATGCTGAAGACTGTATCAATGCTTTGCTTGATGCTATCTATTCCAGTGACTCATTGAGTCCTGATTTGAACACACTTATCAAGAATGATAAGAAAGCTGCAGTGCAGCTTATCAGCCAGTGCTGTTCAGCGCTGAACAAAGCGAATGCACCGATTCTCGGTGAAAACAATGTCTATGGGGCTCTCGGCTATTTGTTCGATGGGCTTTATAATAATCTATAATCAGAAAGGAATAAATCAAATGAACAATTCTAGAATGGAAACAGGTATTCCTGACATCTTCAGCAATTCCGATACGGTTACCGCGAAGGGTCTTGACATGGCTCCAGCTGAGGAGCAGTTCTCAGCTGCGCATTATCGCTATGACCTCCCTCAGGAGCTTATCGCCCAGGAACCGCTCCCGGACAGAGCAAGCGCACGTTGTCTTATCGTAGATACCACCGCTACGATAAAGCCCAATGAAGTTGTCAGCCTGACCGATAAGCACTTCTCCGACATTTGTGATTATTTCAATGCAGGTGACGTTCTTGTGCTTAACAACACTAAGGTTATCCCTGCAAGAGCATTTGCTCACAAGAAAGGTATGACTCCTAACGAAGAGAACAGTGTCGAGATTCTGTTCGTTCAGTACCAAGGTGGTTCTACCTGGAAAGCCATGATTAGCAAGCCGGTTGCTGCTGAGACAGTTCTTGTTCTTAACGGAGCTGCTGATGCAGAAGTTACAATCAAGAGCTGCGATGAGGAGGGAGAAGTATTTCTGGATTTCAACAGCTCTACTGGTTGGGACGTACTTGACAAAATCGGTGAAACTCCACTGCCTCCTTATATCCAGGGAAGAGGACACTCCGAGGAGTACATCTCCGAAATGTACAATACAGTCTATGCTAAAGAGAGAACTTCTTGTGCTGCTCCTACAGCAGGACTTCACTTCACACCTGAACTGCTTGATGAATTGAAGAAAAGAGGTGTGAAGGTTAGAGAGGTTACTCTAGACGTAGGTCTTGGTACCTTCAAGCCGGTCGTTGTAAAAGACCTCAGAAATCACGCTATGCACACTGAACACTGCTTCTGCCCTGCTGATGTCATCAAGGATATTAACGAAGCCCATCAGACTCATCACAATGTCGTTGCTGTTGGTACTACGTCACTTCGCACTCTGGCGTCTATTCCGGAAGAAGTTTGGAAGAATCCTACAGACTTTTCGACTGATACGAACATCTTTATCTATCCCGGCTCTGAAACAGCGAAGCGTGTCGGATGCATAGACGGACTCATTACCAACTTCCACGCACCGGAAACGACACTAATGATGTTAGTGTCAGTAGTAGCTGGTTATGAACCGATTATGGCTGCTTATAAGCACGCTGTTCAGAAGAAGTATCGTTTCATGAGTTTCGGTGACGGTATGCTCATTAAAAGAACATCTTGGAACAACGGAGCATCGTGTAACAACAGAGCATCGTGGAGCAACGATGTGGATGCTGAGACAGAGGAGGCTTGAATATGTCAGGAAGAAACGCAGACGAACTCAAAGGCGTGAGCTTACTCGGAAATCAGAACACACATTATACTGACGATTACAATCCGGAGGTTCTGGAAACTTTCGTGAATAAGCATCCCGATAACGATTATGTCGTTACCTTTGATGCGTATGAGTTCACGTCAAAGTGCCCGAAGACAGGTCAGCCTGACTTCGCAAAGGTAATTATCAGCTACATTCCTCGTGAACAGATGGTTGAGAGTAAGTCTTTGAAGCTGTATCTGTTCAGCTTCAGAAATCATGGCGATTTCCATGAGGACTGCATGAATATCATCGCTAAAGACCTTATCAAACTCATGGACCCGAAGTACCTTGAAGTCAGAGGTATTTTCTCTCCAAGAGGAGGCATTTCAATCTATCCGTTCGTGAACTATGTCGCTCCTGATTGTCCACAGTTCCAGGATATGCTCCAGCAGAGACGTCTTGATGTGCTTAGAGATGCAGCAAATCGCACAATCAGATACGATGTTTAAGGAGGTTTTATTATGGCTTTAGATAAAGCATTAGTTCTGAGCAGTGGCGGTGTTGATTCCACTACCTGTATTGGAATTGCGATAGATAGATTCGGCAAAGAAAATGTCGCTACAGTCTCTGTATTCTACGGACAGAGACACGACAAGGAGTTGACTTGTGCGCAGAAAATTGCAGAAAAGCTGGGAGTTCCTCATTATGAACTTGACCTATCCAGTGTATTCGCTAACAGTACGAATCCTCTTATCAAGAATGCGCATGGTGAAATTGTTCATGGCAGCTACGACGAACAAATCAAGGATTTGGATGGCGGACCTGTCAGCACTTATGTTCCATTTCGTAATGGTTTGATGTTGTCCGCAGTCGCTTCCTTGGCAATGACTATATTTCCTGACAAGAAAGTAGCTGTATACCTCGGAGCTCATGCTGATGATGCAGCCGGCAATGCGTATGCTGATTGCAGTACCGAGTTCGTCGATGCTATGAAATCTGCAATTAGTATCGGCACTTATTCTAGAATCAGCCTCGAAGCACCGCTTGTACGCTGGAATAAGGCTCAGGTAGTCAAAGAAGGGCTGCGTCTTAACGTTCCATATGAACTCACCTGGAGCTGCTATGAAGGCGGCGATAAGCCGTGCGGTAAGTGTGGTACTTGCATCGACCGCGCAAAAGCATTCGAAGCAAACGAAGTGCCAGACCCAGCACTCAAAAAGGAGATGTAACGATGGAATACGCTTATTCAATTTCGAAGAGAATGGAGATAGCAGGGGCACATCAGCTATCTCTGGATTACGATTCGAAGTGCACGAACATTCACGGACACAACTGGATTGTCACAGTATACTGCGGTGCTAATCACCTAAACCATAACGGTATGATTATCGATTTCAAGCATATCAAGAATATCGTTTCAGATAGACTTGACCATGAGTATGTCAATTCAGTTCTTGCTGATGTGAACCCTACCGCTGAGAATATTGCAGCATGGATTCTTACTGAAATGAATAATAAGCTCAAAGAGCTCAATTCTGTTGACGGCAGCGACGGTTTGTGCTACAAAGTCACTGTTCAAGAATCTGAAGGTAACATCGCTTGCTGTACTTTCGGTGGTTGGGGAGGTAGACTCTGATGTGCGAACTCGAAAAAAGTCAGGAAGCTTGCGTGCAAAATAGTGAGCAGTCAATGTCATTACCTATTTCCGAAATCTTCTATAGCATTGATGGTGAGGGTATTCGCACTGGACTTCCGGTCATTTTCATTAGATTATTCGGTTGTAATCTGAAATGTTCCTACTGTGATTCGCTATATGCTTGCACAGCTGCGGAAGATAATTCGCACGCTATCCAGAATTTCTACACGATGACTATCGAAAAAATTCTGGAAGTAATCAAACAATATGAACCGTGTAAAGCTATCACAGTTACAGGTGGTGAACCTCTTATTCATGAAAATACTAGGTATCTGGTCATGCTACTCAGAAAGAACGGATATGATGTGAATATAGAAACAAATGGTGCAATCGACCTTAAACCGTTCATGAAGTATCAGCAATCATTTGAATGCGGAAATGAATATTTCTTCACTATGGATTGGAAATCTATTTCCTCTGGAGAAAGTGATAAGATGATTGCTGGAAACCTTAATATCCTTAGAGCTTGTGACGTATTCAAGTTCGTGGTGGGCTCTAAGGAAGACTTTGACCAGATGCGTGAGTTACTCGAACAGCATCCAGAACTAAAAGCGAAAGTGTTCGTGAGTCCGGTATGGAATATGATTTCTCCTAGGTTGCTTGTCGAATATGTGCTTGAATATAAGCTTACAAATGTCAGAGTTCAGGTACAGCTTCATAAAATCATATGGGACCCGGATAAGAGAGGAGTATGACAATGCCTACATCATTCAAAATGGATAAGACAAAACTCAAGCAGTTCGATCTGGAAGAAACTGACTGTGATGATGTTATCGAAACCTGTATCTATAATCTGCTGGTAGCTCTGGGAGACGACCCTGAGCGTGAAGGACTGAAGGGAACACCGGACAGAGTTCGTAGAATGTATCATGAAGTATTTGCTGGAATGAAGCTAACGAATTCTGAAATTGCGCAGCGATACAATAAATGCTTTGAAGAGGGAGCCACCGGTGATTTGGTTACTATCGCTGATATTCCTATTTTCAGCTACTGTGAGCATCATATTGCTCTTATGTATAGTATGAAGGTGCATGTCGGATATATTCCGAAAGGTAAGGTCATTGGTTTGAGTAAAGTCGCTCGAATTGCTGATATGGTTTCTAGAAGACTCCAGCTTCAAGAGCGAATCGGAGCTGATATTGCAGATGTACTTGAGCAGGTACTCGATACAGATGATATCATCGTAGTTATCGAAGGAGAACACTCTTGCATGACTGCGAGAGGTATCAAGAAGCCAGGCACAAAGACAAGAACAGCTACTTTGCGAGGTCTTTTTAAGACCGACGGTAGTCTGCGACAGGAGTTCTACAGCCTCGTGTCTAAAACCTGAACAACGTAGCTGATAATCACAGCTACATCAGAAGTAAATGATAGCAACACAGCACTCTAATTGGTATGTATATTGTATTATACCAAATGGAGTGCTTTGTTGCTATCATTTATGAAAACCATTGAATAATTCATCTATAATGAAATATAAATCAGAAAGGAGGTTATATCTATGGAAGATACGAAAAAAACCGAAGACAGCCAAGATAGTACTCGACAGAACACGATACCTGGTGATATATTGACTCAGCTCGATGCTGAATCAGCAACACTCGGTAAGGTGTATTCATCTGTACAAGCGATTAAGCACGCAACGGACGTCGGAAATAATATTCAACAAGATACTCAAGACTTACTGCTAGATATAGGTATACACGTCGAAGCTATTTCGTCAGTGCTCTCCTCTCTAGATTCTAAAATGGAGCGACTGGTGAACAAATTATTATTCGCCAGTCCTACAGCGTCTCAAAGTCACAATTCAGATGATTTAAGCAATTCTGGATATGCTTTGGATACCACAGTTCAAAGTTTGACTACAGTCGCATCTGATATATTAGCTAAATTAGATAATCTAGGACCTCAAGATAATTCGAATAATCAAAGTAACCCTACTATTCAAAATCTACCACCGCTTAGTGATATGAGTGATTATACGGGAGTTGATCAATTCGTTTCAAATTTCACAGGTCTGCTTAATAACAGTTTCAATAAGTCTACAGGTGAAAATCATGCTGCTAAGCAAGCGACATCAGTAGTTGGTGGTATTGCGAGTGAAGTCATCGGTGAAAAAGCCGGAGCGGCTATTGGCACAGCAATTGGCGGACCTGTAGGTACAGTCATCGGTGAAGTCGTTGGCGGGATTGTTGCTGAGAAAGTAGGAGCTGTTTTTGACGCTATCGGTGACCATCTAGATTACCTTGTAAACCAAGGTAAGAAATCGAGAGACGAGATTCTACGTGCTGGTTTTGATAAGATTGAAAAAGACGTCAAAGCGATGGCGACATACTCAATCGAAATCTATGAATCCGCATCTGAGAATATATACTCCGCTTGGGATAAGAACCTGTCATCTATCAACGCAACACAGGGTTATACCAAGCAAGCACTCAATACGCTCCAGGACGCTGTTGCGCAGCGTTTGGTATCAGAAGGCTATGGAAATACCATAGACGCATCGAAATATCTTGACCAGTTGGGTAGCACGCTGAATGCGCACCTTGGCGGTGAACTTGCTGAAGCATTCGCCGCTCAAAACCTGATACTCCAAAAAGCAGTTCCTGAGGTCGACTTGTCTTCGATGGCTGCACAATTTGCTGCTATCTATACCAATGCTAATGCTGAGGGCGGCAATGGCGAAGAAGAAATGATTGAAGCTATGAACCAAGTTGCTGGAGCAGCAAAAGCTCTTGAACAAGTTACTGGTGGCAACAATCAGTTCTTAACGCAAACTGGAAGTATCTTAACGAAGGCGACAGAGCTCGTAAATCGGGCTGACGGAAATGCAAGTCAGATTAGCGGTTTAGCAACTCAGATGATGGCTGCAGAAGCACCATTGACGGCGCTCGCTCCGCAACTATCTGGATTTACCACCGAGCTCGTCGATATACTTACCAACAATAACGATGCAACAGCCGTATCACTACGAGCTATCATGAATGACATAGATTCTAAAATCGGAGTTAGCTCCACTGCATTCATGGAATCGTTCATGAACGATACTCAAGGTACACTGTCGACAGCATTCCAAGCAATTCAGCAATTTATCGATAATAATCAGAATGAAGCGTCAAGACAGGAATTTCTACAGGCTATGGAATCTGTTTTCGGCATTTCTGGTTCTAAACTGGCACAAGTCAATTTCGGTGATGTAGCGAAACAGATTGCTCAAGCAAATACCGCAACCAATATGTCTGCTCTTACCAAAGCGGAGAATCTTGTCAAAGAGGGAGAAACAACCACTCTTGAAGAACAATTGGTTGCCAATACTGCAAACCAGCTACTCGCAACAAATGCGATTTCATCTACAATCGATAATAAACTGATGAGAAAGCTAGAAGCGAATGAGTTAGAGTTGGAAAAAACAGTATATGAACTTCAAGCTACTCAATCAGTAAACCTAGCAGAGGAATCTCTTGGATTTTTCACTAAAATATTTGATGTTATCAGGTCGATTATAGACCCGTTCGGCTTGTTCGATATGGTGAACACGTCTATAGACAGTTGGGCATCAGCTGCAATTGATGCAGAACGATATCTTACAGTTTCTACGATGTCCCAGATTGGTTCTGATGTGACCGATGCGGCTGCTGGTGCGGCTAATACGATTTCTAACACCATAGGTGGTGCTGGAGCTGCGATTGCAGCAGCTGAAACTAAGAATACCACAGCGATGGCGACAGCTTTGACAGCTGTTGGAACTGCAGACTCCTTCGAAGTCATGATGATGAAACAAGCCAATGCTTCTGCTCAAGCTACTGCTTCTGCTGCTCAATCATCTGCGGCAACACAAGCACAGACACTTGGAATGATTCAAAATCAGAATAAGCAAGATTCTGAATATCAACAAAAAGCATCAGCAGCTGACGAGCAACAAGCTGAGTACGAACAGCAGAAGGCTCAAGCAGCACAAGCACAGAAAGAGCAAGAAGAGGCGGACCGTGCTCGTGATTTAGAGAATCACGATAACATTTCGGAAATAAAAGATGCTATTGCTGAAATAGATTTAGACGCTTATCTAAGTCCTATTCTCGAAGAGAACAAAGACCAGAATATAAATCTGAAAGCCATCAGCGCTCAGATTATCGAACTCATCCAGCTTGTCAGCACAATGGTTGAATACAAGATGGCTACTGATTCGACATTTGCTGCTACTATTAGCTATGACGAGAAAGCTCGAATCATGAATAATGGTTATGTCGGTGGGTTGAACAACGGATATCAAGCATCGTTCGTATAAGCAAATCAAAGCACTCTATTACATTATATACATTATACATACCAAATAGACTGCTTGTTTGCTATCAAACATAGAGGAGGGATACGATGAGTTGCGAAACAAATTATGCGAAGCTAGAAAAGCAAACACCTGAAGAACTGAAAGTTCCGGAATCTACCGGGTATGGAAGTCTAGACTTATTGCTCAGAATACGTGCAGCCAACTTCTGGCATGAAAGCTTGGTTACGCTGAGTGAAGCGCAGCTCCAGAACTACTGTAAGCAGACGATAGATTTTCTTTACCCGAATCTCGTCCGCAATAACAGGATACTATACAATGAATTGACATTCGTCACCGAACCTGATATGACTGACATCTACAATTATCATTGGTGGCTAGGATGCGCTACAGGTCCAGAAAGCTGCACTCGAGATATTGCGTATATCAATTCACTACTCGACCTTCCTGTGAATGAAGAATGGTCAATTGAACTTGAGAAGGCACTTATAGCTTACCAAAAGAGTGAGCAGAAAATCGAGAACGTCACCGGGTACGGCTGTGCAGAAACATATAAACGACTTCGTCTACAGAAATGAGGTGATTTGATTGAAATCTATCTTACCCATTGATGAAACGTGGACAATCACATCATTTCGTCGAACAAATCAGAATGCTGAAGAAATACTTCGCTTGAATAATCTTCCAAACCCGTCATGTCCAAATGCGTCTATCGAGTATCAAGCACAAGCAGCTGCTGAATCTCAGATGAATGCTCTAGCACAAGACGGGTATGTTCCTGTATACACAGAATCCAATCAAGTCAACGCAACGAAAGCGAATATGCAGGATGATATTCGTGCTTTTACTATTTCACAATTTAATCGAGAACAGTTCCTGCAATATGAGACACTCGGTAATATGCCAGGTAACCTAATCATACCGACACAACTCGTAGATGAAGTGACACCTATTCCATCGCACATCCAAGCAAGGATTTTCCAAGAAAGTACGTTACCGGAGATTCAAACAGCTCTACGTGCGAGCATCAAGCAGCCAGATATTCCGTTTTCTGACATCAATAGCAGTGTATCTTCTGATGACTGGTATTGGAAACCTACAGGTGATGTCACATTTCAGATTGCAGGGCAGTCTCCAATGGAAATTCCTTGTTTCCCTGAAAGTGTATCTGATTCTAATTCCGCAACTTGGTCAGAAGAGATGACGACTTACCAGCACTATGAGCCAAAGAACACATACAACAAATCAGGTCCAAGAGCCGTATCATGCACCTTTAAAATTCATAGAGCGATGTGGGACGGAAATCAAGATTCTGGTAAATCAGAGGAACTGGTTGCTTATATGCAATCTGCACTATATCCAGATTATGATACGCAAGCTGCAGAACCGCCTAGATGTACTTTGATTGTCGGAAAATCAATCAGAATTGTCGGTATTCTACAATCATGTAATGTCAATTATTCAGGACCTATTGGGCCTGACGACAAGTATGACTGTGTCAATATAGATATCAGCATTAAAGAAGAATCTGACAATGTTCTTAGCACATCTGCTGTCAGAGACGGCTTAGCTGGTTGGAGGTGATTTAATGATACAATATCTGAATCCGTACGCTTATACCAAACCAAGTCGATATGCTAAACTCAGAACTATCAAAAAAGAAGGTGTAGATGACTCATACCATGAAGTCGTAAATCCGACTCCTCTAGTTGACGTATCTGATTGTCAATTATTCAGAGTAACAGGCAATTACATAAATCGACTTGATTTGATTGCTGAGAAATTCTATGGTGAAGCTTCGTTCTGGTGGTATATCGCTAAACAGAATGCTATTCCTGATTTCGATGTCGTTCCTGCTGATACTGTTCTTCAGATTCCTCCATATGATTCTCTGATGTCTGATGGTAGAGTTTTAGAACCATTATCATATGTATATCTAAATCTAGGAAAGGAGTGAGTTTATGGGACACAGGCAACCTTATATGCAGTTCGTAATTCAGAATATCGCATTAAGAAGTCTTGGTTACAAGAACCCATCTCCATTAGTCGGTATTCGTCTGGAGAATTCTGAATCAGGAATACAGACGAATTTTTCTGTAACTGTTCAGATTCCCGGTGACCAACGAAATAAAGTGCATGTCGGCACTTTCGAAATGATGCTCTATGAGTTTGCACAAATGAGAGGTGACTCTACGACTCCCTGCTATATAGAATTAGGTTGGGCAGATGAAACTGGAATCCTAGAATCTTTGTCTATTCAGGGAATCTTTATTCAATTTTCGTCAACAGTGAACAAAGGATATAACGAGTATGTGCTGAAAGGCATCGGTAACTTCACGAATACCGCTACTATTCGAGGTATCGCTGTACCAGCAGTTAGAGGTAACTACCGTCCTTCTGATGTCGTTGAAGCTGTTCTAGACTATGTCAATGCTGATGAAGTCTTTGATTATGATATTGACCACGATGATGAAATCGTTCCAATACAGAAATTATCTTGTGTAACGAGCTTGGGTGAGTATATCAATGGAAGCTCAGAGCAGAGGGGTTTAATTCAGCAGTCATATTGTGAAGGCTCTAAGAGTTGCGCTTATGGGTTACCAGGCAATAAATCGACAGCATTCTATCGTAAAGCTGGCTATACCAATCGTGAAATCCATGACTTGATGGGAGCACCAGTAGCTCAAACTCAGAGGTCAGCGTCCAGCTATACGTTCAGTATCACAGAACCTACGTTTCACACTAAAGGTATAATACGGTATAAGAACAATGTGAATCTGACGAACTATGTATCTGATCAGACTCTGATTTGGGGCGGTTTGTATACGAATATTCTGAACATCACGGCAACCTATCAAGGCATTACTCAGACACTTCTAGGTTCAGGTGCTACTGTTCAGACCGGTATGGGCATCACGCTAAAAGGTGAATCGCTCGTAACCAATGATAACCGTCAGAATTCATATTGCAGTTCTATCGAATCAATGTATGCCGCTGGAAACGTTCTAAACAATCTGAATGCTATATCGACACAATTCAATACGAACGTTCAGATTACCATAGTAGGAAATACTCGAGTGTATAGAGTAGCTGATGCTGTACGAGTTATCGTGTATACCGGTGGCACGTTAAATCCGATTACCGGTGTTTATCGCATTATCAAGGTAGCTCATGACATCAATGGAACTGGTTATACGACTACTCTAACAGTTCAGAGATTGGATTTGATAACTGCGAATGATACAGCTGCATCTATCGCAGGCTACACCTCAACATCAAGAATGAATAATCAGCAGGCAGCGAGCTCAAAACAACTCAAGAAATTAAATCTCGGCGAGCCTTTTCAGCATATCACCAATATATTGAAAAGAGGTAAGCTATGACTAGAAGAATTGGTTATGTAGAACAAATCGACTGGAATGAGAATACTTGTAAGGTCAGAATACCGAATTTAGACGGCATGGCAAAAGAAGAATACGGTTCTGAATATCTCAGAATGCTATTACCGAATAGACCAGAAGTGGAAGACCTCCAAAATGCAGACATCCCTTATCATATGCAAGGTCTTCGAGTAAATGATGTCGTCTATCTGGTGGATTCAGAAGAACCGAATGAAAATTACACCATTGTCGGTTTCTTCGGTGGAACTTATGGAGAGGAGGGCACGTGATGTTCACGAATTCATTCAGCTATCCGAATCTATTCAATGCCGCTACAGGACATTGCGATACGAAAGAGGATTATGCGAGCATCGTAAATCGCGTAGGTTTGCTCATTCAATCGTATAAGACAGAGGAATTCTTGTTTCCGAACTTTGGCAGCTATTTTCCAGACATTCTTCTCTCATATAATGGAAGTGCTGCTATTGAAAAAGCTAAGAACGATATCAAGAATGCGATTGTTGAATTCGAACCTTATGTGGATGGTAAGCAAATCAAGATTACAGATGAGTCGGAGGGTAATCATGTCAAGCTGCAAGTCATCCTTGTGCTTGATAAGAATTATGAAGAACTCGCAGGTACAATCGAATGGACCTGGGACGATAAGGGAGGTACTATCTAATGAAATACACGAGTAGAGACGTTCAATCGAATATCAAGAATCTAGTCGACGACGTCAAAGCATTTACTCACATCTGGAATCCAGGTTCAGAAGCAGACCCAGGAATGATTCTGCTAAAAGCACTTGCTGCTGAAGTTGACCTTGTGTCATTCAATCTTGATACTCAGGTTGATGAAATGTATATGCAATCAGCTACTCAGATTAAGAGTATACGACGACTCGGAGTGGCAAATGGATATACTCCTGGTTGGTATAGAGCACCAAGAACAACGATAACAATCGAAAATCTTTCAGAAAGTTCAGCAGTAACTCTTGATTTCTCGCTACCCAACGCGGCGAACAATGTATGCTATGCTGCCACGAATGCAATCGAGGATTTAACAAGTATCCCGTACTTTATTATTCCTGAGAGTGAGCAGCTAAAAGATACAGATATCCTCACAATACAGCCAAAAGGTACGGTAAACGGTCGCGGCGGTAGAGAAGACATCAAAGTTCGCAAAGCAGTTCAAGGGACTATGAAGTCAGTCATTGTGAATCCAAGAATGATTGTCACGACAACGAAAGGTGTAAATACTCTTACTTATAGATTACCAGCTCAAAATATCGATGGAGAACTCATCTGGGTTCAAGAACTGACATCTACATTGGACCCAGTACCGAAAACAGCTTGGTTGCGTGATACCAAGAATAACTTCATTGAAAACACCGAGCGTCGTTTTCAGGTGTCTGTCGATGACTACAACAACCTGGTGATTGTATTCAATAAATTCATCAATGATGTTATTCAATATAACCGACTTATCAGAATCTATTACATCGAAACCTACGGAGCTGCAGGTGAGGTAGCAGAAAATGTCATCTCACTCTCCACGCTGTCTACAGAAGAATCGAATTCACTTAGCGTAACCCACCCAGCAAATACGCTGGATATGCCTGACGGTTCTGCTCTGACTGGTAAAACTCCTTTGACTGCTTCTGAGGCTGCTTCGGAAGCAGCTAATTATGTCAACACCAATGATTCTATCATCACATTGAAGAACTTCACGGCTTGGATTCGTAGACAGCCCGGCATTGATACAGGCATTTCTATTGATTGTCAGAAAGCACTCGAAATCAATTGGGCATATAAATTCGATGAAGATATGGACGAATCAATGAAACCTCTGAAATATCTTTATGCAGGTCCAGACATCAATAAGGGATATGATTTCCCTGGTTGGACAGAATCTGACGCTTATGACCCTATAGCTGGTAGTATGTTCAATCTTGATGATGAGGACTATAAATTCCCTCACAAATTCAAAACCCAATCATTACTCTGGTACTGCATTTTCAATAATTTTCTCGATAAGTGGAATACAGGTTACACTAAAGCTGATGGTACTCAATGCACTGTGGATGGAGCATCAGAATGGGATGGCAATACATCTGATTGGGCTACTGAACTCGTGGATTTGGAGAACCATCCATATCGCCGTTATCGTCCATCTAAAGAAATCCGCAAGATGATTGCGAATAAATATAAGGAAACTTACAATCTGTCAGCTATGGTTGATTTTGGCTGGATTCGTGTCTTTGAGTGGTCAGTGAATGGTATTATCTGGACAAATGAACCGATTGACCCAGATTCAGCTCAAGGACTCATCGATGTTGTCATGAGAGCATTACGAGTTCGTTTCCATGCTGCTAACATGGAAATCGGAGTATTGCCAAGACAAATGGATATCGTAGATTGTATCATAAATGCTGATTCCAGAATCAAGTATTTCGATGCAGGTTTGTTGAACAAGCCAATGATAAATTGGGGACCTGTTAGAAATGCGCAAGGTGACGTGACGGATTCGAATGTTACCTATGACATCCGATACTTCAATGCCATCAGCTTCGCACGTTTCTTGGATGGCGATACGGATTATTTCTATAATGATAAGACTGGTAAGTTCAATGTTCAGTCACAAATCAGCGTAGCCAAGGAGTGTCTGATTAAGGAGATGAGAATTTGATGAAAGTAGAACATATGATTCCGAATATATACGAGCAGAGTTCAGACATGCGAATAGTCGCACGATTGTTCGATGCTGAGTTCGAAATCTTGAAGTACTTCACCGACCATATTCTTGATTGCTACTCCCCTGAACATTGCCCTCAGGATTTGCTTGATGATTTAGCAGAACACATCGGTTTTGATTATCAAGAACTAAAGACTGTGATGTATAACCGAATAGTTCTCAAGAATTTTATCAAGAATATGATTAGATACCGTGGTAGTGCTACAGGTATTGGTAATGCTGCTGCTATCGATATTAGATACCGACAAACATATCCAGAAACGAGTTTCGATGTCGAAGCAGCAAGGCGTGGCGATAACCCTTGGGTTGCGAATAAAGAAGCAGGTCAACAGATTCCGATGAATTTTCATGAATCCATTGATATCAATAAAACCTGGATTGATACTGATATAGAAGCAGGAATTATTTATCTGTTCATCATCGCGAGTGACTACTTTCCGAAAATTACAGAAGGTATGACTGCTGAAGAAAAGAAAGCTAATTACGAAGAACGCATGCGGCGTCTTCTAGATTTAGCTTACCTTCAAGAATATGTTCGACCTGTCGGTATGTATCTACTTCCGATGGTTGCTAGAAAGGTAAATCCACAGACTGACTTGACCGTCAAAGCTGTTAGAATTCCTGACTACGAACGGAACAGCAATAACGGCGTTCAAGGAACACCGAATGCGTCAATGCAGCACGAGTATGATCGAATGCTATTTGCTAAAGTAGAGAATCCAGATGATGAACTTTCCGTAGAACCATGGATTAGGACCTTATACCACTCTCAGCTCGCTGGCTCACTGAATCATAAGTATTTCAGCAAACCAGTATATCACATCGAAGGCAGATTTCTATATTATGACCATGACGAGCTCGTAGACATATATTCAGAAATTCAGCAGAATGTCCCGGGAATGTCTGGAATGAAAATCGGTGATTCTCTATACAATCCGAACATTGTTCATAATCCGCATGACCAGGATTATAGCTACGGACCAGAATATAGTGATAATGCTGAACCGCTATCACTTCAACAACGTGGTGTCGCTAAACAGACTTATGATGATTTACAGTATGACGACCACGTCGGCTTCGCAAAGCCAAGAATTTATCAGAATGAGCAGACGATTGCGATGCCTATTATCGTCGATGCTATGAAGCCTTACCCGATTTATCTGGACACCTATCATACCATTCAATACAATGAACGTTTGCTACAAACTCTGGATACGGTGTTCATTGCTACAGAAGACGGGCAGCTTCTAGCAGTTCCTCAAGCTGCAGTCGCATATAGTCTACCTGATACTGCGGACCTGAATTATTTGACATCGATAGATAACCTGCTTTCCTCAGCTCCGTCTAATTATCTCATCGATGCGTACACTGGAACTCATTTCCACCCTACAATCGAAATGCCAGGTGACTGCGATGATGGTACGAATAAGAACCTCATGATAAACCTGTTTCATGTTGACGACCAAGATGAATCTAGATGGACTGGTGCTTATGATGTTCACATTGCAGGTAAAGGTCCTGTATCTAGAAATCCAGTACCTTATGATGCAGAACATAATGGACCTCCGACTGGTGATGATGTCTACTGGACTCTCAAGAATTCAGAGGGTGAAGACAATCCAGAGGATATCATTCCATAATCTGAAGTTAGTGTTTGAATAGCCACACTATAATGAAACAAAAAGGAGGGATAGTCGATATGCTACCATATATCCAAGCCAAATTAGAACATAATGTTCACGTCATTATCGGTAAACCTAAGGACGACGATACAATCGCTGTTAGAGACAATCGTCGGTTCAAGAACACAGCAACTCGATTGATGACTGAAAGCATCTGTGAATATCTAGCAGGCGACGAAAACTCGTATAACAGAGGTCATGGTAGACCTAATTTCATGAGTTTCGGTACTATGGGTATCCGAAAGCAAGGTAATCTAGGTAGCCCGACATTGGAACCTCAGTTCGAAGACCCAAACCCACCTGCACAGAACAGAACTCGTCCTTGGTTTGAGTCTACATCTTTAGCTTTGACAGACACTTGCGGAGAAGCAGTAACTGTAGATGGAGTAAACCCGCATTTCTGGAATCCGAAATATGGCTGGGGTACTGCTGATAAGCCGAATGAACCTGTATTCGAAGGCGAACTCTGCACTGCGATGAAGCCGTCAGAGGCTCAGACTTGGAAAAATAACGGTTGGGAAGTGATTCAAAGAATTCCCATTCTCAGAGCTGATGTCTTATCTGATTGTCCTCAAGATTTGGACTATGGTGTTGATGGTTATTCATCTTCTGTTATCTTCTACGGTTATGCTTCGGTACTGTGGGTGAATAATATGCTTAACCCGAAACAGAAAAAACAAGACGCCATCGAAAGTGAATCTCAGACAGAACCTGTAGGACCTCCGTTGGACCGCATGGCTATTTCTGAATTCGGACTCTATGAAAAGAATAATACAGACCCACACGGTTTACACACCTTACTTGCTGGTTTTCGTGTTCCATCAGCTGACGACATCGTCTATGTATACAAGAATGAGGTTATTCTTGTTGAATGGCGAGTTACTGTTAGAGCTCTTATGCCTTATGAGGGAGTGCAAGATACTGATGAAGCGCAACTCTGAAGGGAAGAGTCTTCATTCTAAGTATTAGAACCTGTCTTGAAGATAAAGACTGCTACTTCTATAATCATGAAGAAAATGACAGCACAATGAAATAATTAAAATCAACGCATTATCATGTTCGAATATATGATATGCTGACTACGAAAGTAAAATCAGCATTTTTGAGAAGAGATGCCGAATTGTATTCAGAAAAGAGTGATTTATATGGCAAATGAACAGCTAGAGCCTTTTGTATTAGATTTTCCGAATGGAAATCGAGTAGAGGATATTCTGAAGAAAGCTGAACAGCTTCCCGACAAAACACAACTCGATGCTCAACTAGCACAAAAAGCCAGCATGGCTGACGTGCAGCAGGAGAATCAGAATCTACAGAACCAGATAAATGAAATCGTTCGGGCACCAGAAAACGGCGGTGACGTTGGTGCAGAGGTATATCAAGCTAGAGTAGGGACTGATAATACCTCTTATGCAACATTGAAAGAGAGGCTTGATACTGAGAACAGTGAAATAAAGAGCAATATAATCTCAACTGACGAAGCGGTATCTGTTCTTGTTGACAACGCATCAAAGAAAGAAATGAAGAAGATATGGAAACCAGAAGATGTTAATCTCACTACGACTTCTTATCCTTTTCGAGATTATCGTGGCTACGCCTACGCTATCAACGTACCACAGTATATGTGCGGAGTGCGTCTTAATCTAATGATATACGGTAGCGGGGTTACAGGCAAAAATGATGTAACAATAACTGTATCTCTAAGAGATAGGAAGCATATAACTAAGGTTATCTTTACAAAATCTAGGGTATTTTCTGTCTACTTTGAAGGTAATATTGGACGTGTATCTGAGCAGATAGTCGAATTCGACACACTTATAGATACTCCGGATATTGCTTTTCTTGCGATAGAAGTTGATTCACCATATAAGCTGTATGTATCAACGAGTGAATCAAAGTTCATGAGAACTGATTTGATTAACGAAACGATAAAGACCTACTATATCAATAACGACAATGTGTATATCGATAGCAACCAGAATAATTTTTACTGTGATTTTGGCGTCGAATCAAATGTTCTGAACAGCGTCAGCACTGTGAAACTGAAACGAACTGTCGAATCTATAGAAAATTCTCTTGATGCTACGAACGTGAGAACAAGATTCTTTAACGCTAATTTCAACCTCACGAAACGTACATATGAACTAGATACATATCGTGGCTGGGGATACCTTATACATACACCAAGAACAATGAGCGGTGTGTGGCTTAACGCTATCATCACTCCAACAATCGAATTTAATACTGATTATACTGCTACAGTACAACTTAGAATAAGCCTAAGAGATAAGCAGACACATAATCTTATATATTACTCATATTTCGAAAATTTTCAAGTAGAATTTAAAGCAGCGGACGGTTTTGGGAAGATAGTAGATACCGATGTGCTTTTCGACACACCTATAACTGACCTTCCCGAGCAAGTCTATGTATGCTTTGATGTCCCTATCGGCTATACAATCAATGTCACGAAGGATAATCGTAGCAGCAAATTCACAGACTTAGCTGTTCTGGATGATGCATACAAAGTCATCTACATCAGCAAAGCTAACCACTATATAACGTCTGACGGTCTGTATAGATACGGCTTCGATTTTGGAGTTTATAACCTTAGATACACTATTAGTACTTCAAGCAAGAGAAGACTTTACAACCTACATGATGCTTTCTTAAGATGGATGGATGCAGAAAAATTTCCTATCGCATTTGCCGGTGACAGCACAACAGACGGTTATCGAACAACTAATTACAGTGCCAACAAACTCGGTACAGACCACACAAGCGGATATTTGTATACTGATGTTCTACAAGCCAAACTTCGTGAAGAAACAGGTAATGATATCTTACGTATATATAATGCAGGTTTCAGCGGAAAAACTGTGTCATGGATGCTTCAAAACTTTGATGCAGAATTTGGCAAACTTTCCGCCTATGCAGATGCCAAGATGGTGGGAATTTCGTTCGGAATAAATGACAGACCAAGAACAGATGCAGCTTACACAAGCTTTAAGGCTAATCTTACAGCTCTTTGTAATAAGTGCCTTGAGTATGGTATGCAGCCATTTCTTTTAACCTCTCAAGCAGGCGCGGAAAATAGCAGCACACTTAATCGTTATGAATCGATAATCATTTCCTATGCGAATAGAGCAAAATTTGAAGTTGCAGAAGAACTGGAACTTGAAATCATAGATGTTAGCAAGATTACTGGCAATTTCCTTAATTACAGCAATCATCCAATACACTCTATACTTTATGACTTCTGTCACTTCGGTGACTATGGTCATGCGTTCGAGGGTGGTATGTTTTTCCGTGAATTTATCCCAAGAACTATCACAGTTAATGGAAATGGAAAGATAGGCTTTGAGACGCAAGGCATCAAATCAGCCCTTGAATGGGGTGATACTGCTACAAAACAGGTTATCATGCTAGATACACCATATAACGGTTTCAAGACTAAGACAGATGTTTCTAATCGAGACAGCAGTAGCGATATAGTTGTAATGGATACCTGGATTTTTGTTGACGGAAAGTCACCCGTTACACTCGCTGGCTATTGCGAAACAAGCGATACTTTACACGCTATGGTCGATGGTACCGATATAACATTCACTTCGACTAAGCAAAACCTAGGTACACTCGATATAGGACTTCACCACGTGGTAATAATGTCCGGAAATTCTACAAATATAAACTTTTACGGACTTAAGACAAGCGTGATAATCTAACTATCGAAGTTGAACTTAAATACCACAACCTGAATCTCGAACCTATAATAGATACGAGTATAGAACACGTACTCGTATCTATTTTTATTACGAAAGGAGTCTTATCTATGGCAATCAAGAAATATAAATTCTCAGATGCTATTCAGCTGACAGACCACTTCAATTCGTCTGAATTCCGCTGCAAACCTGATAGTAGTCATAACTATCAACACGATTATGCGATTGATGAATCTCTGGTCACTAAGCTGGAGGCTCTATTCACCAAGATTCCAGAGCTGTTCGGAGTATCAGTGTCAAAAATCATCATTACTTCAGGATACCGCTGTGCTAAGCACGATATTGCAGTGGGAGGTAATGGTTCAGGTCCGCATACAGGCGGTTATGCTGCAGACATCTGCGTGTATGGCTCGGATAACAAGCCTATTAGCAGCAAGATGGTCTGCTGTGCAGCACAAGAACTTGGCTTTAATGGCATTGCGAATATCACTTCAGCATATGTCTACACTCATGTAGACACCAAGAACAGAAAATGGTACGGAAATGAAGTTTATGGAAATAATACAGTCACTTCTGATTTCTGGACATATTTTGGTCTAACTCGAAAAACCAATAAGTCGAATGCTGAGGTTGTAAAGCTGAATGGTATTGACGTGTCAGTATGGCAGGGTGATATCGATTTCGCAAAAGCGGCTAAGACTGTCGACTTCGTTGTTATTCGAGCTGGGTATGGTAAACTGTCATCTCAAATTGATAAGAAGTGGGAACGTAACTACGCTGGTTTCAAAGCACAGAACAAACCGGTTGGTGCTTATTGGTACTGCTACGCCACTTCAGCATCAGAAGCTAAGGAAGAAGCTAGAGCTTGCTTGAAAGCACTAAAAGGAAAGCGACTAGAGCTACCTATCTTCTACGATATTCTGGAAGATGACCATATTCCGATGCTCAAGAAAGTAGGAGATGTGTCAGCACTTATCAACGAGATTATTCCAGCATTCTGCTCCATCTTAGAGAAAGAAGGATATTACGTCGGATTATATTGCAATACATCTGGTTATAATCAGTATCTGAACGACAGCAATAAACAGCGCTATGCTCAGTGGGTAGCTGACTGGACGGGTGCTTGTAGATATACTGGTGAAAAAGTGATGTGGCAGTATAGCTCTAAGGGTTCTGTTGATGGTATCAATGGTAATGTGGATAAGGACTATGCGTACACAGACTTCGCAGTCATCAAAGAAAAAGGTTTCAATGGTTGGAATGCATCAGACTACAAGCCAGACTACAAGCCAGATTCCAGCAAGACACCTCAGAATCCATCAGTTCAGCCAACAAATCCTGAAACTCCAACGCCAGAAGAAGCTGAGAACATTTTCGAACAGATTCTTAAGCAAGTTCAAGAAATCAACAATAAACTCGATAAATAAAGCCACAAACCATGAATTTCAGCTATCTGATATTCATAGTTATTGAAGAAAGGAGGTCGAACTATGGCTAAATACACAGAGGGCGATTATATCGACCAGGACGGCGCCGTCAAGCTACTCGTTTACCTGCTCAATCACATCAAAGTCAAGCAAGACACTCTGGTATTTGATTCTACTCCTACAAGCGGAAGTCAGAATCCAGCTACATCGAATGGTATATTCGCTGCGTTGCTAGGCAAGCAAGATAATCTTACCTTTGATTTAGTACCGACAAAGAACAGCAGAAATCCTGTAGAATCTGATGGTATTTTCAATGCTATAGACAAAAAGCAGGATACTTTGACCTTTGATAAAGTACCGACGAAAGGAAGCACTAACCCAGTAGAATCTAAGGGTGTGTTTAACGCACTTGCCGGGAAACAAGATACTCTGACATTCGATGAAACTCCCACAGCGAACAGTCAAAACCCAGTCAAATCTGGAGGAATTCACACAGCACTGTCAGGTAAACAAGACACCTTGCAATTCGACAATCAACCGACTCAAGACAGCACAAATATAGTTAACTCCGGTAATATCTATACCTGGGTACTTGCTCAGCTTGCGGGTTATCAATACGTCGATATTTCAATTTCAGATACACCTCCATCGGAAGCTCCGCTTAATCCTAATAGTACAATCTATATCGTACTCGTACCTGATACTGCGACCTCAAATCAAAATCTGTATTCAGAATATATCTGGGTAACAGCGAATAATGATTGGGAACAGTTAGGTGCTGTGTCTGTTGATATGAATCAATACATCAGAAAGACAGACATTGATGGTACTTCTATCAAATTCAATGAATCCGGCAAGCTGAGCGCTTTTATCGACTTGTCTAGTTATATGTTGAAGACGGACATCGATGGTGTCACAATCAAAATGAATAATGCTGGAAAGCTGTATGCTGACATCGATTTGTCAAGTTTCCTACAAAAAACCGATATAGACGGCGTGACTATTCAACTGGACAGTTCTGGTAAACTGCGCGCTGTGATAGACTTGTCGAACTATGCTCTGTCATCTGATATCGGAGACGCTACTCTGACGATTAAGCAGGGAGCTACCACGCTCGGCACATTCACAGCTAACTCCAAGACAAATCAGACTATAGAAATTCCAACGAGTGGTGCAGCGGAAGCTTGGAATGACTCAGACCCGGTGGCGCATTCTAAGACAACAGAATCAGCTATGCCTATCACAATCAAGAACGGTACTCTGCACTACACCACTGACACTAAAAACCTATATCTTGACACGAACAATAACCGAATCAAGATAGGTGATTACATTATTCTAGATAACGATGATGATAGATTAGCACTTCAAAACCCACTCGAAGACAAACTGTATATGGTTCAATCAAATCACAGCTTGTGGTCTTACAAAAATGGTTGGTGGTCGTTGCTGAGTTTCGGTGATATCTTAACCAGAAACGTCTTGCTAAGCACCTTTCCACCAGCAGTCGGAGGTAATATCCAAATACCAGATGCTCAAGAAAACAACTGGGCGGCTCACGCTACAATGCTTCAAGTTCCCGAAAAAGTGTTCTTGACTTCTGAATTAAAATTTAGATTCATCCTTTCTCAAATTCCATCTAGCTTATCACCCACCCTTCAGATAATTCCTGCAATATATCGGTATACCGGTTTAGATGCGGCTGACGGAAATTATAAATGCGCATTAGTCTGCTCTGGTAAAGCTACCGAAATAGCAACTCTAGGGTGGTATACTGTTGACTATCAGAATCAGATAGACGCTTATCTTGATCCGCTCGAGGTGTACTTCATGGTATTCCTGCACAATAGTAATGGGACTGGTATGACAGGAGTCTGGGGCACTCAAATAAATGATAAACCTTATCCTGCATTTGTGCATCATAATCTTGGTGTGCTGACAGAAGCGCCTCAAACAATCACTATGCAATCAGAGAGTACTGCTAGAATCTATGGTAGCTTATTCGCTAATGGTACAGCAACCAACTGATATCAGTAGGGAGGTGATTATCTGTGGATTTTAATGCAGGATATGAAACGGGAAACACCGATGAAATGTATGGACAAGATAAGCTGTGCGCTTACGTCATGATATGGGTAAGACGAAAAATCAAATTCCCTTATTATTTTCGTACTGAGCATCAGCAAGGTTATCGTAATGACCTCTTCAAGATAGAATGCTACGACTTCGAAGAGGTTGATTATTACAAGCGACTTTGTAAAGAATTGTCTAGATACCTAGCACTTATCGAAATAATCTATCCAGAAGACATAAAAGACGGTATAGTCAATCGAATTGATGGAGGACCATCTCTCTTGGTAGATTTGAGTTCGAGTTATCGTGACAATATCGATGGCAAAGATTTCGATTTGAATAAGAAGATTCGAGCGAAATATATTGCAAAACCATTTAGCAGTCTTTAAGCACTCTAAATGACATAATACATTATACATACCAATTAGAGTGCTTAACAGCATCACGTGGTATTATCTATACCTTGATATAATTCTTTATAATAATCTATAAAGAATATCACAATCTTAAGCAAAGGAGTGCTTTTAATGACAGATGCTATTGTCGAAATAATCGTACCACTTATCTCAGTTCTACTCTCTGGCTCGTGCTTGGGTGTCATTCATAACATCATCAAAGATAGACATGCAGAAAAAGAAAAAGCAGCTGAGCGTGAACGCGCATATACTGCGAAACAAGACGTTATAGCTAAGATGTGCTCTAGGTCATTCCGATATAATCTAAAGAGTCAGATTGCATGTGTAATGCATAATTGGAAAGACCCGAATTACAGTCGAATTCAACTGCGATTGGACTGTGAAGAGTTACGAGAAGATATGCAGTTATATACAGATAGTGGTCAAAATCATGCAACTCAATCGATGTACATCAAATTATTCAAAGACATGCGAGAGGACGATGAAGTTTCTGGATGGAGCATCGATGTGCTGTGGATTGAATCTCTTAAAGATGTTCTTATGCAGTAGGGAGGTGATACTATGCTTATCTAAACCGTGAACGGAAGAATATGTCAAAAATATCTGGATTATCCAATACAAGGAGGAATTATCATGTGGACAGAACTTTTCAACGTACTTATCGAAATCGCTGTCGTTGCAATGTCAACAGCAGTTACGGTGCTCATCCGATACGGGATTGCATATCTAAGTGCGAATACGAAAGACCGTAAGATTCAACTTGCTCTCCAAGAACTTCAGACCGTTATGATTGACGGTGTTCAATACACAGAACAGACCTTCGTAGCTCCGATGAAAGAAAACGGCGAATGGGATTTTGATGCTCAGAAAGCTGCACTACAGAAAGCTGCTGAGTATGTAGTTCAGAATTTAACAAAATCCACTAAGAAACTGGTTGCATCTGATAAAGATGACTTGCAGACTTGGGTTGAACAGAAAGTCGAGTCTTATATTCGAAGTATGAAGTAATCGATATAAAGATTACGAAGTATCAACACTATCTTGATACTTCGTAATCGTATATGTAAGATATTATAATGTATATAACGTGGAAAGGAGTTGATAGTAGATGAGAAGAATTCCTCAGCAGACACTCAACAGTCGTAAATCCTCTGATTTCACTCAAGCTTGGATGGTCGATAAAGATGGTATCGCCATCGAAATTGAAGCGCACGTTCAAGCGGGGGAAGAAGCTATCAGCCAACTTGATGAATATGCTATATGTGTTCTTGACGAGTATATTCAGAAAACTGGCGATGAACGTCTGAATAACGCTCTCAAACAGATTATTGAGGAGCAAGTTATCGGCGATATCTATGCTTGTTATCAAGAAGACGATGAAGTTGAACCTGAACTGCAAGGAGATAACGAATACGAAATCGATTTATACAAATGGGTGGTTACAGGTAAGCTACTTGAATCAAAGCAAGCTGAAGACATATATATGAAATATCTTCAACAATTCGGTCGTTCAGTTGATTTGAACACCCTGCTCGAATACTATGAAAACAACGTCGAAGGCGACGATGGCATTAAGTATGCACATATGCTGTTCGATAGATATTTCATGAGAGTTAGGGCTGGTGGACTCAAGAATCATACTGTGGAGGGTAATCATGAAATCTATTTCCGAATTCCTGACACAAAACCAGAAGCTTGGTACAGAGCAATTTCAAATTTCATGTGGGACCACCCAGAATACGCCGGTTACAAACTCAATATCTATGCTGAATTAAACGCAGCAAACCCGAAATTTATCGAAGACTATGAATCCGGCAAAGAATATCTTGATTTGCATTCCAGTAGAAAAATGCGAACAAATCGCCAAATCTTGAAACTCAATTCATTTTACCGACGTGAGTACTTCAGGAAATATAAAAAATTTCCTAAGTGATTTTCAATGAAACCCTTAGCTTTCTTTAAGATGCTAAGGGTTTTGTACTGTTACAATATAATTTTATATGTACATGATTTCTAATTAGCATCAGTTAAATTGCGTGGTCTGTGATGAACTTCGTGACATACCCAGTCTTATGTTAGAATGATAATATAACAGAAAGGAGTTAGAGACCAATGAATATATCAGAACATCTGAAATTTGCAGCAAAGGTAAGCTCTATTTTCGTAATAGGAATTGGTACTGGTGTATCAGTAGCATTGGGTCAGACAGCTCTAGAAGAAGCTGTACAACCAGTTGCTGAAGTTAGTTTAGACGCGACAACGATGTCTTCGACAACCACACAGAAGAACCAGACATCCGCAACTGCAATGTCAGCTACTGTGACCTCATCAACCACTGTTACTATATCAACGACACAAGCAACAACTACCGGTATGCAATTGAAAACAGAAATCACCGAATCTATAACAGAACCTACAATCGAGTGTCAATCAGAGTCTATTGAAACCAGAACTGACTTAGATGTGGTTGAAGTTATAGAGGAGGCTGCTGCGAATTTAAGTGCTGGCAGTCTTATTCGCAGTAACATGCGAGGAACCTACTATTCTCCGGGAGGATGGAATGGATATTCTTCTATGGGAGGTTCTGGACGCTACCTACTGGATTGTAGCTACGGTGGTGATGGCTATGCGAAAGGGAGCATAGCAAGCGGGTACCTATATGACATACTCGGTTATTCAAGCAATGGAAGTCGCACAGCAGTCTGGCTTGAAATTTCAGGTTATGCTGAGATGTCTGGTATCTATTATCTTGATGATTGCAGTGGTGCTGATGTCATTGATTTCTATTATGACCAGAAATCTAACTGTCAATTCAGTTATGCAGGTGTCGTATCTGTTGACGCCTATTACATCAATTAAAGGAGGTGAAAAAGATGGATTCTTACGAAGTAGAGGAAATGAATGAAGAACAAATCGATAAAATCGAAGAAAGATATAAGATATGCGCTTATTGTGGCGAGAAATTCTTTCTTCCATATCTGGTTGACTTGACAAATTATGCGTATAAGCTGACAAACCCGACGGTGCATGGCAAGAAGGTTTTCAAGCAGTTCGGTGGACAGCTGTGGTTCTGTTCATGGACTTGTATGTCTAAATTTCGAAAGACTTACAAACCTAAGAACAATCCAGAATCTGCGAAAGGGTTGAGTTTTTCCGATAAGATACGAAATCATGAAGATTGAACATGATACACATACATCTCGATTTGTTTATTATACACAAATCGGAACTTTGAAATTAGTTTCGATTTGTGTATTATTTTTGGTTCTAACACTTTTTAGGCTCACATATTATATATTGTTCAGCGTGACTGTCGTCAGCACACTCAGCATCTTGATGCTCTATCGTTTGAACAATATCTATAATATCACGGACTCGACACTCGCACGCTATTTGATTGCTTCGCTTACAGAAGTCTTCAACTTCTTGTTGCACTCAGCAAACGTGCGAAGCTGTTTCTCAAAGTCTTCAAATCGAAATGATATTTTTTCAAATCGATATTCAAAACCTATTTGAATTTAAGAAATATAATGAAATGTGGTAGAACTTCGTAATTCAAAGAAATCTATGTTATAATAGATATACAATAAGACAAAGAATTATATACGACGTGCTAAGTTAAGACAGGATTGTCAAGACAGGTAAGCGTGGGTTCGATTCCCACTCACGTCTCCACCCGGGAAACCGGGAATGCGTTTTGTTATCTCCCTTATTTTGTTCTAATCTTATTTTATTTTCGCCTCTTAAGCGAGGCACTTTTTGTCGATATGGTGAAATTGGCATACACGCTTGACTAAGAATCAAGTATCGAAAGATGTGCGGGTTCAAGTCCCGCTATCGACACCATTAAATTGCTGATATGTCCGAGAGGTTTATGGAGCTGGTCTTGAAAACCAGTGATATCGCAAGGTACCGTAGGTTCGAATCCTACTATCAGCGCCAAGTGTGACGAAGGAAGAAACGCAACTTATTTTCTGATGCTGATATACCATTAGGAAATCTGGGGATTTGCTGACGGTCGTCACATTATCAGATAGGCTGTATTCTCAGTCCTCCGGTTTAGTCCGGCGTTGTCTTTAAGTTCGGATAACTTATTGGCATAAACCTCTACGATAAAGAGGCATTTGCGAGGTTGGCGGAATAGGAAGACGCACCGTGAAGAACGGCGAGAAGAGATAATCACGTGATAATGCTTCTCACATCTTGGTTCGAGTCCAGGACCTCGCTCCAATGTGCCGGTATGGTGGAATTGGCAGACACGATAGATTTAGGTTCTATTGCCATAGGGTGTGCAGGTTCGAGTCCTGTTACCGGCACCAATAGTTAGACGATGGGTATGCAAATTGGTCAAAAGCAATCGGTTTTGACATTGACCGATACGAGCAACTGCACTTTATATCTGTGCTAGAAGCTACGTAGGTTCGATTCCTACCTCATCGTACTAACTTTATTCTATGAATGGAGGCTTTTTTATGTTAGCAGCTATGAAAAATTACATCGGTACAAAGGTTATCGAAGCTGAACCGATGACCAGAGGCGAGTACGTCAAACTCAGCGGTAGGAATTCTATTCTTATCGACAAAGGTGAATCAGAATCTGATGCAGGATATCACGTTCGTTATGCTGACGGCTATGAATCTTGGAGTCCTTCTCAAGCATTCGAAGACGCTTATCAGAGTTTCGATAAGATGACTTTCGGTAACGCCATCGAATTGCTCAAGAAAGGATACGCAGTAGCTCGTGAGGGCTGGAATGGTAAAGGTCAATACATTAAGCTGGCATCTCGCATTAGCTTTATGGACCCTACAGGTACGATTTGCAATGCAGACCACGACACTATGGGTAATCAAGCCATCGCATTCTTCGGTACTTCTGGCATTCAGGTAGGCTGGCTCGCATCTCAAGCTGATATCCTTTCCAACGATTGGACGGTTGTTATCGAAGAACAGTAAGAACTTCGTAATCTTATACTCATCTGTGTTATAATTATGGTACAATAAGATATAGCACAGATGGGAGGTTCTTATTATGGATTCAGAAGGGTTCGAGAGAATCCTGCGTAAGAAATATGCTAAAGGCATACATAAGTTCACTGGTAATAAGACACGTACCGTTTATGAGCTCCGTAATCCTTCAAATAAGGTGAAAGGTTGGTCATTATATGTGAATGGTAAGTGTCTTGTCAACCGTGCTTCATTCTCTGCAGTTTCATATGCAATTTATGACAGAGAGGTTATTCAAACTGCTAAGCGATGGCTCGCTTTGGACAATGCATAGGAGGTATATCTGAATATGGATAACGCACAGAGGTCGATTGTCAAATGTTCAACCCAGGGTGCTCTTCATCTACTTCTTAACTTTGCAGAAGAAAGAGGTTGGGATGGAAGTAAGGGATTTTATCCTTGGTACATCTACCATGAAGATACCGCAGTGCTTATGGTAGGTACGAACCCCAATGGATACGCTCCGAGTTCATATTACGAAAATCATCGTAGTGATTTCGCAGACGCACTCTGGTTCTCGAATCCGACAGCATTTTGCCAGAAAGTTCTTGCAGATGATCTCGCTGAACAGCGTAAGCCAATCAATAAAACACATAAGGAGGTTACGAAGATGGATGTAAGTACATATCTGGAAGAAATCGTAAAGGCTGCAAAAGGAGCAACGATACAGCCTCAAACTCCGGAATCAGCCACTCAGGATGAAAATCCTGCAGCTAAGTTCGAGGGTTGCATTGAAATCTATCGCTATGCTGTGATAGATAACGGCAAAAGTCGGGTCGAAGTCAGCGAAGAAGATTTCTCTGCAAATCCGACAATGCAAAAGTCTAAGAATGTTCAGCATTATGTTCGCACATCAATCAGTATCTGTGATGCTGTTCAAGCAAGTGCTACCTGTAAGGCTGAGGATTACGACAAACGTCAAGGCATTCTTGAAGCAATCGGTAACCTTTTCTGCCAGACCTTCTGTGATGTGACTTTTCAGACTTTCTATCGTAGAATGGAGAAGAGTGAAGCTGAATACGAAAAGCGCAGTCGCACGTGTCCGCTTTGCGGTTCTACCTACTATACACATGCTGGCGCAGTAAGATGCATTGAACAGCATGCGAAGAACAAGGTTGAAAGAGCTAAACGTCATAAGCTCCGCAAGATTGCTCGCAATGAGCTCAGACAGGAAGAATATCGAGCAAAGGTCGAAGCTATGAAAAAGCAGCTCATCCGAGAGGGAGAGAAGCTTACAGCAGAATCTGACGATGATTAAGTTAGTCGGAGTGCCAGAAATGACACTCCGATGTATTCTGGGGTATAGCCAAGTGGTAAGGCAGCAGACTTTGACTCTGTCATTCCGTGGGTTCGAATCCCGCTACCCCATCCACACTTTGAGGACTGAAAATAGTCCTCTCCGGTTTCTAGCGACCTCAATCCTCTACCCATAAAGAAGACTCTTGTAGCGTGCCGACTAATGCTAGATAAGTTCGCACAATACATCATGAATGGAGATATTCGATGAACGATTATGAAAAGAAACTCGCTGATTTTTGCGGAGTTGAAAACATCGGTGACGTATCTGACGGATATCACACTTTCAACCAGCTGTATCATCAGAGAGCTATCTTATTTGCGTGCATTGTCATGCAGAATAAGGACAAAGCTTGGAAAACTCGTAATCATGAAGACGGTACACCTTGTTTTGGAGGTGGTTGGTTCCTTGTTACCGTTGACACTCCAGAGGGTAGCTACGGATATCATTATGAAGATAGATATTGGAATATCTTCGATTGTGCGGAGCTCGAAAGCGCAAAACCATGGGATGGCTACACAGAGGAGCAAGTTACCAGATTACTATCGCTGCGTCAGACAGTCGACCACCCAACTCATTATAATAAACCAGGGCGTAAAGAATGCATCGAAGAGATGCTTGATGAATTTGGTCCTGCAGCTGTCTATTGGTTCTGCAAGCTTAATGCTTATAAGTATGAATATCGAACAGGAGACAAAGGTCCTGCTGATGTGGATTTGAACAAGGCAGCTTGGTATTCAAAGTATGCGCATAATTTAACTAAGCAGTTCGATATTCTTGAACTGAATACAGGAGGAACTCAAGAATGAAAGTGACATTGGTAGCACATACCGATTTGGTTGAGACTCTTGTGGCAACTGCGGCTAAGATGTGCTATTCGAGTAAGACAGGCGAAGACCTTGTTAATGAAACCGCAGCACTCAGCCCAGAAGAGGTCAGCAAATATATCGAAATGCTGCGGAGTATGGGGCACGAAAGTCCTTTAGAGCATCTGACATTCACATTCGCAATCGAAGGAATCTCTCGTGCTTGTTCTCATCAGCTTGTCAGACATCGTCTTGCATCTTACAGCCAGAAGAGTCAGAGATATGTCAATGAAACGGCATTCAAATTCGTAACTCCACATTCTATTGCGAGAAGCACAGCCGCTACTGCGAAATTCTGTGAACTGATGCAGCTTATCGCAGATGCTTATGTCGAGCTTCGTGATGAATTAACCTTGGATATCCTACAAGCCGAATATACGGATACTGCTCGTGCGGATTTACTTGATAAAGCAAACCCGGAAGATATTAAAGCTGCTCGCAAGCTTGCGCAGGAAGATTCTAGATATGTTCTTCCGAATGCTTGCGAAACGCAGCTTATCATGACAATGAATGCGCGTGAGCTGCTGCATTTCTTCAAGACTCGATGCTGTAACCGAGCTCAATGGGAAATCAGAGCAGTAGCTGATGAAATGCTCAAGCAGTGTATGATTGTAGCTCCTGATGTATTCGCTAATGCAGGAGCTCCATGCGTGTGCGGCAAATGTCCGGAGGGTAAGATGTCTTGCGGACATCCGAAATCAATATGAAGAAGGATAGGTGTCCTGCGTTCTGCGCAGATGCTTGCACAAATGGATATTGTCCTGCTTCATTATACGAGGAGCACCCAGAAATATATGAACGTCGTATAGATTGCGATGATTGTTATCACAACACTGGTGATTGCAGTGATTGCATCTTTGAAAATTCAGAGATATGCATCAAGAACGAGAAGACATCTTCGTAATCTATGGGATTCTACTGTATAATAAGAGTATAGTTGTAAAGGAGGTCATTAAATGCGTAAAGTAAGATTAAACTCAGCAAAGAATATCGGAACAGTATATCACTTCACGACTACAATCAAACGCCTTGAATCAATTCTCGATTCTGGCAGGATTAACCCAGGCGATTCTACACTGGATAAACCTTTCGTGTGCTTCGGGCGCTCTGCACCTGAGCTTTATCTGAGGAGTCACACTCTAGGTTGGAAGTATGGTATACTTCTTGACGGTAATGTATTATCAGAATCTTATTCCTTTCGTTCCTACGGGTCGTATGCTCATGGATTCCAGGATATTCTTCTCACCTTGAGGAAATATTCTGATGGTTCTAAGTCTTGGTTCACACTTCAAGGTGGCGATGAAGCACCTTATCTTGTAGGTATGCAGACAGTAAAAGCAATCAAGAGCTGGGCTGATCATCTAGAGGAGTCTCCAGAAGATTTCTATAAAGAAGAAATTGCTGATAGAGAAGAAGCTGAGGTTTGGGTATTCGATGCTGAAGATGAAGACGAGTACCCGTCAATTTCTGTTCAAGGCAAAGATGTGCCGATGACTATGGGACTTGAAATTACAGGTATGTTCACCTGGGATGAGTTGCCCAAGAGCATTCAACCTATTCTTATCAAATCCGGATATGAAGCAGAAGAACGTATCTGGCTGATGAACCGTCATAAGAAGAGTCCTTATGCTCAGAAAGATGACATTCAAGTTGCTGATGTTCCATTCGTAGATGTAAGCAGAGCAATTCGAGGCTTATGTCTGCCGAAATCAGAAAAAGATTCTGCTAACATACGAGCACTGCTGGATAAGTACAGTGATGATATAGAATCTGGCAAGCTGAAGCTTACCTGGTATCAAGGTTGAGGAGGAATGCTATATGACTTGTCCAATCACAGCAACTACAGGTGGTGCTGATAGCACGAAGTATGTCGTGCGAGTTGGTAACTGCTTTATCAAGAGAATCGATGATAGCGGCGATATTATCATGACTCTCGCATGGGAATTGGCTAAGCAGTGCGATGACTTGACACACGCACAGTCTTGTGCAGATACTTACGGTGGCACTGTATATAAAGTCACTCGCTCTCTTGAGCCTGTCGAGAAAGATAGTACCACTTGATAATTACATCTATTATAGATGTAATCAAATAAAGAATGATTGTACCTTGGCTGATGTTGAGGAAGCAATAGGGAAGCCTGTTCAGCAGGTATCACTGGGCTCTGAGGGTCGAGCCCGGACAACGACTGCATTGAGGTAATGACTTAATCAGTCGACCAGTGGTGATGGCAATAGCTGTCGCTATATACTCCCCTATCCGTTCGCATCTGGCAAGCGGATGTGCTAGTTGCGAACGGTTTATATGAATTTAAGGGCGGTTGCCATAACCGCTATCATCAATTCTAGATTAGGGTGTACCTCCTGATTTAATCTTTTTCAATACCGGCTAATTCTAGATAATGTCGGTTTTATCCGGATGTAATTCAGTTTGGTTAGAATGCTTGTTTTGGGAACAAGATGCCGCAGGTTCGAGTCCTGTCATCCGGACCATATTAGTAAGACACGCATCCAAGTTAGTGTCATATCAAGAATCTTCGTTATCGTGAACAGATTTGTAGTATAATATAAGTACATTAAAACAATAACTGGAGGTAATCAAGAATGATTAAAGATTTTAAGAGCTGGGTAGAAATCACTCGCGGTATTTTTCGCTATGTGATTGCAGCAGGGGCTTCTTATGAAATCCATCTGGAGCACCATTATGCAGATACCGATGTTCTGACTGCGAAGGCATCATTGTATATTGCAGGAGACTGGTGTCCTGCAGTGAAAGAAGGAGAAGTAAGACACGATTATTTCAGCAGAGAATGTCTGCTTGAACATCAGACGGTTCAGGAATGCTTAGAAGCAGCTGCTCTTGATGATGCCACGAATAATTGTGATTCTTCTGTATGAATCGACGAAAACTACCCAAGCTAATGGCTATCAACAAAGGGCGTGTTCAGGTTTAAATCCTGTTATCCACACCAGTTACGGTATGCTGAGTAATCAGCATACCTTTCTATTTATCAGAATGGAGATCAATAAATGGAACAGAAAGAACGATTTATCGAATTACTCAAGAGTACTGCGCGTCCTGGTATCGAGGACTTACTTGCATGGCTGGAAACTACAGACTGGTTCACCGCACCTGCAAGTACTCGATTTCACTGTGCGTATCCGGGTGGGCTCGTCGACCACAGCTTAGCTGTCTATGATGAACTCGTTCGTTTGAATAATACTTATGCGCCAATCATGGGGCTATTCCGGAGCAATCCATCATTATCATGGCACTTCTGCATGATTTGTGCAAAGTCAACTGCTATAAAGAAGAGATTCGAAATCGCAAGAATGCTTTCGGGTGTTGGGAGCAATATACTGCTTATACCAAATCTGAGAAGCTGGCTTATGGTGGTCATGGTAGCAAATCTGTCTTTCTCGCAAGTCGTTTCATCAGATTGTTCGACAATGAAGCCATTGCTATCAACTGCCATATGGCAACCTGGGAGAATGGTAAGCAGAGCGAAATCGGTGATGCTTTCAGACAGACTCCGCAAGCTTGGCTATTGCACGTAGCAGATGAAGCGGCTACGTTCGTTCACAAGACGTAACAGAAAGGCGGATTTATCATGGATTTATATGTCAGCGTTCTAGTACCTCGAACAATTGTGAATCTTTGCTGCAGGTATACAGGTAAAGCAAATCCGAATGAACATAAGTACCGATTGTGCGACACAGACCCGGACCGTTTCGATGACATTCTGAAAACAGTCAAAAGTGCCAACCCAGGTCAATTCTTCATCGAAGACAGACCGCAAAATAGGATGTGCATAGAAGCAGTTCAGGAATGGAACGATGAACATCCAGACCAGAAGATAGATTTGATTGAGGATGCTGTCAAAGCTGTTTCCATCGACAACTATAAATGGACAAAAATCGGAACACAAGGTGACCATGTTGGTAACGAAATGCATGAGTTCGGTAACATTCGAATTCCTGGTTTTTCAAAGAATAGAAAATGGGCTCTGTATGTTAAATTCGTAACTCCAGAACAAGGTAAAGATATCGACGTCATTTCTGCACATCGAAGTATGGATTCAGATGTGGATTGAACTTCGTATATCTACGAAAATCTGTGTTAGAATATGAATACAATGTAAAGGAGGCATTCTAGATGGAACGTGATTTCGATAAGTTATGTGCATATTCTTATGGTTGGCTTCTGTATACCACTGAAACCGGGTATGCAGAATATGCCAGCATTCTTGTGAGTGCTACCCCGGGTGCACGCATTCGGGTTGTCGACGGTGTTCAGTATATATCATTCAATGCGTTGACGATTGCTTCTGGCAGCTACAATTGTGAAACTCTAGATGAATATCAAGATTATATGCTGGAGCTTATTCGAAATACTCCTGACTGGACGCACAACCACAAAGACGCTCTGTATGCAGAAGGATATGCCAATGCTTGGGTAGATGCTATCCAATACCTTGCTGAATTGTATCCTGAAAACACTCCGCAGTTCAAACTGCTATTGAAATACGCTAATATCGTACGCAATTCTGGGTTACCGGTAATCTGATGGAGGTCAGAAATGGATAAGAAATTTATCAACATATTCAATAAGCACACAAATAAGACAGCAAATCAGCTTTCAGATAGTGATTGCTTTGAGGTAGTTAGAGCAATCACAAAGAACCGGTCTCTATCTCCAGCTGAGAAATGGAATAGTATTTTCAACTTTACTCAGAACTCTATAACTGTTGGTAACATCTACAGTTTGCTGAAAGAGGTCGATTAAACTTCGTAGCAATGTGGATGATAATGTTATAATATAGACATAAAATATAAGAACTGGTACTTGATAATACATTAGTTCTTGAACAAACGGAGGTATTTTATGGCTATCATTCAACAGGATGGTTTTGATTTTATCTACAAAGCCACAGAGAACTATCAAAGAAATGTGCAGCATTGGAGCATCGAACGTGTCGCAGCTTATATGTCTGTAATCCATGTAGTCCAGGTGAAGTACACCAGATACTATTCAAGAATTACATACTGCCCGAAATTGGGTATGACTTATTACGATTTGCAGAACACAGATGAAGCTACTAACCGTGACCTGGACAAGCTCACGAGATATCTTTCTTCATATCTGTTACGTGAACTGGAAGATGGCAGCGATGTTATTTCCGCACCTCTTCCTGAAGTGCTTGATAAGCTGGAGGCTCATCTCAAAGACTATGTCAAGCAGTCGGAAGAACCTTTCGAAGTGCTGGGTAAAAAGTGTTACCCGCCCAAGTTCTACAGTAGACCGACAAGAGAGGCCTACGAAGCAGAACGCATTAAGGCAGAAACAGAAGCTAATGAACGTAAAGCTGCACTTGCTCAAGCACTCAGTACTGATAAATGCATTGGCAAGCGCGTTAAAATCAGCTATGGAGCTGATGTCTATGTTGGACGCATTGTGCGTATCACAGACAAGTCTATATATGTTGACGTTTATGACGGTCCGCCTGCAAGTTACGCAGTTGTTCAGCTTAATGCTAGACTTCCGAAAACGTCCACCCGAATTGTGTCGGGTGTATTCTAATACGACATCTTCTACACACTCCTTTCGGCATATGGCCTCGATAAAGCAGTCAGAAATGGCTGCTTTATTGCTGTGCGAACGGTGGAAATCCTTATTGATTGCTACAAAGCACTCTTTTGGTTTTATACATTATACATACCACATAGAGTGCTTGTATGCTGCGTATACTCGCAGAACTTCGGAACTACCTGTAGGTTGTGTTATAATATAGATATAAACAACAAGTACAAGATGTTCTTAAATCAAGGAGGTTTTCATATGAATTTCAAAATTTTCAAACAGATGGTGGCAGACAAAATCAGAGGTATATGCATCGAGCATGACTTATACACCGTCGGTGATAATGATGCTTATTCCGCAATGTTCAACAAGGCAACTCAGAAAACAGCTTCTTCGGACGCGTTCGATGAGCTGGTGTTTGAAATCGCAAAGGACATTCTTCAGCATAGTGAAACCGATATGCCTATCGACTCTGTGATGTTCTACCTGTACAACGAAGCGACAGTCACCACTGTTGAATAAGTCAAGATAAGCTAAAGGAGATAACGACTATGCATAAAAGAAGACTCAACATTCCGCACGTTCTGAAAGCGTTGTTCACGCTGACAATCACTCTGATTTATATCTACATATTCGCCAGTTGGGTTGATATCATAGCCCACAATGAGTCAGCAGAACCTGTATATCAGATGTGGAATATCTTTGCAATGTACTTCTAACATCGATACAGAGGAATCTGAAAATCTGCTAAGCAATGGGCTCATCTAATTCAGGTGAGCTCTTTTTGTTAAGTATCCGATGACAGAACTTCGTACTTATACGCAAGATATCGTATAATATAGATATAAGATACATAAAGGAGGAACTCCTATGGAGAAATGGTACAGTAAATTCCGCAGAGGTGACGTCTGGTTCTTGCATTTCAATTCAGAAGACGGTGACGGCAAGAATACTTCGTCAGTAGAGAAGAAGAGTCGACCTTATGTGATAGTATCGTGCGAAGAGAACAACATGAACGCTCCGATACTCAATGTCATTCCGATAACTACTCGCAATAACGACCGTCTGCCAATGCACGTCTTTTTCGTATACCAAGATGGGACTCCAAATGGAAGAAATCAGCTGGTACTCTGTGAACAGATTACGACAGTTTCTGAACTCGTATTCAACCACCCCCAGTCACGTTTCATGTATTCGTTCGATTTGGCTTTCATGAATAAGATTGACGAGGCTCTGACTCGACAGCTTGGTCTAAAACCTAGAGTAGCTGATATGAAGATTATCGAGCGTCTTATCGATGAATTAGCTTCTAAGAAGGAAGCTGAAATTGCACGACAGAAAGAGGCTGAGATTAAACAGCGTGTCGAGAACATCGTCGAAATGTTATCACAGCGTTTCGGTTTAGATTTGTCGTCGGATGTTCTTCAGAATAATATGGAATATCGTCCTGAAGAACTTCAGCTGGCAGACAAGGAAGTCATCCAGAAAATGCGTGATACTGCCGCACAGCGGAAGAGTAGAAGTGAAATTGACTCGGTAATGAGCGCGAAAGTCAAAAGCACTGCGACATTCCTGGATACTGCTGCTGAAAAGGTAGACGCCGTTCAGCAACCGAAACATCGAAAAGGTACCGTCTGGACTGTTGCTCAGAAACAGGAATTTGTTGCTGATTACGCTTCTTCATCGATATCAGCTGTGTCTGCGAAATGGGGTTTGACTAAGAAATCAATTCAGCAGATGGCTTGGAAATTCAAGAAGGAGTTGGAAGAGTGTGACACCAAATGAACTTTTCAACGCCAATCAGAAATTAGTCTATTACTGCTATCATAAGTACATAGAAAAGCAGTGCCCTCCTGGTATATATGATGATATCATCCAGGAGGGTTTCCTGGGTTTATGGCAAGCGAGTGTGCGTTTCGACGAAACGCTTGGGTTTCAATTTTCGACTTTCGCTGTTTCAAATATAGTCGGTCGTATGAAGAGATTTCTAAGGGAGCAGAATTCAACTATTAGAATCTTAAGAAGTGACTGGGAGACAGGTGACACTAACAAGTATGTGACATGTTCGTTGGATGCGTGTCTTTCTGAGGATAACGAAAATAATCTAGAATCGATTATACCAGCTCGACCTGACGACTATGAAGGACTTACTGAAGATTTGATAGATAGCTTTATCGAGCATGAACGTCGTCGACGTTATCAGTGCCCGAACGCAAAATCAGATATAATCGAACGTGACTTAGCTATTCTTGAAGAATACCTTTATGGTGTGACTTTCTTTGAGCCACCAGGTCAAGAAGTCATGGCTAAGAAATATGGAACAAGTCAATCGTCAGTATCAAAGATTATCAGAAAAGGTCGGCAACGGTTCAAGGAATTCATTCAATCTATCGATAAAGATAGAACTTCGTAAATCTTAGCTATCTATCATATAATATAGATATAATAAAGTGTGACAGGAGGTGATGAAGCATGCGTAGAAACCCGATGCGTTTCGATGACGTGCCTATCGGTCGTCCATTTCAAGCTGGACCTGACATATTCATGAAAATAGGTCCAGCACTGGACCCGCATGTCCAAAGAATTCCGGAATAGCCAACGAACTGTCGTTGTCTTACTGGTGAACGCAAAGGACATCACTGCACATTCGGACCTGAGGTTCAGGTTAGGCAGATAACAGTGGACTTCAAATTCAGATAAGGAGGAGTTATCAATGGCTACTATGTCGAGAAAGCTCTACGAAGAGTTAGAGGAGAACGGATTCAAAGTCCGTGATGATTATTCTGGAAGAGGAATGTTCGGTGACCGATGCTTCGGTTACGAACCTGATGACGGGAATCTTTTCCTCTGGTTTCTTCAGCAGCTCTATGATGAAGGTGAGGACTGGGAATTCTACGATGAGGTGAGAACGCTGCTTGATTACGATGCATTCGAAACAGAGAGCACTGATTCAATGGGTCTCGGTATTATCGTTTACTTCCCAGGCTTGAAAGTCGAAGAGGAGGAGCTATGTCAGACATCGAAAGAATGATAGAAACACTCGGATTGAGAAGACGTGAATTACCGCTTTCGGTTAACGCAGGCGATATGCTGATGAGAGGACAGCTGACTGCTGAGCAATATGAGCAAGTCAGTGCCGGAGAGGAGATAAGAATGGCTGAAGAAATGAAAGAGAGGCGTAAGGGCTCTATTCTGTTGACACCTGACAGAGAAATTCCTGAGGATTTCCATATTCCGAAGGCATTGGAAACAGAGCTGAGACGCGAATACAGCACGCTCGAAGGCGTGAATCTGACTAAAGTCACTGAGCGTTGTGCTAAGACTATTGATAAGATTCTGGACTTGACAGTTCCAAATCAGATTGACCACGTGATAATCATCACCAAGAGAAAGAAGAAGCTCGAAGTATCGATGGACGGTCCTCGATATAAAATCCACATAAAGCTGATGGATGTGAAGAAACAGACTGCACAGCTAATCGCAACTGATGTGCTTATTCCGTACGCATATTGCACGACTACCGATGATGAGTTATTCTGGAAGCATTTCGAAGAGATTATCTTCAATCAGTTCCAGACGGTTGTTCTCCAGATTATCAGAGCCATAAAGACGAACACTCTGAGTAAGATAGGTCTATAAGTATGAAAAGACAATTCGTAATCAAGGTCTCTTATCGACTTCGAAATGACAAGACAGCTCCGATTCAAGAAATGCAGCTTGTAGCTCATTCGATTCAGGATGCCAAATCAGCATTTATGCTGTGGCAGCGACAGCAGCAGGCTTGGAATAATTCCAAGCCTCCGATATATGTCTTCATATCCGGAACAAAACTCAAAGAAGTCATAGCCACCGAGGAACAGAAATCATGGATGAGATTGAATCCCAAGCGTCTGAAAAGTCAGATTTATGTCTGTCCGTTCTGCAAAGAAACGTGCTATTGCCAATCAGACGGCTGTAACTATACCTTTTGTCCGAGATGTGGACAAAAAATCTTATGACGATGAAAGGAGGGTGAAGAATGCAGAAGAAAGAATTCATGACTTTCAAGCAGTTTCGAACTTGGTGCAATCATAGAGCTGCTGACGGCTGTTGGGGTCTGGCAGTAGCTATGCTTTGCACAGAAGTGATGCTGGAGATGAATAGAACTCCGTTCTGGAAACGCAAGAAACGCTGGGAAACCGTGTTCAATCAGGATAACGCACTTTATGATGAAATCGTAAAACCTACGAATGAGAAAATCGAAGAGCTCTGCAGTCAGGAGGGTTTATGAATCTTGTAGAACAAACTTCAGTTCCAATTCTGAACGTCGATTATGCATTGAGTCGTGTAGAGCACGCATATGCGGAGCTTGACGCGATATACAATACCGGAGGGATAATTCAACCCTGTGATATGCAGAACTTAACCAGTTCATTGAATGAATTGAAAGTTCAGTTGGAAGTGTACCGGACATTCATTAACCGATTGGAAAAAGATGTAAAGGAGACGATAAAATGAGTCAGTGGACACACGTCGCAGGTGTCGTTAGAATCGATGACCTGCCGTTCTTAAAGCCGGTAGATTATAAAGACTACTTCGGTAAACAGTGCCTCTGGGATGATGACTGCTGGGACGATGCTAGAAATCATCCAGAAGAATATTTGCCTATGGGCAGTGAAGGCACACTTCGCAGTCAGTTATGGGCAAATCCAGATAAGCACGCAATGGCTGCGTATACGTTGATGATTTTCGGTGACCTGCGTGATTATGATACACCTCAGGAAATCATTGATTGGTTCAAGAAGAAAGTCGCAAAAATCCCGATGGTAAGGCAGGCAGTCATCACTGTCGAACTGGAGGGCGCCACACCGCTGACTTGGAATTATGCTGATGGAGATAAGAATGAGTAACGGTTTGAGAGACAGAGGAAATGCTTGTATCAATGGCGACCTTGTCGTGCATCTTGTGCCAATCTCAGCTGGTAAAAAAGCTGTAGGCAAATTTCTCATCTATCGAATTGCCGATGATGAGAACTGGTTCTGGGCATTTACGCCGTTCAAGCTTAAAGCAATGGAGGTGGCATACCGAATTAAAGGTCATGCTGTAGAAATTAAATCTATCGAATTCTAAGATAGATTGTGAAAAGGAGCAAATGAACCATGGAAAAGAATGGATATCAATCACCAATCGAATTATTCACCACGCCTATTGAAATGATTTCTAATGACTGTGAAGCACAATCAGAGAAATTCGTATGCGAGGCTATTCAGAAAATCGGAATCAATATCGATAAAGATGAGCTTATTAAAGCACTCCGTTACGACAGACAGCAATACGAAGCTGGTTATGCTGCAGGAAAGGCTTCTGTTCTTCAGCACGGACATTGGGAATCATCAGGATTTCCAGAGTACCCATATCGCTGTTCTCATTGCGGCAATCTGACCAAAGAAAACGTAGAGCGTAGCTACTGCGGAAGCTGTGGGGCGGCAATGGACGAATAATCATGAAAACTTCGGATAAAGTGTGTCTATATGTTAGAATATAGATGTAGGTACAATACATAAGACACACGCAGAACACCGCAGTCTAATGGATTCTTTTCGTGTGTAAAGTGTTATATTTACATACCGAGTCCTTAGACTGCGTTTATTGCTATGTTATCAGAAAGGAAGATTCTATGAAAACAACACTCGCGGCTGATGATTTAAGACGTCGAGCATCAATCTATCAAAAGGCTGCTGAATATATCGCAGAGAATTTTGATGACGATGATGATGTCGACATTGACGAAGTTGTGCGTGACTTCGAAGAGCGGGATGCTCAGATGTTCGCAGACTTGGAAGAGCGTTCGATGGAGAATGCTTGGCAGCAGGATATCATCGATATGTACAGAGCAGAGAGGTAAGTGCGATGGAAGGACGTTATCTATTCACATATATGTTCCTGCTGAACAGCACGTCAGGTGTCGGCAGTATCAATATGACAATGAAGCAAGACCAACCGATTACACCGGAGGTTATCCAGAACGCTGTAGAATACGTTCGAAAGAACTCGAGTTGGGACACTTCAGTTAAGATAGTGCCACTGAGCTGGTGTAGATATGAATCAGAATGCACGCGTTCGCAGTGCTACACCTGTCCGCATTTCAAGACAACAGAGGATAAGCAGACAAGAACGACACGATGCGTTTGCGAATTATACCAGAAATATCTGAATGTCGTCGACATCATGACGGTCAAACCTGAGTTGATGCGGAGTTGTTCAGACATTTCAGAAATGAATGCAACTCCAGAAGTTAATGAGTATGACCTGTCGAATCTGCCAACATACATCGATAACAGAGATTTCGAACACGCTATTGACACAATCTTGCATCCGGACAATGTGCGTAAGTTCAGCAGCTCTGAGGTACTCACGCAGATAGATAACATCTATGGTAAGTGCAGTGCTATCAGTGCTGTCAATGCTAGCAGATTCTTTGCTGCTATCCTCTATGGAGTTGATAAAGAATGTGATTCATGCGCTACTAGATGGACTTCTACTTTGCAGAAGGTCAAAGCAGTTGTGGCTGATGAAGACAATGACGAATACGATATCGATATGGCAGATTTTCTGATGATTCAACAGAAACTCAGACTTAGCAAAATCAGCTATAAAGCATTTTGCGTTGCTGCTAGCATGGCACTCTTGTACTTCGATAATGATGACTTGAAAGCCAATCTTAATCTGAAAGATGATTTCTGGGATGTGCTGCCTAAGACTACTGTCCAGCTAGGAGGAGATTTATGATGACTGATACTCTGATTTCAAAGAGATATTTCGCTAAAGAGGTCATCTACGATGCTGCTGGTTATAATTTGCCGAGAATACCGAAAGGGGCTGAGGTCAAGTTCATTAGCCAGTTCACCAATCTCTATGGTCGATTTGTCAAAATCAAATATCAAAGTCACACCTACTACACCAAACCAGAATTGCTGATTAAAAGAGTCACAGAAAAACATCGAATCGATTCCGCAGTATCAGGATACAGCGCTCAGAATAAATACTATGGTCTAGTAAAGCTGGTTGCAAAGATTGTCACCGATGATTCTGATAAAGAATTCTGGATTGCTAAAGATGAGGATGGACATTGTCATATAATCGATATCGCTGAGTGCAAGGCGTTGTATCGTGTTGACAAAGAACGCGAAGAAAAGGTAACCTACGATGGATAAGGAGTGTGATAATCATGGCAGTTAAGATGAGAGTAGCAGGCGAGACTATCTCGTCTGACGATACGTACTCAGGCAGTAAGGTAATCAAGCTGCTAGAAGCCTCATTCAACAATGGTAAGGCGGCTGGATGGTTGGAAGCTAGCACTAAAAGTGAATCAGAACTTCAGAAGAAATACCAAGAAGGATTCAATGATGGAAAGAAAGCCGCTGAACAGGAATATCATGATATCCTCGCTGCTTTGAATACAATTCGAGATTATCTCCAGCGTGACGATAAATAAAAGCGAAAGAAACATCTATAAAGAAGTCGAAATGCAGCATCTCCCTCGCAACTCGTTCGGTTCAGTCACTGTCGACAAGTTCAAAGAAGAGGGAGTAAGCTATTCTTTGAGAACAACACTCTCGCACCTGATTGCCTTCAAAGAACAGTGCAAAGTCATAGAAGAGGAGGAAAATCATGAATGAACATTGCATAACCTGCAGATTCTGCGAACATTCAGAAGGTCATATCTGCACACTCGGAAGCCTTCCAATAGACGACCCGTATTCTGATAGCTGTAGCAGCTATCAGTCACAGCAGGCTGATTATCGACTATGTCCGGACTGCCAGCAGTCAGTCAATTATGATGACATGATTTGGCTGAACGGCAAATGCACCTGTCCAAGCTGCTATATCAAGAGACGCGCACAGCTGGATGCTCAGGAGGGTGATGTCTGATGACTGACGCTAAACGACATAAGACTGACTCTGCCGATGCCTGCTACTTCTGTCTGAACTTCAGATTAGTTCCTGTAGACGGCGCCGGTAGGTTCAAGTGTGCGAACAAAAATACACCGGATGAACTAAAGACCTGCTTCAATTTCGAACAAAGGGAGCTTCCAGCAGCTCAGTCATTTGAAATCATAAGCGAAAAGAACTATGATGAGGAAAGCTTTCGCAAGCTGTGAGGAGTTCGATATTCAAGGGTGATTTGAACAGTGGGTGCATTGACTTCTTTTGATGATTGCAAATCGACAAACTTCGTGATACCACTGTGGTACCTGTTATAATAGAAGTATAATAAATAGTGAGTTCAGAGCTCACAGAGGAGGAAGATTATGGCACTGATTGATATCAAAGGATTGGACAAAGCTGAGGTGCTCTTAGCTCTCTGGAATTCTTCAAGAATGCAAGGAATGAGCTTTCTGGGTTACAATCACGAGATGACTTTGAAGTACGCACAGGAATGCGTAGAGCAAGCACGTCAGACAGGAATAGATGGCGAGGAGAAAATCTATTTCGACTACCTGAATGGAAAAGTGATGAAGATTGACCTCGCACCTGATGAAATCGACCCCAGACTCTATGACCTAGATAATGGCGATGGAGCAGCACAGACAGCTATCGATAACCTCAGACTGTCGAAATGTTCCAATGAGGATAGAGACGTCGAATTATCAGATGTCTGTGCTGCACTCAAGAATCAAGCTAAGAAGCCCGTTGTCGATGAAGATGAGAATAGAGTTGCAACTCTACTTCGAGCAGCTAAAGAACTGCTGATTAAGCAGAGAGACTTCGGAATCTTGATGGATTTCCCAATCACCGTTCATTACGATGACGCAGACTGCGACGGCTACTGCTTAATCTATGACATAAATGCTGAACTCGATGCTCTTTGTGAGAAGTCTCAAGATGCTAATGGTCAACAGAATCAAGCAGAAGAAAGTCGTATGGAAGAGCATGCCAACCTTATCACGCTTGAAGACTTGATAAAGACATTGAAGAGGAACGCCGCTGCACACTTTCTGTCAAGACGCGGCGGAAAGCGATATGTCATGAGCATCTATTATCAGCTGAATAGGCTGCAAGCAATCGAGGCAGAGAATGCAGAGCTCAGGAAAAGAATAAAAGAACTCGAGCAAGAGGAGGGATAAGATGCTACTCGTACTCACTGAATCATGCTCGATGGGATGCACACATTGTATGAATCGAGCTGTACCTTGCGATAAGCATATGACAGAGACGACGCTTAAAGATGTACTTCATTTTCTGATACTCAATGAAGCAACTTCTCATATCATCGTGACTGGAGGGGAACCTACAGAGCACCCGAAGTTCCTTGAGATGATGCAGATTATCATTGAAACTCTGGATATGGAATGCGAGTTAAGTCACATCACTATCACCACGAATGGATTTTGGTGTCTAGAACACCAGAAAGAAGCTCGTAAACTCGCAAAAGGAACTGATAGAGTTCGTGTCTTCTGGCAGGTTTCAACAGATGCTCGCTTCTATCCAAAAGCACTCCCAATCCACAAGCGACTCTGGAGGGAAGAAGGCTTTATGCTGTGCACTGACTGCGTACAGCGAGTATACCCTCAAGGTAGAGCTAAAGACAATAATCTCCCATGGGTTGCGAAAGCATCGAAATGCTTCAACGTCAGAGCAACCACGAAACAGATGCCAAGACCGTCAATCGGATTGATTGTAGAGTATCTAGCATCTAGACATCTATTCTGTACGCCAGCTATTGGGATTGATGGCAGTATTCGACTCGGAGAATCCGTTCTCTGTCCGAAAGTAGCATCTATCTATGACTCTCAAGAAGTCATCATACAGAAAATCAAAGACTTCAAATGTCATCAGTGCGACGAAATCAACGATAAGCTGCCGGATATCTATCAGCAGTTCCTCTAATTTCTTATACCTACGTAAAAGAAAGGAGTGATTAGCTTGACAACGCCAACTGCAATCGCAGCGACTGTCAATTACATCTTTCTGAATGCGACAAGAGGAGGTCTGGAAGATAGAACTTCGTGGTATTTCGATGGGATTGGCAAGCCAGGATACGAATCCAAAGCGAGCAGACCGACTTTAGAAACGATTTATTTCATTGCGAATGTGCTTGATTTGGCGAGTGACGGAGTCTATCAGATGAAACTCGACGGGACAATCTATAAGCAAACTTATCTGTCTGGAGCTGAAGTCATTAAGCACATCATGAAGAATTGCGAGGTATCTATCAGCAAAGATTGGAAAGAATTCCGCACATCGAAAGGACAACTCGTTTCAGTCAGACACGTCGCCATAGACAAAGGAGTGACATGCAGATGAAAATCAAGAAAGAACGAATGCAAGCAGCTATTCAAGATGCTTGCAAAACTCTGTTCGAAGACTCTGGACAGATAACTCAACCGAAACTCTATCTAACTCAAAAGCAATACGACCTCGACCCAGAAGGCTGGAAGAAATTACTCGAACAGCGAGGACTTTCAGAAGACGCAATCGAGATAATTCCAGCAGTATTCGATATCAGATAAGGAGGAATAATCATGGATAATAGAATATCAAAAGACGCATATTACCTTGAAATCGCAAAGACAGTCGCAAGACGCTCGACCTGTCTTCGTCGCAATTACGGTGCTGTTATCGTAAATGCAGACAGAATCGTATCGACAGGTTATAACGGTGCTCCAAGAGGCAACGAAAACTGCTGTGAAAGAGCAACCTGTGCTCGCATTGAGAAGCAGGCTGCGCATAATTCAGGAGACTATTCTGATTGCTGCTCTGTGCATGCTGAGCAGAATGCTATTATCCACGGTACATTTTCTGACATGCAAGGAGCGACACTCTACCTATCAGGCTTTGACCATGAATCAGGAGCCCTTATCGAAGCAGAACCATGTCCAATCTGCTCTAGAATGATTCGCAATGCTGGAATCACCAGAGTCGTGAGCTCAGAAAAACATTGTGACATCTAAGAAAATCAACTTGGATGTCACAATTCTGCTAAGACGTTCTTATACATTATATGTATCAGATAAATTGCTTGTAGCTATCAGTGGTAGAAAAACTTCGTAAACCTATATATCTCCGTGTTATAATAAAGATGTAGAGTTAAACAATACGACACAGATAAGAGTATAGCTCAAGGAGGTATATAATGTTAGATATCAGAGAGTATCAAGAGGCACAGAAAGCTGTTCCTGCAGTTACGTGCGAGAACGTGCATCAGAAAGCTGTATTCACGAACTGCTATTATGCAGCATGCGAATACATCGGAGGTCTGGAGAACATTCTTCAGGACTATGATGAAGATGACTCAGAATTCATCAATGCAAGCAAAGAACTTGCAAACCATCAGGAACTCGTCGATTATATCTTCTACGAAGGTACGCACAGCGAGTATGGCTGCGGATTCTCTGGTCCAGGTAACGATTCTCAGAAACACTATCGTTTCGCAGGCAAGACATTCACTCTAAATGCTTGTGAAGCCATTGTCAAAGCGATGGGTTATTGACCTCATCGCTTAGGTACACTGTCATGATGTTCAAAGATATTAAAATCGGTAATTACTTCACGATGAGTTTCGGATTGCTATGGTGCAAGCTTTCAGACACTGAGGCTAGAGATGCGTGGTCTGGACGCGTTGTAACTATCGATTCAGAAACGAGTTGTCATGTTGAAAAGAAAAGGAGAACTCAAAATGAATTCTGATAATCGTGATGTTCCTCAAAATCCCCTTACCCGCTTTAAGAGATACCGCAAGTTCGGTTTCGTACTCACCGAGGTTCAGATTGCTTACTGTCCCAGCTGTAAAACCCAGCTGAACGCAGGACCGAATTATGTACCTGAACGTTGCAGCAAATGCGGTCAGCTTATCGATTGGGATAACTATTCTTGGAGAGAAGAGGAATTCATCAAATATATGTCAAAGGATGACAGTTCAGAGGACAACAATCTATCGACTGCAGATTGAGAATCAGCTACGCTATCAGTTGAAGAAGGACGATTTCACAGAGTTTGGCTCTCGTGAGGTTGTCCTTTATTTGCAGGTATATAATCACCGTTTTTGTATAGATTGTATAAAACTGACAGGAATCTTAGGTATTCTTCTGTGTAAAATTCTCGCTTCTTGGTATTTTTAGGGTAACATATTATATATTGTTCAGCATTCGCGACGCTTCGGAGTCGCTGCTCAGCTCGCTTATCACTAAGGTGACTGCGCTTTCACAATATATAATCGACGGTTCGACACTCACACGTTAGCTTGACTGCTTCTCGCTTAAAAACTCTTCAAGTTTTTCGCACTTCAGCAGACGTGCGAAGCTAACTCGCACAAAGCTCTGTCAAGCAATCAAAATCACACTCTTCAAGAAAATCAGAGTAAATATTCAAAATTTTCAAAAGAAATCGAAAGTAAATATTCAAAGAAACAGCGAAAGCTGTTCAAGAAATCGAAAGCTATTTTCAAGAATTTTCAAAATCTTAAGCAATAGAAAGCGAAGCGTAAATTCTTCAACATCTTAAGATAGACAGGCGAATTCGCAGAACTTCGGACAGTTTAGAAATCTATCATATAATATAGATATAGAGTGTAAAGGAGGTCATCATATGATTGTTACGAAGAGAGAAAGAAGACGCAATGAACTCAGGGCTGATAATTCGAGAATTGAAAGGAGCAGACTGTGAGGTCGAATAAACAGCTATCGAATCTGATGCTATTGAGCTGTTTCTTAAGCTGTGTCTTCTATAGTGCTAGCTATCCGTATGTCTACGCAGAAACAATCAAAGCAGTCACTCATAATTACATCAGCTTTGAGCAAATCTTCTCTTGCATAGGGGTCGCATTATTCGGAATGCTATGGAATAAGTTCGGAGATAGGTTCTTCAATCATTATCGTCTGATTCTGCTGGCTGAGACTATAGCAGATGCATTCCTCTTCGCACACGTTCTGATAACTGGAGATTTGAAATTCTACTTCGTCTTGAATGTCATTATCTACTCTGTGATTACCAAGAACTTGAGCTGCGGAGGCGTGAAGATGAGAGCTAAGGTCAACCCGACAGACAAGGAGCGAGAACGCTATGATAATAATCAGAACACCTGTAGTGCTATTGCTTCGCTGTTGGGTGCTGCAATTGCAATCGTCACACAACCGAGTCTTCAAACCTTATTCATTCTAGCTTTGATTGGAGGGGTAGTAGATAATTTCTTCTATTTCTATATCTATGAGTGTATTCGCAAGTGCCCTGCAACTTAGCTCAAGGTAAAGAAAAGTCATTAAGAATAAAGCTACTATCTAGCTTTTTCAAGCCTGTCCGCTTTGAACAGGAACTTCGTGAACTTACGATTGTTCGTGTTATACTATAGATACAATAAAACAAAGATACAACCCGTAACAGGGTACAAACAAATCAGGAGGTATTCATATGACAAACGAAATCAAAACTACAATCACAGCTGAGAACGCAGAGGTCAAGCTCACAGAGGCTGATGCACTGGACCGCTATCTTGAGCTCCAGAGTATGATTGAGGAGCTGCAGAAAGAGGCTGATGCTCTTAAAGCACAGCTCAAGGAAGCTACTGCTGCTGAACCGGAACGCAAGCTTGTTCTCAATGGTCACAAGCTTACAATCCGCTCTCAGAGCAGGACATCCATCAGCTACAAAGAGGTCGTTAAGGTTCATCCGAGACTCGCTAAGAAGTTCAGTAAGACTGTAACCTACGACGTGTTCACGATTCGTTAAAAGGTTCGACATGGAGTGGACAGATTACCTAAGAGAAACTCGTAAGAATGCGGAACAGTACCTCATCAAGCATTGGGGTGCTGATATTCCCGCAGAGCAGCGTGCTAAGACACCACTGTCTTTGACTACAGTCGTTGACATTATGGTGGAACTCAGCCAAGCTGATGAAGTCACAGGAATGACTTCTAAATCATTCACAAAAGATGAGCAGGAAGCTATTGAGAATATTCATGGCACGCCTTGGGTCCATTATTGTCATCTGGCTGGAGTACCACACAAGGAATTAAGCGATTACACTCCAGAACAGATTGACAGTACTCTTCGTCAGCTGGCAATCTTGTTCATCGGAGTACCGAAGCTCATCAAAGAGCTCGTTATCAATAAGAAAATCAAATAAGGAGGACTTTTCATCATGAACGAGAAGAAAATCGAAATTACCAACCTTGCAATGGAGATTTCCAGCAAGTTACTCAATGCTGCTTGTCAGCTTAGCACTGTGGAAACCGCAGCTGACGCTTTTACACTCTGGCAGAAGGAGAATAGCACGCTGGACCAGCTGCTCACAGACTTGACTGAATTCAATGAGGGCTTCAAAAGCAAGCTGGAGCTGTTGTGCGAACAGGAACTTCAGTTCAGCGAAATTGTAGAGGCTGGTGAAGAATGAAAGAAGTCACTGTCAAGCTAGATTGCTATCAAGACATCGCTGATATGATGCGAGGGTCACTTGCTAAGAGCGGCAGAAATGAGAACGATGAAATCGTATTCTGTGAATATAAAGCGCAGACACCCGAAGTTGCTGCGCACTATGAACTCCGCACATATCAGAAGAATGGCAGGACTCGAGTGGATGAGTATTATCCTGATGGGATAACCACCGAAACATTCGAAGACTCCGAAGAGCCGTCAGAATTATAATTCAAAGACCTCTCAGCACAAGTTGAGAGGTCTTTTTGTGCTGCTAGAACTTCGTAACCTAGGTTGGATTCATGTTATAATAATGGTACAATAGAACAACACCCGGAACGACTAAAGGAGGTCGTCTTCATGGCTAAAATATTCGGTACTTTCATCTTAGGTTACGACAATCACACTCGCTGCTCTTGTTGTCAGAGAGCCATCACGAAAGAGAACGCACTCGTTCTGCAGAATGAAATCGGAAGCTACTACGCTATGGGTTTGTGCTGCGATGAAACAGATGATGAGGGCTATGAGTGGCGCTGTTTTTGTCGTCCGTGTTTCGAAAAGGTATCCCATCAGGATCCAGAGGCTGTATTCGCACAGTATGCTGCTTCTTGCGTTGAGGACGACGAGGACTGAGGATTTCAGAGTTGAACAGTTACAGTCAGACGTGACTTGTCAAAGGCTAGAGAAATCCATATCAGCAATGGTATGTATTCAAGGAGGTTAAATCATGAACAAGTTAATCGAGTGTGTTAAGAACAACGACGGTGTGGGTGCCATGCTCGTCCTGGATGATAAAGCTAACAGTTTCAGCTTTTTCCGCCAGGTACCTGAAATTGTAGCGAGCATGCGCACAGAGTGCTTCCACAATTCTTACATCTTCTGTGCAGCTATCGTGAAGTTGCTCGCTGAGAAAGAAGCAAAGCATGGACCTGAGGAGCGTATGGAGTATTGCATGCGCACAGCTGAGAAAATCGTTGGTGATGTTCTCCCAGGAATCGTCAGTCCAGAAATTATCGAATGGCAGACCGCAGTAGACAAGAACTGGCTGCATCCGACAGTCTTCCAGCAGATAGCACAGGTTCCGTTCTTGTTCTTTAATTCTGAAGGACTCAGAGAGAAGCATAATTTTGACAATGACTGGTGGAGATGTCCGCTTATCTAAGGAGGTCGCTATGAGTAAGAACTATGATGAAATTCAGAACAACGATTTTGACGCTTTACTGCGTCTCATGTTAAAATTCAATCGTCTGATTCAGCAAGACGATATCTGTGACGTGATGGACTGCAGTCACTGCCCATTCGGCCATCTGTCTCCTGAAATTGAAGATAAAGACGTCGATACGACTGCTTGTATCACAGCAATGGCTAATAAACTTGAAAAATTGCGGAAAGGTATTGATTGATGGCTGACCGTTTGTCTATCAAACATTCAGGTTAGATAATGAAGATTACCTACTGATTATCACTAAGCACTCTATTTGGTATGTATATTGTATTATACCAAATAGAGTGCTTTGTTGCTATCAAACCATCTAGAGCTTGCTCTCTAAGAAGCAGGCTCTTTTTATGTCTGGTTGGAAAACTTCGTGGTTTATTGTGGTTTCGTGTTAGAATAAAGATACAATAAGACAACACCTAGGAGGTATCATTATGCTGGATAATATTGTTCCAAGAAAGCCTGTAGAACTCGTAGAGTTTTCAATCGAGTTCACTGATGAGACTGGAAGTGGTTATTCATTTCCTTGTGATAACGCTGGCAATGTTCAGCTTGACAACGATGCAGCACGCGCAAATTACAAGCACGCACTCGCACATCCGGAAATGTCCCCTAATCAGTTCAACGAATTCGTTCGTCGTTCTAGAACAGTCGTAGAACCAGCGCATGGTACTTGCGTTTGCGGGGAGGAAGTCACACTCGAAGACACCTATAGGGGTGCTTGTCAGTGTCCGAATTGCGGACAGTGGTACAATCTATTCGGACAAGCTCTCATTGACCCACAGTATTGGGAAGATGAGGATTGATTGTAGACACAGCCGTTCGTTGTTACAGAACTTCGTAACCTATAGGTTGTCTGTGTTATAATAATGGTACAATAAAACAAAACACAGCACAGATAATAAATCAGGAGGTAATCATATGAGAGAATTCGCAGTAGGTACTCAGTACATCATCGATGGTAAGGTTCGCAAGGTGACTAAGGTCAATTCCAAGTCCGTATATTTCGGCAGAGTACGTTCTGACATCCAGGTAGATGAGCAGTGTGATGCACAGTTCATTAATGTGAACGGTTGCATCTACTATGCAGATGACAGCTACAACCCTGAACCGGATACAGCTACAGTTAACTCTGAAGAAACCAGAACTGAAATCAAGGAGGAAACAATCATGACAGAAACTATGACTAACGCAGTGGAGACCACAGAGGTCGAAAATGAAGCTCACACAAGCACTGATATCATCGATGCTGTTGAGACTCATGAGGAAGCAGCTGAGAAAGCTCCGAAGTACACTGAATATGTCGTAATGAAGGCAGACCGCAAGGATACTACCCTCTGGTGGGACATCGTTCGTAAGCAGAAGGGCGAGAATATCAGTGACATTATCAATCCCCTTCACGAAGCTGACAACCCGAAGTTCGTAGCACTCGTTGCCGTTGATAAGGTTAAGAAGTATCTCGACGATACTACAATCAAAGGTATGGTTCAGACTGTTCGTGACGTCACCAAGAAGTACGCTAAGGTTTCTGGAATCAACACTCCGACAGAGGCTACGGCAGCTACTGTATTCGCCGCTATCATCGCAGCATTCAGTGAGGGTGCTACAGAGGGAAGCTGGAAGGCTACACCTGTAGAAGATGTCGAAGCTGTTTCAACAACAGAAGAAGACGCAGAGTAATCTGCGTTTTCCAATATTATATGAATCAGAATTAAGGAGGATTTATCATGGACAATGAAATGAATGCGACAATCGCTTGGGCAGTTGATGCTCTTAAGGAAATCGGGGAGAACCCTAGCGGGACCGAAGCTTATAGCATAGCTCTGATGGAAGCTCCAGAGGAGGTCAGCTGTTTCTATGAAGATGTTCTGATGTGCGAAGTTTATACTCGTATCAATGATGAGCTCGGTATCTACCTGGAGCCTAGCACTCAGGCGAGTTGCGGTCAGGTTAACGCATTCCCGAGTTCAGATTGCAGATGGACAATCAGCAGAGACGTCTATGATTTCGGAGAGGAAATCAAACTCGCAATGAACATAATCAGTCAGTTGCAGTGCGAGACTGCAACTCAGGAGGAGTTCGTCATCTCGATGGTCGACGCTATCAAGGATCTACTCGTACTTTCACCGAAGGAGTGATATCATGGAAACACCGAAGATTGACTGCTTTGACGGCAAATACAGATTCCTGAGCAACTTCAGCAATGACATCGTTCATTTCAAGGGTCTGCTATTCTTGAACTCAGAGGCAGCATTCCAAGCACAGAAGTGCGTCGTTGATGAGGATAAGCGGCAGTTCTGCGACTTACCTCCCGGAAAGGCTAAGAGGCTCGGACGCAAGGTGATGCTTCGAAAGGATTGGGAGCAAGTCAAAGACGATATCATGTATGAAGTCGTCCGTGCTAAGTTCCTTCAGCATCCAATACTTGCACAGCAGCTCTTGGATACTCGAGACGCTGAGCTCATCGAGGGCAATAACTGGGGCGATACCTATTGGGGTGTCTGCAATGGCTACGGCAAGAATATGCTGGGACGGATTCTGATGGGAGTCAGAGATGAACTGTCTACGCGGACACGTCAGCTCTTCGAACTCAATGGATAAGAGCCATTATACTCGAGTATGAACGCACAAGAAATCCATTAGCAACCAAACGCAGTTACGTATGCTTCATTGTATTCGTTGTCAAATAAAACAATACATTAATGACGTACCACGTAACTGCGTTAAAATGCAGTGGTAGTACCTAATCATCGAAAGGAGGAACCCTATGACTACCAAGACTAAGATTGCTAAGCAAGCGTACCTAGAGGGTGATTGGTACTCTGCACTACGAATCATGCACACCTGGGACAGAGGAATCAGCACTCAGGATAAGGAAATCATGCAGATTGCTTGGAACTGTCTTCAGAGTCCTAAACTCTATGCACAAATGGGCTATGACTGCGAAGAGTGCGTTGAACGTGCGAAAGCTTTCATAGCTAGGTACTTCAAAGAGGAGGATTAAGATAATGAAACTGAAACTATCAGCTCTGGATTTGAAACAGATTGTCGAATATTTCGATGTGAGGACTGAGAATCCATGTCGTAATTGCGGAGCAAGTCCATCTACCTGCTGTGGCTGCAAAGAACACACAGCGTGGCTTGATAAATTGAAAACCGCAGAATCTACAGTACGACGACTACCGGAAGATGTGCTAGTTCTAGTTAAAGCGTATATCGCGACTGCACGTACTATCGATAAGTTGAAGCCAGAACTTGAAGCTAAGCGGCGACTTGAAGCCAGACTAAGCAAAGAACTCGCTGATTATCTTGAAGAAGGTGCACTCGAAGCTGTGAAACTCGCTTAAAACACTACGAAATCATCTACAGACCTCTAGCATTCAGACGGCTAGAGGTCTTTTTGCGGGTTGTAAGAACTTCGTAACCTATAGGTTGTCTATGTTATAATAGATATAAAGTTAAAGATAACACAAGGAGGATTTAAGCAATGGCTAAAACCGTAAA
>OGLX01000118.1_pt1 | contig 62339 bp, 52 predicted proteins | sample 1572821 | NCBI WGS metagenome assembly OGLX01 (sample SAMEA2581908, study PRJEB24529) | metagenome | biome: Human gut stool | place: China | collected 2011 | reverse complement strand
CTTTATTTTTTTATTGTACTGTATTTCAACGGAATAGCTATTTCATTTCGGGGAATGCAGAGCACCCCCCCCGCCTGCCAGTATGACCACAGCATGAAAAGCACCCTCAATCCCATTGTGGCAAAGCTCTCGGATATGCGCATCATCAATGGGGAGCTGGAGAATCTCGTGTTCGCTCCCCGCAAGGAATTCATCTCCATGGCGGCGCTGGTGGTGCTGAATATCCCGCTGCTGTACTTTCTCAACAAGGACTGGTATGCGACCTTGATGACCACCGTACCCGGCAAAGCGGTGCTGGCGGTCTGCGCCGCCGCTATCTTTCTCTCCTTTGCCAGAGTGGTCAAGCTGACCCAGCCCATTGAATATCGGAGGTGACGGACATGACGATCTTACTGTTCCTTTTCGGCGTGGCCGTTGCCGCGGGACTGTTCTTCATCTTGGCGGACATTCTGAAGCTGCCCCGTCTCTCCACGGAGAAGGCCCTCCTGTCCGCAGGGCGAGCGGAGAAAAAGCGGATGAAGTCTCTGGACGCGATCTTCCTTGGCTGGGCCATCAAGCTCTCCAAGTTTATCCGAATGGACGAGTACAAGCGTCATCGCATGGAGCGTACGCTGAGTACTGCCGGCATGGATATGACGCCGGAGGTTTACACGGCATATACCATCCTCAAGCCTGCCGCCGCGCTGCTGGCGGTCATTCCGTGTCTGCTGATCTTCCCTCTGCTCTCGCCCATCGTGGTGCTGCTGTCGATATTGCTTTACTTCAAGGAAAGCCGCAAGGCGGAGGAAAAGGTCACCGAACGCCGCGAGAAGATCGAGGGAGAGCTGCCCCGCTTTGTTGCCACAGTGGAGCAGGAATTGGGCGCCAGCCGCGATGTGCTGACGATCCTTGAAAACTATAAGCGTCACGCCGGTCCCGATTTTGCCCGTGAGCTGGATGTGCTGACGGCGGATATGCGCTCGTCCTCTTACGAGGCGGCACTGGTGCGCTTCGAGGGCAGGCTGGCATCGCCCATGCTCTCGGACATCGTGCGTGGGCTCATCGGCGTCCTGCGGGGCGATGACGGGCGCGTCTATTTTCAGATGCTGGCACACGATATGAAACAGCTGGAGCTTCAGCGGCTCAAGGCGCAGGCAGCGAAGATCCCGCCCAAGATCCGTGTGTACTCCTTCGTCATGCTGGTCTGCTTTATGCTCATCTACATTGTGGTCATCCTCATGCAGATCCTCACCTCGATGGGAGGGCTGTTCGGATGATGAAGTACAAATGGAAGAAACGCTCCGGCGAGGGCTATATCGACACCTGCGTCCTCATCCTCTGCGCCATGCTGGTGATCGCATTGGCGGTGAAGGTGCTGCCGGTGTATGTGGCGAAGCAGCAGCTTGACACCTTCGCCGCCGAGCTGGTGCGGGAAGCCGAGATCACCGGCAGAGTCGGGAGTGAAACGACCTCCCGTGCGCAGGTGCTGTCTGAGCGGTTGGAGATCGACCCGGACATCCGCTGGTCTCGCACCGGCCGCATCCAGCTCAATGAGGAGGTGACGGTGACGCTGACCATGGATGTGGACATCGGCTTTGGTGGGCTTGGCAGCTTTCCCATTGAGCTGACGGCACAGGCCAGCGGCAGATCGGAGGTGTACTGGAAGTGAGAAAACGGCTCTTGCGCTCTCGCTCCGGCGAGGGCTACCCCATGGTCATCGCTGTGACGCTCTGCCTGCTCATGCTCTTTATGGTCATAGCGGAATACTTCCGGGTGAACATCATCGTGCAGGGTGTGCGGGATGCGGTGCAGCAGGCGGTCATCGCCACGGTCAACGAGAATTATGACGATGTGTACCACTCTGTGCGGGAGGGCTATGCCGCAGGCTGGTTCCCGGAGGGGGACGGCGAGTGGTTTGAGTCCATCGACACCGGTGACATCTACGGCAACCTGTCTTATATTCTTGACCTCACCACAGATGGCGAGGGCTACATGAAATATGCCGGAAACGAGCTGGAGTATGTGCTCTCTGACCTGTCTGTCCGCATCTCCAACAACGCTCTCGCCTCAGGCCAGAGCGAGGGATATCTCGCAACCGCTACTCTCCATCTGGAGGTCCCCACCCGCTTTGCCGGACGGGTGCTGCCGCCCGTGAGCCTAAATCTGCAGGTGCAGGCCAAGTATATCCCGAAGTTTTAGTTCTTTTCACTTCTTGCAGTAGACTTCCGAAGAAAGCTGTGGTATGTTCGGGATAAGAAGAAAAACCACTGACCCCTACAAAGGAGGAGTTCGACCTATGACAGACAAAACAAAACGCATCATCCTCATTGCGGCAGGCGTCCTGCTCTGCGCGGCACTGGTGGTGGGGATCGTCAGCCGCCTTGCGGCGGTGCCCATGCCCATCGACCCCGCCATCCCGGACGATACACCCAACACGAAAGATCCGGTAGTGAACATCAGCGATCCAGAGGTAAAGGTGGATAGCAGGACGGATGGTAAACAGCATGATCCCGGCAGGGATGCTGACAGCTCCGGCACAGAGCAGACCATTCAGGGTACGCCCGCCAAGCCGGACGCGCCGGAGCATCCCGGCAAGACGGAGAAGGATCATGCGGCGGATGATGTGCCGGAAGCGGACCGCAACAAGGAAACGCCGCCCACCTACAAGCCGGAGCAGACCGAGGTGAAGCCCCAGCCTACGGAGCCTGCAGGCGGCAGCACCAACGATGCCGGACAGGTGTATGTCCCCGGATTCGGATATGTAGACTATGAGGGTGACAATGTCGGAATCAAAGACGATTCCATGTATGAAAACGGCAACAAAATTGGAATCATGGGCGGCTAAGTCCGCATAATCACAGGAAAGGCACGGCTAAGAAGAAGCCGTGTCTTTTTTATCTTCATGACAAGGAGGAATGCGCATGAAAAGGCTTTTGCCCCTGTTGCTGGCACTTGTGCTGGTAATAACCGCCATCGTTCCTGCCTATGCCACAGGGGACGGCAACTTTGACGGCGGTGGAGGCAGCATGGGGGACGGTACCAAGACCAACTACTGGAATCCCGGCATGGACGGCGTGAGAGTGTCTGTGATTCATGCGGACAGTCAGGCTGTCACAGGAACTGTTTTTGATTTGACTAATAAGGTACCTTCAACAGGACTTGCTCACTTTGGAAAGGTGAGCAAACTGTCATATAACACAGGAAAATCCATCGCCCCTAAAGCTGGAAACTACACATATATCAACCCAAGTCAGAGTCTGCCCAAGATCATCTCTACGAGCAGCAGCAAAGCCAGCATTGCTGCCATCCGAAGCTATTTCACCGATGAACAGGTTATCCGTTCCATTGCTGGCTACGCAGGAATGGACTTCGATACGCTCATAAGCGGAGACTATAAGCTGGTAGTAGAGCCGCTGGCCTATCTCTGCTATAACGGTCAGCAGTTCGCCATGACCGCCACGGAAGCGGCTCTGTATGACCAGATCGTCAACGGCGATCTCAGAAAGAAGCTGGGTACGCTCACCCATAAAAATCTGCCGCTGGCGATTTTTCTGGAAGAGGCGGATCTCGGCTACGCCGCATGGTCCGGCAGCCGCACGGAGAAGGCGTCCAACGGCGACATCATCTCCTCTCTTGGTATCGGCATCGTCCGCTTCAACGAGACGACCACGCCGCCCGATCCCGGCGAATATGACTACGAATACCGCGTCAACACAGAAGTCATCACCTCCGTGGAGGTGCGCGGCGGACAGTCTGACCCAGACAACCCTGTATCGGTACGCTTTAACATTCAGGGCAGGACTTACACTGTCAGTAATGTCTACTACCCGGACGGCGACAGCCAGCTGGCATGGGTGCGCTGGCGTACTCCCGCGGAACCCTGTGTCATAACGATTTCCGTCAGCGTGTACGGCGGCGGCTCGGCGCAGGGTACCATCACCTGCAATATCGTGGATCTGGACGGCAACGACCCGCCCAATCCCCTGGCGGATGACCGCAACAACGGCTTCAGGCCGGCGTCTGTTCCCCAAAAGGAGCAGGTGACCTCGGCGTCCTGGGGCATCTGGTCACCGTGGTGGCAGGAGAATTGGGAGTGGGTGGAAAACTGGCAGAAATGCTGGCACACAGACCGCTGGACGGATGCGGACGGCAAGACCCACAGGGACCGCTGGTACCATTGGGTGGACAACGGCTGGTGGGAGGATCATGGCTGGTGTGAGTTTGACTACAACAGCTACTCCGCAAGCCTGACTGCATCCATGCGCATCACGCCGGACGAAAAGAGCCCCACGGCGACCGCATCCACGCTGAAAAGCGGCTATGGCGTTCAGGAGAAGGTGACCGCAAAAGTCACCACAAATCAGAGTGCGGCGGTGACGGCAGCGCAGAATGCCGTGACCTATTTCCCGGAGTTTGGCTATGAGAACTATTGGCGGCTGCTGGAGGCAGAAATCTCCGGGCGAAGCACGACTTTCCAGTTCAAAGCCAATCCCTACAGCACCTATGACCGCCGTACCCACTTCACGCCCATTTGGTATCCGGACGGCAGCTATACGCCCTACACATGGCTTCTGGATTGCTGGACACCCACGGGAATGCTCAGTATAAACCTGACGGACCGCGTCACCATCCGGGGGAATCTCTGGGAGGAGTGGCATATTGCTCCCGCAAAACAATGATAGAAACGGAGGAACTTATGAGAAAAAAGAGAATCCTGATTCTGACCGCCCTTGTGCTGCTTCTATGCTGTGCTTTTTCCACCACGGCCTTTGCCGCAGGCACAGGCGATGTAGCCGGTGCGGTGGAAAGCACATGGCAGACGGCATCCGGTCAGATCAAGACCGTGGTGAACAATGTAGTCTTTCCCGCCATCGACCTGATCCTGGCGGTATTCTTCTTCGCCAAGTTGGGTACGGCTTATTTTGACTACCGAAAGAGTGGCCAGTTCGAATGGACAGCTCCCGCCATCCTGTTCGCGTGCCTCGTATTCACGCTGACAGCACCGCTGTACATCTGGCAGATCATCGGAATTTGAGGTATAGGCAATGACTTTTTACGAACAGGAGCTTCGAAAGATCATCGGAGAGCAGTATCCCGATGCCACCTATGTGGGCAGAGCCTGCTATGTACGTCTGGGTGAGATGAATCGGGCAAAAATCCAATTCATCACCGGCATAGTTGGCAGCCAGTATAATGCCCTGCAGCTGACGATCCTCAACCGCAGCGAAGGACAGGTGGATACCCTGCGGCTTCGTTTTTCGGATCTGCTGGGGACGAAGGCGACTTCCAACCCCAACTTCCGCAATGGTGTTGACCCGCACATTTGGGATGACTATGGAAAAGTAGACTGGTATGTGTATCACCCCACCCGGCAGGACTATGAGAAGCTCTCCAACGCAGTATCGGACTATCTGGAGGTGTTCCAAGACATGAGCCAGTCCACCGACCAGCAATGGTCACAGGCAATGTAAACCGAGTATGATTTAAAGGCCGTGCCAACTGTACGGCCTTTGCCATATCCCAAGCAGTTGGTACGGCCTCACCCGGAGGAGGTGAAAACGATCAATGTTTATTTGGGATTTTGTTGCCGATAAGGTTTTGGGCCAAATTGTGGACTGGTTCTACGGTCAGGTCGTAGGCTTTCTCGGCAACTTCTTTTCGGAGATGGGAAACATGGGCGCGGAGCTCTTCACCATGGATTGGGTGCAGAGCATCGTGCTGTTCTTCTCCTATTTGGCATGGGCACTCTACGGCACAGGGCTGGTGGTGGCCTGCTTCGAGACCGGCGTGGAGTATTCCAGCGGCCGCGGCAACATCCGTGAGACCGCCCTCAATGCCATCAAGGGCTTTATGGCTGTCAGCCTCTTCACCGTTGTTCCGGTCCGGCTTTATGAGCTGTGCGTTTCTCTGCAGGGGACCTTCACCGCGGCGCTCACCGGCTATGGGACATCCATCGGCGATGTGGCCGGAGAGGTCATGCAGGAGTTCAACGCCGTGGAATCGATATCCGACCTGACGGCAGGGCCGCTGCTGGGCTTCGGCAGCATCACCAGCGGGATCATGATCCTGTTCTGCCTTATCCTCATGGCTTATGCCGCCGTCAAGGTTTTCTTCGCCAATCTGAAGCGCGGCGGCATCCTGCTCATCCAGATCGCCGTGGGAAGCCTTTATATGTTCAGCGTCCCTCGCGGATATACGGATGGCTTTATCCAATGGTGCAAGCAGATCATCGGCTTATGCCTGTCGGCGTTCTTGCAGGCGACGATCCTTGTCGCCGGACTTATGGTGTTCAAGGATCATGCCCTGTTAGGGCTTGGACTCATGCTCTCCGCCGGCGAGATTCCCCGTATCGCGGGAGCCTTTGGACTGGATACCTCCACCAAGGCAAACCTCATGAGTGCAGTCTATACCGCGCAGGCCGCCGTCAACACCACGCGCACGGTCGTACAGGCGGTGGCGAAATGAGCAGACTGACGATGGGCAGCTTGTTCGATGGCATTGGTGGATTCCCTTTGGCCGCGATCCGCAGTGGCATCACGCCGGTGTGGGCATCGGAGATCGAAGCCTTTCCCATTGAGGTGACAAAGCTGCGCTTCCCCGACATGGTTCACGTGGGCGACATCACAAAGCTGCATGGTGCGGAACTGCCGCCCGTGGACATCATCTGCGGGGGCAGCCCATGTCAGGATCTGTCCGTTGCCGGCGCAAGGGCAGGTCTTGCGGGGGCGCGTTCCGGCCTGTTCATGGAACAGGTCAGGCTGGTAAAGGAGATGCGAAATGCAGACAAATTACGAGGCCGAACAGCTCTCGATGTTCGGCCAAGATTTATGGCATGGGAGAACGTGCCCGGCGCCTTCAGCTCGGGAACGCCAAAGGGCGAGGACTTCCGGATCGTTCTGGAGGAGATCGTCCGCGTTAAATGCGATTCCGTTTCAGTCCCTCGACCTGACTCCGGGCGCTGGGAATCTGCTGGGCGAATTCTATTGGGAGCTGATTTCTCCCTGGCGTGGCGGTGCCTCGACGCTCAATACTGGGGTGTCGCCCAGAGACGCAAAAGAATCTTCCTTATCGCAGATTTTGCAGGCAGATCCGCCCCTAAAATACTATTTGTCCCCGAAGGCCTGCCTGGGCATCCTGCGCCGGGCCTTTGAGCGCGGCAAGGAGCTGCCGAAGAAGTTGGAGCGTGCCCTAAAAATCCAAGCGGGGCTCATGCGCCCGGACGGACAGCCCACAGGATTAGAAGCGTACCACATCAACCAGCGAGACGAGGGCATCGACCTGCACGGCGTGTCAGGCGCGTTGATGGCAACGACGAATATGCAGATGCAGACCTTCGTGACGCAGCCGGACGATGCTGTAGAGGGCTTTGACGGCTACAACGGCGATCTGACCGGCGATGTAGCGGCCACACTCGGCGTCAACTGCGGAATGTCCACCGGGAGAAACGGAGTCATGGCCTTTGCCGCCAACCAGCGGGATGAGGTGCGCGACCTTCACGATGTAGCTGGTGCGCTGGGCGCACAACCAGGGATGAAACAACAGACTTTCGTAGCTTCAGGCGTTGTGACCAAGGGCAACGGGGATTGCTTCCTTTCCGAGGAACGGCATACGGCACTATCAGCAGGAGGTGGTCAGGCAGGACAGGGATATCCCTGTGTGCTGACTGCTGCCTTCTCCGCTGGTCAAGGCAGCAAGGCCGGTGGTATCGGGTATCAGGAGGAGTGCTCTCCTACGCTGAAAGCAGCGGAAAGCGGCACGAACATGGTGCCGTCTGTTTTGTGCCTCAATGACCAGGGCGGCAGCGTGATGAATTGCTCTGAAAATGTATCCGGCACGCTGCGGGCGCAGGAGCACGGACATCAGCCTCTTGTTTACGAAAATCACGGCATTGACAGCCGCTACACTGGCCCGCACAAGGTAGCCCCTACCATGTCCGCACGATACGGCACGGGCGGCAACAACGTGCCGCTGGTCGAGCAGGAGGCAGATGCCATCTGCATTGCAGGCAATACGGTCGACCGGCAGCCGCAGAACGGCGGCAACGGTCTTGGCTGTCAGGACGAGCTGGCGTATACGCTCACCGCCACGGATCGGCACTGCATTTATGCCCGTCAGCGGGTGGATGTGTTCAAGGACGGCGAGGTAGTCAGCACCCAAAGTGCCCGCCAGCATAAGGACGCCACCGACCTTGTCGTGGATGTGGCAGGACTTGACTGCCGCAATGCCGCCGAGAACGGGGATTTATGCGGGACTCTCCAGAAAGGAACTTCCGGCAGTTCCCTCAACTCCATTCATCCGATCCGCAACGGACTGCTTATCCGTCGTCTTACTCCGCTGGAGTGTGAAAGACTGCAGGGCTTCCCGGACGGCTGGACGGATATACCCGGTGCTTCGGACAGCGCCCGTTATAAAGCGTTGGGCAACAGTGTGGCGATACCCTGCGTGGAGTTTATCATGTCGCGGATCGCTGCCGCGCTTTTATGAAGCACAGCGTTGACAACAGGGGTTAAGTCGGGGTATAATACCCCTGAAAGACGAGGTGACAGACATGGATAACAGGGAGCAGCTAAGGCGCATCACGGAACTGACCGGGCAGATCGCCGGACTGCCGAAGGGGTATCTTTCCAAAAAAACCATCGGCGGGAAGGTCTATTACTATCACCAGTGGTCGGAAAACGGCGTCAAGCAGAGCCGCTATCTGCACGACAGTGAGATCGCGCCGCTGGCAGATAAAATCGAAAAGCGCAAGGAACTGCAGGCGCAGCTGCGCATGCTGAAATCACAGAAAAGCAGACGAAATGAGGCGACAGGTATGAAATGCACCTTTATGCATAAACGAACCCCCGTGGCAGAGCTCGAGCTGGACGATGTGACCGGCTTTATACAAAAAATTGGCAGTGTCTACGCGCCGGAGCATCTGCCTATCGGCATCCCTGTGCGAAACGAGATCGCCGACCGTGCGGCGTTTAACGACTGGTGGCGGGATCGCTCTATTCCGGCAAGCCGCAGCGGTGTGCGGGAAGCACTGGAATCGTTGGGGGTGGCAGACACCAAAATGCTGCTCGTCCGCTGCTACGGGCTGAGCCTCTCGGATCAGTACTGGATCTGTCCGGAAGGCGCGGAGCTTCGGTGGGAGGACATCAACTTTTTCCAAAATGATTTCTCGGAGGACATCGGAGATGTGCTGTTCGGAGAAAGAAAGAAGAAGGACACACTCAATTTCAGCTCTCCCGACAGCACATCGGACGGCAATCTGAAAAAGCGGTGGAAGATCATCGATGGGAAGCGGTGCCTGATCAAGGGCGGCAGCAACCCGTTCCGGCAGCAGCCGTTCAACGAGGCGATCGCCTCCGGCATCATGGAGCGGCTTGGCATTCCTCATGTATCGTATACAGTCATCTGGAGCAAGGATGCACCCTACTCGGTGTGTGAGGATTTTGTTACGGAGAATACGGAGTTGATCCCGGCGTGGAGGCTGCTGCAGGCGAAAAAGCAGAAGAACGGCACCTCCCGATACCGGCATCTACTGGAGTGTTGCGAACTGCTCGGCATCGGAGACATTACGCCGATTTTAGACCGGATGCTGGTGCTGGACTATATCATCGCAAACGAGGATCGCCACTTCAATAACTTTGGGGCACTGCGAAACGCGGAAACGCTGGAATGGCTCGGTATGGCTCCGATCTATGACAGCGGCTCCTCCCTTGGCTATGATAAGATGCCCGGTCAGATGCGCTCGGAAAAGGATGTGATCTGCAAGCCCTTCAAAAACCACCACGCCGAGCAGCTGAAGCTGGTGACCGATTTTGATTGGATCGGCTTTGATCGCCTCTCCGATGTAGACGAGCTGATCTCCAGCGTACTGTCTTGCGAGGAAGCTGCCGACTATATCGATGAGGGACGTATCCATGCGATCACGGAAAGCGTGCAGCGCCGGATCGGTCATCTGCAGGAGCTTGCGATGACGCAGACGCCACGGCAGCTCGATACCACCGAGGACGATGTCCGAGAGGAAGTTGCCGCGGATTACGCGCCAAAAATGGAGCTGTAATGCAAATACAGCGTAAGAGCAATGGATCAGCCGCTTTGCGAATCGCAGGGCGGCTGATTTTTCATCCGCTTTCCTGTTGACTGTGGGCGGCATAGCCGCTTTGGTGGTATCGCTTCTGTTTTGCCATGCTTCTTCGTTAGACTTGGTGAATAGCTTTCCACGCCTTCTTCCGGTATGCTTTGCTTGCAAAATCGAGGAAAGGAGCAGAACCGATGGAAGGGAAAAAGAACCTCTGTGCCATGATTTCCACCGATCTCCACGGAAAAATCATGGCAGAAAAAGAACAGCTGGAGCTGAACACTCTGGCGGAATATGTGGAGCGCATCTTCACCGAACACTTCGAAGGAGGACAGATCAGCATGAAAGCAGAGCGCACCCTGGCGGTACAGATCCCGGCAGAGCTCTTCGAGCGGCTGAAGGAATATCTGGCAGCCCGCAACCTCAAGCAAAAGCAGTTCCTCATCCAGCTCATCGAGAATGCGCTGGATGACACGGAAGCGGAGTGACCAAGCATCATAGGAGGCCGCGGGAACACCTGCGGCCTCCCTCATTCTCATTGGAGGTAATCAGCCATGTACATTTACCCGGACAACCTGTCCGCAAAGGCCACGCTGTGGCTGTGGGAGCTGCGGGACATCGGCATCATCGGCGTGGGACTTCTTCTCTCCGTCCTGGCGCTGACCCAGACCGGCATCGCCCTGCCGCTGGTGCTGACGGCAGTCTTCGCCTTCCTGACGATCCGGCATGAGGGCACCAGCATTCTGGACTTCATCCGCTATGCCGCTGCCTTCCTGATCACAAAACAACAATACTACGAATGGAGGCTCGACTCATGAGTAGAAAGCAGAAAAAGAAAGATGCCCGTGAGCAGTCCACCCGGCAGCTCATGGGCATTGATGACATTACCGACTATGGCATCGCCACCCGCATGGGGGAGCTGGTGTTCTTTGCCATCAAGCCCACCAATATCTCCGTTCTGCCGGATGCCGGCGTGGGCGCAAGGATCTATGCCCTGCTCAATGTGGTCAAGGGTATGGCGGAGATCGAGATGCTGGCGTTAAATTCCAAGGAGTCCTTCGAGAACAACAAGGCATTCTATCGCCAGCGGGCAAACGAGGAGGAGCTGCCCGTCATTCGAAAGCTGCTGGAGCAGGACAGCAAGCACCTGGATCGCATTCAGGTGCTCATGGCATCCAGCCGGGAGTTCTATATCCTCGTCCGGCTGCAGGGCAAAAAGGAGTCCGATGTGTTCAGCTACCTCTCCCGCATCGAAAAGAGCATCAAGGATAACGGCTTCACCGTCCGCCGTGCCACCGAGGAGGATCTCAAAAGGATGCTGGGAGTCTACTTTGAGCAGAACGTGACCACCGAGCGGTACGAGGATCACGACGGCGAACGCTGGGTCCTTTTCGGAGAATAAGGAGGGATATCACTTGGCAGCAAACAAGAAAAAAGCTACAGCAAGGCACACGGAGGACACACCTGTCAAATCCTTCTTGGATATGATCGCACCCTCCGTGGTGCAGTTTAATCCCGACCACTTCATCTGCGGCAACACCTTCCGCTGCGTGTGGGCCCTGCGGGAATATCCCACCCAGACCGACGAGCAGGCTCTGCTGCGGCACTTAGGCGAGAAGGACGGCATCACCCTGCGTATCTATACCCGGCAGCTCACCCCGGCCGAGGAGGACCGCATCCTCCACAACGCCGCGAATAAAAACCGCATGAACAAATCGAACCCCAATGACTTGCGGCAGACCATCATTGCAGAAACGAATCTGCAGGACATGATCTCCATGGAGGGCAGCCGCCACCGCAACAAGGAGCCGCTGTTCCACTGCGCGGTCTACATCGAGCTGACAGCCCCGGACTATGACGCGCTGAAGCTGCTCCAGACCGACGTGCTGACCGAACTGGTACGGAGCAAGCTCAATGTGGACAGGCTCCTGCTCCGCCAGCAGCAGGGCTTCTGCTGTGTCAGTCCCGTGGGCTACAATGCCTTCGGAGCCCAGTTTGAACGTGTGCTCCCGGCCAACTCCGTGGCAAATCTCTATCCCTTCAACTACAGCGGTAAAACGGACGCAAAGGGCTTCTATGTCGGACGGGACAAGTACGGCAGCAATATCCTCGTGGACTTCGACCAGCGTGACGAGGATAAGACCTCCGCCAACATCCTCATTCTCGGTAACTCCGGCCAGGGCAAAAGCTATCTGATGAAGCTCCTCATCCTCAATCTGCTGGAGTCTGGCAAATCCATTATCACGCTGGATGCCGAGCATGAGCAGCAGGAAATGTGCGAGGCCGTGGGCGGCTGCTTTGCCGACCTTATGGCCGGTAAGTACATCATCAATGTGCTGGAGCCGAAGTGTTGGGATGACGGCGGTGACCCCGAAGATAAGGCCGCACCGGAAGCCTTCCGAAAAAGCACCCTGCTGGCGCAGCACATTTCCTTCCTCAAGGACTTCTTCCGCGCCTACAAGGATTTTTCAGATGCCCATATCGATACCATCGAGATCATGCTCTCGAAGTTGTATCAGAAATGGGGCATCACAGACCGTACCAACTTCCGCCGGATGCGGCCGGAAAGCTATCCAACCCTCTCCAACCTCTATGACCTGATCGAGTCGGAGTACAAAAGCTATGACATGGCCGCCCACCAGCTCTACACCGAGCAGCTCCTGCGTGAGGTGCTGTTGGGGCTGCACTCCATGTGCAAGGGCGCGGACGCGCAGTTTTTCAATGGACACACCAACATCACCTCCAGCCGTTTCCTCGTTTTCGGCGTGAAAGGACTGCTGGGCGCAGCGAAAAATGTTCGTAACGCCATGCTGTTCAATATTCTGTCGTTCCTGTCGGACAAGCTGTTGACTGAGGGCAATACGGTGGCGGCACTGGATGAGCTGTACATCTGGCTCTCCAACCCAACTGCTATCGAGTACATCCGAAACTGCCTCAAGCGTGTTCGCAAAAAGGAATCCGCCATGCTGCTGGCTTCGCAGAATCTGGAGGACTTCGACCAGGAGGGTATCCGTGAAATGACAAAGCCGCTATTCAGCATCCCACCTCACCAGTTCCTGTTCAACGCAGGATCCATCGATAAGCGCAGCTATATGGAGATGCTCCAACTTGATGAGGCGGAATATAACCTCATCAAGTTCCCCCAGCGCGGTGTCTGTCTGTACAAGTGCGGCAACGAGCGATATCTGCTGGCGGTACACGCCCCTGCATACAAGGAAAAGCTGTTTGGCACAGCGGGTGGTCGCTGATGGCGGTAACTGCAGGTATGATCGCCAAAGCCGCGGCGACAGCCCTTTCCAATGAGAAGCTCCGCAAAGGGATCGGCTGGGGGCTGGTCGCTGTTCTCTCGCCCGTCATCCTCCTGATCGCCGCGCTGTGCTCCATCGGCACAGGCGGTGCGGATCACAACAACCAGGCGGTAGCCGCAGCCTTCTATGGGACGAGCTATTCGGCCGAGGTGCCTATGGCATTCCGCTCTCACATTGAGGAGATGCGCACCGCTTTTTCTCTTCTGGATTCGGCGGTCGCCTCCGTCAATGTGCGGACGGAAGGCGGAAACAGCCTTGACCCGATCCGAGTCAAGGCTGTTTTTTATGCCCTCTGCTTTGGCGAGGATGCGCCGTCCGCACGGGCGGCAAGCCGCTTCGTAGAATGCTTCTACACTTGGGAAACCCGTACCCGCACGGTCGATGTCGAGAACGACGATGGCACGGTCACCAGCACAGAAGAAGAATACACCGTCGCTGTTCCGGTTTCGCTGCATCAGGCGTATGCAAATCTGGAAGCAGAGTTGGGCCGGACGATCACGGAGGATGATAAGAGCAACATCAACCACATCTATAGCACGATCGCCGGCACCGCAGGCGGCGGCAGCTACAGCGGCGAGTTCCTTCGCGGAGATGGAAGCAGTATCGACTTGGACATCTCCGCCTTTGTTGATCCCGCCAATAAAAATGCAGCCGACCTTGTGACCTACGCCATCCACGCATGGGAGTCCGGCTGGGGCTATGTATGGGGCACCTATGGCAATGTGTTGACGGAGTCACTCCTCACCTACAAGGTATCGCAATACCCGGACGGTGTTGGCAATCATGAGGACATCATCCGTGCCAACTGGCTGGGCGGCAGAACTGCCGACTGCGTTGGACTTATCAAGGGCTACGGCTGGCTGTCCCCGGAAACGATGACCATCGACTATGGTTCCCATGGGATGCCGGATATCGGCGCAAACCAGATGTACTATAACGCCAAAGAATCCGAACCCATTAGCACAATGCCGGACATCCCCGGCCTTGCGGTTTGGCATGAGGGACACATCGGTGTTTACATCGGCGGCGGTCAGGTCGTTGAGGCCATGGGAACCAAGTACGGCGTTGTCAAAACAGAATTGGCTGGCCGAGGATGGACGCACTGGCTGAAGATTCCGTATATCAATTATGACTGAGGAGGATCGAATGGAATTCCACAAAGATGAAGTAAAGAACAAAGTCGTCTGGACAAAAGGCGCAGACATTACTGACGGATCGCCGCGATACACCTTCGAGGGACGCGACCCCGCCACGACCTATGAACGATTTCAGGTCGTTATCTATACAGAGCGGGAGCGCCGATATGCACACGACCCCGGAAGCCTCTGTAATCACTTTTATGGTTATGTGCGTGACGACAAAATGGAATGTGCCGAAACCATCGGACCGTACTATTCTGTCCGGGAGGCAAAGCAGAGAACGCTGGAATTGTTTAATTCGTTCGTGCAGCAATACGCCGCTCAAGAATTAGACAGTGCCACACCGGAATCAGCGGATTACGGACATGATGATCAGCAGAAGCATTTTCAATACCAATGGGCAGTGGGAACACCGCAGAGGAAGTATGCAGACATGCTGGACAAGCTGATTCCGCAGCACGATGGTCACACCACTGCCGCGTGGATCACATTTGCGGAGGAACTGGCAGATGGTGCGGAAACCGCCTTCGAGCAGGAAATGTCTTCTCTGGTAGCTGCGTTCCAAGAGATCTCAAAGCGGTTCAGTCCTCGTGCCGTGGAGACGGTCTATCAGGTGATCCATGCGCCAGGCAATGCGCTGCTGAGCAATGAGATCTTACCCGCAGCGGAAGCCGCGGAGCAGGGTGCAAGTTCACAAGAACTGTCTGATATGGCGGCAAGCGGACTGTTCGGTGGCGGACCGGTGCCTGAACTGAAGATGTAGGAGGAATATAGAATGGCCTATGTAAAAGTACCTGCACCATCGGTGGTGTACCACTTGGCAAAAGCAGATCGCCTCGACAGCATTCTGGATGACGGTCAGATCCGCCGCTTCGAGGACAGCGAGTGTTGGTTCTGTGAGAGCCTCGGCAAAATGAAAGCGTACATGGAACAGACCGTAATGTGTGAGGGAAAGCCCTACTATGCCGTGGGCGGGCAACTCTGCCGCTATCCTAAATTTGTGCCGGAGGACTATGTCCTCCTTAAACTCGCTCCCTGCCAACCGAAGGATAACTGGTATCGCTGGGATCAGGAGATCCCTCCCGGCAGCCCGAAAGAACTGGTGCAGGCGGCGAAGGAATTTTCAGGACTGAAAATCGGCTACCGCGGCGACCTCACCTTCCGCAACGCGGAGGTCATCGATGTGGCGCTGTTTCTTACGGAGGAGATCGTGCAGGGCGAGTCGGTACAGACTACATCGGAACTGCAGGAGCTCCTATTTGAACACATCGAGCGTGAACAGCAGGAATACACCGATTCCCTCTACCGCATGACGCAGGGGCAGCTCATTGCCAACGCCGGGGAGATTGAGGCAACCCGGTTTTGCTATAATGCCCTGCTCACCGCAGTTTTTGAACGGGAGCAGCTAATCCTGCTTCTCTCTAATGACAAACCGCTGACCTCTGTAAGAGAGGCGTGGCAGGCAGAGCGGATTGAAAACTATGACATGGAGTTCAGTCACACGATCCTACGGTTCTGCGAGGACATTCGGCAAGCGCAGCAACCAGAAATGACAATGTGAGAAACGAGGAGAATATGGACGATATCAGAAACACATCTGCTCTCTTCGTCGGCGGACAAGATACAGCGCCCCATACAGAGCGGACGGCACGGGAACTGTGGGAGCTTCTGTTCCAAAAGGCGGAGACTGAAATGGCAGTGTATATGCGCGAGTTGGATCAGCTTCCCCGCGCCGAGTTGATCATGGCGGCAGACGAGATCTCCGCCATGGCGACCTGCCGCGCCGAGCTGATGGCGTTGGGCGAAAACCTCTCCTGCGAGAAGACGCTCTTCCTGCTGCGCCAGGAAAAACCCTTGGAGCTTCTGAGTGAGGCGTGGATGGAGCGTCGGACCGTGGATGAGGGCGAGCTCTTCCAGAGCCTGCTCATCGAAGTATATGAGGATGAGCATCAGCAGCTACTCAATGAGCCGCTGATGCTGTGATCGGAGGTGCATTGCATGAACATGGCTCGTTATGAGCAGGAAACCATTATCAGCTTCAATGAGGAAGAAAAGAACGCCGGTATTTACACCCACAACAAGGTGCTGCGTCAGAAGCTGGCAGCACTGGCGCGGGACAGACCGGAGGATTGCAGGCTCGTCAAAGCATCCCACGGCGGACGGGCAGTTGACTACACCATTCCAAAAACATGGATAAAGATCGTACCGCCTCGGATCGCAAGTGAAGCGCAAAAAGCAGCTCTTGCAAGGGCTCGGAAAACGGCAAATAAGCCGCTATGACCCCTGCGCGCGCAGCGTTTCAACAACACCTGTCTCGTGCCGAGGGTAGTAATACCCCCACAACACAAAAACGCCGAAAACAGCATATAGAAGGAGGACACGCATATGAAAAAAGCAACCGTCACCATCGCCTTTGACGATGAGAAGCTGGGCGCACTGGAGTTCTCGCTCCGCAAGGAACACTCCTCTGTGCAGGAGCACTTGGAGAATGCGCTGAACGCTCTTTATGAAAAAACCGTACCGGAGCCGCTGCGGGAGTATCTGGACAGCAAGACCGCTCCCACGGCGGTGAGGCCCAAGCGCCCGGTCAAGTCCGCCGCACCCAAGCCGCAGAGCAGTGAGCCGAAGCCCGCGGCTGTGAAGGAGGGCAACTGAGATGGCGGATCATGTAGACATCACACTGTGGATCGACCGCCGTTGGAAGGATGCCATCGAAAAGCATCTCAGGGATGAAACCTTGCAGGAGCATCTGGAGAATGTGCTGGACGAGCTGTGCAACCAGCTCCCAGAGCAGGAATACAAACGCATCAGTGCCGAGATCTACGCAGAGGATGCCGCGGAGCGTGAAGCGAGGGAGGTCGCCCGCACCTACGCCGCCTACCATGTGACGGAGCACGGGCAGGAGTGGTACTTCAAGACCTCGCCCGGCGAGGAACTGTTGGTCGCCTGCAAAAAGCTGCGCGGCTATGTCGCCGCAGAGAAAGGCAGTGCGCCGGACAAATTTATCGGAATGTTTTTCGGCGGGCAACCCATCACAGCAAAAGAGTTTGACGCCCTGACAGCTGTACGCATGGAGAACACCGGCAAGGTGCGCGGCGTATTCGATGTGAACTTCGACAAGCGGGAGTTCTCCGCCGTTCACATCATGGACGGCTGGCGGACCTGGGCGATGCGGGATGTCTCCCCATCCGTCTATCTTGCCACAAGGTCGCGCTTTGCTTCGGCGGATGAACAGCTCTCCAAACTATTGGAGCTGCTGGATGGCATGGAAATCACCTCGGCGGGACACCTCTCCGCGCGGAATTTTTCCTTCAGTGATGAGATCATGATGGAGGAAGACGGTAAGCTCAACTTCTATGTGGACGCAGATTTTGATGTGGACGCTGCCTTCGGAACCTTCGTCCTCACGGACAAAAACGATGACTGGCTCAACATCTATGCCAACTACGACATCGCGGAGGATAGACCCTGCGACACGCTGGAGCTGACGCTCTGCAAGGGTGACGGCTCCGAGGAGAGCTGGAGCTATCCGCTCAACGCAGCCGAGCAGGATGTTCTACTGCGCAAGATGGATGCGTTTTGCCAGCAGCAGACCGGCATGAGCTTGCGCGAGTATGCCCAACAGCTTCGTGAGGAACAGGCACAGACTTCGGAGATGCAGATGTAACCGCCGTGTCCGCCCCTGTGAGCCGCTGTGTGCGGCTTCGGGGGCGAGGGTGGCATCCCTGCGCCCCGGACAGGCATCGGCGCTGTTTGCCCTCGCTTTCGCCCCTCCTATGGGGAACTGTGCTGGGAACCCACCTGTTCGATAAAAGCACAAGATAAAGGCCCGGTGTCGTTTCCGCCCCGGACCGCCCACAAAGCCCCGCAGTGCGGGGCTTTTCAGCGTTCGGAGTTGTAGGCGTTTTCACTGGATTTCAAATGAGTTGTAGGCGCATTTTCCGAAAAACTACCGCGTCGCAGGGGGTTGCGCCCACAATAAGCGACATCAACAGAAAGGACGGCAACTATGTCAAAAGAACAGATGACTATCCGGCTTTATCCCGAAACGCGCAGACAAATGGATAGCTGGCTGGAAGAAAGCAACAGCAAAAACCGAAACGAATTCGTGGAAAAGGCTCTGCGCTTTTATATGGGCTATCTCGGCACGGAGAATATTACCGAGTATCTCTCGGACGCACTGGTGGCAACGCTGCGCGGGATCATCGCAGACAGCACCAACCGCACCAACAGCATTCTCTTCAAGTGCGCGGTGGAGCAGGGCATCATGGCGCACACCATCGCCGCCCACTTCCGTGATACGCTGGAGGATCGCCGCGCCCTGCGCGGGTATGTGGTGGACGAGGTGAAGCGCACCAATGGTCAGATCAGGTTCGAGGATGCCCAGGATGTCCAACGGCAGCTGCCGGATGACACATGGCGAGGTTGATATTTATTTCTCCCTACATGAAGGGCGGTAGAGATGCCGCTCGGCTGGCCCACCGCACCCGCTACTTCGCCACCCGTGAAGGGGTGCAGCTCCTCAAGGATGACAATGCTCATCTTCCTGTCACGAAGAAACAGCAGCAGTACATCCAGCGTCTGCTCCGCAGCTTCCCGGAGGCAAGGGAGCTGCCGGAGCATGAGGACTATGCAAACACACCCAACCGGCAGACTGCCTTTGCGCTCATCGCGCAGATCCACGAGGACTTTATCGAGCCGATGGATGGCCGGGAAAACTATCTTGACTATGTCGCAAACCGCCCCGGCGTAAAAGCGTTGGGCGAACACGGCCTGTGGGATGCCCATGGCAAGGTCCCGTCGCTGGAGAATGCCGTGGCAGAGGTGGCGCGGCACACGGGGAATGTGTGGACGCCGGTCATCTCCCTCTCCCGTGAGAACGCGGAGCGGCTGGGCTATACCGACCTTAAAAACTGGCAGGAGCTCATCAACGCCTCCATCACGGACATCGCCAAGGGCTATAAGATCCACCCGAGTCGCCTTCGTTGGTACGCGGCTATGCACGAAAAGGAGAAGCACATCCATGTTCACATGGTGCTCTTCTCAACCGATCCGAAGGAGGGCTACCTCTCCCGGCAAGGTATCCGCAGCATCAAGTCCGCGCTGGTCAGCACGATCTATCGGAACGACCGTCTGCACATCTATGAGCAGAAGGATGAACAGCGCGGCCTGCTCCGGCAGGAAGCGGAAGCACGGATGGCAACGCTTATCGGGCAGATGTCGACTGGTACTCTGCAAAGCGATAAGCTGGAGTTGTTGGTGACGGATCTCGCCCAGCGGCTTCGGGAGGTCAGCGGCAAGAAAGTCTATGGTTATCTGCCGCCCCGAGTCAAGCGCATCGTGGATGAGATCGTGGACGAACTGGCAAAGGACGAGAGAGTGTCGTCCGCCTATGCTCTATGGCAGGAGCTCCGAGAGCAGCTTTGCACTGACTATAATCAGACACCGCCGCAGCGAGTACCGCTGTCGCAGCAAAAGGAGTTCAAGACCGTGCGCAACATGGTTATCCGGGAAACACTCCGGCTCTCGGAGATGCACTTCACCTTCGAGGATGATGCCATGCAGAATGAGCCGGAGCCGGAAGAACCGTATGTGCCTCCAGATCCAAGTGCAGAGCGGATGATCTATCAGCAGGCGCGGTTTTACCGCAGAGCAAAAAGCATATTAGATGCTGCGGACGCAGATCCCAGCGAGAAGTCAATGGCATTGGTCACACTCCGCCGTCTGTGGGAGGAGGGCTATACCATCGCGGCACACCAGCTGGGAAAGGCATATCGGGACGGGCTTGGCATATCGATTGACCGAAAAGCAGCGGCAGAGTGGTTTCAAAAATCGGCAGAGGCCGGAAATCCTTGCTCTGCATACGCGCTGGGCATACTGCTGCTGGAGCAGGGGCAGATCCCGCAGGCAATTCACTGGCTGCGGCAGGCAGCGGAGCAAAACGATCCATACGCGCAATACCAGCTCGGCAAGCTGCTGCTCACCGGCGCGGAGGGTGTGCCAAAGGATGTAGATGCGGCCATTCAGCTTCTGAAGGACTCTGCTGCCCAGGGCAATCAGTTTGCCCAATACACACTGGGGAAGCTCTATTTGCTGGGGCAAGAGGTGCAGGCAGACCGTGAGGCAGCTCTGCGCTATTTCGCACAGGCGGCAGCGCAGGGCAACACCTACGCGCAGTATTTCATTGACCATCAGGAGGACTTTTTCGGTGCGGCGGCGGGAACCGCTATCCTTCGGATGCTCCATCAGATGAGCCGTATTTTCCGCGAGAACGCCGCCCAGCCTGCCATCTATGCAGGGATGCAGATCGACAAGAAGCGTCGCCGCAGATTGCAGGAGAAGCGCATGGCAATGGGACACAAGGCGGATGACCATGAGGATCGTGGACTGACGCAACAGACACAATAAGGGAGGAATTATGTCAAAGTACATTCCGTTTACAACCGAGCAGAAAGAACGAGCCGCATCGGTGGACTTGGAGGAGTTCCTCCGCCGCCGTGGGGAAAAGCTCATCACATCCGGCAGGGACAAACGCCTTGCCAGCGACCACAGCATCACCATCCGTGGCTGCGAGTGGTTCGATCACGCCACCGAACAGGGCGGCAGAGCCATCAGCTTCGTCAAGCAATTCTATGGACTCAGCTACCCGGACGCCATGTCTCTGCTCCTCGGCGATGATCTCGGCGGAAGCTACCCTGCGGCAAAGGAGAAGGAGCCGGCGCCTGCAAAGCCCTTCGCACTCCCACCGCAGAGTGAGTCCATGCGCCGTGTGTATGCCTACCTGCTGCAAAAGCGTTGCATCGACCGCGAGATACTCAATGCCTTCGTGCGCAAGAAGCTCATCTACGAGAGCTGTGAAAGATCCAGAGACGGGACAAAGGAATACCACAACGCCGTGTTCGTCGGATTCGATGAACACGGCGTTCCCCGTCATGGGCATAAGCGTGGGCTGTATACCATGGGGCAAAGCTATCGCGGCAACATTGAGGGCAGCGACCCGAAGCACAGCTTTCACTATCTCGGCGGTGATGACACGCTCTATGTCTTCGAGGCCCCTATCGACCTGCTCTCTTACATCTCCCTTTTCCCGGTGGGGTGGCAGGCGCATAACTATGTGGCCTGCTGCGGGACATCCTCCATCCCCGTGCTGGAGATGCTGCGGCAGCTCCCCCAGCTCCGGCAGGTGTATCTCTGCCTGGATAATGACGCTGCCGGTCATGCCGCCAGTGAGCGCATGGCGAAGCTGCTGGAGGAGCGTGGTATCTCCGCAGAGCGGCTCGTACCGCAGCAAAAGGACTGGAACGACGATCTCAAGGCAGAACAGGAAAACAAAATGGAAAGGAGCGAGCTATGCCAAACCTTCTGCTGACAATGTGGGACACGATCAAAAGCTCCAACATCGGAATATTGGTCGCGGCAGGGCTGGGGATGTTCGTTGTCATCGGTGGACTCTCCATGCTGTCCTACCACTATACACTCAGCGGCATCAAGTCCCGCACCGTGGGTGACGGACAGCACGGCACGGCGCGTTGGGCGACCGATAAGGAGATCCGCCAGACCTATGCCCATATACCGTTCAAGGTCAGAGACTGGCGCAAGGGAGTAAACCTTCCCACAGAGCAAGGGCTGGTGCTGGGCTGCAAGGGCAAGAAAGATGAACTGACTGCGCTGGTGGATAGCGACGACATCCATTGCTTGATGATCGCCGCCTCCGGCGCGGGCAAGACAGCCTTCTTCCTATACCCCAACCTTGAATATGCCTGCGCATCCGGTATGAGCTTTCTGGCACTGGATACCAAGGGTGACCTCGCCCGCAACTACGGATCTATTGCCAAAAAGTATTACGGCTACAAGCATATCTCCGTCATCGACCTGCGAAATCCAACACGCTCTGACGGCAACAATCTTCTGACGCTCATCAACCGCTATATGGACATCGCCAGAAAACAACCGGATAACCTCGCTGCCCGCGCCAAAGCCGAAAAGTACGCCAAGATCCTCGCCAAGTCCATCGTCAGCCCGGAGGGAAACTCCGACCATGGGCAGAACGCCTTCTTCTACGATGCGGCGGAGGGCTTGCTGTCTTCCACGATCTTGCTGCTTGCGGAGTTTCTGCCACCGGATGAGGAACACCCGGAGGAGCGGCGGCACATCGTGTCAGTATTCAAGCTGGTGCAGGATCTGCTGGAGCCGGCGCGTGGTGCGCGGGGACGTTCCCGCTTCCAGCTGCTCATGGACAAGCTGCCATCCGAGCACAAGGCACGCTGGCTGGCAGGTGCCGCACTCAACAGCTCCGAGCAGGCGATGGCATCAGTCATGTCCACGGTGCTGTCCCGGCTCAACTCGTTCCTCGATAGTGAGCTGGAGCAAATTCTGTGCTTCGACAGTGCCATTGACGCGGAAAAGTTTGCGGCGGAGAAATCCGCCATCTTCCTCATCCTGCCGGAGGAGGATCAGACGAAGAACTTCATGGCTGGCTTAATGATCCAGAACCTCTCCCGCGAGCTGTTCGCAGTAGCGGATGAGAACGGCGGCAAACTGAAAAACCGTGTTATCCTCTTTTGTGATGAGCTGGGTACCATGCCGCCCTTTGATATCCTGCCGCTTTTCAGTGCTGGACGCTCTCGCCGCCTGACGCTGGTACCCATCATCCAGTCACTGGCGCAGCTGGAAAAGAACTATGGAAAAGAAGGTGCGTCCATCCTGATGGACAACTGTCAGGATGTGATCTGCGGCGGCTTTGCGCCCAACAGCGAGGCGGCGGATACCTTCTCCAAAGCCCTCGGCAGCCGCACGGTGCTCTCCGGCTCTGTGAGCCGAGGGAAAAACGATCCCAGCCAGAGCCTGCAGATGATGGAACGCCCCCTGCTGACGGCAGATGAGCTCAAGTCCATCCCCAAGGGCAGCTTCATCGTGCAGAAGACCGGATGCCACCCCATGCGTACCCGCCTGCGCCTGTTCCTCGAATGGGGCATCACCTTCCAGGAGGAATACCGTGTGGAGGAGCAGGCAGCCAGAAAGGTCTATTATGCCGATCAGAATTCGCTGACCCGCGCCATCATGCGAAAGTATCCGCCCAAGCTGCCGGAGCAGCAGACCAACCGCTCCGTTAAGGGCGAGGGACAGCTCCATGATGCGCCTGTGCAGGAGATGGTGGTAGCGGAGGACATCGACTATGACCGTATGCCGCACAAGCGCGCCCCTTACAATCTTCCCCGGCAGGAGGTGGATCGGTGAGCTACTTTGACAGCATTTACGCCGACACGCTTTTGCCGCCCAGGGCTGTATCCGTCTATATGTACCTCAAGGATCGGTCTAATAGCGCAGGAAGCTGCTGGCCCGGTATCAAGACGATTGCGAGAGATATGAACCTCTCCCGCAGCACCGTCAAGCGGGCACTGGCAGATCTGGAGCAGCACGGCTATCTTGCCAAGCTGCCCCGATACCGCCCCAACGGGAGCAACACCTCCAACCTCTATACGCTGAAATAAACCCAAAGAGCTTGGTATCAAAATATGATACCAAGCTCTTTATTTGGACAAAGTGCAAAATTATCGTCCCACCAAGGGGTAACTATACCTGTTTGCTGAACCGAGGAGGGGTTCAATATGAGCCCACCGGAACAGCCCACTCTATCGGAGAATTAGGACAGAGAAAGAACAAGCTACTTCTACCACAAGCGAAAACCGGACATTTATCTTCTCTGATCGCATTATGTCGATTATCCCCCGGACGAGCTTCGACGGCGGTGGGCTTGTGCCCGAAATTCCTTCGCAGATGCTCCTGTATATTTCTTGAACACATGGCTGAAATAGGTAGTGTCTTCAAATCCAACATGGTATGCCACCTCAAATATTTTCAAATGTCCTTCTTCAAGCAACTGGCAGGCATACTCGATTTTTTTACCTGTGATCGTGTCCATGACGGTCTTTCCTGTTTTCTGACGGAAAAACCGGCTGAGATAGCCAGGGCTTACATGCACAGCAGCTGCTACCATGCCCAATGTCAATGGCTCACAGAAGTGCAAATCGATGAAGTTTTGGACATCCAACAAGAGATTCCCGCCTTCTGCAGAGATCTCTGCGATATATCGGCAGACAGCCTGCACAAGCTGGCGCTGATGCTGGACACACTCCTGATGGAAATGCATCCGCTGAAGGTGGGTCTTCCATTCAGACCTGTCCAGCTCAACTACCTCCAGATCTGCGCCAAATTCCTCAAGGGCACTGCGGCAGGTATGCAAAACCATAAGGGCCGTATCCTTGACCTGAGCTTCCGGAGGGTGTTGATGTCTCTGAACATCAAATATGCCTTCCAGAGCGATTTCAGCCTGCGGCAAGTCGGCGCTTCGAAGGGCCTTGGTGAGTGATGTGAAGTGATTGGTATGAGTCGGAGTTCTTTTGCTTTGTGTGCGGCGGAAAAAATGCAGTTCCTGCTGATCGTAAAATCGGTCCTGCAGCGCAAGTCTCGCCTGAACCAGTGCATCGGACAGCTTCTGCAAAGCGGTATCATTTTCACTGACACCAAGATAGAGAGTGATATCAAGCAGATTTTTTGCGGTAGAGATGCAGCCGAAGCAAAAATTGCGAAGCTGGATGTCAGAGCACTTTACAAAAACAAGATGCAGTTCATGCTTTCCTTGGGGAGAGATAAACAGGCAATCCTTTGGCAGCAAGCTATAAAACAGCTTTTCAAGCCCTGTGCGCACGGCGGCAGGATTCGCTTTTTCTTCAACATCAGTCAGATCAACAATTGCAACGGCATAGCCGGCAGTAGCAAGCCCCAGCAGGTCGGCCTGTTTCTGTATTTCGCCTTCCCGATGCAGGCTTCCGGTCATAATGGCATTAAGCACAGATGTGATCCGGCTTTCCACATCAAGATTGAAGGCTCTTTGCCGATTCAATTTCTCTTTACAGCGCTCAACGGCATCAACGATCTCATCCATGTTCCCGGTTTTAGTAATATAATCGCTAACGCCATACTGAATAGCTTGCTGGGCATAAGAAAAATCCGCAAAGGCTGTCAGCAGAATGATTTGAACCTGCAGCTGTGAGGTATGTATCCACTGTGCAAGCTCCAACCCGTCAAGAACCGGCATTTTGATGTCGGCTATCAGAATATCCGGCTGCAAGTCAATCACGGCCTGCTTTGCCTGCAAGCCATTCTCGGCAGTTCCGACAATCTGACAGTCGAGCTTCTGCCAATCAATCAATGTGCAAAGGCCCTTTCGCATCAAGATCTCGTCGTCCGCTATCAGAATTCTGTACATTGCGGCTGTCCTCCTTTGGAAGCAGAATGGTGACCGTCGTCCCGACATTCTCAAAACTGGATATGTGGATTCCGTATTTAGAGCCATACAGGTGGTGCAGCATTTTGTACACTGTATTTAGCGCGATACGATTGTGTCGATTTCCAGCGGCAGGTAGGTCGAGGGGTAGAGGTATTTCTCCATTCTTCCCTTCAAAGCCAACGCCATCGTCTGCAATCACAATTTTCAAGGTTTCGGGGGCTGCACAGCTAATAGATACCTGTACTGTTCCGATACCTTCCTTTGGCTCTATTCCATGTCCGACCGCATTCTCTACCAGCATCTCGATTGTGAGTTTCGGGATGAGGCAATAGAGCAGTGAATCATCCGAAACAGTAACATGGTAGGATATCTTTTCACCAAAGCGCATCTGCTGCAGTTCAATGTAGAATTTCGCATATTGCAGTTCCTGTGCTATTGTCACTTTGAGATCCCCACCGTTAGAGAGCCGCGCCTGAGTGAGCCCCGCAAAATTGGTGGCCATTTTTTGCGTGGTTGCGTTTCCCTCCATCTGTGCGGCAAGCGCGATGCTGCACAGAACATTATACATGAAATGGGGGTTTACTTGGCTTTGGAGATAACGAAGTTCGCTATCCATTGCAATAAGCTTCTTTTCGTAAACATCATTGATCAGATGATCAATGGTTTCTGTCATTGAATTGAACGCCTGACTCATGGTGGAAAATTCCTGGCAGTCGTACTGCGGGAGCTTAACGCGGAAATTCTGCTGTGCAACCTGTTGAAGCTGAAGCGTCATTTCCTGAAGCGGCTGCAATCGCCGCATAACAGCGAAAAACATGATACCAGCAACAATAAGCAGAAGGATAGCACAGCCGATGAGATAGGGCGCAGCTACCTGATAAAGCAACCGCAGTATCTGTATCGAGGGTACGCCGATGGTACAGAGCAGCCCCATGCCCGGTGTTTCGCTGAATAGAAGGTAGCTGCTGTTTCCGATTTTGCGGACATAGGTGGAATCATGGCTGGCATCAAACAGTGAGGATTGCTCTTCGGGGCGAAGGTTAAGTGTGCTTTCTGAAAAAACCGTATTTCCGTCCTTATCAAACAAATACCAAAAAGCATCCCGGTAATCAGAGATTTTACTCATTATCGATGTAACAGCCGACTGGTTGACCACGAAAATCACAGTGCCAATGGGATCCGTCCACCTGTCGTAGGCAGTATAAATAATGTGGATATAGGGGTCTTCTGCCGTACACTGAACATCCTTTCCGCTTTCCTGAAAGGCGTAATATCTCATCAAGTTATCTTCATCCAGCCGAGCCTGTTCACTTACGCGAAGCTCGTGGTAAGACACAACATCGGAGTTCATCTCCCGATCTATGAAGTATACCATCTCCACAAAGGGGAGGCCGGGGGCAACGATGTTTTTGTCCGAATAAATGTCAATCAGGTTTTGGAATTGCTCACTTCTGCTTTCTGAACCCGCTTCCGCCATTGCAGTACTCTTGCATATCCGAAGCAGCATATCCTCCAACATTTGCGTCTTTGTGGAAAGGCTTTGGCTTACTGCGTGCATGGCAAACTGGGCCTCCCGATTCACAAAGGACCCCATGACATTGATGACCAGCAGCACCAAAATCAGCAGACTGATCAGCAGCGTTACCAGAACGGAACTAACATTCAGCCAAATCAATTGGCCCCGCAGCGAAGGGGTGCGTATCCACTTCTCGTATAGATCCCGCATGAAAAATACCCCCTTCACTTGCTTTTTTGGTGTGTCTACTGTTATTATAACAGTAAAAGAAACTTTGGACAAGGAGCTGATCATCCATGAAAAAAGTGCTTTTGATGTGCCTTGCAGTGCTCTGTATTTTTCTGATATTGCCTGGTTGCTCTGCTGAACCGGAGAAGGAAATGGTATCTATCAGCTTTATGCATGGTTGGGGAGGGAGCAGCGCCGATCATATTGGAATGCGCGAGCTGTTTTCGGCTTTTGAGAAAGCAAACCCTGATATTCATATCGCCTATGACACATCGCCAGATTTGGGGATTGTTATGGAAAAGGCTGCGGATATGCTTGCGGTGGATAAAACGCCGAACATCATCAGCACCAACGGGAATGTGCAGTATGTTTCAAGTGCAAAGAAGAAGGGCGTAGCCTTGGATCTGATGCCATATCTACAGGAGGATGCGGCATTTGCATCGAACATAAGTCCGCAGATTCTGGAGGCACTTCAGGAGCCGGACGGTGCGCTTTACACGCTTCCGGATGCAGTGGAATACATCGGATACTGGTATAACGCCTCGCTATTCAAACAGGCGGGGATCACAGACACAGGAACGCCGGAAGGGAGCGTAATTCTCCCAAAGACATGGGAGGAATTCTGGGCTGCATGCGATGCGTTAGCGGAGATCTCCCCGCAGACAGGCGCGGTGCCAATTCAGCTGCAGGTGAGTCAAATGGAGTTCTTTTTGGGGGCACGGCTGGCCGCCGTGTCGGAGAATTCTTTGGCCTTCATGCAGAAAGAAACCGCTACGTGTGACAGAGAGGATGCGGAAATCGCAGTATCAGAACTGATCCGCGCACTTTCCTACGATACACAGGGCGGGACAGCTCTGGACATCAGGCAGAACTTCTTCAATGGGGAAAGTGCGATCTATATTGATGGCGTCTGGGCCAATACGGACCTTGTAGAAACAACGACACAGCAGGAAATCCGCTACGCTGCGTTCCCCGGAAGACAAGGAGAAACAATCTCCTACGCCAACCCCGCTACCGGCTACGTCATTAGTAATGTTGGTTCTCCAAAGCAGATTGATGCTTGTGTGCGCTTTCTGAAATACATGCTTAGTGAAGATGTTCAGGAGCAGATGGTTACAAAGACGCATCAGGCGCCAAGTAATCCAAAGATTGAAGACGCATGGATTCGTGAAAGAGTGCCTATCCTGGCAGATGCCGTACAAGTCTGCCAGAAGGCAGATCAGCAAATACTGACGCTATATTCCGTCCTTCCAGTCAAGTCCTTTGCCAATCTTGAACAAAGGCTGGAGGAACTGCTGCGAGACAAGTCCGTGCAGCAATCTATTGTAGCTATCATAACAGATTCTGATTAGGGGCACGCCAAAAGGTTAAAAAAACACAATAACATCAGTATATTACATCTCAACCGCTGAATGGCGCCGAGAAATTGTGCAAACCACACAATTTTTCGGCGCCATTCTTTTGATTAGGTGTGTAAAACTCAATGTTTCGGCAAAAAGTTTTATGGTATCCTGCCTCACTATCAGATAAACTGAAGGTGCTTAATAAGACCTAAGGGTCTATTCAGCTACATCTATTAACCATCAATATCAAAATGGAGGAATGGACTATGAAAAAGACACTTGCACTTCTTCTGACACTTCTTCTGATTCTCGGCACACTTGCCGGATGCGGCAAGACGGAGAAACCTGGGGACGATAAGGAAAAAGATTCCGAGAAGGCCACTATCACTTTTGTCCACGGTTACTATCACGATGAGTCCGAGTGGCCTGCTGCCGCACAGATGAGGCAGATTTATCAGGATTTTGCGGATATGCACAAGGATGAATTCACCTTTGTTGCACTCCCTGATGAGTCCGGTGCAGAGGGCATCTACAACACCGCACTCAACGACATTAGCGGCGGCAAATTCTATGATATTGCCGACTTTGGCGGTTGGGACATCGTGCCCGTCGCAAGTGCCGCTGGTCTGATCCTTGACTTGAAGCCCTACCTTGATGCGGATGCCAATTTCAAGGCTGGTGCCGGTGTCTGCTATGATCAGAACTTGACTGCAGACGGCAAGATCTATTCCGTCCGTGAGCAGATCGAAGCTGTCGGTTTCTGGTACAACGAGGCACTGTTTAAGCAGGCCGGTGCAAAGGTTCCTGCCGAATGGAATACTTGGGCGGACTTTGAAGATGCGGTTAAGCTGCTGGTTGACGCTGGTATCACTCCGTTCGGATTGAACGCCGGCTGGCCCACCAACATTCTGACCGCAGGCCGCTTCCAGGCAGATGCCGCTACTCGCGCTTTCTATGCGAAGGGCGCGGATGTTATGTCCTTTGATGACCCTGCCTTCCGCGAGGTCATGACTTTCATGCAGGAAAAGGTTCTCCAGCAGATCGACTCCGCTAACTTCGGCCCCGGCGGTGACGACGACGAGCAGTATCGCACCGATTTCTTTGATGGCAAGACGGCAATGCTCTTTAACGGCGTTTGGGATGCTGGCGGAAGTGTGGGCTGCATGGCCGGTGCGGAGAACATCAAGCCCGCCAACTTTCCGACAAATGAGTCCGGCAAGCGCGCATCTCTCATGTCTGGCGGCACAGGCCTTGTCGTTTCAAGCGGTCTGACCGAGGCGCAGACGGCGGCCTGCATTGAGTTCATCAAGTACATGACGAGTGAAGAAATCGCAAACAAGATCATCTCTTATGGTATCGGCATGGCTCCCAACACCAAGGTAAACTATATGACACTGATCGACAAGGTCGATGCTCCCGAAGCAAAGCTTCTGGTTTCTGCGTGCCAGCTGTGCATGGAGGCTGACTATCAGGCCCTTGGTCTCGGCAACCAGTTTGGTGACTTCGAAGGCGAAATTCAGGCCAAGTATGCTGGCTTGAAGGATGGCTCGAAGACAGTAGACAATGTAGTGAGCGAGCTTGATGCTGTCATCGCAGCGAGCTGATTGTAAATGGTTACGAGAGAAGGGGGCGTAATGTCCCCTTCTCTTTTTAGAAAGCGGAGAAAGGATAATACATCATGAAGGCGGGAGTTAAGATCAATAGCGTTTTCTCAGGGGCGAGAACGTATAGAAAGCGAGGGTTTGTTCTGGCCTTCCTTGCCCCTTGTACGGCTTTATTTTTAGTTGTCTATGCATACCCCCTAATCACGATATTCTTGACATCCTTCTGCTCGTGGAACTATGCAAACTTCACAGCCCCGGAGTTTCTTGGTTGGGAGCATTTCTTTGATAACTATATAAAGCTGTTTCGTTATGACGCAAACTTTAAGATGGCACTGGCCAACTCTCTAAAGTGGGTCGCATTGACACTGCTGATCCAGGTCCCGTTTACGATCCTTGTGGCGTTGACCTTGTCCAAAAAAATGCGTGGTTGGCGGTTCACGCGCAATATGTTCCTGATTCCAAACATTATTTCCACTGCAGCCATCGGCCTTATTTTCCTAAATCTCTACAGCCCGGCACGCGGCATTGTTACAGAATTGTGCAACAGGATCTGGCCCGGATCGGATGTAAGTGTTTTATCAAATCCAACCTATGCCTTCTGGGGGATTACCTTTACCTTCATTCTCTTCGGCGGCGCAAACTGTCTTTTGCTTCTGACGCAGATATTCTCCATTGACCCCGGAATTTATGAGGCTGCCCGCATCGAAGGTGCGTCTGAATGGCAAATCGACCGGCACATTACGTTGCCTTTGCTTCGCCCGATGATTGGAACGATTTCGGTAATGGCAGCAAATTACGGCTTACTTCTTTACAATGAGATCGCACTCATCACCTCTGGTGGGCCCGATAACGCTACCTATTCATTGAGCTATTATATCTACAAAACCTCTCTCGGCAGTACAAAGTTGAATTTTGCGCGTGGTAATACCGCAGGTGTGATCCAGTTCATACTCGGAATTCTGATCGTCTGCCTTATCAACCGTGCGTTCCGTTCGGATACATCGGATTAAAGGGGGACTTGATCATGAAACAGGATAACGCATTTTCACTTCCCGCAAAACTGCTGCGGTATCTCTTAATGGCCTTTGTGCTGATGATTTCCCTATATCCAATTCTCTGGGTATTCCTGAATTCTTTTAAGCGGACACCCGGCGGCTTGGGCCTTCCTGATGAATGGGTCCTTGACGGATACATCACTATATTCACAAAACTCAATATCGGCCAATATTTTCTGAACAGCCTGATCGTTACGGTTATATCTACGGTAATCAGCGTCTTTGTGGTTTCTCTTGCGGCTTATGTGTCCGCAAGGATATCCTTCAAAGGGAAAAACCTCGTTACGCTGATGTTTGCTTCCACCTTATTCATCCCCTCGATTTCCATCAGCTTTCCTATCTATCGTCTCCTATCTGATCTTGGGCTCAAGGACACATTGACGGGAATCATTTTTGTATACTCCAGCCTTGGTATCGCTGTGACCTTCTTTATTCTTCGCAGCTATTTCCTTACCATCCCGAAGGAGATGGAGGAAGCCGCTATGATGGACGGCTGCGGCTATATCGGCACGTATTTCAGAATCATCGTCCCTATTGCAAAGCCAGGGCTTGCAACGGCGGCTATTATGGCGTTTCTGAATAACTGGAACGAATACTACTTTGCATCCATTCTGCTCAAGTCGAAGGAAAACATGACGCTTCCCGCATTACTTGGACAGTTTACAACGGCCTATTCCAAAAACCTGAACGGCATGTTCTCGGCGATCATCTTAATTGTTCTTCCCACCATCATTATTTTCTGCCTGTTGTCAGAGACTTTCGTTAAATCGCTGACGGCAGGAGCAGTGAAAGGATAGTCAATATGACAGAAAGAGAAAAACGGACACAGTGGTTTCAGTCCGCCCGGTTTGGAATGTTTCTGCATTGGGGGCTTTATGCGATCCCCGGTCGCGGCGAATGGTATATGAGCGAGGCTCGAATTCCCGCAGAGCAGTATGAGCGCTATATGCAGGAGTTTACGGCAAACGCTTATGACCCGAAGGACTGGGCTCGGCGTGCAAAGCGAGCTGGGATGAAGTATGTGGTACTAACCGCAAAACACCATGACGGCTTTTGCCTGTTTGACTCCCGCCTGACCGAATACAAGAGCACGAATGCACCCTGTGGACGCGATTTGGTACGTGAATTTGTGGATGCTGTTCGTGCCGAAGGGCTCCGTGTGGGTCTCTACTATTCTCTGATTGACTGGCATCATCCGGATTTCCCGAAGTTCAGCGACCTGAATCATCCAATGCGCGGTAATCCGGCTTATCAGGATGAGAAAAGCGACTTTGACCGCTACCTTGCCTATATGCACGGGCAGATCGAGGAGTTGGTCACCAATTACGGCAAGATCGACATCCTTTGGTTCGATTATGCGTATGACGAGCTGCGTGGCGAGGCCTGGAAGGCCACAGAGTTAATACAAATGGTTCGCCGCCATCAGCCCGATGTTGTCATTGACAATCGATTGGAAACAAGCGGCGAAGGGTTTGGCAGTCTTGTCACGGAGCATCCGGCGTATTACAGCGGCGATTTCGTCAGCCCAGAGCAGATCCTGCCGCCAGAGGGCATTCGTAATGTCAGGGGTGAGCGCGTTCCTTGGGAGCTATGCACGACCATGAACAATAATTGGGGCTACAACCCCTATGATACAGACTACAAGCCGGCTTCCATGCTCATCCGAAAGCTGGTTGAGTGTGTCAGCAAGGGCGGCAACATGATCCTTAATGTCGGGCCGGACGCTAATGGCAGATTCAATGCCGAAAGCTGTCGGCTGCTGGAGGAGATCGGTGCGTGGCTGGCAGTCAACGGCGACAGCGTCTACGGTTGCGGCAGTGCAGACCTTCCAAAGCCGGACTGGGGCTGGTACACAAAAAAGGATGGTTACATCTATGCGCATATTCTGGACAACCCTATCGGTCCGCTGGCTTTGACCGGCCTTGCCCCAGAGCGTGTCAACTCGGTGCGGCGTCTTGCGGACGGCAGTGAGGTGCTACGGGGGGAGAGCTGGATTACAAACGCTTATGAAAACCTTGCGTTTGTCACACTCGGCACGATCCCGCACTTCACCTATCTGCTGCCCGATCCGATTGACACCGTGCTGGAAATTAAATATGAGGAGAGTCGCCTATGAAACCAATTACCGCAATAGTGCTGGGAGCTGGTCAGCGGGGAGCAAATGTGTATGCTGCCTATGCGCTGAATTTCCCAAATGAATTAAAAATTGTCGGCGTGGCCGAGCCGCGTGCAGATCGGCGTGCCGCGTTCGCTGCGGATCACGGCATTCCCGAAAGCCACTGCTTTGAAAGCTGGGAGGGCGCTCTTGGGTGCGAGAAGTTCGCAGACTGTGTATTTGTCTGTACGCAGGACCGGATGCACTACGAGCCGGTTCTGCAAGCCTTGGACAAGGGCTATGATGTGCTTTGTGAAAAGCCGATGAGCTATGACCGTGCGGAGCTCATCGCAATGGGCGAAAAGGCGCGGCAGACAGGCCGGATGCTTTCCATCTGTCACGTACTGCGCTATTCCCCCTTTTTTGTGAAGCTCAAGGAGTTGATTGAAAGCGGCGCAATCGGCCAACTCGTATCCATTCAGCATATCGAAAGCGTCGGCTATTGGCATATGGCGCACAGCTTTGTACGTGGGAACTGGAATCGCAGCGAGGACAGTTGCCCGATGATTCTGGCAAAATGCTGCCACGACACCGATATTCTGACATGGCTGATCGGAAGCTCATGCAAGGCGGTCAGCAGCTTTGGTTCCCTTGCGCACTTCAACGCCGCGCACAAGCCGTCAGGTGCGCCGCCATACTGTCTGGACGGGTGTACGCATCGGGACGACTGCCCTTACTATGCGCCCCGGTTCTATTTGGAGCACCCGAGGGCTGTGTCTGACGGCTTTGTTTCCGTGGTCAGCCTTGATCCTTCACACGAGGCCGTGTTGAACGCTTTACAGCGCGGGCCGTATGGCCGGTGTGTCTACCAGTGCGATAACGATGTGGTGGACAATCAGGTCGTAAATCTGCTGTATGAAAACGGCGTCAGTGCCGCCATGACGATGTGTGCCTTTACCGAGCATTGTGAGCGTATCATCAATGTTATGGGAAGTCACGGTCAGATCCAAGGTAATATGGAGTCATCCACGATGGAAATCAGCGATTTCGCCACCGGCAATCGAACAACACTGCATGTGCATACACCTGCAGGCGGACATAGCGGCAGCGACGCCGCCATGATGAGAGACTTCCTGCAGGCACTGCACAGTGGAGGAGGAAGCAAAACCAGCGCGGATGCTTCGGTGGAGAGTCACCTTATTGCGCTGGCCGCAGAGGAGAGCCGCCTAAATGGCGGAAAGGCCATTAACATGAACGAATGGAGGACAAAAAAGTGAGTATTTTGAAGAACGCGGTACGTCCGCAGCACATCCCGACCTATGACGGTTCCAATCAGTCTACGCATCCTTCGGTGCTGCGCTTTGACGCTCCTTGGCATGGATACCTGTACTGGATGGCAATGACACCATACCCCTACAACAACGATGGGCTGGAGGATCCTTCTGTCCTGGTTTCCAACGATGCAGAAACATGGAGCGTCCCTGCAGGATTGACGAATCCGCTGACCCCCGCGCCGAAGCCCGGCCATAACTGTGATGTGGAGCTTGTCTATAATAAGGATTGCGATGAATTGTGGCTCTATTATGTGGAGGCGGACGATATTGTGCAGTCATGGGTCAAGCTCATGCGCTCTGCAGACGGCGTTCACTGGACAAAGCCGGAGATTGTACTCCATGATCCCGTTCAAAAATACAGCATCCTTTCCCCTTGCATCCAGCGTATGCAGGATGGCGAATGGCAGATGTGGTATGTGGACACCGGCAACACCGGCTATCAGAATCAGGCAAACAAGGTGCGCGTTCGTACCTCAAAGGACGGCCTCTGCTGGAGCGAGGAAGAAACCTGTGAGGATCTCCTTCAGCCGGGCTACCAGATTTGGCACCTGACCATTTGGCGTGATCCGGAAGACGATTCTCTGCACGCCATTTATCCGGCTTATCCGAACGGGACAAACTGTGACTACTGCAAACTGTTCTACGCAGTCAAGAAGGCGGGACAGCCTTGGAAGACCTTCCCGAATCCTCTGATGGAGCAGGGCGAAGAAGGAAGCTGGGACGATTTTTGCCTGTATCGAACCGCATTTCTGCTGGATCAAGGAAAGGATACTCTCCGTGTTTGGTATGGCGGGAAGCGGAAATCCGATGCCGCATGGGGCATTGGGTATACCGAAGGTCAGTATAGCGTGATTTGTACTGCTCTGGAGAAATAAGCGGACTGTTTATGCGCCGTTTCGTCCGAGCCAATATTTGTTCCTCAAAGGAGGGCTGTATGAAAAATCCAACTCTTGTTATTTTGGCAGCCGGCATGGGCAGCCGCTTCGGCGGTCTCAAGCAGATCGAGCCAGTCGATCCTGGAGGCCATCTCATCATAGATTTTTCCCTGTTTGACGCATGGCGCGCCGGCTTTCGTAATGTGGTCTTTATCATCACCCATGAGATGGAACAGGAGTTTCGTAAGTGCATTGGAGATCGAATGGAGAGGTTCTTTCATGTCTCCTATGCTTACCAGGAGCTTGACCGGCTCCCGGAAGGGGTTTCCGTTCCTGCCGAGCGCACAAAGCCGTGGGGGACCGGACATGCGCTGGCTTGCTGCCGCGGTGTGATAAACGGACCGTTTGCCGTCATTAACGCGGACGATTTTTATGGCCGCACAGCTTTCACCGAAATATTTGATTTTTTGGCAAAGCAGACTGATGAGAGCAAATATGCGATGGTTGGGTACCTCCTGAAGAACACTGTGACGGAATTCGGCTCGGTTGCGCGTGGCGTGTGTCAAACCGAAAACGGCCTGCTCACAGGGATTACCGAGCGCACGAAGATTTTCAAAAAGGGAGCAGATGCCGAATACACGGAAGACGGCAACCACTTCATCACGCTGCCTGGTGACACGGTCGTTTCAATGAATCTGTGGGGCTTCTCCGCTAAAATTCTGGATGAGCTTTGGTTTCGTATGGGTGCGTTTCTGCGCGAAGCGATAAAAACAGATCCGCTCAAGTGCGAGTACTTCCTTCCGTTTGTTGTCAACGAGCAGCTTTCAGACAAGTCCGCAAGCGTACAGGTTCTTCCCTGCGAGGAGATCTGGTATGGTGTGACTTACCGTGAAGATTTGGACTCCGTCAAGCAGGCTGTTGCGAAAATGAAAGCCGACGGAGTCTACACGGAGGAACTATGGAAATGAACACAAACCTACTTGATGTGCTGCGTGGCTTCCGGCTGGACGCTGAACCGGTTTCCTGCGAGCCGTATGGCTGCGGGCACATCAATGTCACCTATTTGGCTGTCGCGGCGAGCGGACGCCGCTACATCCTGCAGAGGATCAACCATCACACATTCCGCGACATCCCCGGCCTGATGGAGAACATCACCGCAGTCACCGAGTTCCTGCGCGCAAAAGCAAATGACCCACGCGGCGTTTTGACATTGGTAAAGACACATGACGGAGCGAGCTTTCTTCACACGCAGGACGCATACTGGCGTGTATACGACTTCGTTGAGGACACCATATGTCTTCAGCTGCCGGAAACAGACGAGGACTTCTACCAAAGTGCCATCGGGTTTGGCACATTTCAGCAGATGCTGTCAGACTTTCCAGCGGAAAGGCTGCATGAGACGATCCCCAATTTTCACAATACGCCGGATCGATATCGCGCTTTTCTTGAAGTTTTGGAGCGCGACGCTTTGCACCGTGCGGCGCTGGTTCAGCCGGAAATTGAATTTGCGCTTGCCAGACAGTCGGAAATGGGGGTACTGCAGAGTGCGCTGAGTTCCGGGGAACTTCCATTGCGCGTAACGCATAACGACACCAAACTCAATAATGTTCTGTTGGATGCAAAAACGAGAAAAGCCTGCTGTGTGATTGACCTTGATACCGTGATGCCGGGTACCAGTGTTTATGACTTTGGCGATTCCATTCGCTTTGGTGCGGCAACTGCTGCCGAGGATGAGAAGGATGTATCTAAAATGGAGGTCAGCCTGGAACGATTCAGGGTGTTTACCCGCGGCTACACGCGCTCCTGTCCCAATCTGACAAAAAGTGAAATTGCTTGCCTTGCCATTGGTGCAAAGACCATGACGATGGAGTGCGGAGTTCGCTTCTTGACGGACTATCTGGACGGAGATCACTATTTCGCTACCCACCGAGAAGGGCAGAATTTAGATCGCGCCCGCACACAATTCAAACTTGTCGCCGACATGGAAAAGAAGTGGGATGCGATGCAGAAAATCGTGAAGGAGGAAGCAAAATGAATGTTCTTGTAACGGGCGGCGCCGGATACATAGGCAGTCACACCTGCGTGGAGCTGATCAAGGCAGGGTATACCCCCATCGCAGTTGACAACTTTGTCAACTCCAGTGCGGAGAGCCTGCGCCGTGTCGGTGAAATAACAGGACAAAATGTGACTTTGATCGAAGGGGATATTCGTGATGAATATCTGTTGAATGAGATTTTTGAAAGCTGTGAGATAGCTTGTGTCATTCATTTCGCAGGCCTCAAGGCAGTCGGAGAATCTGTCATGAAGCCGCTTGATTACTATCAGAACAATTTGGATGCAACTTTGGAGTTGTGCAGCGCTATGTCAAGGCACAAAGTCAAGCGCATTATTTTCTCATCCTCCGCCACTGTCTATTCAGGCGACAACGAGATGCCCCTGCGTGAGACCTCAAAAACCGGGAACTGCACAAACCCTTATGGTTGGACAAAATTCATGTGCGAACAGATCCTGCGCGATATGGCAAAGGCCGACTCAGAGTGGTCGGTTGTGAATCTGCGCTACTTCAATCCGGTCGGCGCACATGAAAGCGGAAAGATCGGTGAGCATCCCAGCGGCATTCCGAATAACCTCATGCCCTATATTTCACAGACAGCCATCGGAAAGCGTGACCACCTGAATGTGTTTGGAAACGACTACCCCACGCCGGACGGTACCGGTGTGCGCGACTATATCCATGTGGTCGACTTGGCAAAAGGCCATGTTGCCGCCATCCAGTACCTAATGCATCACAACGGGGAAAGCGTCTTTAACCTTGGTACAGGTCACGGCTATAGCGTGTTGGATATGGTGCATGCCTTTGAAGAAGCCAATGATGTGGTTGTCCCATATCAGATTGCAGCGCGCCGACAGGGGGATCTGCCCATCTGCTATGCAGATACCTCAAAGAGCACAGAGCTTCTCGGATGGAAAGCGGAGAAATCTCTAATCGATATGTGCCGTGACACATGGAATTGGCAAAAGCAGAATCCTGACGGATACGGAGGATAAAATGTTGCATGTAAATTTCATTCAGGTGAAAGATTCCGAAGATATGGGGAAGGCTGCCGCTGATGAATTTGAAGCCGTTATTCAGGCAAAGCCCTCCTGTGTGATAGGTCTCGCCACCGGTTCTACTCCCATTCCGCTGTACCGTGAGCTTATTCTCCGTGAACGGGCGGGGCTCATTGACTTCAGCCGGGTTCGGTCGGTAAATCTGGATGAATATAAGGGACTTGCTCCCGACCATCCGCAAAGCTATCGTCGTTTCATGCAGGAAAAGTTGTTTGACCATATCAATATTAAACCGGAAAACACCATTGTTCCCGATGGCCTTGCAGAAGATATTCCAACCATGTGCGAGCAATACGAGCGCAAGCTGGAGGACTGGGGCGGCATTGATATTCAGCTTCTTGGCCTCGGTCATGATGGGCATATCGGATTTAATGAGCCCTGCGACCATTTCCCAACTGCAACCCATGAAGTTCGGCTCACGGAAATGACTCGCGAGGCAAATAAGCGGTTCTTTGCATCGGTCAACGATGTCCCCGCATCTGCTATCACGATGGGAGTCGGCACAATTATGTCAGCGAAGAAAATCGTCATGCTTGTTACAGGCAAGGATAAGGCAGATATCCTCTTCCGCACATTTTGGGGACCTGTAACACCGCAGCTTCCCGGCTCAATTCTGCAATTCCATCCAAATGTCACAGTTATTTGTGACATGGACGCATCTGTCTCTCTGCCCCTGTGAATGAAAGGAGACTGCCATGAACTACCTTGGCATCGATTATTCTGTAAAAAACATGCCCCTATTAGATAACGCTTTCATCCCCTTCGGTGTTTGGGCAGAAGCATATCTGAAAGAGGCGGTACATCCCTTCAAAATTGCCATAGAAAGAGAAAACGGCTTTGTCTCTGTGTTTGAGACAAAGCTGCGCAGCGATGCGTTTGCAGCAGCAAATTACCGCTACGCTGAAAGATTTGTCAAAATGCTTTTATGGAGCGTTGGCGGCTGGCGCCTTTACCTGTGTGGCGATGACACAATTGCAAAGCGATTACAAGCGGAATACCGTGCGGGAGGTCTCCGCCATTTTGACATCAGCTTTATGCAGGATGTCTACGAACGCCCCTTCGAGGTAGTGGTTTGCGAAGAAGCTGCCTTCCCGCAGCCCAATGAGCAGGCAAAAAAAGTGGGAGGGCATATAAATGGCTGCCGCATTGGTTTCGATGCAGGTGGTTCTGACCGCAAGGTTTCTGCGGTCATTGACGGCAGGACAGTCTACTCCGAGGAGGTTGTGTGGCATCCGAAAACAAGTGAAGATCCTCAATATCAATATGAGGGGATCGTGAGTGCGCTTAAGACGGCAGCGTCGAAAATGCCGCGGGTGGACGGTATTGGCGTGTCCTCCGCAGGCGTCTTTGTCGGAAACGCCCCTATGGTATCCTCCATCTTCATCAAGGTTCCTCGCAGCTGCAGGGATGAGGTAAAAACCATCTATGATCGCGCGGCAAAGGAGATTGGAGATGTCCCCATTGTTGTTGCTAATGACGGAGATGTATCCGCCCTTGCAGGAGCTATGAGTCTTGGAGCAGGCTCTATTATGGGGCTTGCGATGGGAACGAGTGAAGCTGTCGGATATGTAAATGCAGAGGGAAATCTGCTTGGATGGTTTAATGAGTTGGCCTTTGCTCCGGTGGATTTGAACGAGTGCGCCATGCGTGACGAGTGGTCCGGAGATATCGGGGTCGGATGCAAATACTTTTCTCAAGATGCTGTGATAAAGTTGGCGCGCGCGGCAGGAATCGCACTTTCTGAGAATCTTTCTCCTGCTGAGAAACTCAAGGAGGTTCAGAAGCTGACGGAACAGGAAGTTCCATTTGCGTGCGATATCTTCCGTTCAATTGGCGTGTATCTGGCGCACACTCTAAGCCTCTATGCAATGATTTATGATCTCCGCACACTGCTGGTGCTTGGGCGTGTGGCGTCTGGCATCGGAGGGAATTTAATTATAGAAGAATGTCAGCGAGTATTGGAGGAAGAATTCCCTGAACTGTGCAGGAAGCTTCGAGTTATGCTGCCGGATGAAAAATTCCGGCGTGTGGGGCAGTCAATGGCAGCGGCAAGCCTGCCGGAGGTGTGAAATGATATTTCATAATGCCCATATCTTTGTTGACGGTTCTTTCCGTCACGGCGCATTTCGGGTGGAGAATGGTAGGTTTGCCGAAATGATAGATTCCACCCATACAGTTGCCGGTGGTATCGACTTGTCAAATCAGTATGTGATACCGGGACTTGTGGATATACATACTCACGGAAATTCCGGCGCGGACTTCTCGGATGGTGATTATGATGGGCTAATCAGAATGGCTCGCTATCTGGCGCAAAACGGCGTAACCAGCTTCGCACCGGCCTCCATGACGTTGCCGTATCATGTGCTGGAAATGGCATTCAAAAACGCCGTTTGGCTCAAAAACGAGAAGCCGAGAGAGTGCGCAAATTTAGTGGGAATACAAATGGAAGGGCCGTTTTTTTCAGAAAAGAAAAAAGGAGCGCAGAACGGTTCATACCTGAAACTGCCAGATATAGAGGCGTTTCAGAAACTATATGATAGCTCCAAGGGGCTTATCAGGATTGTCGATGTAGCTGCGGAATTGTCTGGAGCCGAGACTTTCACAAAGCATGCGGCCACGCTCTGCAAAGTAGCTATCGCGCATACTGACTGCACCTATGATGAGGCCGAGACCGTATTCGATGCAGGTGCTTCCCATCTGACACACCTGTTTAATGCTATGCCCGGAATCCACCATCGAAAGCCCGGACCCATAGGAGCAGGAAGTGAGCGTAAGGGTGTGACTGCCGAACTGATCTGTGATGGGTTGCACGTCCATCCCAGCGCCATTCGCATGGCATTTAAGCTGTTCCCCGGAAGGGTATGTTTAATTTCTGATGCTCTCCGCTGCTGCGGTATGCCGGATGGCAAATATACCCTTGGTGGGCAGGAGGTCTTTTTGAAAAACGGTGTCGCCCGCCTCGCAGATGGCACCATCGCGGGATCAGCGACAAATCTCTACGACTGTATGAAAAAGGCCGTGGAGTTTGGCATACCGAGGGAGCAGGCTGTTATGTCAGCGACAATCATTCCAGCTGCAGTGGTCGGCTGTGCGGATAAGGTTGGTTCGATTGCCGCTGGGAAAAATGCGGACTTTGTTGTTTGTGACGAGCAATTAAACCCGAAATCAGTGTATCTGAACGGGGTTCTACTGAAAAAGCCTTCCGAACTGTCGTTTGATTCGTAAAAGGAGTGAATAAGCCTTGGAGATATCGGAGCTGGTAGCCAATATAAATCAGCCTGTATTTGAAGATAAACTGACTCAGGTATACGGTTCGGACAGGTTAGAAAGCGCAAAAAGCCGCTGCACAGAGGTGACGGAGGGCTTCCGCCTGACCTTTGGCTATCCGGCGCAGGCGCTGTTCAGCGCGCCGGGCCGCACGGAGCTGGGCGGTAACCACACCGATCATCAGCGGGGCTGCGTTTTGGCCGCCGCCGTGGACCTGGACATTCTGGCGGCGTCAGCCGTCACCGACAGCGGTGCTATCCGCGTGCTGTCTCAGGGCTATCCCATGACGGAGGTATCCCTCCGGGAGCTGACTCCGCAGGAGGGGGAGAAAAACACCTCGGCGGCGCTGATCCGGGGCGTTGCGTCCCGGATGCAGGAGATGGGCTGTGCCCTGCGGGGCAGGGGTCTGGACGTGTATATGACCTCCACCGTCCCCAAGGGCAGCGGCCTCAGCTCCTCCGCCGCCTTCGAGGTACTGCTGGGGACGATGCTCAATGAGCTGCTCTGGGAGCGGCATTGTACGCCGGTGGAGCTGGCGCAGATCGGCCAGTATGCGGAAAACGTGTTCTTCGGAAAGCCCTGCGGCCTGATGGACCAGACCGCCTCCTCCGTGGGCGGCGTGGTGGCCATCGACTTCGCGGATACAGCCCACCCGGCGGTGGAGCGGCTGGACGTGAATCTCCACGCCTGCGGATATGCCCTGTGTATTCTGGACTCCGGCGCGGGACACGAGGATCTGACCGGGGAGTACAGCGCCATCACCGAGGAGCTGCGGGCGGTCTGCCGCGTGTTCGGCAAAGAGGTGCTGCGGGAGGTGCCGGAGGAGGCCTTTCTTGCGGAGCTGCCCCACGTCAGAAAGGCGGCGGGGGATCGGGCGGTAAACCGTGCCTTCCACGTCTACGGCGAGAACCGCCGCGTGAGGGAGGAGGTACAGGCGCTCCGCAGCGGCGATTTCCAGCGGTTTCTTACGCTGGTGCGGGAGTCGGGGCGCTCCTCCGCCATGTACTTGCAGAATATCATTCCCACCGGCAGCACGGCGGCACAGGAGCTGATGGTGACCATCGCCCTGTGCGAGCGTATGCTGGAGGGGCGGGGCGCTGTCCGCGTACACGGCGGCGGCTTCGGCGGCACGGCACAGGCGTTCGTGCCGCTGGATATGCTGGACGGCTTCCGCGACAGGGTGGAGGCCTCGCTGGGACGGGGCTGCTGCCACGTGGTGCGCATCCGGCCGGCGGGCGGCATCCGGCTGGGATAGGAGGTGCGTCATGTGCTATCAGGCCATTGAAGATCTGCTGGGCTACGCCCTGCGCACAGGGCTTATAGAGGAATGTGACCGCACATGGGCGGCAAATCGTTTGCTTCAGACCTTGGGACTGGAATCGTGGGAGCCGCCGCAGACAGTCCGGGAGCGGCCCTTGGAGGATATCCTGAAGGAACTGCTGGACGACGCGGCGGCGCGGGGTGTCATACAGAACGACATCACCAGCCGCGACCTGTTCGATACCGAGCTGATGGGCATACTGACGCCCCGCCCCGCTCAGGTCATCAGTGAATTCCGGCGACGGTATCAGGCCGACCCGAAGGCGGCCACAGACTGGTTTTACCGCTTCAGTCAGGACACGGACTACATCCGGCGCTACCGCATCGCCCGGGATGTAAAGTGGAAGGCCGCCACACCCTACGGGGATATGGACATCACCATCAACCTGTCCAAGCCGGAGAAGGACCCCAAGGCCATCGCCGCGGCGAAGGCCGCCCCCCAGCGCGGCTATCCGAAGTGCCTGCTGTGCAGAGAGAACGAGGGCTACGCGGGACGGCTCAACCACCCCGCCCGGCAGAACCACAGGATCATCCCCGTCACCATCCATCAGGAGGACTGGTTCCTCCAGTACAGCCCCTATGTCTACTACAACGAGCACTGCATCGTTCTGAACGGCCGGCACACCCCCATGAAGATCGACGGTGCGACCTTCCGCCGACTGCTGGACTTCATCAATCAATTCCCCCACTACTTTGTGGGCAGCAACGCCGATCTTCCCATCGTGGGCGGCTCTATTCTCAGCCACGACCATTTTCAGGGCGGCCGCCATGTTTTTGCCATGGAAAAAGCCCCTGTGGAGCAGCATGTCACCTTCCGGGGCTTTGCAGATGTGGAGGCCGGCATTGTCAAGTGGCCCATGTCCGTCCTCCGTCTCCGCTGCAAAGATGATCAGCGTCTGGTGGAGCTGGCCGACCGGATCCTCGCCGCCTGGCGGGGCTACACGGATGAGGCGGCCTTTGTGTTCGCGGAGACCGACGGCGAGTCCCACAATACCATCACCCCCATCGCCCGGATGCGGGCGGGACAGTTCGAGCTGGATCTGGTGCTGCGCAACAACATCACCACCGAGGAATATCCTCTGGGGGTATACCACCCCCATCAGGAACTGCACCACATCAAGAAGGAGAACATCGGCCTCATCGAGGTCATGGGTCTGGCGGTGCTTCCGGCGCGGCTGAAGGACGAGCTGGACGGCGTGGCGCGGGCGCTGGTGCGGGGCGACGATCTGCGCCGGGACGAGGCGCTGGCCAAGCACGCGGACTGGGCGGAGGAGCTGAAAACCCGCCATGTGTTCACGGCGGAAAACGCCGGAGAGCTGCTGCGGCAGGAGGTGGGCGCGGTGTTTGCCGCGGTTTTGGAGCACGCCGGCGTCTTTAAGCGCACCCCGGAGGGGCAGGAAGCCTTTTTGAGATTTATACATAGTGCTGAAATGTAAGGAGGAACTATATGGCAAAGAACAGGTATATTGGGGATTATCCCGCTATTGGTATCCGCCCGATCATTGATGGTCGCCGCGGCCCGATGCAGTTACGAGAAAATCTGGAGGATCAAGTTTTGGCGATGGCTTTGGCAGCCAAAAAACTGTTTGAGGACAACCTGCGCTATTCCAATGGTGATCCAGTTCGTGTGGTCGTTGCAGATAGCTCGATTGGGCGCGTACCGGAATCGGCTGCCTGTGCGGAGAAATTCCGCAGAGAAGGCGTGGCAATTACACTGTCTGTCACACCGTGCTGGTGCTACGGCTCCGAAACTATGGATATGGACCCGATGACGATTAAGGGTGTCTGGGGCTTTAATGGTACGGAACGTCCGGGGGCTGTATACTTGGCCTCTGTTTTGGCCACCCATGCGCAAAAGGGACTTCCTGCGTTTGGGATTTATGGCCATGAGGTGCAGGATCGTGACCAGGTCGCCTGTATTCCTGATGATGTAAAGGAAAAGCTGCTGCGCTTTGGCCGTGCAGCCGTTGCCGCTGCAACCATGCGGGGAAAAAGCTATTTGCAGATCGGCTCGATGTGTATGGGAATCGGAGGCTCGATTATCGACCAACAATTTATGGAGGAATATCTCGGCCTCCGCGTAGAGTCTGTGGATGAAGTAGAGATTCTTCGCCGCATGGAGGAGGGCATCTATGACCACGCTGCGTATGAAAGAGCATTGGCATGGACAAAGGAGCACTGCAAAGAAGGTCGTGACGACAACCCTGAATTCGTCCAGTTTCTTGGAGAAAAACGCCGCATTAAATTCACTGCGGAGGAAAAGGAAAAGCAGTGGGAATTCACCATTAAGATGTACTGTATCATCAAAGATCTGATGCAGGGAAACCCCAATCTCCCAGACGGATTCGAGGAGGAAAAGTCCGGCCACAATGCCATTGCAGCAGGTTTCCAGGGACAGAGGCAGTGGACGGATCACTGGCCCAACTGTGATTATCCCGAGGCAATACTGAATTCCTCCTTCGATTTTGAGGGGAAGAAAGAACCGATGGTCTTCGCTACTGAAAATGATGTGCTCAACGGACTCAGTATGTTGTTTATGGGCCTGCTGACCAATCGAGCGCAGATTTTCGCCGATGTCCGTACCTATTGGTCGCAGGAAGCCACAAAGCGAGTTACCGGATATGATTTGGAGGGTCTGGCAAAGGACAACGGCGGGATTATCCATCTGCTAAACTCCGGCGCAGCCTGCCTTGATGCCTGCGGCGAGTGTTCCGATGAGAATGGGAATGCGGTAATGAAGCACTGGTGGGATGTCACAGATGAGGATATCCGGAAAATGACCGACGCAACAGTCTGGTGCGAGGCAGGACTGGATAATTTCCGCGGCGGAGGCTTTTCCAGTCACTTTGTCACCCGTGCAGAAATGCCCGTCACGATGATTCGCCTCAACCTTGTAAAGGGCCTCGGCCCAGTTCTGCAAATTGCCGAAGGCTGGACCGTCAAGCTCCCCGATGCAGTGACTGAAACGCTCATGGAGCGTACAAATCCCACATGGCCTTGCACATGGTTCACACCGCGCTGCAGCGGTAAGCCCGGCAGCCCATTCCAAGACGCCTACACCGTTATGCAGCATTGGGGCGCAAATCACGGCGCAATCTCTTATGGACACATTGGTGCAGATATCATCACGCTCTGCTCTATGCTGCGTATTCCTATCAGTATGCATAATGTAGAGGAGACTGACATCTTCCGTCCGGCGGCGTGGAACGCCTTCGGCATGGATAAGGAGGGCCAGGATTATCGCGCCTGCGCTGCCTATGGCCCAATGTATAGGAATATCCGATGAAGGATTCGCCGCACCGTCTTCGACTCCATTGCAATTCCAGAAAGGTATCGTGATTCCATGCGTAATTTACTGGCTTTTGATTTAGGTGCAAGTAATGGCCGTGCCATCCTGGGCCGATTCGATGGCACAAGGGTTACTCTGCATGAGCTTCATCGTTTTGAAAACAACTACATCGAAATGAACGGTGTGTTCTATTGGGATCTGCCGTATCTTTACCAACAACTTAAGCTCGGCTTTCTTGCCTTTCGGCAGGCTAATATGGGTGAGCTTGACTGCTTTGGCATCGACGCATGGGGTGTAGATTACGGCTTACTGGACAAGAACGGACATCTTCTTTCTAACCCAAGAGCCTACCGCTACGCTCGGGATGAGGATATGGCCGAAGTCTGGAAGCAGCTGGACTTTGCTGATATCTTCGCCCGTACCGGTATTGCCGCCATGAACTTCAACACCATTTTTCAGCTCATGCGGCGCAGGTGCGAGGATGATGCAGCCCTGCAGAACGCTGAAACATTGCTGCTGATGCCAGATCTATTGGGATATTTTCTAACCGGTGAAAAGGCATCGGAATACACGAATGTGACGACCACCATGCTGTATTCTCCGGAGAAGCGAGATTGGGACAGAGAAATCATCTGCAAACTTGGTCTGCCGGAGAAGGTTTTCACAAGGATAGATTATGCAGGGGATCTTCGTGGCAAGCTGCGTTCGGAACTGGCGAAGGAACTTGGAATCAACCAAGCGGCTTTTGCCGCCGTTGGTACGCATGATACGGCCTCGGCTGTAGCTGCTATTCCCGGAAACGGCAACTTTGCTTTTTGCTCCAGCGGAACATGGTCGTTGTTTGGTGTGGAAACAGATCGTCCCGTTCTGGAGAGGACGGTGCGTGATGCAAACTTCTCAAACGAAGGGACGATTCAACGAGGCTTTTGTCCACTTAAAAGTATTATGGGACTGTGGCTCATTCAAGAGTGCCGCCGTGAATGGCAAAAGGAAGGAACGCTATACTCTTGGAATGAGATCGTGGATCAGGCAAAACAGGCGGAGCCCTTCCAATCTATCATCGACCCGGATTATGGAGAATTCTTCTCCGGCGGGGGAATGTCTGAAAAAATACAAGGCTTTTGCCGAAGAACAAACCAGCAGATTCCCGAGAGCGTTGGGCAGATCGCACGTTGTATCTATGAATCCCTTGCACTAAAGTACCGCTGGGCGCTGGAACGCCTTGAAGACATCAAGAGACATCACATTGATAGGCTGCACATCGTTGGCGGTGGTTCGCAAAACCGCTTTCTTAACCAGCTTGCGGCAGATGCCATTGACCGTCCGGTCATTACAGGCCCGGTGGAGGGTGCTGCCCTTGGAAATATCCTTGCTCAAGCCATGGCGCTGGGTGACATCAAGAGTATTGATGAGCTGCGCGATGTTGTTCGGGAATCAGTTGACATGGAGACTTATACGCCGAACCATACATTAGGATGGGAAGCGGCATATAGAAAACTATGTGATTTTTTATAAGGAGCTTTCATCATGAATATTCAATACATTCACCCCGCAGATCAGATTGTAATGTTTATGCAGAGGGTCTACGACAAAAAACTCACCTCCATGTCTGGCGGCAATCTGTCGGTCCGAGATAATGAGGGAAACATTTGGATCACGCCTGCCAGTATCGACAAGGGTTCGCTTACCAGAAGGGACATCATCTGCGTTCGCCCCAACGGCGATTGCGAAGGTCCTCACGCGCCCTCTTCAGAGCTGCCTTTCCATCGATCGGTCTATAAGCTGCGTCCGGATCTAAACGCTGTTTTGCATGCGCACCCACCTGCACTCGTTGCATTCTCTGTCGTTCGCAGGCTTCCGGAACTTAACCTGACTCCAACGGTGCGGTATATGTGCAAGAACATAAAAATGGCGGCTTATGCCATTCCCGGAAGTCAAGCACTCAGTGCAGAGGTGGGGAAAGTGTTTGAACAGGGCTGCAACATCGCTTTGCTGGAAAACCACGGCGTATGCGTGGGCGCAGCGGATATGCTTACAGCTTTTCAGCAGTTCGAAACACTCAATTATGCTGCTGAACTGGAAGCTCTGGCAACTCGCCGTGGAGAGATTCGCCCACTGTCGGAAGCTGCATGCCAAATGAGCAAAACAAATGTCTGTTCTGAACTGCGAAACGTATCCCCGCAACCTTGTAGTTCGGAAGAATTGGCAGCCCGGCGCGATTTGATTGCACTGATACGGCGTTCCTATAAGATGGGACTTTTTACGGCGGCTCAAGGAACCTATTCCACCCGGCTGTCAGACGGGAGCTTTATCATCACACCTCTTCATGCTGATCCTGCCTATTTGGAGGCAGACGACTTGGTACGTATACAGGACGGTGCGAAAGAACCTGGGAAGACCCCGGATGCAGATGTGTTGCTACACCAGAAAATCTACGATAAAAATCCCAAAATCGGTGCGATAGCTTTTGCTCAACCGGTTCATTCCATGGTGTTTGCTGTTACTGATATGCCATTCGACACGCGAACGATTCCGGAAAGCTATATTCTTTTGCGCGATGTAAAGCGGATTCCATTCGAGGCAGCTTATCAGAATTTGGACGATGTCGCAGCTGAGTTTGATAATGCTCATCCGGTTCTTCTTGTTAAAAACAAATCGGTCATGGTAACGGGTGCTTCGATGCTGCAGGTTTTCGACCGTCTCGAGGTCATGGAAATGACGGCCGCATCTATTTTGGATGCCCAAGCTCTTGGGACGATAGCCCATATTCCATCGGACGAAATCGCGGCACTGAAAACCGCATTTCACTTAGAGGACTAATCATCTTCGGTCCCAAGCCCAAAAATCCTTTTTCGCAGAAAACTGCGGCTAAAAACAGTGGAACCGCCGGACACCCGGCGCACACATAAGGGAAAATCACAGAAAAAGGAAAGGAGCGAAATAACAATGATGTGTTGGACCAGACTCTTTAGAAAGAGACTGCTTCCACTTCTGCTGGCGGCTGTCATGTTGACCGGGATGCTGCCCCGGTTGACGGTAGTTGCGCAAGCAGAGGAGCAAGGCCAGAAGATCGACTTGACCGAAAGCAGCGTAAGTCATCATGGAACCACTGCGGACAATACGCGGCCCAAGCGATGGGTCGTGGACGGAGACCGGACACAGGCAAACTATTTCGTGACCGGCAATGATCAAACGCAGACGGCAAACACCGAAAATCCTGCGAACCCCGGCTACTGGCTTCAGCTGGATCTGGGTCAGAAGTACAGCATTACAAAGCTGAACCTGTGCATTTATTACGATGGACGCTACCTGAAGGATCTGGTGGTGCTTGCCTCAAATGAGGCGGAGTTTACCAAGGAGAACAGCCAGGTCGTATACAACGCGGACAGCAACAACTTCTTCGGCCTCGGAGCCGGGACGGATTCGGAGATGCCTGCCCAAAACAACAGTGCTGGCTTTGACATCACGCCGACGTCTGTGGTAGAGGCTCAGTATCTCCGTATTTTCAACAACGGCAACAGCAAGAACGACGGTGCCCATTGGATCGAAGTGGAGGTCTATGGAACTGAGACGACCGGTCAGCCGATGCTCTATAATGTAGCCAACGGTCGCAAGGCCACGGTCAACAAGGACGGCAGTGTGGATCCCAATCGTCCCGCCTCCCTGATGACGGACGGCGACAAGAGCGTCGGTCAGTACACCGAGATCAGCCGCGACAAGGTTCAGGATAAAAACGATCCTTCCTACGCTCAAATCGACCTTGGGGATGTGTATCCCATCAGCCGAGTCAACTTCTGGAACTACTGGGCGGATGGGCGAACTCTCAAGGATCTGAAGATCATTCTCAGCGAGGACCCGCATTTCAACAACGCAACTACGATTTATAGTCAGGATTATACCGCCACCGAGCAGGGCCTTGCGGCCACACCTGAAAATCCTGTCCGTGCCCGCTATATCCGGGTGTGGAACGACGGACACGACAAGGGGAACGGTGGCCACTACATCGAGATCGAGGCATGGAGCACGGAGACCCAGCGGCCCGTGCAGCCGGAGCCCTTCCAGTTGGGCGGAATTCTCAATATCCCGACCTATACCGCCAATGGGAAGGACGGAGAAGGTGTCACCCACCCGGATGTCCTTGACTTTACCCAGATCAAGGGCACTGGCGGCGCAGCGCTGGACACCTGGGGCGGCTATCGCTACTGGATGGCGATGACACCCAACCAGACTGGCAACTCACAGTTTGAAAACCCCTGTCTCGCCGCCTCCAGCGACGGTATCACTTGGGTGGTGCCCACAGGCATCACCAATCCGCTGACCAATGTCCCAAGGGAACCTGACAACACCCACAACTGTGATACCGATATGATCTACGACCCGAACTCGGATCAGCTTTGGGTCTACTATATCTGGGAGCAGGATAGCCCCAGGGGCACCCCCTCCGAGCTGCGCAGGATCAAGGTGGGGTATTCCGAGGGCAACTTCACCGTCGGTCAGTATGAGGTATGCACAAAGAGCAGTTACCAGTACGACATGCAGTCTCCCGCCGTGGTGCGGAGGGGGGCTGGTCAATGGTTGATGTGGTCCAACAACTCCGACCAGAACGACGGCGTTGCCGGCTGGCAGAATCAGAATGCCTTTGTGGAACTGCGCCAGTCACAGGACGGGAAGACCTGGGGGGCTGCCAAGAGCCTGAAGCAATCCCTGATCCTGAAAGGCGAAGGTGGTGTGGAGTACTATATCCCATGGCATTTGGATGTGCAGTGGATGGAGAGTGAGAACGAGTATTGGGGCCTGTTCTGCGCCTATCCGAAGGGCGGGAATACCCAGAGAACCTATCTCCTCTTCGCCACATCCGCCGACGGTGAGATGTGGACCAGCTATCCCAAGCCGCTCATCTCTCCCACTGATGGTGGGTGGTACAACAATTTTGTCTACCGCTCCACCTTTACTTATGAAAACGGCAAACTCCGCGTCTGGTTCTCCGGCGGCGAATCCCAAGGCTGGCGCATCGGCTACACGGAGTTCGACAGCTTCAAGACAACGGTCCTTCCCACTCTTGGAACAGCCTATACGCCGGACGCCCCCACTCCGCCGCAGCCCGGCAACTGGCGGGATGTCACGCCCGGAAGTGGAGACATCCTCTTCGACCCCTATACGGCGGCCAACGACGGCTGGAAGGTGGAAAACGATACGGATGCCGCCTCCTACCGCAAGGGAAGCAAGGCTACCTTCTGCTTCTACGGCACAGCGGTACAGTGGATCGGCCAGCAGGAGGACTGCTTCGGCCCTGCCGTCCTCTATCTGGACGGAAATCCAGTGGCCGAGGGTGACATTAAAAACCAGTACATTTCCAGCGGGAACAATCATGATGTGATTCTGTTCACTGCGGAAAGCTTGGAGAACAAGGCTCATGTGCTGACCATTGAGCCTAAAAACGATGGACTGCGTACGCCTACAGGAGGAGGACCACGGCCCCACGACGGCGTACAGATCACAAAGCTGCAATATAAGGGTCCGGAGAAAGGGCAGGCCCCCGACGGTCTGTATTCCGTTGAGATCGATCAGACGGACATCCCCGTGGGAGGAACCGCCCGGATCACCGCCCTGGCACCCTTCAACTCCGCCAGCTCCGTCAGCTATGAGTCCGCTGACAAGAACATTGCCACGGTCAGCACCGACGGTATTGTCACCGGCGTGGGAGCGGGGCAGACGACAATCACCGTGAAGCACGGAAGCGACAGCAAAGAGGTCGCCGTCACCGTCACGGCCGGTCAGCTCAACACCTGGGTGCGGGTGGACAGCCATGACGGGCGCATCTCCTACACCGGCAGCTGGATCGATGAGAACAGCAGCGGGCATTATCAGGGCAAGGCGAAGGAGGCCAAGGACGCCCCCGGAGCGGCAGCCAGCTTCACCTTCACTGGCACCGGCTTCCGCTGGATCGGTCAAATGGATAGCAACTACGGTCTTGGCCGAGTATATGTGGACGGCAAGCTGGTGGCCATCGGCGATGCAAACGCCCCCAGCGGTAATCCCCTTCAGGCCATGATCCTGGAATTGCGGGGTCTGCCCGAAGGACAGCACACCGTCAAGGTGGAGGCAGAAAGCGGTGCTCCCATCCAGGTGGATGCCTTTGAGTATTACAACGGTACGCTGGATACCACCGTCAGTTCCGTGGTCATCCATCCCTCCGCGCCCATCCTTCTGGAGGTGAACGAGAGCATCGGCGTCCTTGCCACTGCCATGCATGGCGACCGGGTGGCCGTCCTCACCGACCAACTGGAGTACGCCGTGGAAGCGGATACTCTGGCAAAGGTGGATGCCTCCGGTGCGCAGCCGATGCTGATTGGTTTGGCGGCGGGGCAGGGCAAGCTCATCGCAAGGCTCAAAAATGACGGTGCGAAGTCCGCAGAACGGGCTGTCACCGTACTGAGCGGGGGCATGCAGGAAACACCGCGTATGCCGGTGGACAAGGAGCATCCCCTTCTGCTTGTCAGCATCTACGCACAGACCAAGAAGCAGGACTGGTGGGAGGCTGGCAAGCCCGCTGGCATCCCCTCCCAGGGCAATTTGAGTGTCACTGGCATCTGGAACAATATTCCGGATGATCTCAAGCCTTACACCGCCATCCAGCTCCACGCCGATGACTTTGTCGGTCACGGCTACGGCGGGTACGGCGACCACGACAGGCTTTGGGCATGGTACAGCTATTTCGTTGATCAGGCAGAAGAATATAATCGGAACGAGCCGGATTCGAAAAAGCACATCAACATCTACCTCACGCTGATGACTGGAGGAACCCCTCTCAGCTATCTCTCTCGTACCATCCCCGATGATGAGTTGGTCGCATTCATCAATGCCCATGAATGTGTCAAGGGTGTCGTCCTCTCGGAGAACTACAACAACGGCGACACGGTAGGCGTGGCAAAGGTGACGGCCAAGTACCTGAAGCTGATGGCACAGCAAGGCTGCTATCTGGTACTGACCGATATTGATAAGCCGGGCTCGAATATGATGGAGAAGTGGTTCAACGACACAGATGAACTGCATAATGCCGCTAAGAAGTACCACAAGTACCTTATCATCAACTCCAAGAGCACCTCCAGCTCCGGCTTTAATACAGTGCGTAGCTTCGCTGTGGGCGCATGGCTGGCTGGCCTGGCAGATAACTGGGGCGCACTGACCGATGCTTGGGCCTGGTATGAGTCTGGCTATGGACAGCTCTTTAAGCCAAACAGCAAGCCAAGCTATGAGGATGTGCGCAGGGTCTATACCTTCCCGGAAACTCTCTTTGCCATGAACATGCTCCAGTGCTATGCCAACGGCGCAGTGGTGTTCAACGCCGAGCATCCGTTCTACTGCACCGGCGTGGACGACAAACCCTCCTGGGTTCTCAAGGAGTCCATTCTGCCGGCCTTCCGCTATATCGTCCAACATCCCGCAGCGGACAAAGACACCGTAGCAAACCAGATCAAAGCGGGCATTTTCACCAATGGCGGGTATCTGCCCCAGAACTACGCAGCAGGTCTTTACGGAAACCACACCGACACCAATATTCTTCAGTCCACTGGGCGCTATCGGGTGCTTCCTCTCTTCACGAAGTATGTGCAGAGCGCCGACCTTGCTACGATCAGCCAGGCTCTGTCCGTCAGTGATTTCAGAGGAAGGACGGAGCAGCAGAAGCAGGATATGCTGGCCGCCAACTACCCGGCCCGCTACCAGGGCACGGCCTTCGCCGAGGAACTCCTGGGCGGCGGTCATCGCTGGCTGGTGATGAACAGTTCCTTCAACGAGAATACGAATCAGTCCGCTAATATCACCCCCATGCAGGGCAGCTTTGCCACCAAACTGGAGTTCACCCTGACGCCCCACACCTACCTGATCTCCAGCGAGACGGCGGATGCTCTCGAGATCGAACTCAATAACTTCCGTGCTGACAAGGACGAGCTTTGGGTATCCGGAAAGAGCCTGAACAATATTGACTGGGCAACCGTATCCCCGGACGGTTCCTGGAACGGAGACAATCAGCGCCATGTAACGGAGTATATGGCCTACCACATCGAAAATCCCCAGCTTAATAAGCGGGACGGGGAGCGGCATGATCTCCGGGACACCGTTATCAAGGTGACCTCTGACAATCCGCTGACTGCCTCTGTGGAGCGGTTGGGCGAGGGCAGCAAAAAGCAGGATGCCTTCTATACGGAAAAGTACGAGGCTGGAGTCTACACCCTGACCATCACGCACAACGGTCAGGTTCGTGTTGCCATCCGAGCCAAGGCCACCGCTCCCGCGCTGCCGGATATTGCCGTCAGCCAGAAGTACACTGTGACCACCGGCGAGAAGGCAATCGGCACGGTGATGCCCGCTGACGCAGGCGCGCTGACCTACACCAAGGGTGCCGAGAGCAAGACCGGCTCTGTGGCGATTGACAGCTGGGATGTGGATTCCACCGGCAAGGTGACCTACACCCTGTCCGGCGGTGCGGCCGGTGATACCGTCACCCTGCCCGTGACCATCGGCTCCGACAACTATGCGGATGCCACCGTCAATGTGGTCATCACCCTCACGGCCAAGGACGACCAGGCGGCTCTGACTCTCACCGGCGGTACCACTGTGGTCTATGGTCAGACTCTGCAGCTGGGTACCAGCGGCGGCTCCGGCACCGGTGCTGTGACCTACGCTGTGACCAATGGCACCGGCGAGGCGACCATTGACGCCACCGGCAAGCTGACTCCCGTCAAGGTCGGTACCGTAAAGGTAAAGGCGACCAAGGCAGAGAATGCGAACTACAATGCCATCACCAGCGCAGAGGTGGAGATCCACATCACCAGAGCGACCCCCACCGGCGTACCCAAGTACACTGCTATCACCACCAGCGGCAAGACGCTGGCGGATGCTGGCTTGACCACTGCCGGCAGCACGCTGAACCCCAACGCCGGTACGCTGGTGTGGGTGGATAATGCAGGCAATGTCCTGCCCGATACCACTGCGGTGGCGGCCAATACCACCTACAAGTGGATCTTCACCCCCACCGACACCAACTACACGACGCTGACCGGCTCCATTGAGCTGTATCACAAGTCCAACAGCGGTGGTGGCGGTTGGTACTACACCTACTACACCATTAAGGCAACGGCCGGCACGAACGGCTCCATCTCTCCCTCTGGCTGGACCTCCGTCCGTGACGGCAGAGACCAGACCTTCACCATCACCCCGGATAAGGGCTACGCCGTAGCCAAGGTGCTGGTGGACGGTAAGAGCGTGGGGGCTGTGAAGTCCTACACCTTCAAGAATGTCACGAAGGATCACACCATCGAAGCCATCTTCATGAAGTCCAACGGCAACCCCCAGACCGGCGTATTCGTCGATGTAGCGGAAGGCAGCTACTATGAGGAAGCGATTGATTGGGCAGTGGAGAAGGTCATCACCAACGGCGTGAGCAGTAATATGTTCGCTCCCAACGATCCCTGCACCCGCGCGCAGATCGTCACCTTCCTGTGGCGTGCGGCCGGTTCTCCCGCTCCCAAGAGCATGAGCAGCTTCACGGATGTTTCCGCTGACGCCTTCTATGCCAAGGCTGTTGCCTGGGCTGTCGAAAACGGCATCAGCAGCGGCACAGGCGAGGGCAAGTTCAGCCCCAACTCTACCTGCACCCGTGCGCAGGCGGTGACCTTCCTCTATCGTGCCTCCGGCAGCCCCGCAGTCAGCGGTAAAGCCGAGTTCAGCGATGTTTCCGCCACGGCCTTCTATGCAGATGCAGTGGCGTGGGCAGCAAAGAAGGGCATCACCACCGGCATCGGCGGCGGACTGTTCGGCTCCGACAACGATTGTACCCGCGGTCAGATCGTGACCTTCCTCTGGAGGGCCATGGCTGAGTAAATCAAGCAACTGCCAGATCATCCATTCGCTGGCATAATTCCACAACAGGCAAAGGACAGCGCGGCGGACGGTCAACAGCACCGGCCTCCGCGCTGTTTCCTTTTCGCCACAGGAAACTCTGTACGACATTCACGACCCATGAGCCATGCCGCCATCCCACGCGGCAGGAGAAAACACTATGAAAAAGATCACTCGATTTCTGTTTTGCACCTTCGTCGCCATTATGCTGATGGGGACGGCGATCAGTGCCACCGCTTGCCATCAGAAAGAGGAATATCCCAGCGTACCCAAAGTGACCGAGCCACAGCCCACCGGCGAGATCATCCCCACCGTGGACCGGCAAAAGGAGCTGAAGGACGCAAGAAAGAAATACGCCGACGCCGTGGCGTGGCTGTATATGCCCGGTGCCGAGGTGGACGACCCCATTGTGCAGGCGAAGGACAACGCTTACTACCTGCAAAAGGACGAGAACGGGAACTACAGCGAATGGGGCTGCTACTACGCCCACTGTGACAACCATTTGAGCAGCCGAAGCAAGCTGGACAGGAATACCGTCATCTTCGGACACTCCGCCAGCAACTGTGACCCGGACGGGCCAAAGCTCACAAAGCTCCATCGGTATATGGATGCGGACTATGTGAAGGAGAACCCGTATATCTACCTCTCGGTGAAGGGCGAGGACATGGTCTTCCAGATCACGGCCTGCTTCATCACGGATATTGACTTTGATTACATCGATCCCGACCCCACAGGTGAGGAGCTGACAAACTTCTTTGAGCAGGTGGCAAAGAAGAACTGGCTGGAATTTGACGGTGTAACCTTCGGCGAGGAGGACACCGTGCTGACTCTTTCCACCTGCTGCCGGAAGTACGATGAGTACAATACCGGCAACCAGCGGCTCGTCCTCATGGCGAAGCTGCTGCCGGAGGGTGCTATAGCGCAGGACTTCACCGTGCGCCTTGCTCCAGAACCGGAGATGCCTTAAATAGACCAAAACGGAATACGATACCCCCTTGGAAAAGATCCGGCAGGCGTTCGACTGCAGGCGGTGCGGCGGTCATAAGAGCTGACGCACCCCCTGTCCAAGCTAACGGAACAACCATCATGTCGAAAGCGGGAGAGATTGCTGTATCGCAATCTCTCCTTTTTTCTGCCGTGATCTCCCGGCTTATCCGCAGATGCCTCACTTGCACGGCAATGAAAAAACATTGGCTCAATGCCAGGACAGGCGGTTTTTATGGGGTATCCTCACATCCGCGGTACAGTCGTCGCTGCCGAATGGCAGCCTTCCTTCATTCACCTATGGCCGGGCATCGGATGCCCTGACTTTTTGCGTCCTTTTGAGGATACCCCGCCTCCGTCCGCCATCGTTACCCTCGAATATCCTTATGCCCACAGCGGTGTCGCTGTGGGCTTTTTTGCGCCCTGTGCGCGACCCCGCTGCCGCGGCCCGCCACCCGTTTCTGAGATTTGCAGCCAACCAAATTTCAGAATACGGAGGAACCATATATGGGCTTTAATTATGCGGCAGAAAAGAAGAAGTTTGAAACGCTGTGGGCAAGACTCCGGCGTGAGTATAGGGCGGCCGGGATGTCCGATGCCGCCATCCAGAAGATGCATGACTTCGATTGGGAGGTATTCAAACAGGAGAGGATCTATCGCCTTCATACGCAGGACTTGGGCATCGGTATCTTTGACGAGCCTTCCGCCGAGCAGGAGGACAAGTCCGCACTAATGAAAAAGTTTTTGGAATCGGTCAGCCGCTGGGACGATTACACGACGGCGTCAAGGTACGGCTGGATAGAGGGAATCGGTGACCAGCGGTTGGTGAGGGTGCTGAAAATGCTTTCGATTTCGGAGAAGGAGCTCTTGACCAAGTATTGCATTGAGGACAAGACCCAGCAGGAGATTGCAGCGGAAATGGGCCTCTCCCAGAGAGCTGTCGGTAAGCAACTCCAACAACTCAAAAAATTTTTCAAGAAATTTTGAAAAACGGTTCTAAAAATCGCGTTCTCGCTGCCTACCACATGAGGGGATCTTTTTCATGATCCCTCTGAACCTTGAAAAACACCGCCCAGGCGGTCATATCCGGTGACTGGAATACCTTTGCTGACGGCGCGAGCGTCAGACCGGGTGCGCGAGGACCACCTGTGCGGAGCATGATCCGCATATTAGGACGGCCAATGGAAGGTGCAGAGCGATACCCACTCAGGTCAAATGCAGCTTTGGCAGGCTGCTTCGCCATGACCCCGTCAGCTTACAATGATACTCCTGTACGCAGCTTCGAGAGAACCTCGGAGGGGTGAAACTCCCGTGACGCGCGCCAGCGCGGTTCCAGCCGCCGCCCTTGCCTGGGGAAGTAGTGTCGAATACAGGCAGCAACGCAAGAGCAAGAAGGCCGCTCCGCAAGGAGCAGTTCCGCCCCGATACGGAGCGGCCTCTTCTGCTTTGCGGCAGAAGTATGGGGATCGTCCACCTCCTCTTTCTCTTTTCCACCATCCATTCTCTTCTCTCTTTTAATCCTCTGGACGGCCTGCATTCACCCCCTCCTTATCCCCTGGACGATCCTCATATTTGTGCCGCAAGGTACGACTCAAAAAATAGGAGGGCATTGCCATGAAAAAGAGTTCTATGTTTGAAAAATATCCCGATGTTGTTGAGGTGGATGACCTCCGCAAAATGCTGGGTGGAATCAGTCGACGACTGGCGTATCGCCTCCTGGCTGAACAGGAGATCAGATGCGTCAAGGTAGGCAGAGCCTACAAGATCCCGAAGGTATGCGTAATCGAGTACCTGATGGGTGAGGATATGTGCCGCATCAATTAATCATGAGCCGAATTGGCAGATCGTTCAGAAAACAAGAGGTCGTTTGCCGAAAAGCGTAGAAAAGTCGAGTGGTATTTCTCCACTTGGAGTATAGCTATTCCCAACGCATTGTGGTATGTTTGGGATGTCAATGGCGGGCAATACGATCACCTGTTATAAAGAATAGGAGGACATTATGATAACAGGCTGCCTGCAGCAAAAAAACGGTTTTTACTATGCGGTTCTGTACCTGAAAATTGATGGACGCCGCAGATGCAAATGGATACCCATGAAGCTGTCCGTTCAGGACACCAGCCAGCGTAAGGCACAAAAAGCCTTCGATGAGATTCGGCTACAATACGAGCGCGAGGAGGAAGAGCGCCTTGAGAGGGAGGCCAAAGCAAAAGAGCTTGCCAAAAACACGCACCCCGATGCTTTGCTTCCATTTACCGAGTACATGGAAAAGTGGCTTCAATCGACCCGCAGCTCACTTGCAACGGCGACCTACCAAAGCTACTCTAACATGATCAAAGCAAGAATCCGGCCATACTTCGCGCCGCTGGGACTCCAGTTGCGGGAAGTGACCCCACAGCACATTGAGGACTTCTACCAGAGCATTCTGGCAGACGACTGCACGACAAACACGGTCATTCATTATCACGCAATCATCCGAAAGGCACTTCAGACAGCGGTTAAGAAGGATATCCTGCTCAAGAATCCTGCCGACAAGGTAGACCGTCCCAAGAAGAATGTGTTCCACGGTAGCTTCTACAGCGAGGAAGAGATGCTTACCCTGTTCGACGCAGTGTCTGGTGACCCGCTGGAATTGTGCGTAAAAATTGCTGCCTACTATGGCTTGCGGCGAAGCGAAGTTCTCGGACTGCGGTGGAGTGCCATCGACATGGAACACAAGACGATCTCCATCAGTCACAAGGTCATCGAAGCAGAGGTGGATGGAAAGTTCGTCCCGATGGGCGAGGATGTCCTGAAAACCAAATCCAGCTTCCGAACACTACCTCTGATTCCAGCAGTAGGAATCATCCTGCTGGAGGAGAAAGAGAAGCAGGAGATGTACCGGAGACTCTTCAAAAAAAGTTACTGCCGGGACTACCTCGACTACATCTGCGTTGACCAGTGCGGAAAACTTCTACGCCCGAACTATGTAACGGAGCATTTCTCGTGGCTCATCGAGAAGTACGGGCTTCGCAAGGTTCGCTTCCATGATCTTCGTCACACCTGCGCCAGCCTGCTTCTCAGCAACGGTATCTCCATGAAGCAGATCCAAATCTGGCTGGGTCACAGTACTTTCTCCACCACGGCAGACATCTATGCACATCTCGACTACTCGGCACAGGAGGCTTCGGCAAACGCCATGAACGGTATGTTCAACCGCCCTGAAAAAGAGGAACAGCTGGCATAAATAAAAACCTGCAGTGGAATCACCACTGCAGGCTCTGGCGGAGATGGAGGGATTCGAACCCCCGGACGGTTTGACCCGTCAACTGATTTCGAGTCAGCCTCGTTACGACCACTTCGATACATCTCCATGCTGTATTTTCAAGGCTTTGCGGGTTTCCGGCTGATTGAGAACCAAGTGTAGAAATCGTAGACAAAGCGTAGAAAAACCGTAGATATTCAGTTTTGAAAAAGTGTAGAAAAGCGGAAGAAGCCCGAAGTATCAAGGGTTTGCGAGGTCACCCCGGAAAGCGACCGACACGATTTCGAATCCGGATCCTTCAACCACTTGGGTACATCTCCGTATTCCATTGGAACCACACAATTTTATCACATTTCCCCACCATTTGCAACCATTTCCGGCAAAAATCCGCCCCTGATTTTCTATGAGCTGAGATAAGCCCCCGGCGGGGGCTTATCTCAGCTCATTTTCTGGATGTCCCGCCGCAGGCGGGAGATGATGCGCTTTTCCAGCCGGGAGATGTACGACTGGGAGATGCCCATGCGGTCGGCCACCTCCTTCTGGGTCAGCTCCTTCCGCCCCCCCAGGCCGAAGCGCAGGGAGATGATGTCCTTTTCCCGGGGGGACAGCCGGGCCACCGCGTCCGACAGCAGCTTCCGGTCCACGTCGGCCTCGATGGGCCGCATGACCACGTCCCCCTCGGTGCCCAGCACGTCGGACAGCAGAAGCTCCTTGCCGTCCCAGTCGGTGTTCAGCGGCTCGTCGAAGCTCACCTCCGTCCGCTGACCGGCGTTTTTCCGCAGGTACATGAGGATCTCGTTTTCGATGCACCGGGAGGCGTAGGTGGCCAGCTTGATGTTCTTGTCCGCCCGGAAGGTGTTGATGGCCTTTATGAGGCCGATGGTGCCGATGGAGATCAGGTCCTCCTGATCGGCGCTCTGGGTATAGTATTTCTTGATGATGTGGGCCACCAGGCGCAGGTTCCGCTCGATGAGTACATCTCGGGCCTCCTGATCTCCCTGGGCGTAGCGGCGGAGATATTCCCGCTCCTCTGCGGCGGACAGCGGCTTTGGAAACGACCCGCCGCCGGACAGGCGGAGTGAGAAGAGCAGCGTGTTGGCGAAGAGCAGCAGTGCGGCAGACAACATAGAATCCCTCCCTGTACCATCATTCCTATGCCGGGCAGGGAAGTCCCCATGCGGAAAGCCCTTTGACGGGGCGGCGGGCTGTGGTATACTGGTCTCATCGGACAGAGGAGGGACGGTATGGGCTATCTGATCTACATCCTGCGCTGCGGGGACGGCACACTGTACACAGGCTGCACCAACGACCTGCCCCGCCGCCTCCAGGCCCACCAAAGCGGGCGGGGCGCCAAGTGCACCCGCAGCCGCCTGCCGGTGTAGCTGGTCTACC
>OGLX01000081.1_pt1 | contig 74568 bp, 71 predicted proteins | sample 1572821 | NCBI WGS metagenome assembly OGLX01 (sample SAMEA2581908, study PRJEB24529) | metagenome | biome: Human gut stool | place: China | collected 2011 | reverse complement strand
AGAGCATCTGCCTTACAAGCAGAGGGTCACAGGTTCGAGCCCTGTAGGTCCCATTGTCCAAAGGACATGCCGGCGTGGCGGAACTGGCAGACGCACAGGACTTAAAATCCTGCGGGACTAACCTCCCGTACCGGTTCGATTCCGGTCGCCGGCATTATTCAAAAAGCTTGAAACTGAAAGGTTTTAGGCTTTTTTTCGTTTGTCTAAAAATGGACAAAAATTCTAGATGGACACAGTGGAAGAATCCAACGATCACACTTACATTGGAGGAAGAAAGATTGCAAAGAAGGTTACAGGCACTGTAAAACTGGGCAATAAAAAATATAAGGTTGTAAAGGGTGTTGTAAAAGCAACTATCAAAAAATAAAAGTATTTCATAAGGGTAAATCGAAATAAACTATCTTTCTGTGGAATGGCATGATAAAATAGAAACAGTATTTTTTAGGGAGGTTATGCTATGAAGCAGACAAGAAGTAAACAATTATGGCTGATGCTTGCTGCAGCAATGTGTATTTGCATACTGGCACTGATGGGTGCGGGCTCTTTATCAAAAGCTGATAATGCAGGACAGATGTATACATATAGTGCAGCAGCATCATTTGTATGTGATGCAAATGGTACGATCACCGCATACAAAGGAAACAAGAATGCGGAACAGATCATTGTACCGGCAACGATCAACGGCAGGACAGTAACAGGAATTAGCAATAATGTATTTAAGGGATGTGAGAAGGTTTCCCTGATCGCAGTTCCGGATACGATTGTAACGATCGGTGACCGGGCATTTGAGAATTGCCAGAGCCTTAGTACACTGTACAGCTACAAGAAAGCAGATGCAAATGATACAGCTACGGCAACGGATGCAGCAGGAACTGCAACGGCACAGGGTGTTGTTGTTCCATATGCTGAGATGGGAGTTATCGCTATTCCTTCCAATCTGAAAAAGCTTGGTACAGGGGCATTTGCCGGCTGCCGGTCAATCGGCAGATTTGCAGCAGCAGATACAAACGCTTATTTTAAGACATATACATGGAATACAAATAATCCAAACCAGGCACAGATCCAGAATAAGAATCAAGGTGAACTGCTTCTCAGTAAGGATGGAAAGCAGGCGTATCGTTTTGCTCCGGCATTTCATTATACAGGAAAGGGATTGTATAAGATCCCTGTTCCGGTAACGACGATCGCACCATATGCATTTGAAACCGCTGCTTTAAATGGAGGTTTTCAGATACCGACAACAATAAAGGTGATTAGTGATTATGCATTTTATCAGTGCGGCAATCTGAACCAGATCGAGTTTGCAAAAACATCTAATACAGCGATTATTGGAGCATATGCATTTGCAAGAAATTCCAATCTGCAGATCACACTTCCTGCAAGTGTAACATCGATTGGAAAATATTCCTTTGCATATTGTGTCAATATTAAGATCGATATTTCAAAGACAAAGATCCGTATAATTCCGGATTATGCATTTTATGAATGTGATAATCTTCATGAACTGATAACACCAAAGACCCTGGAGAAGGTAGGAGCATATGTATTTTATGGCTGCAACAATCTGAATGAAGTAAAGTTCCTTGGCAAGACATTAAAGGAAATTGGTACAGGAGCATTTAAGACCTGTGATAATCTTCATGTGATCGATGTCCCGGAGGGTGTAACAAAGATTGCGAATGGTACATTTGATGGATGTCATAATCTGAATACGATAAAACTTCCGGACAGTCTTAAGAATATCGGAGATAATGCATTTAAGAATTGCAATAATATCCAAGAGATGGTGATTCCAAAGAATGTATCCCATATTTCAAACAACAGTTTTGCAGGAGCAAAGCAGGATGGTATTGATACTTCAAAGAATCAGTATTCCCAGAAATTTATCAAGGCAGAAAAGCCTGCGGCAGTTGGAACAAAGTTCAAAGTTGGGAAATTGCGTTATAAGATTACAAAATCAGATGCCAAGAAGGGTACTGTGACGCTGTATGGAGCAAAGAAATCCGTAACAAAGGCAACAATACCTGCAACAGTTATGTATCAGGGCTATAAGTTCAAGGTTACTTCTGTTGGCGGAAGTGCATTCAAGAATTGCAAGAAGCTGAAAACCGTAAAGCTTGGTAAAAATGTAAAATCAATTGGCAAGAGTGCATTTTACGGATGCAAGAAGCTTGCCAAGGTTACATTGGATGCGAAGCTTACAAAAATTGGTGATAAAGCATTTGCCAAGTGTACAGCGATCAAGAAACTCACGATTCCAAAGCAGGTAAGCAAGATTGGAAGCAAGGCATTTTATGGTGATAAGAAGCTGAAAACAATCACGGTCAAGAGCAGTAAATTAAAGAAAACGACCATCGGAAAATCAGCATTTACAAAGATAAATAAAAAAGCAACGATCAGCGTGCCAAAGAAAAAGGTAAAGGCATATAAATCAGCTTTCAAAAAAGCCGGAGCTGCAAAGAGCGTTAAGGTTAAGAAAATAAAATAAAAATAGAAGTCTTCCGGAATGTTCGGAATATGGCAGATGCTATATAAGACATGAGATAAACAAAAGCCCCGCAGCAGGTATTGCTACGGGGCGAAGGAAGGGAATCTATGAAAAATGAAAGTAAGCAATAATTATAAAGTGTGTATCTGATATTCAGGTATGCACTTTTTAGATCTGAGGACATTCAGTCGGAAACGCTTGCTCTGACCGCATTTCCGGTGATGTCCTCTTGGTTTTGTTTTCCTTTGATGGTATTTATATTACTGGATAAATGTGTTTATTCTATGTTCAGGATGTCAATGAATTGTGAAAAGAAAACATAAAAAATGCATGTTTTAATGATGCTAACGTGTAGTATAAAGTGATTTACAGGTCGCGTTCATTCGTGGTATGATAAAGAAGCCTGCAGGGAGCAGGAGAAACAAAAGGTTATGGAAAACGCAGGAGGAAAAGAAAATGGTAGTAGTAAATACAGAGAATATACCAGGAAGAGAGTATCAGGTACTCTCATTAGTAACAGGCTGTTGTGTTATGTGTAAGAATATCGGAAAAGATATCGGAGCATCCTTCCGTAATATGGTAGGAGGAGAGATGCAGGCATATACACAGATGATGGCAGAAGCAAAGGATAAAGCAATTTCATATATGATCAACCAGGCTATGAGCATGGGCGCAGATGCAATCGTAAATGTCAGATTTGCTTCAACAACAATTGTTGCCGGTGGTGCGGAGATCCTTGTTTCCGGAACGGCAGTAAAGTTTACAGCATAACAGATTGATTCACATACAGTGGTAGAAATGGAGGAGTATATGAAGAAGCCAAAACATGAGCTGATGACATTTGTTGCCGGGATCGTGATGCTGGTGGCAGGGTTATTTATCTTATCACAGAAAGTAATCGTATCGTCCAGTTTCTTTTCTTCATTTGGAGGGATGTCCATCTGGGGAGCAAGAATCAGTTCAGGAATGGTAGTGATTCCATTGATCATAGGAATTGTCTGGATGTTTATGACAGATTCCTTTGCATCAAAGGTTTTTTCGGCACTTGCAGGACTGTTGATCGTCATCATGGTCATTCTGACAACAAATATACATTTGACGACCATGACTTTATTTGACTGGCTGGTTATTCTGGTGTTGATCTTTGGAGGACTTGGATTTATCGGAAGGATTCTTTTGGCAGACAGAAAAAATGAAGAGGTCGATCCGAGAGAAGAAATGTACAGAGAAATGTATGGGGAACAGACTGATAAAAAGTCAAAGAGAAGAAAAAAATAATCCTTTGGTGTATTCCGTTTGAAATGGGAGAATATAAAGGGAAAGACTATTACAGATATTATATATTAAGAAAGAGATGAGTGATATGCCTTATTTTTATTTTGACCCAACGTATATATTAGTTCTGATCGGAGTTGTTCTGTCACTGATCGCATCTGCTCAGGTGAAATCAGCATATAAGAAGTATGAGAAGGTATCGACCAGATCAGGATTTACTGCAGAACAGGTAGCAGCGATGATTCTCAGAAATGCCGGAATCACAGATGTAACGATCCGCCCGATTGCCGGAGAATTAACGGATAACTATAATCCAAAGGATCATACCTTGAATCTGTCACAGAATGTATATGGTTCCAGATCGATAGCGGCAATTGGTGTAGCAGCACATGAGTGTGGTCATGCGATCCAGCATGCGGAAGGATATGCGCCGCTTGGTTTTCGTTCAGCGATCGTGCCGGTTGTAAGCATTGGTTCTACATTATCATGGCCGTTGATCCTGATCGGTTTACTGATCCCAAGACTGGATGTATGTATCACACTGGGAATTCTGTTATTTTCATTGGTCGTTGTATTCCAGTTTGTAACCCTGCCGGTTGAGTTTAATGCATCAGGCAGAGCAATTGCTATTTTAAGAAATGGCGGATTTATGACAGAAGAAGAACTTGGTGGGGCCAAGAGAGTGTTAACTGCTGCAGCTCTTACTTATGTAGCCGCAATGGTAACTGCAATCCTTCAGCTTGTTCGTTTGCTGTTACTTACAAACAGAAGAAGATGATTAAAAAGTAAATATCTGATATTTCGGAGTGCACATTTATGGGCATGCCGGGATATGATATGAATGTAACCGGAAGGTGAAAAAATGTGGTATTAAATGATACCGGTTTTCAGCTTTCCGGTTATTTTTTTGTTTTATGACAGGATGAATATGGAGAAATGGATGCACATATATGAGAATAATTTTCGGGTTGCAGAAGCGTATAGTACAAAATATACAAATAATTTGTTAAAATTGGTAAAAATAGCTAAAAATATGTTGCAAAATTGTGAATAGTATTTATAAAGCTAATGTGCTACAATATATATGGTGTGATAAATTTGGATAGTTTCTCACAAAAATAATACGGATTTGTGCAATAATTTAGAAGATTACACAAAAATATGCCCAAGGTATCACAACCGGAAACATAATGACATTGCCAGTTATCCCAAGGGGTTGGATAACTGGCAATTTATAGTATATCAATGTATATATAGGAATTGGCGCGATGCGGTTCCAGACAGCGGTGAATGGAGGACAGAATGAGAAAACGAAACATGAGAGGATATGTAGCGGCACTGGCGATGATGGCAGGACTCTGTATGACGCAGGGGCTTTCTGTACAGGCAGCGACAGATGTGCAGGGCGATAGCGGATCGGATCAGGAATATGAGGCAGCAGATCCGTCAAAGGGAGTTACCTATGTAAAAAATGATGCAGGAAGTACAATGGGAATTGATCTGAATGGTAATTCTGTTATTATTCGCAAATCTGACAAATCGACATCACAGAGTACATATATCAATATTTATAATGATAAAAACAGGAATGGAGAGTTGGATGAAGGCGAATCAGCATTTGAACTGGATGGAAGTGCTGATATTCTGTATCCGGGGATGCCTGTTTACGGATTATATGAACAGAAGTCAGATCGGCCACTTGCGATCACATTAGATGGTGTAGAGCTGGGATCGGTGTATGGCGTATACGGAGGCTGTATTGAGACAGAATCTGACAGTGCTGCATTAATTGTGCGGGCTTTGAATGAGGCTGATCTGAAAGTATTAACCGCAGCAGAGAAATCAGAGGTAAAAGGAGATGTGGAACTTCAATTTGTAGATGCATCGGTAAGCAGTGGGCCGTTATATATAGGAAAAACTGCTCAGATCAGTGGAAATGTGTCCTTATCCCTGAATGGCGGATCTTATTATATGATCAATGCACTTGCATCAGGAAGTACTGTGCAGAAGAATGTGGATGTGAAATTACGGAATGTTAGTTTTACGGGGACTGATACATCCGGAATTGTGCTTTCCGGCAGTACAGTAAATGGTGATGTGAATTTTGATGCTGATGGGATCAATGTAAGCAGTCAAAGTGAATTTCATGTATTAAATTCAGGTAGTGCAAATAATCTGACTGTGTCATTAAAGAATTATATCGGAAAAGGCTGGACATTTTACGGCACGAATAACAGTGCCGTAAAGGGAGATTTGGATCTAAAGATCCTGGGCGGAAGCGGAACCTTTGCAAATATATATGGCACCTATTCGTCAGGCATTTATGGACATGCATCTATACAGATTGAGGGTTGTATCTGTTCCGGGGCGATCATGGGAAGTAGTTCCGAATGTTCATTTATCAGTCGGGGAAGCGAAAATGATGGGTATACCGTTGATGTTGCAATAAAGAATTGTAAAGTAAACGGTATCGTGTATGGCCTGAGCGGTGTAAAGCAGATCTATTCTTTGAAACTTACCATGCAGGATATTGATGGCGGAAGTGCAAGTATATATGGTTATCAATCCGGTTCCGCGAATGTGACCGGTCCGGCTGATATCAGTCTGGATAACTGTAAGGGATACAGTATCTATGGTTATTCAGGATATACTTCTGAAAACTATAAGACCTCGGCTGCACAGAAGATCTCAGTGACCAATTGTACAGCAAGCTGGTCGATCTATATAGTATATAGTGGTTATTTCGGAGATGACTGTATTATTAACAGTTCAAAAAATATCTGGTCTACATATACTGGCTTTTATTATGCGAAAGCAGATAAGAGTGTAATGTTTACATCTGCACATGAAAATGACAGTACAATCCTGGATGAGAATGGTCAACCGGTGATCGATTCAAATTCGTCTGCAGGTTCGAGTACATATTATATGTTGCAGGGAGCAACAATAAATGGAGATTTTACAGCAGATGTAACAAGTATTCGTTGTAAGGCAATGCAACCGTTAAGTTCATCTACGATTTATGGAAACTCTGACTTTACTATAAGAGACAGTGAAGTATTTGGAAGCTCTAATGATACAGTCCAATTTGCATCTTATGCGACATCGACGGACGAACATCATGTAAATGTACAGATTGAAAATACGGACTTCAGTGCCATGAGTTCACTTCGGTTCAGTAATACTCTGGCAGATAATACAAAACTTACAATGACAGTAAAAGATGATTGTAAACTGCCATCCACATGTTATGTTATTCCGAATACAAATGAAACCGGTTCTGCAATCATAACGATCGGAAACGATATCTACTATGGTGGAACGGTTGTATTGAATGAGGATGTTTCTGCTGACAATGTATATTTTGGTAATTATGCAAATTATTCAACTGCGCTTGCGATCATTCAGGTTTCAGAAAATGTCACAGTAACAGCAAAAGAGCATTTGTATATAACATCGTCTACCAAGCTATTGAATAAGGGAACGATAAAGGCAAATGCAATAAAGAGCCTTACGTCTTCAAATCCAAAGATCTATCTGAATGGCGGACAGATCGATGCAGAAGAGAATGCAGCGGAGATCTATTATCCAATAAAACTGGCGTACAATAAAAATGCGGGTGCTGTTTCTACCGGATCGGGGGAAACAATCTCATTAGATCCCGGTGTGTATTATGGAAAAAATGAACAAAGCATCAGTGTTTATATTTCAACTTCCATCGGATACCAGATGAAATCGGCAATTGTAAAGAAAGATTCGGAAACAACGGGCTCCGAACTTGCAGTATCGGGTTATAATTACAGTTTCGATATGCCGGATGAATCGGTAACGATCGTTGTAACATTCGAAGGCCTGCCGATTACGATAAAAAAAGCGGCAGCAGATCCTTGTGCTGTTATAAATAAAGAATATACATCCGAGGCACCGTTATACGATCTGACCAGACTTGTGATCATCAATGATGCAAAAGAAGGTACAGTACAATATAAAGAAGATACTACATATGATCTTCCACAGGGACTGAAGATCGAAGATGGAAAGATTATTGGAACACCTACGGTATTATATGAAAATGGAAAACGGACTGATATTCATGTAACAGGTAAGAACGGAACGGAAGCAGTATTAAAACTGAATGTGATCGTTTCAACCAAACAGCAGGTACAGGAAAGTACCAGTGAGAGGTTGACGATTGACGAAGAGAAGAAAGAAATCAATTTAAATGGTACTTCAGCAGTTATTCAGGAGATGAAGCTGGCAGATGGTACTACAGTTACCGGAATCTATGCGGATGATGACCAGGATGGTAAACTGGATGGAAAGAGTGCTATGTACAGTGCAGATCTGTCTGATTATGTGATCAAGGGAGTTGACAGACAGAATAGTGACCGATCGGTCATAATCACCATGTTAAGTGGCTCTGTGGGTACGATATATGGCGCGTATAATTCTCAGATGTCATATACAGACAGCGATGCGGTTGTCGTTGATGTTCAGGGAGGTACCGTAAATAATGTATATGGACTGGGATCCGGAGCTTCATTAGATGGATGTGTAGCTGTTAAAACAGGAAAAAATGCAACAGTTGGAACTGCAGCTATCAAGGATGCGTCATATGCATTCTTCGCAGGCTCTCTACTTGATAAAGCAGGAGCAATCACATTGGATAAGAAATATGTGATTAATGAGTTATTGAGTGGAGATTCTCTGGTAGTAAAAGAATTTGCAACGATCATAGCGAATGCACGAGTTGAGCTTACAGGAACATTCACATTGGAACGTGGAACAGAATGTACGATCAATAAAGGCGTAAAAGCAGATAAGTTTACAACAAATGGCAATTTATCAAAGATCTGGTTCCATGATAACTGCGAATTTGGATCATTTGAACCAAATTACTGTTGGGTAACGATAGAGGAAGATGCAAAGCTTACTGCTGATGACATCAAGGCACAGAATACATCCGGCAAGATCATTCATAAGGGCGTTGTATCCGGTAAGACATTCAACAGTACCGCGAAATGGCTGGTGATCGGTTCTTTTGCGGAAGATACAGATATCAGTGACTGGTCGAAACTGTATTTTAAAGTAACGGCAACATCGAATATGGAAGGTATCACCGGATATTCATCTGCTGAGGATTTTGGATGGAGCGACAGCGAAGATGGAAATGGACTTGACTATTATCTGCCGGGTAATACGACTCAGAATATTACTTATGTAGATGTTCCGGGATATACAGCAGTACTTTCGGTAAATGGCGGAGAGGCTGTTGAGGGAGATGCAAACGGAAGATGCGCGTTGACGTTTCCACAGGAGAAGTCAGAGATATATGTGGAATATATAGCAAAGCAGATCACATGTACAAAACAGTATTCGGATCCGGTCGTTGTAAAAGATACCGAGTATACAGCAGAAGATCCGGCATATGATCTGAATCAGTTAAAACTTGAGAACGATACATCTCTTCGATACGGATCAGCGAAAAAGTATAGGATCAAAGCCGGTTCCAAGCTTCCGGACGGATTGATTCTGCAGGATGGAAAGGTAGTTGGTACACCTGCTGATACAGCAGAAACGACAGAAACGGTTTTCCGCATTACAGGAAGAAACGGTTCTGAGGCAGAGTGTAAGGTAGTATTTACAGTAGAGGAAGCAGGATATAAGGTAACGGATCTGACGAAGGAACTGGATGTAAAAGAGTATAGCGATATTGATCTGAAAGGACATTCCGTTGTTATCATGTCGGATGCATCCGATGGCTCCGGTAAAAAAGTATCGATCTATCCGGATGATGATCATGATGGTGTTGCCGACAGCGGACGGGCATTAAAAATTGGTGGAAAGACATCTTATGATCTGAGCAGCCGGTCGATCTATGGATATAAAGATAATACACCTTATGAGGGGAATATCTCTATTTATATGTATGGTGGATCCATCGGTGGTTTGTTTGGCGCGGGTACATCAAGTAAGGGAACTGCTCAGGCGAAGGTAGATGGTACAGTCAGTCTGTATGTGAAAGGCGGAACAATTTCTTATCGGACTGCAGGAGCATATAATGCAGATGTAAAGAAAGTGGAACTTTATGCGACCGGCGGATCTTTCTATCAGTATGTTTACGGTTTGCAGGAGGCAAGTGCAGATGATCTTGTATTCCATTTTACAGATAAGGCTCATATGGCGCAGACACCATTCGGAGAGACCTATAGCATGTATTTTGCAAAAAGCGGAACTGTAAGAAAGAATGCAGATATCAGGATCGGTGCAAGTGGCAGTCAGGTAGCATTTGCAGATTATAAAAACAGTATGATATCAAATAAGAGCAATTCATATGGATTTTATGAAAGTACGATTCAGGGAAATGCAACCTTTGATGTTGTTGGTAACTGGAGTCTTGGCAGTAAGAGCAAGAGCTGGTTCTTAAATGATTCGACCGTTAAGGGGAATGTGGATATAACACTGGATACCACATCATTTGGAATCAGTAACTCAACCGGTACAAATCTGGGAGGAAGCGTTCTGGTATACAAAGGATCTGTAGGAAATATAACAGTTACAGATAAAACAGGATGCAGTAACTATGTTGTAGCGGCGCAGTGTACTGTTAATAATATAGTTGGAAAACGTACAGTGGCCGGAACATCCAGAGGTATTGTGACATACCTGTATCAGGATAGCAACTATACATTAAATGGCGGATTATATGCTGAAGATTATCAGGATGTATATGTTGGCGGAACTTATACGATTAATAAAGATGTAGCAACAAGAGATCTGCATGTACTGAACAAGTCGGATATTACAATAGCAGAAGGCACTACGGTTACATATACAGGAGATGCAGAGCTGAATGGATCGATCACCAACCATGGTTCATTCTACTGCAAAGGGGACAAGTATTCTGATACAACAGTATCAGGAACATTTACCAACACAGGTGATGTGACATTGTCAACTGCAACGACATTAACAATGGATACAACAGCCAGATTTATAAATAAGGCGGATGCATCATTGTGCTTTGGTAAACTGAAAAATGAAGGAACTATTATCAATGAAGGTATTCTGGATCAGACTGTAAATGCAGCCTCTATAGGAGATGGATATATCCTTACATCTACCAAACCGGATATGTATAGAACGTATTCAAATATTTACTATAAAGCAGAACTGGAATATCCGGAATTCTGTTTTGCAGAAAGCACAGATGCACCTGTTTCATTAGCTGCATCCACGGGATCAAATATGAAGACTACGGGTATAGAGGGAGATGGTTCTGTTTATATCAGAGGCGGAGCAGCAGTAAGTGTAACTGTAACAGGTACACCAATCGATGACCTGACAGTGGATGCAATCAAATATGGTTCTTCTGACAGCTCGATGACAAAGAGTGATGATGCAAGCTGGACAGCAAATATGCCATATGAACCAACTGTATTTACCGTAAGTATGGCAAGCGATACAGCAACAGCGATCACACTGGATAAAGAAGAGGATTCTGTAGATACAGCTGTTGTAGGCGTTACGACAACAGCGGATCAGCCGTTATATGATCTGACAGCTTTAAAAATCTCAAATGATATTGACAGTGCGACAGCAAAGGTGACATATTCATTGGCAAAAGGATCGGTTCTTCCTTCCGGTCTGGAATTAAAGAATGGAAAGATCTATGGAACACCAAAGCAGGCTTCTGATTCATCACAGATCGTGACCGTTAAAGTATGTGGAAAGAATCAGACAGTTGCAGCATTTAAACTGACATTTACCAAGGTTGCTAAAGGAACTCCTGTTATGGACACATCGAACGTATGTGTTGGCATAGCAGGTAAAACATTGGAAAGTGTAACGCTTCCGACTGCAAAGAAAGGTAAATATCAGTGGGTTGATAAGACAACTGTGATTGAAAAGGCAGGAACAGCGGAATATGATGCATATTTTATTCCGACAGATATTACAAATTATGACTGGAGCAAGGCAGATATAGCAGAAGATGCTTATGAAGTGCTGGCAAATGGATCTGTAAGGATCAAAGTAAGGATTACGGTGAAAGCAGACAAACAGATTCCGGAATATAAGGTTCCGACAGATCTGAAGGGAATCTATGGACAGACACTTGCAGATGTAACAATTCCGGAGACAGAAGGTGGAACATTTGCATGGGTGGATGACCATATGTCTCTTGGAGAGGCAGGAAGTCATTCATTTAAGGCAACATATATTCCAAAAAATGAAGATGTCTATGAGGCAGTACAGGATGTTGCAATTACTGTAACAGTTGAACCGGCAAAAGCGGGATTCACATCTGCGATTGATACATTAACTGTGAAAAAGGGAACTGTGTTAGGTGATGTGGAACTTCCGGATGTTGACGGTGGTTATTATTACTGGTATACAGCGAAGACAACCGTTATAAATGAATCCGGAGATTACAAGGTGTGTTATAAGCCGAATGATATTACAAATTATGATTGGACAGAGAATCCTGGATGGAGTAATGCTCATAAGGGTATTATCGTGACAGTGAAGATAACGGTGCAGAGTGAACATGCACATACACTTGCATGGAAATCAGATGCTACACAGCATTGGCAGGAATGTGAATGTGGTGAGAAGACAGAGAAAGCTGCTCATACATTTAATGCAGGTGAGATCACAAAGGCGCCGACAACGACTGCAACAGGTATTAAGACATACGAATGTGAGGTGTGTGGATATCAGAAGCAGGAAGTCCTGCCGAAGAAGGAAGATATCACACCAGGTAAGCCAACACCGACACCGGATAAACCAACACCGACACCGGATAAACCGGTGGTAACAGATATCAGTAAGGCAGCAAGTAAGACAGTTATTTCCGGAATTAAGTCAACGGTGACCTATACAGGAAAGGCGTTAAAACAGAGTAAACTTACAGTTACTGTCAAGGGCAAGAAACTGTCAGCTAAGACGGATTATACAGTTAAGTATAAGAATAATAAGAATATTGGTAAGGCAACGATCACTATTACCGGTAAGGGTAATTATAAGGGAACCGTAAAGAAGACATTCCAGATTAAAGTTTCCAAGAAGAAGGCGTATGTTGTCAAAGACATTAAGTACAAAGTAACCAAGGATGCAAAGAATGGAAAAGGTACTGTAAAGGTAGTTGGAAGTACAAAGAAGACGAACAAGAAATATAAGAAATTGAAAATTGCAAATACTGTTCAGATCGGTGGTGTGACGTATAAGATTACTGCTATTGAAAAGAAGGCATTTGCAAATTATAAGTACCTGACTAGCGTTCAGATTGGTGATAAAGTTACAAAGATTAGCGATCAGGCATTCTACGGATGCAAGGCACTTACAAATATTGAGATTGGTAAGAGTGTGACTACGATTGGTAAGAGTTCATTTGCGAAATGTACAAAACTGAAACAAATTACCTTTAAAACAAAGAAACTGAATAAGGTCGGAAAGAAGGCATTTAAGGGAATCAATAAAAAAGTAGTTGTAAATGTGCCGAAAAAGCAGTATAAGAAATATGTAAGTCTTATGAAGAAAGGAAATGTTCCATCAAAAGCAACTTACAAAAAAGTAAAGTAGAGTATCCAAATACATATGACTATGTATATGGAAGACGATAATTACATAACATAAGGTGAAAGGCCACCGGATCATCGGATGCCAGTTCATAGAATCTCTGAGTGACGGAGTTGTATGGAATGCAGAAGATATCGGTGGTCTTTTCTATTAACAGGAAGGTGGCAGAATGAGTATTTTTGATATTGTAGGTCCGGTCATGGTCGGACCGTCCAGCTCGCATACGGCAGGTGCAGTAAGGATTGGATATATCTGTTATAAGCTGATGGATGAACCCATCCGAAAGGTAGAGATCGGGTTATACGGATCGTTTCTGGCGACAGGAAAAGGTCATGGAACGGATAAAGCACTGGTCGCCGGACTTCTCGGAATGAAGCCGGATGATATCCGAGTGCCGCAGAGCTTTGAACTGGCAAAAGAGGCAGGTATGGAATTCTCCTTTTATGAAGCAAAGCTTGCACATGCAAATCCGAATACAGTCGCACTTCATATGACAGGTGAAAGTGGCAGAGAGCTTGATATTGTAGCGGAATCGGTTGGTGGCGGACGAATCCGCATTTGTAAGATCGATGGACTGGATGCGAATTTCAGTGGAGATTATCCGACACTGATCGTACACAACTTAGATCAGCCGGGACATGTGACGGAGGTTACATCTATGCTCGGTCACAAATCCATCAATATTGCGACCATGCAGCTCTATCGTGCCTGTCCGGGCGGACATGCGGTCATGGTTTTAGAGTGTGATCAGGAGGTTCCGAAAGAATCATTAAAATGGTTGGAGCATCTGGAAGGAATCCTTAAGGTAACATATCTGAGTTTGAAGGAATAGAAAGGAAGAGAAAGAATGGCATTTTCATCTTTGGCAGAAATAGATAATTATATGAAGGAGAATATATGTGAGTTCTGGGAAGCGGTGATCCGCGAAGAAGCAAGGGATTCGCAACAGCCGGAAATGGATATCGTAAACCGGATGACACAGATGTACCGCGCGATGAAGGAGGCGGATGAAACTTATGACGATACACTGACGTCACATAGTGGTCTGTCCGGAAAAAATGGTAAGAGGATGGCAGATTATGCTGCAACACACAAATGCATGTGTGGTGAATTTGGCGGGGCAGTCATGGCAAGGGCAATCAAGATGGCGGAGAGCAATGCCTGTATGAAGCGGATCGTTGCAGCACCGACGGCAGGCTCCTGTGGTGTTGTGCCTGCGATATTGATCACATATGAAAGAATGACGAATACTTCGGAAAATGATATGGTGAAGGCTTTATTTGTGGCAGCAGGAATCGGTGATGTGATTGCAAGACGGGCAAGCATATCAGGCGCAAGAGGAGGCTGTCAGGCAGAGATCGGAGCATCATCGGCTATGGCGGCGGGCGCACTTGCATGGTTAAAAAGCGGCAGCAGTCATCTGATCACACAGGCAGCAGCAATGGCATTAAAGAGTCTGCTTGGACTGGTATGTGATCCGGTAGCGGGCTTAGTAGAAGTGCCATGTGTGAAGCGGAATGCTTCCGGTGCCATGAATGCGCTGTGCGCTGTTGATATGGCATTGGCAGGGATTGAAAGTGCTATTCCTGCAGACGAGGTAATCGATGCGATGCGGGAAATCGGCGACCTGATGCATAAGGATCTCCGAGAGACCGGAAAAGGCGGACTCGCAGCCACCGCCACCGGAATGGCGGTTGCTGAACGTCTGTAGAGGTTCTTACATGAATGAGCCTGTGAAATCCTATGGAATAACGTTGACAGCCGGTGTGAAATTATAGTATATATAATCCAATTCTATAGTATAAGAATAAGGAGACAACATGGGAAAAGTATTTTTTACAAGACACGGACAGACGATCTGGAACGTGGAGAATAAGATATGCGGTGCAACTGATATTGAACTTACAGAGCTTGGACATCAACAGGCAGAGGAGCTTGGAAGAAAGCTGGCGGAGGAACAGCCGGGAATCGATGAGATATTATATTCACCGCTTGTTCGTGCAGCCGAGACTGCCAGACATATATCGGAGATGACAGGAATTCCGATGCGGATGGAGCCGAGACTAAAGGAGCAGAACTTTGGACGGTTTGAATCAACACCCAGAAATGGAGAAGAATTCATGGAAGCAAAATCCCATTTCCTCGATCATTATGATGGTGGAGAGACGATGATGCATCTGTGCCAGCGTGTTTATAATCTGTTAGATGATGTAAAGGCGGAGTCGGATCATAAGACATATCTGCTGGTTGCGCATAATGGAATTTCAAGAATCGTGCAATCATATTTCTATGATATGACAAATGAAGAGTTCGCGCATTTCGGGATTAAGAACTGTGAGATCCGGGAATATTACTTTTAAATGAGTCATCCGGTAAAAAGCCGGTGCTTGTTGATATTTTTTATCAATAAGTACCGGCTTTTTGTATACAAAAACAGAAATTTGACAGTATAATGTTAGAAGAAACTAACTAAAAACAGATAAAGGGTTGACAACAACCTATGCATGTGTTATTAATCATATGAACAAATAATCAAATGTTCAAAGAAAAGAATAAATAATTAAACAGCATTTAGAAGAATATTGTTAGACGAGTTAAAAAGGAGGAACAGTTAAATGGAAAATCAGAATTTTTTACAGATCAGTGGTCTGAAAAAGAGCTTCGGATCAGGGGAGAACCGGACAGAGGTATTAAGAGGACTGGATTTTACAGTGACGAAGGGAGAAATCTGTGTCTTGCTTGGACCATCCGGATCCGGTAAGTCTACGTTACTGAATATCATAGGGGGAATCGATAACGCCGACAGTGGTTATATAGCGATCAATGGGGAAAAAACAGTTGATATGGATGAGAAGACGCTGACACAGTACAGGAGAAAGCATCTTGGCTATGTATTCCAGATGTATAATCTGATCCCGAATCTGAACGTAAAGGAAAATGTAGAGGTTGGTGCATATTTAAGTGATTCACCGCTCGATGTCGATGATATCTTAAAGACGCTTGGTTTATATGAGCACAGACATAAGCTTCCGAATCAGTTGTCCGGTGGACAGCAGCAGAGAACATCGATCGGAAGGGCTATCGTTAAGAATCCGGATATCCTGCTCTGTGATGAACCGACAGGTGCACTTGATTATAAGACCTCGAAGGAGATCCTGAAGCTGATCGAGGATGTAAATCAGAAATATGGAAATACCGTTATCATGGTTACACATAATGATGCGATCAAGAATATGGCAGACCGTGTGATCAAACTGCGTGATGGAATGATCCGTAAGAATATAGTAAATGATGTAAAGGTTCCTGCAATGGAGCTTGACTGGTAATACAGAAGTGGCAGAGAGAAAAGGAGGATTTATAATATGAAGAATCCATTATGGAAACGGCTGCCGAAGGAGTTGGCTGCCGATCTTGGAAAGTATCTGGTTATTTTCCTGTTTATGATCTTGAGTATTGGTTTTGTGTCCGGCTTTCTGGTAGCCGGTAAGAGTATGATCGCTACATATGATGAGAGCTTTGATAAGTATAATATCGAGAATGGTAATTTTGAGTACAAGGATGAAGCATCATCCGAGGCGAAGAGAGCGATTGAAGATGAGGGGGTAAAGCTGTATGAGAATTATTACTATGAGAAAATCGTAGAAAAAGATGGGGATGAAAGTACACTCCGTATTTTTAAGAATCGTACAGATGTGGATAAGGTTTGTCTGATGGAGGGAGCGTTCCCTGCGGCAGAAGATGAGATCGCAATGGACCGTATGTATGCGGAAAATAATGGGATCAAGGTAGGAGATGATCTGTCGGTTGATGGACAGACATATAAGGTATCGGGCTTTGTAGCATTATCTGATTACAGTGCTTTGTTCCAGAATAATAATGATACGATGTTTGATTCCGTGTTGTTCGGTGTTGCGATCATAACGGATGAACGGTTTGAAAGCTTTGACAAAGGGCTGATGCATTATTCTTATGCCTGGATCTATGACGATGAACCTGAAGATGAGAAAGCGGAGAAGGATGTATCCGATGATCTTGCAAAGGTGATCAGTCAGTATGGAGAAGTGGAGAAGTTTATTCCAAGATATACGAATCAGGCAATTAATTTTACCGGAGAGGATATGGGTAGTGATTCGATAATGGTGGAAACACTGCTTTATATTATAATCGTGATCATGGCATTTATCTTTGCGATTACGATCAACAATACGATCGTAAAGGAAGCCGGCACGATCGGTACTCTTCGGGCCTCCGGTTACACAAGAGGAGAATTACTGGCACATTACATTTCTCTTCCAATCCTGGTTACATTAGTAGCAGCTGTAATCGGAAATGTTCTGGGATATACAGTGTTTAAAAATGTCTGTGTGGCAATGTATTATGGAAGTTACAGTCTGACAAAATATGTGACAAAATGGAATGCGGAAGCATTTGTAAAAACGACGGTTATTCCGATCGTGCTGATGCTTGTCATAACAGCATGGATGATCTATTCGAAGCTCCGTATGTCACCGCTTCGGTTTATCAGACGGGATCTTTCAAAGTCAAAGAGAAAGAAAGCGGTCAAGCTGCCACATTTCCGTTTCTTTACCAGATTCCGTATACGTGTGATCCTGCAGAATCTGCCAAGCTATATCGTATTATTTATCGGAGTAACATTTGCTATCGTTCTGCTGATGTTCGGAATGATGATGTCGCCGCTTTTAAAACACTATCAGGATGAAACGCTGGACAATATGCTTGCGGATTATCAGTACGTTTTGAAAATGCCTGCGGAAACAGAGAACAAGGATGCAGAGAAATACTTGGTAACTTCCCTGATCTATAAAACAGATATAAGAGATGAAGAAGTCATGGTCTATGGTATCTCGGATGACAGCAAGTATTCCAAGGTACAGCCTGCGGATGGAGAAATGCTGATCTCTGACGGGCTTCGTGACAAATATAAACTGAAAAACGGGGATACGATCACGCTGGATAAGGAATATTCATCTGATTCTTATAAGATAAAGGTTTCCGGTGTGTGCACATATCCTGCGGCATTGGCAGTATTTATGAATGCGAAGACATATCGGGAAATGTTCGATGTCGAGGATGAATATTTCTCAGGATATTTCTCAAATGAGAAGCTGACTGATATTGATGAGAAGCTGATCGCGACAGTCGTTACAGAGGAAGATCTGACAAAGGTATCAAGACAGCTTGATCGTTCCATGGGCCAGATGTTTTATATGTTTGAGGTATTTGCACTGGCGATGTTCATGCTGATGGTTTATCTGCTTACAAAGCTGATCATTGAGAGGAATACCATATCAATATCCATGGTAAAGATCCTTGGATATGAGAACAAAGAGATCAACAGATTATATCTGTCTGCGACAACATGGGTGATGGCAGTATGTGTTATCCTTGGAATCCTTCTTTCGAAGGTAGCGATCTCCGGCATCTATTATGTGATGATGAAGGAGGCAATCAGTGGATGGATGACGATCTACATTGCTCCGTATATTTATCCTGCGATCTTTATCCTGTCGATGGCAGCCTATGGAATCATCGCTGTTTTTCAGGTAAGAAGGATCAAACGGATCCCGATGGATGAGGCGCTGAAAAATGTTGAATAAGTCATTTGGCCATAATGTTCAAAATTGAATGATCTGAAATAAAAAACGACCTAAAAACTTTTAATATCGAAAGTTTTTACAAATATAACAAATTTATAAAAAACAGGGAGATTTGCAGTTCACAAATCTCCCTTCTTATGTTATCATCGTAAAGATGGTGTGCTGGAGGTTTTGTCGAAAGAAGGCGTGCATTTCAATCGATAGGATCACAGTAAAACAGGTACAATAGAAGAAGGGAGATTATTATGAATCAGAAAAAAGAAGCGATTTATGATGCAAGGGAACTGGGTGTTCCGAAAATGTTGCTGTTAGGTTTGCAGCACATGTTTGCCATGTTTGGTGCAACTATTTTAGTACCGATTCTGGTAAATACTTATTTTAATGGAGAGGGCTTATCCATTCAGGTTACACTGATCTGTGCCGGAATCGGAACATTATTCTTCCATTTATGTACAAAATTAAAGGTGCCTGCATTTTTGGGTTCCTCATTTGCTTTCTTAGGAGGCTTTAATACAGTCGCAAATCTTGATACCGGAATCTTCAAAGATATGTCTATGGGTGAGAAATTACCTTATGCATGTGGCGGTATCGTAGTAGCAGGTGCGTTGTATCTGGTTCTTGCGCTGGTTGTAAAACTGGTTGGCGTAAAACGTGTTATGCGTTTCCTCCCACCTGTTGTTACCGGTCCGATCATTATCTGTATCGGCCTGAGTCTTGCGCCATCAGCCGTAAATAATGCAAAAACAAACTGGATTCTTGCAATTATCGCATTTGCGGTTATTGTAATCTTTAATATCTGGGGCAAAGGAATGTTCAAGATCATTCCGATTCTTATGGGTGTTGTGATCTCATATGTAGTTGCATTTATTCTTTTCAAATGTGGTGTTCACAATCCGGACGGATCTGCGATCTTCACATTTAAGGCAGTAAAGGATGCCGGATGGGTGGATCTTCCTCCATTCCAGCTTTGTAAATTCAATATTACTTCCATCCTTGTAATGGCACCTATCGCTCTTGCAACTATGATGGAGCATATCGGAGATATCTCAGCAATCTCAGCTACAACAGGTAATAATTTCATCAAAGATCCGGGACTTCACAGAACTCTGATCGGTGATGGCCTTGCTACAGCATTTGCTGCTGCATTCGGCGGCCCTGCAAATACAACATACGGTGAGAATACCGGTGTTCTTGAGCTTAGCCGTGTATACGATCCAAGAGTCGTACGTCTGGCTGCTGTATATGCGATCCTTCTAAGCTTTTCACCAAAGGTTGCTGAGTGTATCGGTTCACTTCCTGCATCGATCATTGGTGGTGTCAGCTTCATGCTGTACGGAATGATCTCAGCAATTGGTGTTCGTAATGTTGTTGAGAACAAGGTGGATTTCACAAAGTCGCGTAACCTGATCGTTGCTGCTGTTATCCTTGTCAGCGGACTTGGATTCGGTAATGGTATTACCTTCACAGTTGCAGGAACATCTATCACATTAACATCACTTGCTATCGCAGCTATCCTTGGAATTGCTTTAAACGCAATCCTTCCGGGCAAAGACTACGAATTCGACGAGTAAAATGAATAAAGCCTGAATTGGCATGTAATACAAAACTGCCATATTAAGACACGCTGTGGTTTCGATGAACTGCATATACCTGATTCGCAAATGTTCCTGTGCCAACTCGCCCTTTGGGCTCAGACAGGCACCCACATTTGCTGGTATATGCATTTCATAAAGAAATCCTCGCTTGAGGTCTTAATATGGCAGTTTTGTATTACAAGCTGGATTCAGGCTTATGTAGGTTGAGAAGATGTTAGAGGATATAATGTGGTATACTTGGAACAACGATAATTGAAAGGATGGTGCGGTATATGGATGAGTTGGAAAATGTATGGCAGGAGAAAATTATGTACACTTGGTAAAAAAAATCTCCCAGACGTTCCGGATATGATAGATGCGTGTGACGAGTAGAAATTCGTAGTATATCATATCCGGAACGTCTGGGAGATTTTATATCAGGTGTACATAATTTTTTCCTGTTTATTCTACATCCAGAAGTTCAATCTTGAAGTTCAGTTCTTTGCCTGCCATCTCATGGTTTGCGTCAAAGGTGATCGTAGTATCATCCTTGGCGGTTACCTTAACAGGGAAAGACTGTCCGGCTGGATTTGACAGGAATACCTTCTGGTCAATTTCCAGATCCTCAGCACCGGGAAGCTGGCTGATCTCAACGGTCAGGATATTTTCAGGATCCGGCATGCCGTATGCTTCTTCCGGCATAAGGTGTACATCGATGATATCACCGATCGCCATGCCCTTAACAGCTTCGTCAAAGCCCTTGATCATCATGCCTGCACCGCATACAAAGTCGATCGGTTCACCACGGTCATAAGATGAATCAAATTTTGTTCCATCGTTAAATGTTCCTGTATAGTGAACCGTACATTTCTTGCCTTCGTTACTCATAAAAAATTCCTCCGATTTCATTGAATGTCTTATTCTAACATGAAATCAGAGGAATGACTATAAAATGTTCATGAAAACGATATCCTGAAGATCTTAGTAGTAACCAAATTCATCAATGGCATCGTCTACACCGTCCCGATAATCGTCATCTTCATCATATCGATCTTCATCGTAATCTCCCATATTGTCATATACGTCATCATATCCATCATCGTAGGAGTCGTAAACATCCTGAGAATGAGCAGCTTCAGTTGCCGTAGAATAACGGGATGAAGAAGAGGACTGTTTATGATAATTGGATTCAGTCGTTGCCTGCGTTGTAACATTATAGGATTTACGGTGACCGTAATCTTTGTGGTACCAGCAGTAGGTTTCGTTTTTATCCACTTCCCGGTCGCATCCGATATAATAGCAGGTATGCTTTCCGCTGTCACTGACAGCACCGATGATGTAACAGATAATAAGAAAAATAATGATGCCTGGGAGGCATCCTCCCGAATTAGAATTTGAATGTGACATATGAATCCCTCCGATCGAAAATGTGGTCAACCTACCGTTTGCCTATAGAGAAAAATAAGAAAAACGGAATTGTGGTTAATGTATACAGGTTTTTGTTATATAGAGAATACAAAAAACGATGTACAAAAAAAGACACATAAATATATTTGCGGTAAATATATTAGCAGAACCTGAAAATTAACTATAGAAGTTATCAGCAAGATGGTTTAAAATAAAAAGGGAAATTGGATTTAAACATAAGTGATATGATGAAAAGAGAAAAGAAATGAACAATAGACAGAAACGAGAAAAGCTGTTTTATAGGAAAAAGAAGAATTATAAAAAAGCCGGTATCTGCATAGGGATGGCGGCTATATTAGCGAGCACGGTTTTTCCCTGGGACAGCCTGCACGATGCCAATAGAACCAGTACAGGACAGACAGATACAACGATTCATACATATGATATGAGTGAGCTTGCTTCGAAAGAACAGCAGGATCATACAGTACAGATCAATGGGAAAGATTATACGGTTGCCGGGCTGAGTGATACGACAGAGCCGACGGACGAAGCGATGGAGATCTGTGATCAGGATATACAGGATGAGAGTGCGGAGAATCGGGATCCGGTAGAATATATTGCCGGGGTTCCGGTGAAGGAAGCGAAAGATGCTTCTGATGTGGTAGAACTGATCAATGATAACTGGGATCAGGACTACACAGTACCGGATACAGAAACAACAGAACCAGGATCCGATGGAAGTACAGACTCCAATGACAAATATCAGTTAAAGCGTCTGATGGTATTGACGGATGGAGCGCAGCTTACAGACAGCTATGGTGCATCCGAGATCCTTCATTATGGAGATTATGATGAATATGTGCTGCAGTTTGATACAACTGCGGATACGGAATATGCTTATTATGAGTTAGCGGATGCTTATGGTACGGATCATTGTTTTATCGATCAGGTGGTAGACAGTGATATTCTTGCAGATGTTCCGGACATTGAAGACCATAATTCCCTGTCCTGGGGCGGCAGCGTGATGGGATTTGGCTATCTGAAAGCAGAATATGATTATTATGTGATCGATCAGGAAGTGACAGTTGCCATTATTGATACAGGTTTGGATGCAACGAATAAGATTTTTAAGGGCAGAATAGATACCAAGCATAGTTATTGTTTTCAGGGAAAAGATAAAGTAAGCAAAAACAAGGCATATACGGATGGAAATGGACACGGAACCCATGTAGCCGGTATCATTGCAGATAATACACCGGAAAATGTAAAACTGATGATCCTTAAAACCTTTGATGATGCAGGTAAATCGTCAAATCTTGCAATTCGGAGCGCGTTACAATATGCGGTATCCCAAAAGGCAGATGTAGTAAATATGAGCCTTGGATGGACAGGATTATTCTGGAAATATTCTACGTTATTAAAGGATGTATTAAAGAAGGCAGAGACATCTGGAACGGTTGTCTGCTGTGCAGCCGGTAATTATGCAACGGATGTCAGCACAACTTACCCTGCAAACAGAGGAAATGTAATAACTGTAACTGCGATGAACAGCAATGAGAATTTTGCAGCCAGCTATTCCAACTATGGAGATACTGTTGATTTCTGCGCACCGGGAACCAGTGTTGTATCAACATATCTGAAGGGTAAGTATCAGAAAATGTCCGGTACCTCTATGGCAACGCCACATATAACAGCGGCGGTGGCATATGTGAAGATGATCCAGCCATCACTGAACTACAAGGGTGTGAAGAAGGTACTTAAGAAATATGCCGTTGATAAGGGAACCTATGGCTGGGATCCACAATATGGCTGGGGCTATGTTAATCTTCATGATTATTTTGATCAGTCGGGTCTGAAGGTCCAGTATACAGATTATGATGAAAATGGAAATGAAAAGCCGGAATCGCAGACTGCATTTTCCAAGCAGACAGTTACCAGAGAATATGGAAGCAAGGCATATCGGTATAAAGTTACGACCAATTCAGAGGGAAAAGTGACATATCAGTCATCTAATACCAGAATTGCGGAAGCAGATGAAAAAGGCTATATTTCGATAAAGGGTGTAGGAAGCTGCGCGATCACTGCAACGGTCGGAGCAGATGCAGCATATAAAACGACATTGGCAAGTTATACGCTGACTGTAACGCCGAAGGATATATCCGGTCTTACAGCAACACTGTCAAAGAAAGTATATCAGTATGCGGGTAAGAGCTGTAAGCCGTCCGTGACGGTTGCCGGATTGAATAAAGAAGATTATACGGTAACATACAGAAATGCCAAAAAGGTTGGACGTGCAACCTGTGTTGTGACCGGAATCGGAAATTATACCGGAAAGATCGAATGTCCATATACGATCCGGCTTGCAGCAGCAGAACTGAAAACGGTAGCAAACCAGAAGAGCGGCTTGTCTTTGACCTGGGACAGCGTACCGGGAGCAGAGGGCTATCGGATCTATCGCAGAACATATAAAGGAAAATGGCAGAGAATCGGGGATGTCAATTCCGGAGACACATTGACTTATGTAGACACATCTGCAAAATCAGGCACATGGTATGCATATAGAATCCGGGCTAGAAAGGGCACATCTTTTGGTGCTTACAGCGATGCGGTAGTAACCCGGAGACTGACTAGACCGGCAATATCGGTAAAAGAACGCAGCTACGGTGTTGCAGTAAAATGGAAATCAATCAAAGGAGCAAAGAAGTATAAGATATACAGACAGGAAGAAAAAGGCTCCATGAAACAGATTGGAACAACAACGGATCCTTACTGGAAAGATAAGACGGCAAGATCCGGTTATCGCTATGTATATACGGTAAAGGCAGTAAGCGGCAGTGCGCAGAGCAGTGCAGCAAAAAGAGTCACAATTATAAAGAAGTAAAATGTACAGGCATCATTTGAAGTCAGGTGGATTTGATTTTGGATGGTGTCTGTTTTGAAAGGAAAGAAAATGGACAAGAAACAGGTTCAGGAAACATATAGAGAGACAACGCTGGAAGAAGAACAGGAATATTTTGAAGAAGTAGAAAATGAGCTGCAGTGTGATCTTCAGACCACACAGGAGAGCATCGACTATCGGAATCAGGCGATCAAAGCACAGAAGAAATATATGCGTGACAGCCATGGAGATATGGACGACGAGGAATTCCTGCAGAACATGAACAATGTAAATAACGATACATTTTTTATCGAACATGCGGCAAAGCAGGTAGATGTACTGGCGCACCAGATCGAGAGTCCGTATTTTGGAAAGATTGCATTTGAGTATCAGGAGGATGGACAGGTTCTTCCGGTCTATATCGGAACAAACGGCTACTGGTCGATGGAAGAACAGGATCAGAAGGTCTATGACTGGCGTGCTCCGATCGCATCGATGTATTATGATTATGAGAAGGGCGAGGCATCCTATCAGGCACCCGATAAAGAATATTTTGGAAAGATCGTAGAGAAGAAGCAATTTGATATCAGTAATGGAAGACTGCATAATGCAGTCGATACCGATGAGAAGATCAATGATATGATCCTGCTTGATGCACTGGGAAAGAACAGCGGCACGAAGATGAAATCCGTAGTTGCAACGATCCAGAAAGAACAGAATGCATTGATCCGTAATAAGACAGCTTATAATCTTATTGTGGATGGACGGGCAGGAAGTGGTAAGACAGTAGTTGCGATGCACAGACTGGCGTGGCTGTTATTCAACAATCGTAAGACGATGTCGGCAGACAATGTTATGATCCTGTCGCCAAATGGAATCTTTGGCGATTATATTGCCGGTGTGCTGCCGGAGGTCGGCGAGGATAATGTACCGGAGAAGGAATTTGATTCTCTGATGGAGGAAATCCTGTTTGTGGACTGTGATTATGAGACGAAGCTGGAACAGGCAGACCGGATCACGACACATCCCGATATGGAAAGTCCGGAGATGAAGAATATTGCATGGAAATCATCGATTGCGTTCTATCAGGCATTTAACAAATATCTGGAAGAGTATACGGAAAATATTAAGTTTAAAGATTTCCATTTTGAGAAAACAGAATTTACAAAGGATCAGATTGAGAAGATGTTCTATAATCGTTTTGCCAGATATCCGGTCTATGAACGTTTTGAGAAGATCGCATATTTTATAGCAGACCGGGTAGAGGATGAACAGGATCAGGCATTTACGGATGAGAAGCATCAGAAGATGGAGAACCAGATCACAAAAGAGATGATCTATCAGTATGCGGAGCGCAACCTGATCGAATTATATCAGGACTTTCTTAACAGTCAGGCTGAACAGTATCCGGGTATCGAACAGTACCGGAATGAGTATGGAAAGGTGTGCTATGAAGATGTTCTGGCAGTCTTTTATCTGCAGATTTATTTCTATGGATGCAAGTCCTATGACAATATCAAGCATCTCGTGATTGATGAGATGCAGGATTACAATATATTCCAGTATGCGGTATTGGATCGTATTTTTAAATGTAAGAAGACGATACTGGGTGACAGTCTGCAGGTGCTTTATTATAATCCGGAGGAAACGGTGCTGGATGTATTGCAGACGGTATTTGTGCCGCATGGAGGAACAGGTGGCTGCCAGATCAAGACTCTGGATACTGCATATCGTTCAACCTGTGAGATCACAGAATTCTGTAACAAGATTCTGGAAGCAGACCGGGCGTCAGACGAGGGGGAAGCCCATCCACTCAACCGCCATGGCATGGAGCCGGTGACGGAGCAGGCAGAGAGCATAGAGGACGCTGCCGGATTTATCGAAGAGAAGCTTGATTATGGAGAACTGGATGATTTTGATAATGTGGCAATTCTCTGTGATGATGAAGAACGTGCATTTGCCATGTACAAAGAACTGGAAGAATATGAGCAGGTGACATATCTTACAAATCAGTCGACTGTCTATAATGGCGGCGTGGTCGTTCTTCCGAAGTTTCTTGCAAAGGGGATGGAATTCGATGCAGTGTTTGTTATCAATGAACAGGATGTGATGGAAAACCGGATCAGCCGGCACGCATTTTACATTTCCTGTACAAGAGCACTGCACCAGTTATATGTGATCAATGTTACAAATTAAACTTGATTATTTCAAGTTTGAACTGCTATAAATATACATTATTAAGATAAAATACTTCAAAATATCATTTTGGATGGTGCTTGACTTGAGATATTGACGTATAAATGCAGGAGGATTAGAATGCCTCTTGTCAAAAGGTTTATCCCTTACAGGTAACACCGGATAACTCGTGACAATAAAATATTTGTTAAACGAGGAGATACGAAGATGGGCAGACAGTACGACCCATATGAGAATGTGGTAGCAGTGATGGAAGAAGCCATGAACATTGGTGGAATTGACAAGAGGATGTTTGAGATCATCAAAAATCCACAGCGTGAGACTAAGGTTTACCTTCCTGTGGAGATGGATGACGGAAGTGTTAAGGTATTTGAAGGATACAGAGTCCAGCATTCAAATATCAGAGGACCGTTCAAAGGAGGTATACGTTATCACAAGAACGTATCACTGAATGAAGTCAAAGCACTTGCAACATGGATGTCATTAAAATGTGCAGTGGCAAATATACCATTTGGAGGAGCGAAGGGTGGTATCAAAGTAGATCCGGCTACACTTTCCAGACGGGAATTGTGTGCATTGACGAGAAGATATACCTATGCGATCGAGCCGATCATCGGAGCAGATACCGATATACCTGCTCCTGATGTAAATACAAATGCACAGATTATGACATGGGTGTTAGATACATACAGCCAGCTAAAGGGAAAACCTTGTCCCGGAGTTGTGACAGGAAAACCACTGGAGCTTGGCGGTTCCAAGGGAAGACCATCGGCAACCGGACGTGGAGTTGTGATCAGCACCAAGCTCCTTCTTGCAGAAGATGGCAAGGCGTTAGAAGGTACTAAGGTTGCAATTCAGGGATGCGGTAATGTTGGCGGCAATACAGCCAGAATATTTGGACATAGAGGTGCGGTTGTTGTAGCGCTCAGTGATGTGTCGGGTGGAATCTACAAGGAGACTGGGTTGGATGCAGATAAGGTAACGGCTTATGTAGAAGCCGGTGGTCTGCTTGCAGACTATCAGGAAGATGGTGTTACCCATATTTCAAATACAGATATTCTTACCTGTGATTGCGATGTACTGGTTCCGGCAGCACTTGAAAATCAGATCACGAAAGAGGTTGCGGAGAAGTTAAAATGTTCTTATATCGTTGAGGGTGCAAATGGACCGACGGCAGCAGATGCAGATCCGGTCCTTGCAGAAAGAGGTATCAGGCTTGTGCCGGATATTTTTGCAAACAGCGGCGGTGTTATTGTTTCTTATTTTGAATGGGTGCAGAACATTCAGGAAATGACATGGGAAAAACCACAGGTAAATGAGATGCTTGAAACGATCATGACGAAGGCATTTGGAGAGATCGTGGAGGAGAGCAAAAAGAGTCATTGTACTCTGCGGATGGCAGCCTATATCATTGCCTTAAAACGATTGATCCATACGGAAGAGATCAAGGGTATATTTCCGTAAAATATACAGATGCAATACTATCATGGTATTTTTAGTGCTGGATTTATCCTGTTATTAGTAGTAAAATACAGACAGGATAGATAGAAGTACATTGATATCAGAAATATGAAAGGGATGTCCTTCTCAGATGAAGGATGTCCTTTTTCTATACCAAAGTTTCTATATAAATAAAGGTATTTGGCAGATGAGATGTATAAGAAAATGGAGAGTAAAACTATGCATGAAGTAAAAGAGACAGCTTACTGTCTGGATGAGGTAGATCAGAAGATTCTGGAACTGTTAGAGAAGGATGCTCGTATGTCTTTAAAGGATATTGCGGAATGTGTTTTTCTGTCATCAACAGCAGTATCTACAAGAATAGAGCGGTTAAAGGAAGCAGGGGTGATCGAGGGCTTTCAGGTACAGATCAATCCGATCGCACTGGGATATTATACAAAAGCATTTATTAATTTAGAGGTAGAGCCGAACGACAAACAGGATTTTTATCCATTTATCAAGAACTGCAAAAATGTTGTGGAATGTAATTGTGTGACTGGTGACTATTCCATGCTGATCGAGGTTATCTTTGAGACAACGATGGCACTGGATCTGTTTATCGGTGAATTGCAGAGATTTGGAAAAACAAAGACTTTGATCGCATTCTCGACCTCTGTAGAACACAGAAATATCTACTGGAAGGAAGAAAATCAGGAGCCGAATGCATAAATTTTTTTTCGAAAGCGGATACTAACAATGGGAGGTTGCTTATGAAACAGAACGTAAAGAAAAAAGAGACATATATTCCATCATCCAACGGAAGAGATAAATTACATGTCATCGTCTGGATTCCACAGGGTGAGATCAAGGCGGTGCTTCAGATCTCTCATGGTATGATAGAGGACATGGAGCGTTATGATCATTTTGCAAGATTTATGGCTGCCAGAGGAATTCTGGTATGTGGAAATGATCATCTGGGGCATGGACTGACAGCCAGAAATAAATCCGAGATGGGTTATATGTATGCTTATGATGCAAGTAAGACGATGGCAGCAGATGTTCATCGTGTGACCAGATGCGTAAAACGGGCATATCCGAATCTTCCGTATTTTCTTATGGGACACAGCATGGGATCATTTATTGCAAGAAGATATATGTGCGAATATGCAAAAGATCCAAAGTACCCTGCAAAGCTGCAGAAAAATGCCAGCATAGATGGTTTTATCTGTATGGGAACGGGCGGACATCCGAAGTGTATGCTGAAGATCGGAGAGGCGGTAGCCGGAGTGGAGAGTATGCTCCGTGGCGAGAAGCATAGAAGCAAAATGTTGCAGGTGCTTGCATTTGGTACTTACCTTTTCGGTATTCCCAGAATGACGATCATGAACGGTGAGAAGCGGAAGCGTACCGTGAAAGACTGGCTGAGCAGAGACTATGTTCAGGTTGACAAATATATGGCAGACCCGATGTATGACTATACCTTTACGGTGAAAGGTTATAAGACTTTATTCAAAACACTGGAATTTATTCAGGATGAGGATAATCTGGCAAATGTGCCAAAGAATATGCCGGTATTATTCATATCAGGAAGCAAAGATCCGGTCGGTCACTATGGTCTGGATGTGAAACTCTTATACAACAAATACAGCCGATATATCACAGATGATGTCAAATGCATCCTGTACAAGGATGCGCGTCACGAAGTCATAAACGAGATCAACAACATTCAGGCATATTACGATATCTATAACTGGATCGACCTGCACACCATAGGGGTGTAGGGGCGGAAACACATTTTAGTAATAAAAACAGAACAGGTGGTAACCCTCAACCGGGGCATTTTCAAACCATAGCATGAACGACTGAGTTTCAACGATTCGGTGCTACTGCGCCGGACACAACAAATTTATCGTGTCCGGCGCAGTATGCAGATCGGATCGAAGTTGAAACGAAGGTAGTCATGCGTGTTTGAGAATGCTCCGGCTGAGAGTTACCGCCTGTTCGTTTGCGTTACAAGCTGATCTTCTTTTCGAGGAGCACGGAGCTTCCGATATAGCTTGCCACCATTACTACGAAGTAGAGTGCGATCTGTGGGATCATGGCATACATGGCTTCCATAAATGTTGCATCCGGTCCGGGATTGGACAGATGGGGAATCTTAGAAGCAATTACAGACAGGATCACATAGAAGACGATGAACAGTACGAAACTGATAAAACCTTTAATCTTCTTTGTCTGAAGAATGGTGGAGCATACCGATACCGCAAGGTAGGCAAGTGTGATCGTCATAAAGAACTGGATCAGAAATACAAGGATAAATGCCAGTAATCTTAAGATAACGCCGCCCAGGGAATATCCCCCCATTTCAAGAATATTACTTAGAAAATCATAAAAAGTATCAATGGAGTCATATGTGGAGTATGCCAGGCTGAGATCTAAGGTCAGTAATCCGAATATAACAGCAACGATTATTGCACCTGTCAGCAGGATGGATAACAGTTTGGCGCCGATTACTTTATAGCTGGATATAGGAGCCATAAAGACCAGATATCCTGATTTGTTTTTCAGATCCTGGCTGTAACTGATTATGCCGTAGATCAATACAAACAGGTAACAGCAGAAAGCCGCGAGAATAAGCAGGGAAACAGCAATAACAGAGTGATCTGCATGTTCGGTTAACGTACCAATGAGAAAGTAAAGCTCAATGGCAGCTATGACGATCCCTACGATCAGAAGTGGAAAGATTCCACGGCGAAATTCATATTTTAACATTTTTAACATAATTGAATACCTCCCAGTTTATGCGTAGATTTCTTTATACATATCAACAATGGATTTGCCCTGTGCGATACGAAGTTCTTCTGCATTACCCTGTAATACACAGGTTCCGTTTTTGATGAAGATGGCATGATCAATGATCTTTTCCAGTTCATCCACCAGATGGCTTGACATGATAACGGCAGTGTCGTCTGAGATATTAGACACGATTGTATGAATGATCTTCTCGCGGGCAATGATATCGATGCCGTTTAACGGTTCGTCTAACATAATAACTTCCGAATTCCTTGAAAGTGTTGCAACGATCTTCAGCTTTGCCATCATACCGGATGACATCTCACGCACTTTTTGCTTTGGCGACAGATCCATTTCCTGTAACAGTCGCATGTATTTGTCATAATCAAAATCAGCGAAGAAATCACGGTAATATTTTCCGACATCGATGCAGTTCATATAACCGAAGAAATAGGCTTCTGTAGGCATATATGCGATATGCGCCTTTGCTCTGTAATCCAGTGGACGGTTATCTATTGTGATCGTACCGGAGGACGGTTTTGAAAGCCCGGCGATCATTTTCATAAGGGTGGATTTACCGCTTCCGTTTGGACCGAGTAGAGCATAAATGTTACCGGATATGATATCCAGTGACAGGTCCGAAACAGCGGTCGTACTCATATACTTTTTTACTAAGTGTTCACATTTAATCATAGTATTCATTCCTTTCAATACTTGTTTTTACAGGGAATAGTAGTCCTGCAATAATCGGATGATCTCTTCCGGCGTATATCCCATGCCGGTGAGCTGTTCATCCAGAACTGTAAGGATCTGCTTTAACTGTTCCTGTTTCAGCCGATCAATTACCTGAGGATCTTCTGTTACAAATGTACCAATTCCACGTTTCGTATATGACAGTCCGAGAGATTCCATCTCGTTATAAACCCGGGCCGCGGTGTTTGGGTTGATGTCATATTGGATGGCAAGCTCTCTGGATGATGGGAGCTTGGTACCAAGTGGCAGGGCACCTGTAATAATTTTCTTTTTTATATCATCGATGACCTGAAGGTAGATCGGCAGGTTTGATTTAAATTCCAAATGCTTCCCTCCTAACTGCTGTACTAGTTGGATAGTACACCAATACACTTGGGATGTCAAGCACAAAAATTAAATTTATAACTATTAATTTGGCAGCAAAACTTCCATTTACAGGTGAATTGCCGGATATAGGCTAAAATTAATGAGAATAATTCTTAAAAAGGTATTCAAACCTGACAAAATATGTGTTAGTATAGACTTATCAAAAGTAAGATCGGAATAAATCATTGGAGTGAACAGGTATGGCAGAGAAAAGAAATACAAAACAAAAACAGGTTATATATTCGGTTATAAAAGAATTAAAATGTCATCCGACTGCCCAGCAGCTTCATCAGATTCTTGTGGAGAGGGGATATAATATAGGTGCATCGACTGTATACAGAGTATTGGCGGATGCGGTTGATGACGGCATTATCATGAATGTATTCTCATTTGATAAGAATGAACATTTTGACGGCAATCCGGTTCCGCATTATCATATTATCTGTACTAAATGCGGAAGAATCTTCGACAGCCATGTGCCATATGATCCTGAGATCGATGAGCGGGGCAGACTGGCGGATGAGGACTTTATCATTTCATCCCACAATCTTGAATATGTCGGCATCTGCCCTGAATGTCAGAACGAGCAGGAATAACACCATGCTTTGATGGGTTGTTCAGGTTTTATATAAGATTGCAATATAGCATACATACAGCAACAACCATATGGGTGTTGCTGTATGTGTATGCTATATTTTATGCAATCTTATATAAATCCTGATAGTGTTATAAAGCATGGTGTTATTCCTGCTCTTTGTTATCTTCATTGTCTTTCTTGTCTTTCTTGTCAAAGACTTCGAATTCGGCGTCATTATTCTGGATGGTGGAGATCACCTTGGCAGATTTTACAGGACGCATCGGATCGGTCATTGGATTCTGGATGAAAGTCTGGTTTGATGATGGCAGGACAACATTCTGACCAAGAATGGATCTGCGGTCACGGATTGCACGGCGTCTGGCGCGTTCTTCTGTCGAGAGCTGTTCCTCATCTTCCATATCCTCATCTGCGTCGGAATCCTCGTCGATGTCTTCCGTTTCATCCATGTCATTACGATCTGTGACAGGCTTATGCTCGGAATTTGACCGGGCTTTTTTGCCGCGCATATTCAAAAGACTGCTTATAAAGTCGGAACTTTCAAAGCTGTTCTTTTGACCGGACGATTTATCGGTTCCGTTGGTATCTTCATCATCTTCAAGTTCTTCCATGTCTTCGTCTTCGATTGAAGAATCAATATCGGAATCTTCGGAATCAGAGCTTTCGTCTGCAGTGTCTGCATCAGATTCATCCGAATCGTCTTCTTCCGGTTCTGCATTTCCGAATAATTCATCGAAATAGGACTGTTCGATATGGATATCAAAATCTGCTTCGGCGTGTCCGACCTCATCCTTGCAGTCGTTATAAATCTTTGTATTATACGTTTCCTTAAGCTGTTCGATCAGTTCTTTATCATCATACTGAAGCTGCTCCAAAATACGGGCAACAATGATTCCCTGATATTCGTCGCTCCAGCCATCTTCGAGCTTGATCACGATACCGAGCTTCCGGCTTCGGATCGCCATACAGATCACACCTCTGGAACCGTCCTTCATAAGAAGATCCGGGTTCTTATTTACATAGTAAGATGGTGTAAAGTAATCGTTGATCTTTTCAGGATTCTTGTTAATACAGTCGAAGTTATAGGTGATTGCTTCCCGTATATCATCCGGCAGGTTGAACGGATCTGCAAGTTTTGCATAAGCAAGTGCGATATTACGCATTGGAAGTGCAAATACCGGAACACCACAGCCGTCGATTCCCAGACTGATCCGGTAAGTCGGAGTCTGGCTTAGCATGGATAAGAATGAAATGATCTGCTTCTGGACAGGAGAGTCCGGAAGCTGGTAGCCGGTGACTTTTCCTGTCAGTTCACGCTGCAGCATCATAAGGCTTAAGTGCTTGCCGGAGCAGCAGTGCTGCAAACGGCTCTTGCCCTCTACAGGATTCAGCTTGGAACCAAGTGCAAGCTTGTCCGCAAGCGGTGTTGCAGATGTGGAGATCGTTGGATTCATGATCATATCTTCTTCTTTTAAGCCCGTTTTTTCCATGATGCTCTGAAGTACATAGATGTGATGATTACTGCCCCAGTGAGAGGAATTACAGATCGTTACTTCTTCCTCGCTCAGGTTATATTTTTTATGAAGACCTGCAAGCAGGGTAGGAAGCACCTGGATCGGTTTGCTTGCGGAACGCATATAAGTCTGGCGCTCAATATCACCGGTATAAGCAATTGTTTCGCCGGTTGATGAAACAATAGCAATAGATCCATAATGTACATTTTCAACAACATCGCCACGGTATTCTTTTACTAAAATTTCAGCCATAAGTTCTTCTTCCTTTCATCTTCGTATACTCAGGCATTTGTGGGATTATGACAGGTCAAAATCTGTGTAACAGCCTGAAAGTATATCGGTAAAATAATTAAGTAGAGTTTATCACAAGTAGAAAACCATTTCTACCCGGAGAATATAGGAAAGAAATTTTTTTAATCAAAAATAACTAGTAAAAATTGTTAAAAGATACATGAAAAATTCATGCAAAATATGTGCTTGTTTTGTAAAAATGTTTAAAATTTCTATATTCTTTCAACTTTTATTGTGAAAATGCAATAAAAAACTTTGCTTATTACAAAAACAGTGGTATAATGCATTTATATTAATACGCACGAAGGGGTGACATTATGATTAAAAAAGAAATGATAGCCATGCTTCTTGCAGGAGGACAGGGAAGCCGTTTAGGTGTTCTGACCTCTAATCTGGCTAAGCCGGCTGTAGCTTTTGGCGGCAAATACAAGATTATCGATTTCCCATTAAGCAACTGTATTAATTCAGGTGTTGATACAGTAGGTGTTCTTACACAGTACAGACCACTGAGGCTTAACCAGCATATTGGAATCGGTATCCCTTGGGATCTGGATCGTAACATAGGAGGCGTGACAGTTCTTCCGCCATACGAGAAAAGTGATAACAGCGAATGGTATACAGGTACTGCAAATGCTATTTATCAGAACCTGGAGTTTATAGATTATTATAATCCTGAATATGTTCTGATATTATCTGGTGATCATATCTACAAGATGGACTATGAGAACATGCTGGAATATCACAAATCCTGTGATGCAGATATCACACTTGCAACATATCAGGTACCATGGGAAGAAGCTAGCAGATTTGGCGTTGTAATTACAGATGAGAACAATGTTATTTCAGAATTTGAGGAGAAACCTGCAAATCCTAGAAGTAACAAAGCATCTATGGGTATATATATATTCAGTTGGAAGGTGCTTCGTGAAGCACTTGTAAAGATGAAGGATCAGCCGGAATGTGACTTTGGTAAGCACATCATTCCATACTGCCATTCAAATGGCAAGAAGATCTGTGCATATGACTTCAAGGGTTACTGGAAGGATGTAGGAACACTTGGTTCTTACTGGGAAGCAAATATGGAGTTAGTAGATATTGTTCCTGAATTCAATCTGTATGAGGAGTTCTGGAAGATCTACACCAAGACAGATGCGATCCCACCACAGTACATAGATGCAAGCGGCAGAGTAAGCAGATGTATCATCGGTGAAGGAACAGAGGTATACGGCGATGTTGAGAATTCCGTTATCGGTTCCGGTGTTACGATCGAAAAGGGTGCAGTCATCCGTAATTCGATCATTATGAATAACGCAACGATCGGTGAGAATGCATATATGGACAAGGCTATCATCGCAGAGAATGTTAAGATTGGTAAGGATGCTAAGCTTGGAATCGGAGAAGAAGCTGTCAATGAATTCAAGCCACAGATTTATTCATTTGGACTTGTTACGATCGGAGAGAACTCAGTTATTCCTGATGGTGTAACAATCGGTAAGAATACTGCTATATCTGGTGTGACTACTCCGGAAGATTATCCGGATGGCAACTTAAAGAGTGGCGGAAGTATTATAAAGGCAGGTGAATAGAGATGAGAGCATTAGGTATAATTTTAGCAGGTGGTAATAGCAACAAGATGGGCGAATTATCAGCAAAGAGAGCTGTTGCAGCTATGCCTATTACTGGCGGTTACAGAGCTATTGATTTTGCCCTTTCGAATATGACGAATTCCCATATCCAGAAGGTAGCGGTATTTACACAGTACAATACCAGATCTCTGAATGAACATCTGAATTCCAGCAAATGGTGGGATTTCGGAAGAAAACAGGGTGGTCTCTATATATTCACACCAACCATTACATCAGAGAACAGCTACTGGTATAAAGGTACAGCAGATGCCCTTTATCAGAACATTAATTTCCTGAAGGAAAGTCATGAGCCATATGTAGTTATTGCATCCGGTGATGGTATCTACAAGCTGGATTATGGTAAGGTTCTGGAAGAACACATCAGCAAAGGCGCAGATATTACAGTTGTATGTAAGGACCTTGCACCGGGAGAAGATGATGTGAACCGTTTCGGTGTAGTACAGATGGATGCGGACAACCGTATCGTAGATTTCGAGGAGAAGCCACTGGTTGCAGGCAACAACACGATCTCAACCGGTATCTATGTGATCAGAAGAAGACAGCTCATCGAATTACTGGAAACCTGTGCAAATGAAGGCAGAACTGATTTTGTAAGAGATATTCTTGTAAGATATAAGAATGTAAAGAAGATTTATGGATATAAGATGGATACTTACTGGAGAAACATCGGAACCAAGGAGTCTTACTATAAGACAAACATGGATTTCCTGAACAGAGATGTAAGGAACTATTTCTTCAAGCAGCATCCTGACATCTACTCCAAGGTGGAGGATCTTCCACCAGCAAAGTATAATGGGGAAGCGGTTGTGAATAACAGCCTGGTAGCAAGTGGATGTATCATAAATGGTACTGTAGAGAATTCAGTATTATTTAAGAAGGTATACATTGGCAACAACTGTGTGATCAGAAATTCTATCATTCTGAACGATGTACACATTGGGGATAATTGTGTAATTGAAAACTGTATTGTAGAAAGTAGAGATACGATCCGTGCAAATACAGTTCATCAGGGTAGCCCGGATGACATCAAGGTTATCGTGGAGAAGAATTTCAGATACGCATTGTAGCAGATAAGAAAGACAAGGGGGTACACACGATGCAGGTGACCGATATCAGAGTCAGGGGTGTTGAAAAAGAAGGTAAGATGAAAGCCGTCGTTTCGATCACAATTGATAATGAATTTGTAGTTCATGATATCAAAGTGATCCAGGGTGATAAGGGATTGTTTATTGCGATGCCTAGCCGGAAAGCAGCAGATGGTGAGTACAGAGATATCGCACATCCAATCAATACTGAGACAAGAGAACGTCTGCAGCGGATGATACTTGAGAAATATCAGGAATCACTGGAAGCTTAAGACGTGAAACGGAGCCAGCCACTGTAGATGCAGTGGCTGGCTTTTGTGTTAATATTGGTATTTATATATGATAAAGATCTATAACAAGAGGAGAGAAGGTTTATGGTAATAAATAGAGTAATGATATTGTTTTCGGGTTGCTTTTTGATTGTTTGGTCTACTTTCAAATGGAAGATTCCAAATGTGATTTGGAACGCTAAATTAACCAAAGTATGTTCTGTGGCTTTGGGATTGTATAATATTATTTTAGCGATTTGCTTTGAAAAAGATTTAAACATTGCTTTATTCATTGTAGACTTTATTCTCTATATGTTGTTGGATCTAGGATTTTTAACAGTTAAGTTAAAAAAGGATAAAAAAGGAAAAATAAAGAATCTTCAACTGGGGATTTGCTCCATTTTTGTTATTTTGGCTATGATTATGGTATGTTTTAATTTGAATGAGATTTATGCCAGCATAATGATTTTAGCTGGTGTGATGATGGGGATATCTGTTCCTTTTCAGAAAATGAATTGTGATTAAAGTGTCGATTAATAAAGTGGTTGTGAGACGAAATTCAATAAATAAGTTGTTCATTTAATTTGAGAGGAGATTATATTTATGAAATGCTTATCATGTGGTAAGGAAGAATTTGATGAATGTACGAAATATTTCCACCATATGGTTGAAAATGAAATAGGGATAAAGTAAAATTAGCTGTGGTAATCTCATATTTTATTTGGAGGTAATTATGCTGAAAGCAATCATCCTTGCAGCAGGCAAGGGAACAAGAATGAAATCTGAAAAGCCAAAGGTTGTGCACGAGGTGCTTGGTAAGCCGATGGTATACTATTCGATAGAAGCGGCAAGAGCTGCCGGATGTGATAAAGTCTGCGTGATCGTTGGATACAAGGCAGAAGAAGTAGAAAAGAGTATTAAAGATACTTATGCGAAGCTTGGTAAGACAGAAGAAATGCAGGATGTAGTAAGTTACGCACTACAGACCGAACAGCTTGGAACCGGTCATGCGGTTAAGTGTGCTTCTGATTTTATCGGTACAGAGGGCGATGTTGTTGTCCTTTGTGGAGATACACCACTTGTGACCGGTAAGACATTAGAGCAGGCGATCAAGAAGCATGTTGCAGCAGAAAATGGTGTTACAGTTATCTCGGCAATGCTTTCAGATCCATTTGGATACGGAAGAATTATCCGTGATGAGAAAGGCTTATCAAAGATCGTAGAACAGAAGGATGCAACTGAGGAAGAACAGGCGGTTAAAGAAGTAAATTCCGGTATGTATATTTTCAAATGTGATGCATTGCTGGCAGCACTTTCACAGATTACAAATGATAATGCACAGGGTGAATATTATCTGCCGGATACCATTGAGATCATCAAGAAAATGGGACTTCCGGTTGATGCAGCAGCCATGGAGGATGCAGATCAGATCAAGGGTGTCAATACACTGGAACAGCTTGCAGAAGCAGAAGAGATAATGAGGTCAAGATAAGATGAAACTGATAGTAGGACTTGGAAATCCGGGAACCAAATATGCGGGAACCAGACATAATGTAGGATTTTCCGTGATCGTAGGACTTGCAGATAAATATAATATAGAATTGAGTGAAAAGAAACATAAAGCGATTTATGGAAGGGGCATGATAGAAGGAGAGAAAGTGATCCTTGCAATGCCACAGACATTTATGAATCTGAGTGGAGAAAGTGTCCGGGAGCTGGTCGATTATTACAAATGCGATCCATCCGATGTGATCGTTGCTTATGATGATATCGATCTGGCAGTCGGTAAACTTCGAATCCGTGAAAAGGGGAGTGCCGGTGGACATAATGGAATGAAGAATATTATTTCACATCTGGGAACACAGGAATTTGTCCGGGTCCGTGTCGGAATCGGAAAGAAGCCGGATCGTATGGATCTTGCAGATTATGTATTATCCAGATTTGGAAAAGATGAACTTCCGGAGATCAAGGCAGGCTGTGATAATGCCTGTGATGCGATCGCATTGATCTTAAAAGACAGTGCGGCAGCAGCAATGAATAAATATAATTAACCGAAAGATAAAATGTGTTGATCGGAACAGGTCGTATACAGGGTAAAGCTGTGATACGATCAGACAGGTATAAATAATCAGAAAATAAAAAAGAAAGGGAGCCAGGCTGTATCAGCCTGGCATTTGGCGTCGATATGAAGGCAATCAATGAGCCTGTAAAACATACCGAAAATTATATACAGATAAAGGACTGGTTAAAAGAGCAGGATGGCATCGTCAATATATCCGGAAATGACGGAACAGACCGGGTGTATCTGATGCATGCATTTTCATCCGATGCACATGTAAGGCTGGTCGTAACTTACAGCGAACAGAGAATGGAACAGCTATACGAGGACTTCCGTTTCTATGATAAAGCGGTGTATATGTATCCGTCGAAGGATATTTTATTTTACAGCTCAGATATCCATGGAAATTCTATCACCAGACGGCGGATGGATATTTTCAGACGACTGATCGAGGGAGAAGCCTGTACGATCATTCTGACGGTAGATGCGTTATTTGATAGGATGCCGGATCTGTCCTATATTAAGAAAAATGTGGTGACGATCCGTGAGGCAGAAGAACTGGACGTCGAGGCGCTTAAGAAGCGTCTGGTGGAACTGGGGTATGAAAAGGCAGACAGTGTAGATGGTGTCGGACAGTTTGCTGTGCGTGGTGGTATCATTGATATTTTTCCTCTGACAGAGGAATGTCCATATCGTATCGATATGTGGGATACGGAGGTCGATACCATCCGAAGCTTTGATGTGGAAAGCCAGCGGTCGATCGAACAGGTGCAGGAGATCCAGATCTATCCGGCAAGTGAGATGGTGTTGTCTGATCGCAGGACGGCGCAGGGTATCCGTAAGCTGGAGCAGGAGTTCAAGCCATATTATGAGAAGCTGCGGAAAGAATTCAAGACAGAGGAAGCTGCCCGTCTGAAGAAGCAGATCGGGGAGATCAAAGAGCAGTTGACTGAGTTCCATGGAATGGCAGGAGTCGACAGCTATGTAGAGTATTTCTACAGTAAGACTGTATCACTTTTAGACTGTTTCCATACAAAGAATACAGTTATTTTATTGGATGAGACTTCACGGATATCAGATTATGCGGATAACTATATGGCGACCTTCCTTGAGAGCATGGAGAGCCGTCTGGAGGGTGGCTATATCCTTCCGGGTATGATGAATATTTTATTTACTTATCCGGCAATCGTGCAGAAGATGCAGGCATTTCAGACGCTCGCATTTTCTATTCTGTATCATGAAGATCGGTATTTTACGATCCGGCATGATGTAACATATGACAGCCGTGTAGTTAATTCTTACAGGAATAATTTTGAAGCGTTGATTGTGGATATCGGAAAATGGCGAGAGAAGAATTACCGTATCATATTTATCTCGCCATCGACGACCAGAGCCAAACGGATGGTTGAGAATCTGACCAGCCATGATGTGGCATGCTTCTATTCAGAGGATACCGACCGTGTTCTTTCTGAGAAAGAGGTAATGGTTACGACAGGAAGACTTCGGGCAGGATTTGAGTTCCCGGAGCTGAAGCTGGTTGTGATAAATGAAGGCGACGTCTTTACTGCACGGAGCAGTATGAAGAAAAAGAAGAACCAGAAGCCTCGGTATTCCGGTGAAGTGATCAAGGATTTCTCTGATATCAGCGTGGGTGACTGTGTGATTCATGAACGCTATGGTGTTGGTATCTATGGCGGTATCGAGAAGGTCGAAGTGGACGGTGTCTTAAAGGATTATGTAACGATCAATTATGCAGCGGGCGGAAAGCTCTATGTGCTGGCCTCTGAGGTAGACTGTATCCAGAAATACAGTGATAAAGAGGGCAGACGGCCGAAGATCAACAAGCTCGGCAGCAAGGACTGGGAGAAGACCAGAAGCCGGGTAAAAGGTCATGTTGCAACGATCGCAAAGGAACTGGTGAACCTGTATGCGAAACGACAGGCATCACAGGGCTTTTGCTATTCGAAGGATACGATCTGGCAGCAGGAATTTGAGGAAATGTTCCCGTACGAGGAAACGGATGACCAGAAGAAAGCAATCGCAGAGACAAAGGCAGACATGGAGAGCAGCAAGATTATGGACCGTCTGATCTGTGGTGATGTGGGCTTTGGTAAGACCGAGGTTGCGATCCGTGCGGCATTTAAGGCAGTATACGATGGCAGACAGGTTGCTTATCTTGTGCCGACTACGATCCTTGCACAGCAGCATTATAATACATTTAAAGAACGTATGAAGGAATTTCCGGTCGAGATCCGGCTGTTGTGCCGTTTCTGTACACCGAAGGAGGTTCGGGAGACGATTGCTGATCTGAAAGCCGGCAAGGTGGATATCGTGATCGGAACACATCGGTTGTTGTCCAAGGATGTGGCATTTAAGCAGCTCGGTCTGCTGATCATAGATGAAGAACAGCGGTTTGGCGTCACACATAAGGAAAAGATCAAGCAGATGAAGACAAATGTAGATGTTCTGACCTTGACAGCGACTCCTATTCCTCGTACACTTCATATGAGCCTGATCGGTATCCGGGATATGAGTGTTCTGGAAGAAGCGCCGGTTGACAGACGGGCGATCCAGACCTATGTCATGGAGCTTGATCCCGAACTTGTCAAAGAAGCGATCAAGCGTGAGCTGGCGCGGGATGGTCAGGTATATTATGTATATAACCGGGTAAATAATATAGAGATGATCACATCGGAGATCGCATCCCTTGTACCGGATGCAGTCGTTGAGTATGCGCATGGCCAGATGCATGAACGACAACTAGAGGACATCATGTACCGGTTTATCAATCATGAGATTGATGTGTTGGTTACTACGACGATCATCGAGACAGGCTTGGATATTCCGAATGCAAATACCATGATCATTCATGATGCGGATACATTTGGCTTATCCCAGTTGTATCAGCTCCGCGGCCGTGTCGGCCGTTCAGATCGGAATGCATATGCATTTCTGATGTACCGTCGGGATAAACTTATTAAGGAAACTGCGGAAAAGAGACTGAAAGCGATCCGGGAATTTACCGATCTTGGTTCCGGAATCAAGGTGTCCATGAAGGATCTGGAGATCCGCGGCGCGGGAAATATCTTAGGCGAGGATCAGTCCGGTCATATGGAAGCAGTTGGTTATGATCTGTACTGTAAGATGTTAAATGATGCGATCCGTCAGGAGATGGGTGAGAAGGTTGAAGAACGGTTTGAGACAACCGTACAGCTTCCGGTGGATGCTTATATACCGGCTGAATATGTCAAGAATGAATTTATTAAGCTGGATCTGTATAAGAGGATATCTCATATCGCATCGGATGATGATTACGACGATATCATTGACGAATTAAACGACAGATTTGGAGAGATGCCGACAGAGGTTCTGAACCTGCTTGATGTATCTTTATTAAAGGCAAAGGCAAATCGTGCCTATATAACCAGCATTATGCTGGCGGGTGCAGAGCTGCGGTTTTCGATGTTTAAACAGGCGAAGATCGACACAGCAAAGATTGATTCGTTATTAGATAAATATAGAGGAAGCATGAAATTTGTGATCGGCAACAGTCCATCTTTTGTGCTTAAGATGAAGACGATCACAGAGAAAGAAATCTGGAAGCAGGCGAGAGCAGTTGTAGCTGATATTGCGGAGCTTGCAGAAGAATAAAGGATGATCAGCATACCGAAATCTGTAATGTATGCAGGATGATGCAGATGCCGGAATCGGTGAGCTGGAAGAACAGGAGGTTTGGTGGATGAAACGTAGAATTCTAAAGGCTATTTCTTTGATCTGTACATGTGTGATGTTACTTACACTTGCAGCGTGCGGAGAAGAAAGTCAGGATAATACAGGAAAATATATTGTATTCAAATTCGGAAATGACAACATTTATCTGGACGAGGTGTATATCTATGCACAGACAACCATTGATGAGTACGAAAAGGAATACGGCAACGATATATGGGGAAAAACGATCGAGACGGATGGTGGCATTGAGATGAACGTCGAGGAAATGGCAAGACGTGAAGTGATCTCCAATATTGTCCAGACCAAGGCGCTGATCGCACAGGCGGATGAATATAAGATCAGTCTGACGGCGGAAGAACAGGCACAGGCAGAACAGGAAGCGGAAGATTTCTATAACAGTCTGACCGATGAGCAGTTGAAAGAAACCGGCATGGAGGCAGATACACCATCCCGTGTTCTTCAGGAGAATGCACTCGCAAAGAAGATCTACGATCATGTCATGAGCGATTCCTCTGCTGAGGTGTCCGATGAGCAGGCAAGAATGACGACATTTTACGATATGTTCTTTGAGTGTTATTATGAGGATGATTTTGGGAATATCGTAGTATACAGTAAGGATAAGATTGCAGAACAGAAACAAAAAGCGGACGAGGCTTATACTTCGATCAAACAGCAGTTATCGGACAATCCGAACCTGAATATCACTTTCCTTGGTCACACAAATAACCTGCAATATGCAGGAAGCCATACCATGAGCAAGGATCAGATTCTGGAAAGCTATGGGCAGGAGGTTCTGGATACCTTATATGATATGCAGGATGGAGATATCTCACAGGTTATCGAGACTGAGAATGGCTATCATATCTTCCAGATGACATATCTGACGGATGAGAAGGCAACCGCTACGAATAAAGCGGAGCTGACAAAAGAAGCGAATGATGCCTATTTTAATAACCTTTTAACGAACTGGGTATCAAAGATTGACAAAGATTACACTTATTCCAAGAGCGTAAATACTGACGTGTATAGTATGATCACGTTTAATTAATGGGATAGAATAAAAATGTCCATGGTACATTTCGTGCCATGGACATTTTTCGCCTGTTTATTTTCTTCCGGTTGAGCCAAAGCCCCCTTCACCGCGTGCGGTATCGGATAATTCATCTACAGTATGGAAACAACCGGTAATGTATGGGGTGATAACAAGCTGAGCGATGCGTTCACCACTTTCGATTGTCTGATCAACATTAGAGTGATTGTGGAGCGCTACCATAATCTCTCCGCGGTAATCAGCATCGATAACGCCTACTTTGTTGGCAGGAGCAAGACCCCGTTTACAGGCAAGACCGCTTCTTGCATAGACTAGTCCGGCATAGCCGGCCGGAATCTCGATAGCCAGTCCGGTGTGGATGAACTGGGTTTCTCCGGCAGCAATCGTTACCGGCTCCTCCATGCAGGCATACAGATCTGCGCCGGCAGCAAATTCAGAACCATAAGAAGGAATTGTCGCATTTTTATTCAGTTTCTTAATGTTAATATCAAATGTGGTCATTAGAAGTACCTTCCTTTCTCGTCCCATAAGACTGCTTTTTTGGCAACTAATGATTTTGGAACATCCAATATTCTCTGATTTGTAGAACCTCTGAATCGCAGATCCAGAACTTTCTTTTCTTCAACAAATTCTCCATCGACTAAAACATCCAGATAGGACAGGAATTTGTGGGTGAAATCCCACTGAAAATACATCTTGGCCAGAACGTCTTTTTCAAAATCATAGCCGGTATAGCACCAGATCGTTTTATCCGGATAAGCTGCCTTGAACTGTTCCAGAAGTGGAAGCAGTCCCTGCTGATTGACGAATTCCAATGGTTCGCCGCCAAGCAGGGTAAGCCCTACAATATGATCCGGCTTACAGAGTTCAATGATCGTATCAATTTCTTTTTGAGTAAAAGGCTTACCTGCGTTGAAATCCCAGGTATCCTGATTAAAACAACCCTTACAGTGGTGTGTGCAGCCGGATACGAACAGAGAGGTTCGGACTCCGGTTCCGTTTGCGATATCACACCGTTTGATATCCATATAATTCATAATTGTTATTTCTCCCATACAAAAAGTATGGCCCGCATTGCCCTCTACGACATGCAGACCATACAAATTGAAATTATTAATGCACTTAGTTAAAAATCGGATGTAAACTGTTCATACAAGTAAATACTTTATGCATAGCTTTAATATAAACCAATTTTTTCAATATAGCAAGTGTTTTTATAAAAATTCCGGTATATTCTGATCGTATGTGGTATATATTATTCTGTTTGTGGTACGGATGAACCACATGCATCAGACCTGAATCCTACAGGTGTAATACTCTGGAAGCCATTTCTTTGGTCTTGCCTACGTTCCAGAAGTTTTCACCGAGATAACCACAGGTTCTTCTTGTAACGTTCATCTTTGCGTGGTCTTTGTTGCCACACTGAGGACATTCCCATTCGCCATCTGCATTGATGATGATCTCACCGTCATATCCACATACATGACAGTAGTCTGATTTTGTATTGAACTCAGCGTACTGGATATTCTCATAAATGTAGCGGACCACTTCTGCGAGAGCATCCAGATTGTTACGCATATTTGGTATCTCGACATAGGAGATCGCACCACCGGATGAGATCGTCTGGAACTGACTCTCAAATCTGAACTTGCTGAATGCATCGATCTTCTCACGGACATCAACATGGTAGGAGTTTGTGTAGTAGCCCTTATCAGTAACATCCTTGATCGTACCGAAACGTTCTTTATCAATGCGTGCAAATCTATAACATAAGCTTTCGGCTGGTGTTCCATATAAGCCGAAGCCAAGTCCGGTATCAGCCTTCCATTTATCACAGGCTGCACGCATTCTGTTCATAACCTTTAATGCAAATTCTTCACCAACCGGATCTGTATGGCTGACACCCTTCATCAGGATAGAAGTTTCATACAATCCGATGTATCCAAGCGACAGAGTAGAGTAGCCGTTGTGAAGCAATGGATCGATAACCTCACCCTTCTTTAATCGTGCGATCGCGCCATACTGCCAGTGAATTGGGCTGACATCTGAAGTTACGCCTTCCAGTGCTCTGTGACGGCACATCAGCGCATCGTAACATAACTGAAGCCGTTCATCTAGGAGTGACCAGAATTTATCTTCATCACCCTTTGCCAGAATACCGATCTGAGGAAGATTCAGGCTGACAACACCCTGGTTGAAACGACCTTCCCACTTATAGTTGCCATTTTCATCCTTCCAAGGAGAGAGGAAAGAACGGCATCCCATACAGGAGAAGACATTACCTTCATAGTTCTCACGCATCTTCTTAGCGGAGATGTAATCCGGATACATTCTCTTTGCGGAGCACTTGATCGCAAGACGGGTGATGTAATCATATTTGCCGCCCTTTAAGCAGTTGTGCTCATCCAGAACGTAGATCAGCTTTGGAAATGCAGGTGTTACATAGACACCAACTTCGTTTTTAATACCCTCTAAACGCTGACGGAGGATTTCTTCTACGATCATGGCATTCTCTTCAATGTATTCATCATTTGGATCGAGATTCAGGAATAAGGTAACAAATGGAGACTGACCATTTGTAGTCATCAGAGTGTTGATCTGGTACTGGATTGTCTGAACACCGGAACGAAGCTCATCGTTCAGTCTTTCTTTTACCAGCTCCTCTAATGTATCAGCATCTAATCTCTCGCCAAATTCTTCCTGATATAACGCTTTGTATTTATTGTAACTCTTACGCAGATATTTTCCAAGGTGACGGATATCAACGGACTGACCACCATACTGGCTGGAGGCAACGGCAGCAATGATCTGTGTAACGATCGTACACGCAACCTGAAAACTCTTAGGGCTTTCGATCAGTTTGCCGTTCATGACGGTACCATTGTCAAGCATATCTCCGATGTTGATCAGACAACAGTTGAAGATCGGCTGTAAGAAATAATCAGCATCGTGGAAATGGATCGCACCTTCTTCATGTGCTTTTGAAATCTTTTCAGGCAGCAGAAGTCGTTTGGTGAGATCCTTTGAAACCTCACCGGCGATCAGATCTCGCTGAGTGGAAGCAACAGTTGCGTTTTTATTTGAATTCTCTTCCATAACATCTTTGTTTCTGTTCTGGATCAAGCTGAGAATGGAATCGTCAGTTGTATTTGCTTTACGGATCAGTTCACGGCTGTATCTATATATAATGTAAGTTTTGGCAAGGACGAATTTCCCTTCTGCCATAATCTTCTGCTCGATGATATCCTGGATGTCCTCGACCAGCATCCTTTTTCTGTTTTTTGCTTCGATACCGTCTATGATCTCTTCTATTTTTTCTTCAGAAATTTTTTCGCAGTCTTCGACTTCGGCATTTGCCTTCTGGATGGCAACGATAATCTTGCTGCGATCATAGGATACGGCTCGACCGTCTCTTTTGATTACCTGCATTTTTACATTCTCCTTCAAAATTGATTATCTAGATATTGAGTGCAATGTTTTCTCAAACCCCAACATATTGCGTCGCGTGTGAAAAAAAGACAAAAAAATGAACGATTTAAAATCTGTGAGACTAAAAAATCGTTTGGAATATTTTGTAACTCTATGTCCCCGACAGTTACACATTATAGCATCACCATTTTGGTTTGTCTATATCAATCAGTACAAAATATTGAGAAAAAATCAAAGAAATAATACTAGATATTGTGTTGCATGGGAAAATGTGATTTACTGTTCGAGTGGCGATTGACATTATGTGAAATTGTCGGAAATTGTATCTGAAAGTATGGATACTGTCGAAGTATTGCAAACAATCAGGCATTTAACAATAACGTTGCATAGTTTGTGACATTTCTATGAATTACTTAAAATAGCTTTATTTTTAATGGGAAATGTGATATAAAGCTATGATAGGTGATACCTAATTTTATAATAATATAGAGGTAAGTACAATGAGGAAATTGAAAAAGGGACTTGCGGTTGCTCTTGCAATGGCAATGACATTATCTATGGCTGTGGGATGCGGCGATAAAAAGAATACAACCGGTAAGCTTGACAATGCAACGCAAACGGATGCGACTTCATCAGACAGCAGCACAGAGGCAGCAGAAGATTTGACGATCGATGAGTATATCGAGAAATATGCAGATGGCGTTACGCTCGGAGAGTACAAAGGAATTGAATATGAATATGCACCGGAAGCGGTAACTGCAGATGATATTCAGAGCAAGGTAGATTCTTTTATTTCATCCTGCACTACTTATAATGAAGATAAGACAAGTGCAGCAAAGATGGGTGATATTGTAAATATCGACTTTGTCGGAACTGTAGATGGTAAGGAATTTGAAGGTGGTAATTCTGATGGAAATGGTTATGATCTGACATTGGGAAGCAAATCTTTTATTGATGATTTTGAAGATCAGATCGTAGGTCATAAAGCCGGAGATACATTTGATGTAAATGTAACATTCCCGGAGGATTACAGTACAACAAACACAGAACTGAATGGAAAGGATGCAGTATTTAAGACGACTGTAAACTACATTAAGATTCCGGTTGAACCAGAGTACAACGATGAACTTGTGGCCAATAATACTTCCTATAAAACAGTAGATGAATATGAAGCATCAATCAAAGCAGAACTGGAAGCAAGCAATGAGACTGCAGCACTTACTTCTGCACAGAATGTGGTTATGACAAGTGTTATTAATAAAGCACAGATCGAGAATGTACCGGAAGATGAGGTTGAAAGCCTTGCAAGCGAAATTATTGACAACCTGAAAGCTCAGGCAAGCTCCTATAATTTCGATTATGCAACATTTATCAATTACTACTATGGATACAGTGATGAGGAATCATTTGCAGAATATGTAAAGCAGATCTGTGAAGAGTCCGTAAAGGAAAAGAAGGCTGTCTGTGCGATTGCAAAAGCAGAGAATATTACGATCGATGCAGATGAAGAAACAGCATATATTAAGAAGCTGGCAGACAACAATTCTACAACAGAGGATCAGATCAGAGAGCAGTATTCTTCTGAAGATCTGATGTATTATACACTGGCAGATAAGGTTATGACTTTCCTGCTTGATAATGGCAAGAAGGTAGAGAGTGCAAAAGCTGCAACAGAAGCAACAACGGCTTCTGAAGAAACCACAGAAGTAACAACAGAGGCAAACTAAAGCGGATGTTGAAACAGGATCCTTAAAATGAGGATGATAAAATAATAAGATGAAGCTTTGAGGAGAAAGATTATATTATGAAAATGAAGAAGGTAATGACCCTTTGTCTGGCAACTGTTGTCGGCATGGGAGTGCTTAGCGGATGTGGAAGCACAAAGAGTGAATTCAAGCAGTATGCAAAATGTGCAGAGGTAAGTGATTATGATGGCGTTGAATATGTTCCGGCATCCAGAGAGGTAACACAGGATAAGATCGATGAGAAGATTGATTCATTCTGTACAGATAATAATATAGAGACAAAGGATTATGACAGTGCCATTAAAGATGGTGATGATGTCAACATCAATTATGTAGAAACGATCAATGGTCAGGAAAAGAATAAGAATGATGATGAAGCCGGAACCAGCGTTGTTATAGGCAAGGATGCATTAGCACCGGGACTTGATGATCAGATGATCGGATTAAAGCCTGGTACAGAGAAGAAGATCACAATCACATATCCGGATGATTATTCTGATACAACAGTAGCAGGAATGGAAGCTGTATTTGATGTAACGGTCAATTATATCAAGATAACGACGACACCGGAATATACAGATGACCTTGTGAAGTCGGCTACGGATGGTAAATATACAACGACGGAGGATTATACCAAGTATCTGACAGATGAGCTTCAGAAGGATGCAGACAAAACTGCAGACAGTACAGATCGTGCAAATGTATTAAAGGCAATCAAAGAGAAAACAACATTTAATCAGTATCCGGAAGGCGAAATTGATTCCTATGTCAAGAGTGTTATGGATAATATCGAGTCCAGTGCTTCTCAGTATGGAATCGGCGTACCAACATTCTTACAGTATTTCTATGGATATACAGATGAATCTGCATTTGTATCCTATCTTCAGAGCACAGTTGAATCTGTAATGCAGGAGAAGATCGTTGTCAGCTCGATCGCGTTAGAAAAAAATCTGGTCGCAAATGATAAAGAGACTGATGCATATAAGCAGAAGCTGATGGATGATAATGAAGTAGACGAGGATACGATCAACTCCAAATATTCAGCGAGCGATCTGAAATTCTATGCAACAGAGGAAAAGGTTCTTGATTATCTGATGGGTACAGCTGTTCAGGTAGATTCAACAGAAGCAAGTTCAGAAGATGCATCGGAAGATGGTTCCACTGAAGCAGAGAGCACAGAGTCAACAACAGAGGCAGCTTCAGAGGCAGAATAAAAAAATTGACGTTTTTACAAAATTTGTTTTGACAAGAAGCAGATGACGTGCTATATTAAACGAGTGCGTGAGATAAAGCACGTTTTCATGCAGTTGTGGCGGAATTGGCATACGCGCATGATTCAGGTTCATGTCCACTTACGTGGGTGTGGGTTCAAGTCCCATCAACTGCATTGATATTAAGGGAAAGAAGTCTTAGTTTTAAGGCTTCTTTTTTCTATATACAGGTTTGACATTACAGGGAAACTGGAATATAATGTAGGATACTTGTGAGAACTTAACGGAAAACACAGATATTGTTTAGGAGGTAGTCGGCGATGGCTGAAAAGAAACAGGTAGTTACCTATACAGGACTTAAAAAAATTGAAGAAGAACTTCAGGATCTGAAGGTAAATAAACGTAGAGAGATTGCTGCAAAGATCAAGGAAGCAAGAGAGCAGGGAGACTTATCTGAGAATGCTGAGTATGATGCAGCAAAGGACGAGCAGCGTGATATCGAGGCAAGAATCGAGCAGTTAGAGGCTATCCTGAAAAATGTAGAAGTCGTTGACGAGGACGAGGTTGATACAGAGGTTGTCGGTATCGGTCGTACCGTAACAGTATATGATTATGAATTTGACGAGGAAGTTGTGTTCCACATCGTTGGTTCAACAGAAGCAGATATCATGAAGAACAAGATCTCTGATGAATCACCGGTTGGTATGGCATTAAAGGGTGCGCGCGTTGGTGAAGAAGTAACGGTAGAAGCACCGGACGGAGAATTCAAATACAGAATATTAGATATCAAGAGAGCAATCTAATAAACAGAATGATCAATATAGTAGAAAGAGATTAAACAAAGATGGCAGAGAATAAGCAGAACAATCAGGCTAAGCCACAGGATGTAAATAAGCTGTTACAGGTTCGTCGTGAGAAGCTGGCAGATTTACAGGCGGCTGGCAAGGATCCATTTGAGATTACAAAGTATGATGTGACTTATCACAGCACAGATGTAAAAGAAGCATATACAGCGCATGAGGCAGAGCTTCTTGCAGGCAGACAGGAACCGGATGTAGAAGGGCTAGATGATGCACAGAAGAAGGATGCGCTGAACAACGATTATAACGAGAGAAGAGCAATCATGGATGCATCACCGATCCATGTTAGCATTGCAGGACGTATGATGTTCAAGCGTGTTATGGGTAAGGCATCCTTCTGTAATATTCAGGATCTGAAGGGCAACATTCAGGTGTATGTTGCAAGAGATCAGATCGGTGAAGAAGCTTATGCAGATTTCAAGAAATCCGATATCGGAGATATCTATGGTGTAAAGGGATGGGCATTCCGTACAAAGACAGGAGAGCTTTCTATCCATGCAGAAGAAATGACACTTTTAAGCAAGTCATTACAGATCCTTCCGGAGAAGTTCCATGGCTTAACAGATACAGATGTCAGATATCGTCAGAGATATGTAGACCTTATCATGAATCAGGAGAGCAAGGCAGTATTTATCAAGCGTTCACAGATTTTAAAAGAGATCCGTAACTTCCTTGCAGATCGTGATTTCATGGAGGTTGAGACTCCTATGCTTGTTGCAAATGCAGGTGGTGCGGCAGCAAGACCATTTGAGACACATTACAATGCATTAAATGAGGATGTAAAACTTCGTATCTCTCTGGAATTATATCTGAAGCGTCTGATCGTAGGCGGACTGGAAAGAGTTTACGAGATTGGACGAGTATTCCGTAACGAGGGTGTTGATACAAGACACAATCCGGAATTTACGCTGATGGAATTATATCAGGCATACACAGACTATGAAGGTATGATGGAACTGACAGAGTCCATGTTCCGTTATCTTGCTGAAAAGGTTTGCGGAAGCACAAAGATTTCCTATAATGGAATCGAGATTGATTTCGGTAAGCCGTTTGAGCGTCTGACCATGAATGATGCGATCAAGAAATATACCGGAATCGACTTCGATCAGGTAGAAGATGATGCAGCAGCTAAGAAACTGGCTGATGAACACAATATTGCATATGAAGAACGTCACAAGAAGGGTGATATCATTAACCTGTTCTTTGAGGAGTTCTGTGAAGAAAAGCTGATCCAGCCTACATTTATCATGGATCATCCGATCGAGATCTCCCCACTGACCAAGAAGAAACCTTCTGATCCAAGTAAGGTTGAGCGTTTCGAGCTGTTTATAAACACATGGGAGATGTGTAATGCATACTCCGAGCTGAACGATCCGATCGATCAGCGTGAGCGTTTTGCAGCACAGGATGCAAATGCAGCAGCCGGTGATGATGAAGCAGAGCATACAGACGAGGATTTCTTAAATGCACTGGAGATCGGTATGCCTCCTACAGGCGGTATCGGTTATGGTATCGACCGTCTGGTTATGCTGTTGACTGATTCACAGGCAATCCGTGATGTGCTCCTCTTCCCGACAATGAAGTCCCTGGATGCTGACAAGAAAGCTTCCAAGCCAGCAAACAGCACTTCTGAAGCAGCACCGGAGAAAGAAGAAGTAATTGATTTCTCTAAGGTAAAAGTTGAACCGTTATTTGAAGAATTCGTAGATTTCGATACTTTCAGCAAGTCAGATTTCAGAGCTGTAAAGGTTAAAGCGTGTGAAGCTGTTAAGAAATCCAAGAAGCTGTTACAGTTCACTCTGGATGATGGAACAGGCACAGATCGTACGATTTTAAGCGGTATTCACGCTTATTACGAGCCGGAAGAGCTGGTTGGAAAGACCTTAATTGCGATCACTAATCTGCCACCGAGAGCCATGATGGGAATTGAATCCTGTGGAATGCTCCTCAGTGCAATCCATGAGGAAGAGGGAGAAGAAAAGCTCCATCTTCTGATGGTTGATAACCACATCCCGGCTGGTGCAAAGCTGTACTAAGGTCAAAAAACAGTAAAATTTAATCATAGGTTCTGTACCAATTTTCGAGAGTTTGTACCAATTTTGTACCAATTTTTCGGTAATTTCTGTAGAACTATGTGAGAATATGTGGAATAAAGGAGATTAGAGTATAATAGCTTTAGTCTCCTTTATTTTTTTGCCCGATTATGTGTAGAGTAAGGAATACCCCTTGGGATTTTCCCAAGGGGCGTACTTAAAGTCGAGACTGTTCACGGATAAACTGTAAAACGGCTTCTTTAGGGATTCGCCATGTAGATTTACCAATTCTCATTCCTTTTAATTCTTCTTTGTTCAAAAGCTCATATACGCGGTTCTTTCCCACCATTAACATTTCAGCAACCTCATCCGTGGTAAGAAGCGTTAAATTGTCTTCTGTCAAAATGGTAGAGGTCAGATTAGATTGGTTTACTTTTTTCATTTCTTGTTCAACTCCTGTGAATATTATATTTTTATGATTATGTTAGAAGATTTGCTATTAACAGAAGAGCATAAAATTGTATTCAGTTACAGATGAATTAACATATCGGTAATAGATGAAAGGCAGGTGATGAAAAATGCAAACAAAAGCAGAGAGAGTAAGACTGAAGGAAAAGAAATATTTAATGGATAAGTTGAAAATGATCGGAATAAGAGAAAGAAGGCGTGTTTTAGCTGGTATCCCTCGATGGATATTGGCGTTTTGCCTTCTTGTGTAGGGTATGTAGTAGAGATATATAACTTACAATAATAGAATATATAGTATATGTAATATTAAATATATACTATATACAGTATATATAGAGCGGAGGATAAAAGATGTGTTTGATAAAGAGTTTTGAAGGGATGAATGGATATAAGGACTGGGAAAGTGTGCGAGATGTAATTTCATATGCATTCAACAGCAGGTATTATGCAGGATGTATCATTGGAAATATAGAAGGATATAGTGATCCAGACAATATTATTTCGCAGTTTTATCAGGTATATTCTATGAGAACGGATATGGCAAACAAAAAGAAACTTCATCATCTGATAATAAGCTATGGTGACATGGATTTAAGTGAAGGTGCAGTAATAAATTTGATGGAACAAATAAAAAGTTATTTTAAGAAGAGACATTTTCAAGTGGTTATAGTACGACATTACAGATCAGAGGATCGATTTAATAATCAACATCTGCATGTTATTGTAAATCATTGTAATCTTAAAGGAACTTTGTGGTATGGGAATGATGCCCAATATTTGACGCTAAAGGATTATTTGATAAATGCTACACATTATCCATGGACATATATTTATGGAAAGATGGAGGACTATGAGGGTAAGTTCGATTAAATATAAATGTATATTATATAAGGGATAACAAGAAACGGGGCTGAATCCGAAAGGGTTCAGCCCTATCTATTTGCTCAAAAGGGGGGATGAAGAGTGGAGCACAGGAATGATTCAGAAGAAATAGAGATAACGGATAAAATTCTGGAAAATATACGTATAATAGACAGCCTGGCAAGAATTGCCGGAAAGTGCTGTGCAAATATGCCAGAATATGAAATCGGAAGTGATCTGGAAGTTTGTCTGGATTTGATTTCTGAAAAAGCAGAGGAAATCAGAAAATGGATACGGGATTAACAGATAAGGATAATCAAATGAAAGACAGTTGAGAATCGACAACTATCCTTTGAGCTTTTTGTAATTCAGTTCATGCAATGCGGCAAGAAAAATATCAAGTTCATCATTGGTACACGAATTTAAGAGCGATAGAATTTCGTGAGTTTTTTTCTGGTGAAGTGAATCTTCTGAAAGCGGCAGGAGTAAAGCATCCAGAGAAATATGAAGTTCTGATGCCAGTGAGAAAAGAACTTCAATAGATGGTTTACGGTGTTCGCTTTCAATATGCTTAAGATGAGTGGCGGTAATGCCTATTTTTTCAGCCAGTTCTTCCTGGGTATATTTGTTGTCGATTCGTGCCTGTCTTATTGTGTTTCCTAATAATCCTTTTTCCATAAATCTCTTTTAGCTCCTTTTTTTATAGCATAAAGTTAAATAATTACATTGAAAATTAGCTGAAAGAGATTTATAATATCTCTAAAAGATACTATACAAGGAGGAATGAGCCATGCAGAAAAAAGAGAGTAAACTCAGCTATAAGAAGCCAACAGTTCTGGCGGCGACTAAAGAAAATAAAAATTTCAGTGCAAGCTGTATGGGAGGCAATGCTAACTGCCTGCATTGTCGCAAGAGTTGATTAAAAAGGTTCGAAAACAAAGATGCAGTGAGGGTAATGCGGAATCGCATCCTCGCTGCATAATTTGTATTAAGGGCAATTCGTGAGAGGATTGCTTTTTCAAGGGAGGAAATAATTTGTATTTTGCATTAAAGACCGATTGCTATTATCGAAAGTATGGCGATATAGGATATATTTGCAGACCAATTATTGGTATGGAAGAGGTTGTTGATGAATATGGAGCGATTTTTATTGAAAGGTTGCAGTATTCGCCCAAAGAAATTGAAGATATTGTAAATGAACTGCTGGAGCTTTTTGAAGAGGTCGAGCGATATGATCTGAAAGAAGATGCATTGGAATTTTATAAAGGTCTGAGCAAAGATGGATTTTTGAATGAGGGTGAGAAACTAGAGGATTTTAAAGCCGATGGATTTGATTATGCTACGTTGAAAGGTCGTCTTGCTTATAAAAATATTCATTCCAGAAATGAACAGTCATCAGAAATATTTTTGGGTGAGTATGCGAAAGAAAATCCATTTCTCCAGAATTTCCATATTGAATTGACAAGTAAATGTAATGAGAGATGCGTGCATTGCTATATACCGCATGAAATGAAAAATACGGATATAGAATATCCGTTAATGATGAAAGTGCTGGATCAGTGTAAGCAACTAGGGGTAATGACGGTAGTATTTTCTGGTGGAGAGCCTATGTTGCATCCGCATTTTTGTGAATTTCTGAAACGTGCAAAAGATTTGGACTTTAATGTTACAGTATTGTCGAATCTTACTCATTTAACAGATGACATTATCGCAAATTTAAAATATAAGCATGTTGCCTGTGTGAACGTATCGTTGTATTCAATGAAACCGGAAGTACATGACACAATTACAACTGTAAAAGGATCTTTTGAAAAGACAAAAAACAATATACTGCGTCTGATTGAGAACAATATTGCTGTACAGATTAACTGCCCTGTTATGAAGCAAAATATGGAATCTTTTGAAACGGTAATCAACTGGGGACAAGATCATAAATGCTCTGTTATTACAGACTATATTATTATGGCTCGCAGTGATAGAACAACAGATAATTTGAGCAATCGTTTATCAAAAGAAGATTTAAAGTATGTAATAAGAAAAATTGCGGATAACAGTGTTATTTTTCAGAAGAATTTGAAAGAGCAGGGAGTCTTTGCAGAACAGAAGACGGCAGATGCAATCGGAGAAGAACGTGTCTGTGGTGTAGGATTATCTACACTGTGTATGGTAGCAAATGGAAATGTTTATCCATGTGCCGGATGGCAGCAATATGTTTGTGGAAATATCAATCAAAATTCTTTACAAGAAATATGGGAAAATTCCGCTGAAGTAAAATATCTCAGGAGTTTGCGATTAAAAGACTTTGAAAAATGCGTCGGCTGTGAAGATTACAAGTACTGTTTAATGTGTGTGAGCAGAAATTATAATGAAAGTCCAAATGGAAGTATGTTTGATATACCACAGATTTCCTGTGACGGAGCGAAAGCACACCATGAAGTAGTAGATGAATTAAGAAATAATGTTGATATGGATAGCATTTAGAAAAAATAAAAAAGAAAGTCGGTGATACATAATGGCAACTATTAAAAAAATAGAATACATGTGCAGATATTGTGGGAAAAAAGAAATTAAGACAAATTTACAGGGAAGACCAATGCCGGGCAGATGCCCGAGAAAAAGTGGGGATAAACCACATTCATGGGTGAAAAATCGTGAATTATTATGAAGTATTAGAGATTACACCAAATGCGTCAGAAGAAGTAATCAAGGCTGCATATAAGGCTTTAGTAAAGAAGTATCATCCAGATAACGGGAATGTTAATGGAACCGAAAAACTACAGCTTATTAATGAAGCATATAAAACTTTATCAGATGCGACATTGAGAAAGCAATATGACAAGACGTTAGTTCACGCAGATGAGCAACCTGTGTATACAAAAACAGAAGAAGCAAAAGAAAGAAATGTTACTGAACCTAAGCCTAAGCCACCCGTGCGATATTCAAATTCATATGAATCAATGGAAGAAGATGATAATGACACTGAGAGTGGATGGGGTGGAGTTTTTCATGCTTTTACAAGAGGCGTTTCAAGAGAACTTCAGAGGAATAAGTAGATCAAAGAGAACGCATATTATGAAGGGCTTAACATGGATGATTTTGAACTTGTGCGTGCTTACAAGAATAATTATGGTCTGAAACGAAGCGGTTATGCACAGGTTCTGGAAGAACGTGGATTTCTGGAAAGAACAGAGGATGGAAGATTTATTCCTACAGAAGAATTTAAATATTACTGGAGGTAGATGAGATGGGATTATTTGACAAATTTGCAAGTGCAGTTAAAAATTTTGATTATGAAGGAGCCGCAGATTCTCTGAGAAATGAGTATGAGAGAAAACAGGCTTCCATAGAGCGTAGTGCACATAATAAATTCAGAGATAAGGCACGCAATGCAACAGATGATGAATTAAGACATAATTTACAAAATGCGATGGATAATGATAATTACATCATGGAAGAGGAAATACGAAAGGAAATGGAGCGTCGAGGATTGTATTATTGATGATTATTGTACGAAAGTTGGATTTCCAGCTTTGAATCGTATATTATATTTATGCAATTAGCCGGACATGATCCGCCTTACAGGAACATAAAGGAACGTAGTGGAACATAGTAAACTGCCACAGGCTTTACCGCCTGTGGTATTTTTTTACCCTTTTTGAAAAACTTCCGAAATACAGGCAGATATTATAGTTGTGAAGAAGCAATAGAATATAAAGCTTCTTTGAACACGTTAGCACTTAGATATGCGATCTGTCTGTTCGTGCAGGAGTATTGATTGAAAGACTGAAAGCCTATGAACCTGAACTTCCAAAGGATATGGAACCAATGGTGTATGTAAACTATTGTGAAGAAAGTGATCTCATGAATCCAAGATGTCAGAAGCTGTCTGAGCTGGATGCAAAAACAGCAGAAATGGATAAAGAATGGTATGCAAAACGTGATCCGAAGACAGAGGAACCTACAAAAATTGCAAAGATATATGTGACTGTATATTATGCGGAAAAAGGTGAACAGATGCTGCATCATTTTAAGAAGTCAATGGATATTGGAAATGGACATGGCGGTATTGTGAGTCAGTTGAAGTATGATAATGAAATGAAGCTTACAGATGAGTATTGGATCAATTACCAGAAAGGCAAAGGAAGTGAAGAGTTCCAAAAGTATATGGAAGATCTGACAGACATGCAGAATCATGTGCTTCCGTATCTGCAGAGTTTTTGCAATCTGGAGGAAAAAGGTGTGAAGGAGAGACGAGAACAGCAGATAGCAGAAAGATATGAAGGAAGAGCAGATGAGAGGGTAACAAGTACCGAAGCGAATGAAGTTGTTAAGGATGTAGGAAAAACAGATAGAAAACCGGCACAGCAGAAGCAGGCGGTAGATGGAAAAGATAAGAAATTATCCATTCATGAACGGCTTGAGATCAATAAGAGGATTATTCAAGAAAAGCAGGGAAAAGATAAAACGGAGAGAGGAGTTGATTTGGGTGTAAGGACAGTGTAGAATAAGCAGAACGAGTCGGAGGTCATGGATGATAACGTGGCTTCCGGCTTTATTGCGTATTGTCGGAAGAATTATAAATGGTATAATGAATGTAAATGCGATAAAAGAATGTCGCCTGTTATGCGACTTCCAAATGAGAAAAGTGTGTTATTCTGAGATCAAACAAGAGGCTAATAGAGTCAGGAGGATGACATTATGAGTAAAAAAGGATATAGCAGACCAGGATTCTTTGGATCCATAAACCATTATGATGCAAACGGAAAAAAGTAGGCGAGAGCAGACCAGGATTCTTTGGTGGTATGAACGACTATGATGCAAATGGAAAGAAAATCGGACATAGTTCGCCTTCCTTTTTTGGTGGTATGAATCATTATGACAATAACGGGCATAAAGTAGGTGAGAGTCGACCAGGATTCTTTGGCGGTTTAAACCATTATGATGACAAGGGGCATAAGCGGGGGCATAGCAATCCAGGATTTTTAGGTGGATTCAATCATTACGGTTAAAACTGCACAGAGAGCAGCACAAGCGGCAAGGGCTGCGGCAAAAGCCGCCGTGGTTACGGTAAAGGCGATTGCCAAAGCGACCGCACTTGCCATTAAAGCGATTATTGCCGGAACGAAAGCCTTGATTGCCGCTATCGCCGCAGGCGGCTGGGTGGCGGTTTTGGTTATTATCGTGATTTGCCTGATTGGTATGATCCTCGGCTCAGTATTTGGCATTTTCTTCTCAGACGAAGATTCCGGCACTGGAATGAGTATGCAGACCGTTGTGCAGGAAATCAATACCGAATACGATACCAAGCTGCAAGAGGAAAAGAACTCGGTATCCTATGATGTTCTTGAAATGAGTGGCAGCAGAGCCGTTTGGAAAGAGGTGCTTGCCGTTTACTCTGTAAAAACGAATACGGATCAAGATAACCCCCAAGAGGTTGCCACAATGGACGATGGCAAAAAGCAACTCTTAAAAGACATCTTTTGGGAGATGAATCAAATATCTTCCCGAACAGAGAGCAAGACCGAAACAGTTATTACCGAAACCGATGACGGACACGGTAATATCGTGGAAACTGAAAGCACGGTCACACAAACCTATCTGTATATTACCGTCAGCCACAAGACTGCCGAGGAAATGGCGGCGCAATATGGTTTTAACGAAGAACAGAAAGGCTACCTCGCTGAACTGCTTGCAGATGAAAACAATTACCTTTGGTCACAGGTGCTTTACGGCATTACAGGCGGCGACGGACAGATCGTGACCGTTGCACTCTCTCTGGTTGGCAATGTGGGCGGTCAGCCGTATTGGTCGTGGTACGGTTTTAACTCCCGTGTAGAATGGTGTGCTTGCTTTGTATCTTGGTGTGCCAACGAGTGCGGCTATATCGACGCTGGAGTTATCCCAAAATATGCAGGCTGTGTCAACGGAGTACAATGGTTTAAGGATCGTGGACAATGGCTGGATGGCAGCGCCGAGCCTGCCCCCGGAATGATTATTTTCTTCGATTGGGCAGACGAAAGTGGTCAGGATGGATTATCCGACCATACGGGTATTGTTCAAAAGGTCGAAAACGGCAAGGTTTATACGGTCGAGGGCAACTCCGGCGACAGTTGCCGAGTCAATGAGTATTCTATCGGTTATTACGAGATTCTTGGCTACGGCGCACCTGCCTATTAAAATACACAAGCCGCCTGCATTTTGCAGGCGGTTGGATTACATATCAGAAAGATATTGTGCCGGTTTGAAAACTAAAAGTCTCAAAATACAGACTTAATAATTGCGATTTCACTCTCAAAGTGCTATAATACAAACTATATTTGGGTGGAGGTGCGGAAATGAAAGTACGGTACAACAAACTTTGGAAACTTCTGATTGACAAGGGAATGAAAAAGAGTCAATTACGAGAAGCGGTCGGGGCAAGCAAAAGTACATTTGCGAAACTCGGAAAAAATGAAAATGTTACCCTTCCCGTGCTGTTGAATATATGCGAATACTTAGAGTGTGATTTTGGCGACATAATGGAAGCCGTACCCGAAAATGAGGTGTAGGATCAATGAACAAGAAGATTTTAATTGTGGATGACGAAAAAGAAATCGTTGATCTGCTTGAAGTGTATTTGAGTAACGATGGTTATTCAGTATATAAATGTTATAATGGGTTAGAGGCGATGAAATGTATCAAACAGTCGCAGATTGATTTAGCGATACTTGATATTATGCTGCCGGATATTGATGGTTTTCGACTTTGCCAAAAAATTCGGGAAAAGTTTTACTTCCCTATTATTATGCTTACCGCCAAAATTGAGGATAGCGACAAGATTATGGGGCTTACGATTGGTGCGGATGATTATATAACGAAACCGTTTAATCCTTTAGAGGTTGTGGCAAGAGTAAAGACGCAATTAAGGCGTTATCAGAGCTATAACAGTCCTAATTTGAGCCAATCCGAAGAAAAAGACGAGTATGACATCAGAGGTCTACTGATAAACAGAGTCAGCCACAAGTGCTACTTGTATGGCAAAGAAATAGCCTTGACTCCGTTGGAGTTTTCTATTCTGTGGTATCTGTGCGAACATCAGGGTAAAGTTGTCGCCTCGGAGGAATTATTTGAAGCCGTGTGGAAAGAAAAGTATCTTCGCAACAGTAACAATACGGTAATGGCGCACATTGGGCGGCTTCGGGAAAAATTGAATGAACCTTCAAAAAATCCGAAGTTCATTAAAACTGTTTGGGGGGTAGGGTATGAAATTGAATAAAAAAGAAAAAAACTATCTGCTCTCTACCTTGTTCAAAGGGTATGTAATTCAATGTGCGATTTGCTCTGTGCTTATTTTTGGCGGTACTTTTCTTTTAGGAATTATGGCAGAGGAAATTCTCCGCAAGTATGTTTTGTATTATTACTTGTATTACAGAACAGTATATCTTTATATAGTGGCTGTAATCGTGTGGGGTGGCTGTATTATATACATGACATACCTACTTTTGAAAAAAGTAGTCGCCTATGTGTACGAGGTACAGGCTGCGACAGGAAAAATGTTCGATCAGAATGTCAGTTACATTGAAATGTCCCCGGAGTTGAGTGAAATCGCCGCTAACATCAATCAGTTAAAACAAGAGGCTGAAAGTAATGCAAGGCTTGCAAAAGAAAATGAGCAGCGAAAAAATGACCTGATTATGTATCTTGCACACGATTTGAAAACACCGCTTTCTTCTGTAATCGGGTATCTTACTTTACTGCGTGATGAGTCGCAAATCTCAAAGGAACTTCGAGAAAAGTACCTTTCAATCACTCTTGGTAAGGCAGAACGGTTAGAGGATCTGATTAACGAGTTTTTCGAGATAACACGATTCAATATATACGATATTACATTACAATACACGAAAATCAATTTAACTCGCCTGCTGGAGCAACTTGTATATGAATTTAAGCCTATGCTCAAATCAAAGAATTTGCAATGTAATCTTTGTGTTGATGATGATATAATGCTTCGATGTGACGCAGACAAAATTCAGCGTGTTTTTGATAACCTTTTGAGAAATGCGGTTATCTACAGTTTTGAAAATACGGATATCACGATCAGCGCACAATGTCAGGAAGATACGGTCAGCATTATTTTTTGTAACCACGGCGATACTCTGCCGGAAGAAAAGTTAAACAGGATTTTCGAGCAGTTTTATCGGCTTGACGCAGCGAGAAGTACAAGCAGTGGAGGAGCTGGATTAGGTTTGGCGATTGCAAAGCAGATTGTTGAACTACACAATGGTACAATCGTTGCAGAGAGCCAAGAGGATCAAAACAAGTTTTCAATTACTTTGCCGTTGGCGTAGGAAAATTGTAAGAATTTGCATAGAAAAAAAGAGGAATATCTTACGAGCAATCAAGAAAATACGGGCTTCTGTTTTGGTACAATAAAAGTATCAAGATAGAGGCTCGTATTTTTTGTGATACAGCATAAGGAGGAATGATGAAGTTGCTAAGAAAACAAATGCTGCTATGTTCTATTTTGTTTCTTGTATTTACGCTATCTGCCTGCTCTGCAATTGGGCAGACAGACGAAAACAATCTTACAGATAGCGCAACATCCGCAGAAAAAACGGTATCAGTTGTACGAGGGACAATTACTCCAACCGTTTCAACGCAAACGACTATTGTTCCGGCAGTACCGTTTATTATTTTCTCACCCGAAAATGGCATATTTAATACAGCGGTAGAATTAGAAGAAAAAATCACTGCCGGGCAAATTATTGGAACTGTGAACGGCAAAGAATTGAAATCTCCGGTGGATGGTACAATTACCTCTATTGCCCCATCCAATGAAAGCGTACCGAGTAATTATCCCGTAGCGATAGTGCATTATACAGGATTTGCCCTCAATGTAGAGGCAGATAATTTTTTGAGTACCTTACCGGAGTATGCAGAGTTGAAAGCAAAATTTCAAGTATATGATGGTGTAGGACCAACCGATATGATTGCCGTGGTGTCGCCTGCCGCAGATGAAAATGCGTTTACGGGAATCGTGCCGCAAGAGGGCATTCTGCAATGCTTGATCAGTCAAACAGTCGATGTGAAATCGGGGCAAAGTGCAACGGTAGTCATAACGGCGACAACGAGAAATGATGTCCTTATATTGCCGCTGTCGGTAATAGCGGGTAGACAAGGGACGGGATTGGTTACTGTAATTACTCCGAATGGAGAAAGAGTGGAAACAAAAGTGACATTGGGTGTGACAGACGGAGCCAATATAGAAATACTGTCCGGCTTAGAGGAGGGCGATGTAGTTTCTGCTACTCCGCCAAACCTTGATCCGAGGGGGATTTGATAAAATGAAAGGAATTTCCGAAAAGACTTTAATCAAAATAAAGGCTTTGAAAGCAAGCGTCAAATTGAATAATGGCGATATGCTGACAACAGTAACCAACGCTAATATGGAATTGCAACGAGGGCGCAGTTATGCCATTGTCGGAAAGTCCGGCTCAGGCAAAACAAGCCTTATATCCATTATTGGCTTGTTAAATCGGGAATATGAGGGCGAGTACCTTTATGATGGTATATCTATTTCTGCTTTGAAAGACCGTGATCTGTCTATACTGCGAGCCAATAATATCGGATTTGTATTTCAGAACTACTCTCTGATTAAGCACTTGCGGGTATGGGAAAATATCGAATTACCCCTACTCTATGCCAAAAAGTCGTTTACCGCCAAACAGCGTCACGAGATAATTACAGGCTTGCTAAAAAGTGTCGGCTTAGAAAGCAAGGAAAATGATTACCCAATCAATTTGTCCGGCGGTGAACAACAAAGAGTTGCAATCGCAAGGGCGCTTGCAGTATCTCCGGAAGCCATTTTATGTGATGAGCCTACGGGAGCGTTGGATAAAAAGACGGGAACGCAGATTATGGAACTGTTGCACAGCGTCGTAAAAGAAAATGGAATTATGCTGCTGTTGGTTACGCACGATCCTGATATTGCAGATACCTGTGATACGATTTTTGAAATGGATGGAGGGAGGATAACTTGTGCTAAAAATGATACTTAAAGACCTTCGTCTGTCTCCACTTAGAAGTATTCTGACAAGTGTTTCAATGCTTGTAGGCATTATCGCAATGCTTGGATCGGTATTAGTTGGTACGCTTGGACGGGAGTATTTGATTTCCGTAAACGCACAGGTATATGGCTGGTCACCTACTTACTCATTCGTGATAACGGAATCCGATTTTCACGATAGAAATAAAATGGAACAATTATTCCAGAGATTTGAAGCCATTGATGATGTAGCCGCTGTTACTTTTTCTATGGGAGAAGATATTCGATTTGCACCAATGAAAGATTTAACGCCAATACCGCCGAATGATGTTTACCAAAACCTGATGGCTTTTGATTTAGTTTGCACCACGGAGGCATATAGTCAAGTCTATAATCTTCCAATGACATCCGGTAGATGGTTAGAGCCTTCGAGTGAGGGCGGATCGCTTGAAGTGGTCATAAACAAAGAAGCTAAAAACTATTTTAATGATTCGCCCTATGCTGCAGGAAATGTAAAAAGCACACTTTCGTTAACCCCATTCAATATTGTCGGAGTAGTAAACGATGGCAGGGATTTTCCGACTATCTATGCGGATTCTGCGGCGATCCTCAATTTCGCACCAGCAATGTGGCAAGTACAAAATGCAAATGTGTATTGGCATCCCACAACAGGACTGACAATCGAACAGATACATTCTGCCCTTGGCGACATTTTGACTGATACCATTGGCGGTTACTGGGAAAGTGCTGGGCGGAGTGATATTGGAGATACCTATGATTCGGTATTGTCCATACTGCAATTAGGGCTTTTGGTTACTTCGCTTTTGTTGCTGTTTGTTTCCGTATTAGGGCAGATCAATATCGGACTATCTTCATTGGAACAGCGCACACATGAGTTGCTGATTCGCAGAGCGATAGGTGCTTCACGAACAAATATTGTGGCATTGGTTTTAGGCTCACAGTTGATTTTATCAATATTCGTTTGCTTTGCAGCTATTTTGATTTCGCTGATTTTGGTGCATTGTATTGGAGCGTTGCTCCCTGTGGATTCCCCGGTGGGAACACCGAGTTATCCAATCAGCGTTGCTGTTGTTGCAGTTGCTGTGTCTGTGCTTACAGCATTATTGGGCGGATTATTACCAGCATTGAAAGCAGCAAAATTAGAGCCTGCATTGGCTCTTAGATAATAAAACTCAATTCAAGGAGGAAACAAAATGAAACGAACAATCTCAAAATCCGAAAGACCGTACAGACTGTTATTGTGTGTTATGATTTCTTTGCTGGTGATTATGCTGGCAGGCTGCTCCACTTCTTCGGACTCCGACACAAACACAAGAGGTTTCACGGACTTTGCTACCATTGAAGAAGAATACCTAACGACCATTGAGAGTTTGAATTGGCCGGAGGGCTTTACGCCGCCTGATGCTTTGGAAGGCGAAGATACGGGAGCGTCTTTTCAGATAGGATATGGCGATACAAGAGCATCTAACCTTTGGGAATATTCTTGGATGCAGGAATGGCTTGATACTTACAATACGGATTCGGAAAGGGCGGCAAAAGCCTTAGCTGAACTCGAAAAAGCCTTTGATATGCCTTATATGGGAACAGATCGCTGTGATGACGCCACACGCAAATATCTTCGTGATAATATTGATAAAGCTAAGTTGGGAGATCCGTCTGGATTTACAGAGTGTATTCAGGCAAATTATGCCGATTAAAAATGGCACATAGGAGTTTTGGTGTTGGGAGGTGAGCACATATATGCAGAGAAAACGCCGTAAGAAAAAACGATTTGGAGTATTTTTGTTTTTGCTTGTAGTTTGTATCGGCATAGGTATAATGTTTGTGCCGTGGGCAATGCAGCCGGAAAATTTCAGAGAGGTAAAGAATAAAATAAATGGTTTTCTCTACAAAGAAGATTTTCCTGACTCTTATAATGCAAAATCGCTGATTTTGGTGGATTGTTCTGATGATGAAATATTTGTTTCAAAAAACGAGAACGAGCCACAAATTCCTGCAAGTTTAGCCAAGCTGTTTGTTATTGAGTATGCGTCAACTTTAGCAGACCTTGATAGTATCGTTGTTGCAGACTATGGTGCTATTTCACTCACGAAACCTGGCTCGTCTGTTGCTCAAATCAAGGAAAAAGAATACTTTTTACACAATCTATTTGCGGCAATGTTAGTACCGTCAGGGAATGACGCAGCTTATGTGGTTGCTGATTATTGTGGAGGATTACTTTCGCCGCAAGCAGAAAGCTGTCAAGAGCGTGTGAGGATTTTCATGGAGAACTTAAACCTGCATTTGCAACAGCAGGGGTACTTAGACACAGTTTTATATGATCCGAGTGGTTTTGATATGGAGGCACTTACCACCACTTTAGATTTGAAAGAAGTAGTATATCGGTTGTTGGAATACTCGTGGTTTAGAGAAATTGTATCTCAAAACACTTATACGGCAACACTGCCTGATGGCAGTACACAAATATGGCAGAATACAAACGCCTTCCTTGATCCGACATCCGAATATTACAACGAAAATGTATGCGGAATTAAGACTGGCTCTCTGTCTGACGACTATAACTTGATTGTGCTTTATCAGCAGCACGGAAAAGAGTTTTTGATATGCAGTTTAGGCTCTCAGTCCGATTCCTCTCGTTATGACGATGTGAATTTTATTCTGAAAACGATTGATGAATCGTATTATCTCACGCAATAAATCTTATGTTGTCCAAGACAAAAAAACTAACCAAGGGGGGTGATAATATCGGACGAATCGTAATAATGGAGTTCAAAGCACAAGACTCAACAGCCTTTGACGATATGCTGGCTTTTGTAAAACAGCACCCTGATTTTGAAAAATTAGAGATTTCATATGAGCCGACATTATCCCTTTCCGGCTTAGAAATCAATTTGAGCCGGCGCAGAGTTATCAATAACGGTCAGGAAATTGAACTGACCGTCAAAGAGTACGATATACTCTGCTTGCTCGCAGCCAATAAAGGTCGTGTTCTTACATACGAGCAGATTTATGATAAGGTGTGGGGCGAAATATCAGCAGGCAATGAAAAGGATACCGTAGGCTTTCACATTCGGAATCTTCGTAAAAAACTTTGTGATACAAACTCTCACTTTTCCATAGATAGTGTTCGTGAGATCGGCTACCGCTTTAACAGTCAGTAAGCAGTCCCTCGTAGTTCATAATGAATTGCGAGGGATTATTCATTTTCTAAGACGGTATGTCGGAATTTGATAAATCCCTGCAAATGTTGATTTTATACGACTGTTAAGAGCAATATCGTGTCTAAACTTGCGACTGGACTTTGCATTTTCTACGAGTTATCTTCGTAATATCTCGGCATTATACTACTGGAATGTTTATCATAAACAGGGCATGATTTATGGCAGAATGGGCAGTCGTTCTCGTGCCATTTATTAGGTCTTGCTTGGATACGAATATGTTTAACTCCATTCTTATCAGAGTAAAGATTACAATTTTTTATAACTGTGTTCTTGACATTAAGGACACTTTTGCATAATGTATTAACTGAAGCCACTTGTGAATACTCCTTTTGTGTTTTTCTTCGCAGTTAATACATTAAAGGACACAAGTGTTTTTTCAATATGGTGTTGTTAATTTATGGTGTTAGGCTTCCACCATTATGCCAGAAGCCTCATATAAATTTATTGGGAAGAGTTACCGATCAAGTTTTCTCAGAATCCGAAGAATGGGATATTGATACGGTGTCAGAAACTATTGCATCGGAATATGAAAGAGCAACGAATCTTTCGATAAATAAAGAGAAGCAGAATTTGCCAATAGAAGAAAAACGAACGATAGATGTTAAAGAAATACGAGAATGGCTGAACTTTATTATTACGATTATATCAGTTGTTTTGGGAGTTACGAATTCTTCAGCAACAACGATAAATAATTACAATTATACACAACAAGTCAATAATTATTACATCGTTGGAATGGGATATGATGCGAAGGAGCTAAATACGACTAAATATAGAATCGTTAATAGAGAATCTATTGTACGACTGAAGCATGACTGCCATTCGATTGTAATTGAAAAGCTTGAGGAAGGGAAAGTTGTTAGAATTATAGATAAATATAAAAAGTGGCGACAGATAATTTGGGAGAATGAAGATGGTGAAGAATGTATGGGGTGGATTCAAAATTATAGATTAACTGAGTTTAAAGTGCCTAGAAATAAATGATGTATATTTGATGAAATAGAATCTATAAGTGAAGGAAGTATTATGTGTGGTAGGATATTATATTGATTCTGATATGGCAGATGAAATCGAAAAAGTAGTGCATGATATAGACCAACGGATCCGTCAGGAACATTTTGCAGGAGATATCTTTCCAACCAATGTAGCACCGATCATTGAAAAATCAGAACATGGATTGAAACTGGATGTTTGCAAGTGGGGATATCCATTGTCACAAGGAAAGAATCTGGTTATAAATGCAAGAGCAGAATCTGTTATGGACAAACCTTCTTTTCGAAATGGAATCCTCTATCACCGCATTTTGATACCGGCAAGTGGGTTCTATGAATGGAATCGGTTAAAAGAGAAAAATACATTTTCCAGATATGATGCACCAGTATTGTATATGGCTGGCTTCTGTGATTGGTTTGAGAATGAACGACGATTTGTGATTATGACTACAGCAGCCAATGAATCTATGATAAAAGTACATGATCGTATGCCGCTGATATTGGAAAAAGGACAGCTGAAAGATTGGTTCGATGACAGGAAAATGGAGCAAATTCTGCATCAGGTACCGGTTCAGCTAAAACGAGAGGCAGAATACGAACAGCAGAGCTTATTCTTATAATGGTTCAGAGGAGAAATAGAAAGATGCAAATATTTGTTGATGCAGATGCCTGCCCAGTGGTTGCGATCATTGAAAAGATTGCAAAAGATAATAGTGTTCCGGTAATGTTGTTGTGTGATACAAACCATGTTCTGTCATCGACTTATAGTAAAGTTGTTGTTGTCGGTGCAGGAGCAGATGCAGTAGATTATAAACTGATTAGTATCTGCCATAAAGGAGATATTGTCGTATCACAGGACTATGGTGTGGCTGCAATGGCATTGGGAAAAGGTGCTTATGCTATTCATCAATCAGGTAAATGGTACACGGATGATAATATTGATCAGATGCTAATGGAACGTCACCTGAGTAAAAAAGCCAGAAGAAGTTCCCGTAAATGTCATGTCAAGGGACCGAAGAAGCGGACGGAGGAAGATGATGAAAGATTCGCTCAGTCTTTTGAAAAAATGCTTTTGATGGCACGGGAGAAAGAAGGCAGATGAGGAATTGTAGATGCAGAGGAACGACAGAAGCTATAAAGACTTAAAACAAAAACAGAAGAGTGCAATAGCAGATAAAACATACAAAATGCACTTGAAGTTTTATCTTGAGAATCAGCGAATGCCGGATGCTACTGAAATGAATGATATATGCAAAAGTTTGTTTACGGCAGTTCAATCGCTTGCTCCTAAAACGGAATATGAAGAATTTTATAAAATTGTTGAAAAGCGTGAAAAGAGTTATGAAGAACGTATCCTGAGAGACATTCAGAATGGAATTATAATAGAAACACTTATGGCAAAAAAACATAAGAAAACGCCGGAAGAAAAAGCAGCTGTTGCGAAACAAAAGAAGCAGCAGAGGCGAGCAAGACGGAAACAAGAAACAAGAGATAATCTGGCTAAAGAAGAAATCTTGCAAGATGACAGATTTTTCGTTATTGCCGGTTATACCTCCGGAGGTGCACCGTATGGTGTCACCTGGGAGGAAATGGGTCTGAAACCTTGGGAAGATTTGGAAGAGAATAATTGAGTTGTCAGTGCAATCTTATTTATCTCTTGTGACAGAAACAGGTTCCCGTTTTGCCGGAAGTAAGTCTGAATTGATTTCAGGAGCATCGAGCAGCACAGAGAAATTTTGCTGAATGATATCCAGTGTTTTCTGCTTTTTCTGTAATTTCTGTTTTTCCCGGACGGTAGCAGCTTGTTCAGATTCAAGATTTTCAATCCGCTTCTGGATTTTTTCAGAGCTAGGGATTTTGGTAACACCGAGATCCTGAAGCTCTTTTTTTAGTGAATCGTGGAGTTGGTATTCTGCCAGATGCTTGGAACGGTATTCTTTTGGATTTTTTGCAGATTTGTAATCTTCTATCACTTTACGGCAGAGCCGGTAAGAATCACAGTGTTTCTGAATGACTTTCTGCGTGCTTAGCTCACTGGTGATGTGTGCTATTCTCTGATCAGCCGCTTTAACAGAAGCATTGGCATATTATAAGCACAGGGATGAAAATGGCTGCTATTTCAGTATTCACTCACCGAAAACCAGAGCAGGTAAACGTCAGATTCCAATGACAGAAGATGTAAAAAATGCTTTTCTATTGGAAAAAGAGATGCAGGAACTGGGTGGAATACATAATAATGTTACTGTGGACGGGTACCAGAACTTCATTTTTATAAATCGTTTTGGCGGTGTACAGCACCAGGGCAGCTTAAATAAAGCGTTACGGCGTATTATAAGAGACTGTAATGACAAACAGCTCCTGAAAGAAAAAAAGAATCCCGTGTTACTTCCAAATTTCTCCTGCCACTCACTTAGACATACGTTTACAACACGCTTGGTAGAAGCAGGAGTAAATATTAAAGTGATCCAGAACCTGTGTGGTCATAGTAGAAGTGATGTGACACTTGATATATATACGACCGTAACAAAAGAATTAAAACAGACAGAGTTTGATGATTTCCAGAAAAAACTGAAAGAAAAGAAGCAGGAGTGGAAAAACAGACAGGAAGAGGATGCATGATTCTCTTCCTGCTTTGTCGAAAAAATCTTATTGCGTATTTATGGATAATGAGCTTATAATAAATGCATAGAAAAAGACAGAATATTTTCGGGAAAATGGGAGTAGTAAAAGAATGAGTGTACAGACAGATTGTGAAATGTTATCTGTTCAGGCAATGGAAGCATATGCCAGAAAATACCACGTTTCAGGAAATGATGTGGTTGAGTTATTTCATGAAAATCAAGTTTTTGAAAAGATGATGATTCAGCATGAATATCTTCATCAAATAAGTTTTGAAGAAGTATTAGAATATGTAGAGAAAGTTATCATGGAAGGTTCAAAGGAATTGGTAGTTTATCATGGAAGCTGCTATGAATTTGAAAGTATAGATCTTAGCAAGTCCCATAATAGAAGAGATTTTGGAAAAGGTTTTTATACTACGATTTTACAATCACAGTCTAAAGAATGGGGATATAGACTTTCGTTAAGAGAAAAAAAGAAGAAGTATTTTGTTTACGAATATCTATTTGAAGAAAATTCTGTATTAAATGTGAAAAGATTTGATGCGTTGAGTGAAGAATGGCTGGAATTTATTAAAGAAAATAGAAGTAAAGGTGGATTACAGCACAATTATGATGTGGTAATTGGTCCAGTTGCAGATGATAATACAATGGAGACTGTTCAGTTGTATATAGCAAATATTTTGACAGCATCAGAAGCAGTGGAAAGATTACGGTATAATAAGGTAAATAATCAGGTATCATTTCACACAGAGAAAGCGTTACAGTATTTACAGTTGGTAAGGAGGAATTCTTATGCCAGAAATGATTTATAGTTTTAATGGAAAAGATATCACTATGAATGTGTGTATACAAATTAGGGATGTATTAAAATTATTGCAACAGCATTTTCATATCAGCTTTGAAGAAGCGGCATTGAAATTTTATAAGTCCGAAACGTATAAGACATTGCAGGAAACGGAAAATGGATTATGGGCAGAATCGGCAGAATATATAGCTGATAGATATTATGAGGAAGAGGGTTCTATTATACCAGCATAAGTATAATGGGGAATCTTGTAGAAATGGAAAAAATATGCCATGTAAAGAAAAAGGTTTGCATAAAGGAGGATTTTATATGGGGTTGATTCACAGTTATGCCCTATGGAATAACAAGGGCGGTGTAGGAAAAAGTACTATTACATTTCATCTTTCTATGAGGTATGCAGAACTTCATCCAGAACAGAATGTATTAGTTATAGATTTATGCCCACAGGCAAATTCGAGTATGATGCTTCTTGGTGGTGGCCCAATTGGTGAAGAAAATATTATTAATTTTTGTAAAGAAGCAACACCACATTCGGTTGTTGGATATTTAAGTACAGTTATTACAAATGGACGTGGGGCAGAATTACCTGATCCATATAATTTTGTTGTAAATGTATCAGATTATAATAAAAATGCACCTCAAAATTTACATTTATTATGTGGAGATGGAAATTTAGAGCCGATGGCTCCAGCAATTAATGAAGCTGCATCGGCAAAAGCTTTGACACCAAGTGCTCAACCATGGAAATGGATTCAGGAAATAATAAAGAATTTCATTGAAAAGATTACAAGTTCGGAAAAAGAATGGATGGTTTTTATTGATACGAATCCAAGCTTTAGCATTTATACTCAAATTGCTATCTCTGGGGCGGAAAGATTATTAACCCCTATAAATGCAGATGATTCTTCTAAAACAGCTGCTTCTGCAATGGTAGCATTGTTACATGGTACAAATCCGCCTCATCCAATTTATGGTTCTTGGACATATGCAAAAATGGCAGAGGAACAGGGAATTGAAGTACCAAAGATTCATTTGTTAATTGGCAATCGTCTAACACAATTTAAAGGATCAGCGACAGCGTTCAAAGCATTGTCAGATGCGACATCTACATCATTATATAAAATTTATGCGGAGCATCCTGAATACTTTGTTGAAGCAACAGAGGATATAGATAGTAAAGAAAAATTTATTGAGTATTATTCAAAACCATTGAGAGACTTTAATAGTGCAGGTGTAGTATGTGCTCATTTGGGACGATTATTGTCTTCAATGAAACAGGGATATTATCCAGTTTATTCGGAGAATGCAAAAGTTAATGCGGAAAAGATTAAGGAATGTAAAAATGCAATTGATGAAATAATAGTTAGACTATAGTTGTCGAAAGAGTAAGGAAACTATTAAAATTCTATTATATTAGAAATTTGGAGCATTGATTTTTGTACCAATCATGTACCAATTTTGTACCAATCTGTAAAAAATATCGTAGAGATATAAAGATTTGTACAGCCCAGACAAATCTTAAAAGTACAGAAAAACAGGTCTTTGTAGGATATAGCAGGGATACATAAAGAGATGTTCTGACAATCCCAACTATGAAGTCTATTGATAAGTAGGAATGCAGGAAAATCAAGGGTTTCAGCACTTGGATGTACTAAAATATATAGTTGG